>Ga0196962_10000101_pt1 | contig 55500 bp, 48 predicted proteins | sample S3v_20metaG_FD_183186 | JGI IMG/M metagenome (GOLD analysis project Ga0196962, IMG submission 183186) | Soil microbial communities from Anza Borrego desert, Southern California, United States - S3+v_20 | ecosystem: Environmental > Terrestrial > Soil > Desert | place: USA: California | collected...
AGCCGCCGCGGCCTCGCGGCGCGAATCGCGGCCTCGCGGCGCTTCGCTTGACAGCGGCGCCGCCGGCCCCATATGCGCGCTTGCGCCAGTCGGCCGGTGCGGCCCCTTCGTCTAGCGGTCCAGGACGTCGCCCTCTCACGGCGAAAACACGGGTTCGAGTCCCGTAGGGGTCACCAACGTCAAGCAGAAAATGGCGGTTTTCTGCTAACTTCGTCGAAACTCTCCGCACGCGGCCCCACAGAATTCCCCACACAATGTTTGAGCTTCAGTGGCATTTTGCGGGCCTTGATGGTGTATTCTGCGCTGGGGACGTCATTGCGTATACTGGCAGCTTTGCGCCCCAAATCCCGCTATTCGACGTCCCGACTGCCGATCCTGAAAGCGGCCGCCCCGGTCGTCGGCCATCGTCATGGATGGTTTCGAATCAATCGTCTGGCAAATCCTTGAATCCCCCGCGTGATACGCGGTCGGCCTGAAATGCAAGGTGCGAGCTGGCTATTTCGCGGTCAATTGCTTTGCCAGCCGAACTTTTGCCAAGACGTCCGCAGCATATGCTTCGGCATCGCCGAATGTCTCGAGCGTGTGCGGTCGTGCGGCCGCAGCCTGCGCCATCGCGGCCGGAAAGCGCGCGGCAAGTTCAGCCTCGGTCTTGCGCACGACCGCCAGCGATCCGACCACATTGCCCGAACGCGGCAGTGGCCGGTCGGCGCGATCGAGCGCCGGGCGGCTTGCTGGCGGCAGCGGATGTGGGAGGTCGATGTGAAGATCGCGGGGTGTGTCGCGCAGGCGCGATAGCGGCGAATTGGCGGCGCCGTCGCGGTCGGTCAGCGGCGCGAGACTCCACAATTCCTCGACGAACTTGCACACGGACGCATGGTCGTAGGTCGTGTGATCGACCCCGGCGTCGGCCAACGGCGACACAATCATCGCCGGCACGCGCACGCCGAGTTTCGAGAAATCGAATTGATGCTGGTTGAGACCGTAATCGGGACAGTCACCCGGCGGAATCGCGTCGGGCGCGAGCACCGAATCGTAGAAGCCGCCATGTTCGTCGTAGCAGACGATCAGCACGCTCGACTGCCACCAGGGCGATTGCTGAATCGCCTCGACCACCGCGGCAAGCAGCCGTTCGCCGCCGTAGACGTCATCCATCGGATGCTGCGACGACCCGCCGGCATAGGTGTTGAAGTCGCCGTAATTGGGTTCGATGAACGTATAGGGATAGGGATAGGGCTGCTGTAGATCGGCGGCGAAGCGGTCGAGCCCGTGGAAATCGAGGATGGACACGCCGTGCAGCGATCCGACCTGTGGGATGCACCCGAGTGGCGAGCCCAGCTGAGGGTCATCGCTGAACAGGCTGTACCCGAGCAGATCGCTGTCATGATAGAAGCGATACGGGATCGAATGCTCGGCGAGCCGGTCGTAGATCGAGCCCTTCTTGTACCGGAATCCCTTCCAGAACTCCCACACCGCATTGTCGTGATCGACCGGGCTATCGTCGAGGCCCGACGAAGACGCTCCATGGACGAAGAAGCGATTGGGCCAGGTCGGGCCGGGCAAAGATGCATGCCAATGGTCGCACACCGACGATTGGGTTGCGATGGCATAGGTGACCGGCAATTGCGCTGCGGTGTCGAAACACGCCATGATGTCGCCGACCCGCGCCGGATCGGGCCGCTGATACGGATATTCGCTGAACCCCGTCGCATAGCATTGCGCGAACCCGCTATTTGTTATCGGCGGGTAATTCGGGACCTGGCAGGTTTCGAGCGGGGGCGCCTTGGGGTGCTTCGACGGCGTGGGCGGCGAGCCCGGCTGGTCGGAGGGCTGGCCGGTGACCTGTTCGAGCACGTCGCAGAATTCGTGCCCCGGATCGGTGCTCATGCGCGGCGGTGCGCCCTTGGTGACCGGATATTTGGTATCGCCGACCATGTTGAAATCGGCGGTCGTCGCGGCGTGCAGCCCGGTGATGCCCGAGAATGCGAGCACATGATCGAACGAGCGATTTTCGAGCATCACGACGAAGACGTGGCTGACCGGCTTGGGTGCCGCCGGGGTCAGCCGGGTCATCGCATCGCTGGCTCCGCGGAGCAGTTCGAAGCGATCGGGGCCGACGCGGAACGCGACGTCGGTGTCCGCCGCCTCGAGCCGGGACAGGGCCCCCTCGCCGCCCGCCGCGCCGCACGAATTGACGTAAAGCCCGGCATGGCTGCCGTTCGTCACCAGCACCATCACCGTCCAGTGATCGCCGGCGAACAGGCCGGGCCGAAACATCGCAGCCAGCGATCCCGCGGTTTCGCCGGGCGCCACCCGCCATTGCGCGCGCTGGGCACCGAAATGATCGCTGGTGTAGAACAAGGTGACGATCGCGTCGCCGTCGAAGTCGTTGGCGATGCTGATCTCAGCCGTGCTCGCGCTCATGATCTTGTCCCCCCGGATACCCTAGCAAGGGTGACAGCAGTCGCGGGCGTGTCAAGGCAGCCGCTTGAGACCGGCAAAGCGCGTCCTGCTGGAGGCAATAATCGGACGGCCGCTAACGCTGTAGTGCCGCCCAAAAGCGGTCAGCCAGCAAGCGGGCCAACGTTGCGGTAGGTCTGTATCGCTTCGTTACACGAGCAGAAACGCGACGCAGCTTCATCCAAGACTGTTGGAGTGATCCGCTCCGCGCAGTGTTCGCCATCACGTGGACGGCGTTTTGGATGACCTTCTTCTGGGGCATTTTCATCCCGGCATTTGGGCAACTACCGTTGTGGGACTGGAAGTGTGGCAGCTTGGAGGCTTGGGGTCCCTCGTCGGTTTGGTTCTCGCGTTTTCCGTGCCGCGTCTGAGAGGCAATTAGTTTGCCGCTGACCTTCGAGCGCTAACTGTGGTTGAGGAGTTTAACCTACTGCAACTCGGGCACGTTTAGGCTAAGGCCTTGGGCATGGGGGACGACGCAACTCCGGATGCGCCAGAGGCGCAGCCATCCATTTGGACCCTACTCGGACAGTGGGCTACGACCCTCACACCGTGGCAGCGGTACGTTTTGGGTAAGGCGATCCGCAACCGGAAGCTGAGTGACGAGGAAATCCAGACCGCCTACCTGTATTTTCAGCGTGACCATGGCCTGCTCGACGAACTTCCCGCTGACATCGATCCCATTGAGCCAGTGGCAGCTCGACCCGTCGAGCCGTTATCGGCGGACCTGCTTATGTGCGGTGTTGCCGACGTGCAGGGGGTCAATGCGCTGCCAGCAGGCACCGGCATTACGTTTGGGCCGAGACTCACGTTGGTTTACGGGCGCAATGGCGCGGGTAAGAGCGGCTATGTCCGCCTGCTGGCTAACGCCTGTTTTTGCCGTCACCGGCCGGAGGTGATCGGCGACATCTATGCCAAGGGCACACCACCGCCGCCCTCATGCCGGTTCAATCTCTCCCTTGGGGGCACAGCGCAGGATCCGGTCGACTACACCATTGGCGCCGATAACCCGTACCTTAGGCGCTTCACCGTGTTCGATAGTGCCGTTGCGCGTCATCTCCTGACGCAACAAATGCCCTTCGAGTTTAAGCCGGCGGGCTTTGATGTGTTTCCGGAGATGGTTCGGGTTTATAACAAGCTGGCGCAGAAGCTCGACAACGACATCGTCCGGCATACGAAGCAAAACACGTTCTCAAGCGCCTTCGTCGGCGGCACGACGCCGGCCTACGCGGCTGTCTCTAAGCTCGGGTCCACCACCGACATCGAAAAGCTGCGCCAGCTAGCCAGCTATGGTGCGGCCGAAACCGCCCGTCTGAAGGAGATCGACAAGCTGTTGGTGGCGCTCCGCAGCCAATCACCAAAACTGGCACTGGAAACCCTCGCGGAGGCTAACACTGACGTGACGGCATTGCGGAAGAGAATCGCCGATTTGGCAGATCTGTTCAGTGAGCAAAACGTAGCCGATCGGAAGAAACTCATTGATGCCGCGGTTGAATCCGCGGCTCTCGCCGTCACGCTCGGGACCGACGAGTTCCAGCGGCCCTTCTTTAAGGCAGTCGGCACTTCGGAGTGGGAGGAATTCGCAGGCAAGGCGCTTGCCTTGGCCCGGAAGGAACGGGAGGGATACCCGGACGAGGGCGACAAGTGCTTGCTGTGCGAGCAGGACCTGAGCGCGGAAGCACGCCTCCACATCGAGACGCTGTTCAAATTTGTCCAAAGCGACGCAAAGCACGAAGCGGCCTCCGCTCAGGACCGGGTGAACGCGGCGATTGCCGACCTAAGTGAGCAAGTCTTTGACCACTTTGGCGAGGCAGCCAGGGTCCGAACGCACGTTAAGCGCCTTGCGCCTCCACTTGAGGAAGAGGTGCAGGCCACGTTCACTGCGTTGACTAAGGCCAAGAAGACAGCGCTGACTGACTTGGAGGGCTTAAAGGTCACCGAAACAGCGATGGCACCGCCCTCGGTGTTGGCATCGCTCGACCGCCTGCTCGAACGGATGGAGAAGGATCGGGAGCGATTGTCGGCCGACGACAAGGAAGCATCCATTACCGCGATGGATGATGAGCGCCGTGGCCTAATTCACCAGCATGTGCTGTCTCAACAGCTTCCGCAAATCGAGACATTCGTCTCGGACGAGAAGTGGCGCCTTAAGGCAACCTCGGCCGCGCGAAATCTGAATCAGCGCTCCCTTACCGACAAGGAAAAGGAGTTTTTCGCAAAGGTGGTGGGCGACAAATATCGTACGCACTTTGCGGAGGAGTGCGTCGGCCTCGACTGCGACATCCCCGTTGAAATGCAGACGATGGGTCGGGAAGGCCGCACTGTCCGTACGATGTCGATGAAGGGCGGTTACAAGACGACAGCGATCCTGAGTGAGGGGGAGCAGAGGGCGATCGCGCTGGCCGATTTCCTCACTGAGGTTGCGGTAAACCCGGCCATCGCTGGTCTGATCCTGGACGACCCTGTGAACTCGCAAGATCATGACCGAATGAAGAAGATCGCTGCGCGCCTGGTCGAGGAAGCGAAGACGAGACAGGTAATCGTCTTCACTCACGACCTGCCTTTCCTCAACGCGATGTTCGTTGCAGCCGACGATGCCGGATTGGAGGTTGAGGCTCATTGGATCGACCGCGACGATGAGGGCAAGCCGGGCCGCGTCGTCCTCGGTGACGCACCGGTCACGATGAAGGCCTATGACAGTGCCGCGAAAGCCAGAGATTACTTGGCTGAGGCGAAGAAGCTGACCGGCAGCAAGCAGGTTGATCAAATCCGCTTAGGGATGGCGGCGCTGCGGCGGACCATAGAGGAAACTGTCGTGAAACGGCTCTTCAAAGGAGTCGTACCGCGGTGGGAGGATCGGGTTATCGTAACCGGACTGCGGAACGTGAACTGGGATAACCAAGAAGTTGAGAGGCTCTGTACGGTATTCGAGGAGTTATCGGGCTACATTGAGGGCCATTCACACACTGATGAAGCAATGGGCGCCCCCCCGAAAGTGTCGGACTTGGAAGGACGCATCGCCGAGGTAGAATCCATCATAAAATGGGCCAAGCCACCCCGTGCCAAGCCAGCGAGTACTGCCGGAGCCACCTGACGGCAGTTACCGCCCCAGTCCGCGACCCCTCCCCCATCCAATCCAATCCGGCAGCGCCTGCGGCAGCGGTCGCTCCACATGGGGCGGCATCCCTAGCTCCCGGTTCCGACCTCGCAGCAGTGACTCCACCTGTGGATCGCGCTCCAGCGTCTTTGCGAACGCAGTCATTTGTCCCCGCACACGATCCGCTCCCCGCTCATTTCCCTGCCGCTCGAACATCTCGTGCCGATCGCCCAGCGCTCGCCAGGTCTTTACGAACCGGTCTGCACGAAGCTGCGGGTCGGTGCGGTAACGCTGCTCCAGTTTCATTGCGTTTATCGCGGGTCCTGTGTTGCCCGCTGCTGCGTCGCTCACCAACTGCATGTCCCGCACGAACGCCGCGCGAAGGTCGCGTGAAGCATGGGGCTGCAGGGCATTCAGCGCCCTTGCCGCCGCGTCCAGCTCCGCACGGTGCCGCGGCAGTTCGCCCCGGCCATGTTCTTGCCGTTCCATCATCTGGGCCACCGCGCGGGCAACCCGTTGAACGGCAGGGCCTAGTCGCGCCGGCGCTTCACGGTCAGTTCCCTTCGCTGGCGCCGACCGAGCCTTGCGGACGGGTCCGGTGGTGCTCGTGCTCGTGCTCGGGCCAGGCGTCTCGCGCCCGTAGTCCGACGCCATATCTTTGCCGCGTTCGCGCGAGAGGACCCGCACGAGCTTTCCCCGGTCCTCGAAGTCATCCCGGCCGTAGTGGAGCTCGACCCGCTCCCGGTGCCGCGACAGGGCAACATAAGCAGCGTGGCGATCCAGCCCCGGTGTCGCGACCACGTACGCCCGATCGACCGTGACGCCCTGCGCCTTGTGGACCGTTGCTGCATAGCCGTGGTCGACGTGCGCGTAGTTCTTGATGTCGAAGGCGACCGCCCGACCATCGTCCAAGAGGATTGCCATGCGCGCCGAACTGACACTGTCGATGCGGCCGAGCGAGCCGTTCTTCACTCCCAGGCTCCGCTCGTTGCGCAGGAACATGATCCTGTCGCCGGTCGCGAACTCGCGAGCGCCACGGGTGGTCTGGATCGCCACCTCCTCGCCAAGCTCGCCAGCCCGTGCCAGGCGCTCGCGTGCAAGTCCATTCAGCGCCTGCACTTCCTCATTGGTGTGGATGAGAATGATCCTGCTCGCCTCGGGCGCGGCCGAGCGGTCCCGATCCCAGCTGTCGATCAAATCCGCTCGCGCCTGCTCCCGGGTCTCCGCCGCGTGGACATGACCATGGCTGTCATAGGCCGCCAGCGCTTCGCCGGTGCGGCCGGTCCCGAGCTGGCGCGTGGCGGACCGCTGCCAGGGCTCCTGCTGGCGCCGTATCTCGGTGATCTCGGCCCAGCCATGGCGCTCAGCGATCGAGCGGAACGCCGCGCCGGCCTCGATCGCCTGAAGCTGCTCGGGATCTCCAACCAGTACGACCTTGGCGCCGCGCTTCTCGGCCTCGGTGATCACCCGCTCCATCTGGCGGCTGCCGATCATGCCGGCCTCGTCGATCACGAGCACGTGCCTGGCCGAGAGACGATCCCGATCCTGCGCCCACTGATGCTCAAGGCTGGCAAGCGTGCGGGACCGGATTCCTGACCCAGCCTCAAGGTTCTCCGCCGCGATACCCGAGAGGGCCGCTCCCTGGACCTCGTACCCGGCAGCTTCCCAGGCGTCGCGCGCGACTCCGAGCATCGCCGACTTGCCCGTGCCGGCGTAGCCGACAACGGTCCCCAGCCCCTTGGCGTTGGTGACGTGCTCGAACGCGGTGTTCTGCTCGACGGAGAGGCGCAGCCCCCTTCCCTCCGCCCGCGCGAGTGCGCGCTCCTTCAGCTGCTCAGCCACCGGATGCCTGCGGTGCGCCTCGAGCCCGGCCGTCGCTCGTTCAAGCCGCTGCTCGGTCTCGATCATCGCCCGACTGGTGAACCGTTCCTCCCCGCGGCCGTCCTTCCCGACGTAGACCACCTCGCGCGACGCCCTGATCGCGTCCATGATCTGGTCGAATTGGTCCTTGCCGTCGCTATGGCGGTGGACGAACATCGCGACGTCCCGGCGAGTGAACGTCGCTTGGCTGTGCGTGATAGCGTCCAGCGCAAGCTCGGGTCGGGCGAGCAGCTTCTCGCCATTGGCTCGGGCGATCTCGCGATGCTCGTCGACCCGCTCAAGCTGGAGCCCGCGTTCGGCCATCCGGGCCGCGGCGGGCCCGATCTTGTTCTGCGGTTCGAGATCGATCCCCTGCGCTTCGAGCGAGCGGTGATCAATCCGCGCATCGACATCGAGCTCGGCGAGGCGTTGGTTGACGTGGTCGGCCCAGGCTTCGCGCCAGTGTTGAAGAAGCTCGGTTCGGTTCCAGTCGCGCACCTTGGCGCCGAAACCATCTTCGCCAAGTTCGCGCATCGTCAGCATGACATGGGCGTGCGGCTTAGGCTCTCCGTCGGCGCCGATGTCCCGATGCACGTTGAGGTCGGCGACCATGCCGAGTCCGACGAACTCGCGCTGCACGAAGTCGCGGGCAAGCTCGACCCCCATTTCTTGGGATAGCTCGCGTGGGATGGCGAACTCGATCTCTCGGGCGAGCTGCGCGTCGATCCTCTTCTCGGATGCCTCGACCGCGTTCCAAAGCCGCTCGCGATCGGCGAGATGTTCCGGCGCGCCCTCGGGCAGCATCACTTCGGAGTGGATGACGCCAGCCTTGTTCGAGAAGTCGTGGTTCCGGTCGAGCCGCTCGTCACGAAGCCGGGAGGCGGAGCGATAGGCAGCGGAGGCGAGCGCGCTCGATCCGTTGGCGCGGGAAATGACTTTGGCCGAGAAGTGGTAGATCGCCATTGCGGCAATCCACTTACACTTCAAAAGCGACGTCGGCACGACGTATAAGCGCGCCATCGAAAGAATTCATCTTTCTCTGGACGCGTTCGTCCCAGCAAATCCCACGCTGTTGCCGCTAATCGCGACACCCGATAACTGCTCTGCCGTCAATGCTCAACTCAGAGGCGGCAGATGCGAAAACTCCGGGACTTCGATTCGGAACTCAAGGCGATCGGTGAGCGCGCGAAAGCGCTGCAGGAGCGGAAGCTTCGGCAGCTCGGCGAGCTCGTCGTCGCCACCGGCGCCGACGCTCTGCCGATTGAGCAGCTGGCCGGCGCTCTCCTGGCGGCCTGCGATGCTCCCGACATGGTGAGGAAGGAGGAATGGCGCGCTCGCGGCGCGGCCTTCTTTCAAAAGGGCCGGCGAGGCTCCGCTGGGAGCTCTTCGGCAGGTGCTGGCGGCGCTGCGCCGAGCGGGCGCGGCGCGCCACCGGGTGCTGGCGGCTCGGACGCGGAATGACAGCCGCGACTGGGCCGTGAAGCGCCGCGAACGAACGCGCCATTTGATCGAGCTTGGCGGCCTCGTCGTGAAGTCCGGGCTCGTCGATCTCGCCGTAGACGATCGGGCGGTAATCTTCGGCCTGCTCGTGGAAGCCGCGGCTACGCTGCGCGGCGAGAATGCGGAGCAGCAAATTCTCCTATGGCGTCGTCGCGGTCAGCGCGAGTTCGCGCAGGACCGCGATGGGAGTGCCGGCGCGCCGCCCTACGGCGGCGCGCCGAACCCGGTCAGTCGGCCGGGTTCCAGATGATGGCGAACCGGTCCTCCGCTTCGCCGCTCGGACGGCCAAGGTTGGCGTAGAGCCGTCGCGGTCCGAACTCGGGAGCGGCGAGCGCCAGGGACACATAGTCCCGGCCGCTGGACTCGGAGCGGCGCTTCCAGCCGGCGCCGATCTCGACGTCGCCGGAATAGACGCGGAAGTGCGGCTGATTGTCGCTGGTCCGATCGTCCCGGGCGACGATCCGGATCTCGGCGCGGATGCTGAGCGTCTTGAGCTGGCCCTTGAAATTTCCGGCGTCGTCCCGGGTGACGTGTCCGATGGCAGGCATGTGATCTTCTCCTTGCTTCGAGCGGGACCGTTCCCGCCGACAAGCCCGCGAAGGAGGCCGGTGAATGGAGGCTCGCGAACCTCGAAGAGGCCGAAGCAACGCGGAGGATTTGAGCGCAGCGCTTATTTGGAGCGAAGCGATCGCGAGGAGCGCGCCCGGCGCGCGGGGAAATAAGTGCGAAAGCGATGATTTCGGGAGACTCCGCCGAGCTCAATAAGAGGCGAAAGGAGGCGCGGACGTTCCGCTTCCGATGCTGGAGAAAAGTGTTCCTGCCACCCGGCACTAAACAAAGGATCGTGTCGCGCAGAGTGGCCCAACTGTTGACGCCAGGATCAGCGTCGCCCATGCGGCCCCGGAACCCTCCGGAGTGACAAATGGCCGAAGAAACAACCCTGAATGCCGTGGAGCTTGCGACTGAACTGACGATCGCCTGGTTGGGGAATCAGAACAATCGCGTTCAAGCCGATGACGTGCCGCAATTCCTGCGGACAATGCATGCCACGGTGACGGAGCTTGCCGGAGGTTCTTCCGGCACGGCGGAAGCCGCTGAAGAGGCTCCCGCAACCGAAGAGTTCGCGCCGGCCGTCTCCGTGCGGAAATCTCTGGCGTCCAAGGACCACATCATCTCGCTGATCGACGGAAGGCCCTACAAGACGCTCAAGCGGCACCTGTCGCGGCACGGATTGACTCCGGACCAATACCGCCAGCGCTACGGCCTCAAGCCGGATTTCCCGATGGTGTCCGAGACCTACTCCGCGGCCCGGCGCGATATGGCGCACAAGATCGGCCTGGGCCAGAAGGGCCGCGCCGCCAGGGCAGCCAGTGGCGGGACCGCGCCAAGCGCGGGCGGCGGCGAAGCGGCGCCGAAGCGCGGCCGTCGCCGCGCCGCCAAACAAAGCTGATTTGCGAGCGCCGCTCGATCAGGGATCGGGCGGCGCGAGCCGCCGCTGACACGCCGCCTGGACGAGGCGCTGCAGCTCGGTGACGCGCTCGCCGAGCCACTCCAGTTCTTCCTTCGTGATCCGGTATTCGGGCGAGTAGCGCGCGTTCACGTAGGCGAGGCGCAGCAACTCGAAGCAGCGCCGCTCGAACTTCCCCTCGCGCGGCCACGCTGCCGCAAGTTCGGGCGCGGCCTGCTCGGCTTGCGAGCGCAGGAAATTCAGCTTGTGCGACTTCGGGCTGTAGAGCGTGAGCACAAGCAAGACGCAGTGGTAGAGTTGCTCCGTCGTCTGGTGCAGTTCGAAAGCAGCCTTGCGTCGCCAGTGATCATCGTCACCCTCGGCGCGCTGCAGTTGGAACGTGCGAAGCGACCGAGCGGCGGTAGAGAACCAACGCTCGAAATATCCTTCTGCTTCGGCTCGGGCCTGGTCCGGCGGTAATGCGCGCGGCGGATGCAAGCCGAACCCCTCCGCCTCGTAGAGGGCGACACCCTGCTGCAGGATATCGACGAAGAACGGCCGGCCGTGATCGAGCTGCCGGTTCACGTCTTTGAGGGTATGAACGATGAAGTTGACCGGCGCGGTGATGCTCTTGGCGATTGTCAGCTCGCGCATGAGCCGGTCCTCGGCGGCGGACCAGTAATCCACAAAATCCGTCAGCTTGTCGTGGCTGACGACGATCAGGATGTCGTAATCGGACTGATAGCCGCCGATGGGGTCGTCCACCCAATCGCCTCGCGCATAGGAGCCGTAGAGCACGATCTTGAAGATACGCGCGTGCTTGCCGAACCCGTTGGTCTTGTCGGTCGCCTTCCCGAATTCCTCGAAAAGGATCTGGACCACGCGCTCCAGTTCGCGCCGCTTAGCCGGGGGAAGGTGGTCGAGATCAGTTCGCATCGGGATCGATCCTAGCTTCCCTGGCGGACAAAACACAGCCTCGCCGGGCGCCGCCCGGCGAAGCCAATTTGTCCGGTCACCAGAACTTCCACCAAGGGCGCGACTCGCCGTCGAGGCCCCGCATCAGAGCGAGGATCGCTCGGGCGATGTGCCGCTCGACCTGCCGAACCGTGAGGCCGGTGCGTCGGGCGATCTCGTCATAGGGCATGTCGTCCAGCCGGTGGGCCAGGAATATTTCGCGGGTCAGCCGGGGGAGGCGGAGCATGATCGCCTCCATGCGCGCGATCTGCTCCTGCCGGTTGGGATCGGGAGAGTCGTCCATCACGCGGCCTCCCTTTCGGCCGCCGTTGGACAGGCGAGCAGATAGTCGGCGGCCTTGCTGGCAAGGCTGGCGGCGCGGAAGATCGCCTTCTCATCCTCGCGCAGCACCTCGAGCCAGCCGCCGACATAGTCGGCATGCCGCACGGTCGGCTGGATCGAGAGGGAAGCGCAGACGAAGGCGCTGGCCATTTCCGCGACCAGCTCCTCGCGCGCATAGGCGGCGCTCCCGAACCCGCCCGAGAAGTCGCGGCCAAGGCGGCTCCGGTGGCCGGTCCAGTGGCCGAGCTCGTGAAGAGCCGTGCGATACCAATTGATCTGCTCGGGGTAAGCCTGCTGCGGCGGCACCTGCACAAAGTCGGCCGAAGGCGAATAGAAGGCCATGCTTCCGCCGACCCGGAAGTCGGCGCCGGTCGCGGCGATCAGCGCCTCGGCATGGGGGATCGTCTCCCGCTCGGTGGGAAGCTCCGGGACCCGCACAAGCTCCTCGGGCAGCCCCCCGCATTGGTCGACGTTGAAGACGGTGAACCGCTTCAGGAAGGCGATCTGCCGCGCCTCCCGATCCTCGTCCCGCGCCCTTTCCTCCTCGGCTCGCGGCGTGAACCGGTCCGCATAGCAGACGACCGTCCCCTTCTCCCCGCGCCGCACATGACCGCCAAGGCTCAGCGCCTGCCGGAACGTCAGCCACCGCTGCGCGCGGAAGCCCCGCTCAATCACCGCACCCCAGAGGATCAGGACATTGATTCCCGAATAGCGCCGGCCGGTCGCCGCGTTCTCCGGCATCGCGCACCCGCATGCCGCCCCGTCCCATGGCTGGACCCAGGGCAGCCGCCCCTGCTCCAGCTCCGCAATCACCCGCGCCGTCACCTCGGCATAGACGCTGCCCCTGCGCTCCTCGCCTTGCACCTGTCCCATGTCCATCGCTCCTCCAATCCGCCACACCGGCCCCGGAAGAGCGGGGTGGGCGGCAGGAGCGCACCGGCAGGCCTGCCGATCCAGGGCGGGCCGCACCCGAAGGGCCGCAATGAAATGGAGGACCTGGCGCGAAGCGCCGGGTTGCGGCACGCCGAGGCTGGCCTAGAGGGAAGCGACGCCCACCCCGCTCAGCCGCGGCCGCAGCCAACGCCGCCGCGCGCTCCGAGCGCGGCGACCGCCAGGCCGGCGCAGCTGGCCCGCGTCAGGCCGATCGTCACGCCGCCAGGCGCCGAGACGCCGAAGAGCGACTCGGCCGAGCGAAGCGAGGTAGAGCCCGGCCGCGGCGCAGCCGCGGGACGCCGAGCAGCTTTCGCTTCTCAAGTTCTGGATGCCTCTCCGGCGCAGGAAGCCGCATCTCGAGGAAAGCGGAGCCGCCCCTCCTTGCGTGGTCTCGCTACAGGTCATTTCTCCCGAGGACGCACCAACGCAGCTCATCCTTCAGGAGGCACAATGACCCTCGACACCAGCGACCGCATCCTGCGGATCGGAACCGTTCTCCAGCTGACTGGGCTCAGCCGTTCTACCCTCTACCGGAAGATACAACGAGGAGAGTTTCCGAAGCAGATCAAGCTTTCGGAGCGCTGCGCCGGCTGGCGGCAGTCGAGCGTCAACGCTTGGCTGCGCAATCCCATGTTCTTCAGCACAGACGATCGTCCATGTGGGTGACCACAATCGAACTTCATCCGGCCGCCATCACGTCAATGCGCCAGCCTTACTCCATAATGAATCAGTGCTGAGATGAAGATCACGGAGGATATGGATAACCCTATGGTGAGCTTCCTTGTTCATCTTAAAATATGGGGCCAGGCCGGTGCGGCCGCGCATCGCGTGAACAATTTCTTCCTCAGTCGTCAAGAGAGCGATGAGCTGACTCGCGGCAGCCGTGGAGAGTTCCTTGGCTGCGAGGCGCCTGAGCGTTCCAACCTCACCCTTCTTACCGCGAGCCTCCAAAAGACTGGTCAGCACACGCACAAGCGCTCGGTGTCCTGGCGCCAGCCGGTCGAGGGGGATGGACACCGATCGCTCGAACTCGACGCGACAACTGCGCAGATAGTCGGGGCTCAGCCGCAACTCCCCGTACATCAGTTCGATGTCACAGTCGCTCAGCAAAAACCCCTCCCCAAACGACCTTGGAGCGACGAAACGATGAATGACACAGCGGTCCAGCGTTAGATTCGCGGGCCTTATTTCGTGCAAGTTCAGCTCCAGAAAGTATGCCTCTTGGATATCAAGGCCACCGAAATCAATCGCGCCCGACCGTGACGCCGCAGCTGCCGCGACGATATCTCCGGCCAAGACTGCATTACCGAGGGTGGCGCAGTGCTTCGCATATGTAAAAATGCTCTTGGGGCTTGAGCCAAACGTCGATCCGAGAATCTGCTGCCCGAGAGAACGCAGCGGGTTAGTCCAGCGTTCACTGAAGACCGACCGGTCCCCTGATGCCAGCAAGCTTTGGGTATCCAACGCTCGAAATCCATCCAACAAATAGGTATCAACAAAACGCCGATCATCTGTCTCATTGGAGACACGGCCTAACCCAGATAATCGTTGAAGAATAACCCGCGACTCCTCAATGGCGGTCGTCCCGAGAATAGCCTCAAAGGCGCTCTTTATTTCCGTCTGGGTCAGCGGCCCTACATCACTGGGCTTGGCTCTGGTAAGGCGCGCCAACCGTTGCATGATTAATTGAATAGTATCAGCGTCCAACATATCCTTTGCTTTGGCTTCCCGCTCGCAAAATGCACGAACGAAAAGAGACCAAAACTTAACCGCGCCTGACTTCACCGATATTACGTCAAGCAACGTCTGCTCATCGAAGGACGACAGGATCTGGACCATCAAAGGCCGTCTCGGCAGCCACTCAGGGGGCTGCCGGTCAATGCGGCGGTCCCTCAGGTATACTTTCATTTCAGGGACCGTGAACTCCGTCTTGCAGGAAATGATTGTTGCCCCCGCGCGGAGACCCAAGGCCGCCAGCATCTCCTTATTGCCGTCGAAATAATGCTCTCGCCCCGCAATCAATACTCCGCCCTTGGATACGGCAATCAGGTCTCTTGTACCGCGCAGCGCTCGAGCACGGAGGTCCTGCAGGCGGGCAACCTCGTCAGACCAGCTTTGGGTTCCGAGCTCATCGAACCCGTCGAGAAGGAGCGCGACGCTCCCGGCACCTAGTAGCCGTAGGACACGATCGATCATGTCACTGAGACCCATCCGCCTGAGATGCCTACTGACTATCTCGTCCGCTGTCTCGAGACCCCAGCAGTCACGCAGATTTATTGCTATAGGGTAGCAAAACGCGGAGTCGGCTCTCTCGGAGAGGCGTATGAAGCATTCTTGGATGCAGCGGCTTTTTCCAGTCCCATACTCCCCGACGAGTACGATCTGTTCATGTGCAACAAGACGAGAACAAATATTTTCTATTGTAATGTCCGAATTCCCCGTCGGCCCGACATACGTCACAGGCGTATATTCGGAGCGATCTTGCTGGCCAGATTCTGATAGGACGGCGCTACCGAATGGATTATTCTCGCGCTGGCTGCGATAAGAAGTAAAGTCGAAAAGACGGCCTTTTATCTGGCGCAGGGACATTACCTCTATATTCAATCCGTTGGCCGTTGCTATGATATCGGGGGATGGGTCATTTCGTAAGACCAGGTACGGCTCCACGATCGAATGCCGCTCCATCAGCATGTGAAGCCTCGCCATCGAAAGGCGCGTTAAGTCTTCACGTATTTTGCGCAACTCCGTCGAGATTGTCGCCTCCACGACCACTAAGCGCTGCGAAGTGAGATGGATCACCACGTCGTACACGACGCCGTTGATCAATTCTTGTCGAGCTTCCCGATTCCATAGTAAACGGGCAGTTTGCCTCACTTGCCCCTCGAACACTTTGGGAAGTCTCGTACTGTCCTCGGCACGAGGTGGCGGAGATGGACTCCTCTTGGCTCCTTTTTTGGCGCGAAGGGGTTCAGGTGCTTCTACTATGACCTCGGGGAGATACGCTGGCCGGATGCGCGGGGGCGATTTTACCGTAAGTTTTGGCCTGTCGGATGTCATGCCCCGCCCCCTGTTCCACTCATTCACGCACATCGCGCAAAGAGAGTCGAGCGGCTTTCGGGTGGCCTCCGAATGGCGTGGCTTCCATCAAAGAGCGGGCGGTCGGAACACGGGTGAAGGGGGACAAAGCGCATCAGCGCTTTCACCGCCGGCTACGCCGCGTGCCCGACGGCGGATTCGGCCAGGCCTTCGAGAGGGAAAGGTTTCCAGCATCGGCTCCTCGAGCGCGATGCAGTAGGGCGCACCACGGTTAAGGAGCGAGTCTTCTCGCAACCCGAGTAGCTCGCGGGCCTGTGGAGGGAGGACAGCCTGCGCGAGACGGCCGGGCGGCTTCGGTTGCGCATGGTGCCAAATGGCACTACGTACTTGGCCGAGGTGACGAATGCAGATTTCTGAGGACGACGATAGGGCGACTCACAGCCGTTCCTACACAGTTAAGATTTCTGCTCGAGAGATCGCGCAGACGTTGGCTCAGGCGAGCGAAGGTGCGATGCGGGATACGGGCCGCGCTCCTCCATCCATTCGCATGCCAGGATTCCGTCCGGGAAAAGTTCCGGCGAACTTAGTCCGGAAAATGCACGGCCCTGCAATCAAGCATAGTGCGCTAAATCAAGCGGTCCAAGAGGGCGTGCAGGAGCTTCTTGCGGACATCAGCCAAAGGCCGGGGCCGCCCGCCAAGGGAGAAGGGAAGGCGCGCCGCGACGATAGGCGCGATGTCGAGATCCGGGTTGCGCTCGAGGTTTTGCCAGAGGTTCCTGAGCCGAAGTTTGCTGACCTGGAGCTCACACAGCTTAGAGTTGATATTAGCGACGAGGACGTGGCTGCGGAGATCGAACGACTAGCTCATGAGGAGCAAACTGCGAACCCGAAGACGCAAGGCGGCAGAGAGCGTGGACGTCTTCTTGGTAAGAACAAACAACAATTTGAAGCGCTGGCGCGGGAGAAGGTCGAACGCGAGCTTGCAACGCTCTCACGGACGTTCCTGAAACGGCAACTTTTTGATCATCTCGCGAAGACAAATTGCTTTCCGGTGTCACCTTCGATGGTTGAAGCCGAATTTGATCAGATTTGGGCTCAGCTGCAGCAGGAGGCCAAGGACGAAGGCGATCCTGAGGCCGCACTCTCGGAACTCGAGCGCGAGCGAGAAGAGTATCGCGCTATCGCTGAACGCCGAGTCCGATTGGGCCTGCTGTTATCGGAGATCGGCGTTCGTAACGGCATAGAGGTTACTGAGCAGGAGATGAGTCAGCTCATCCAGGATGCTGCGCAGAAATATTCCGGCAAGGATCGGACAAGGTTCGTCGATCACGTTCGGTCGGACCGGATGGCCGCCGCTCAGCTTCGTGCATCGTTGTACGAAGACAAGGTTGTCGATTGGCTACTGAGCAAGGCCACCATCACCGATCAGATGGTCGACCGAAGGGTTCTTGAGCATGCCGTTGAGGCCGACGACTCTAGTGCTTTCTTGGCCCAAGCAGATTTCGCGGCCGCGGTGGCCGCCCCTGACGCAATCGATGAGCCTAGCTCCGCGTCGCTGCCCGAGGATGAGCAAGCGCTCAATGATCAAGCGCGCGAGGACTTGCTACGAAGGGCCGCTGAGGTTGGTCCAAATCCCGCGAACCACCGTCCAGAGCTTGAGCGGCAAGCGAGGCAGGTTGCCTTCGAGATCCTTGGCTCGGCCTCAGTGCTCGGCCGGGAGATCGACACGGATGAAGATCTTGCCGAGGCGATCAACTCCGGCTTCCCGCCCGATGTGATCATCTACCTTCGCGAAGCGGGTTGGTCTCCTAGGGTGCTCGAGAGCGTCATCGCGCCGAAGCGCACGCTGATGCGACGCAAGTCGGGTGGTCAGAGATTGAGCCCGTCCGAATCGGACGCGGCCTGGCGCCTCGCTTATATCCTGGGCCTTGCCTCAACCGTGTTAAATGGACGGAAGGCCGCGATTGCATGGCTATCCCGGCCTAAGTCGGCTCTGCACCGACATTTACCCCATGAGCTGTTACGCTCTAGCGTTGGCACGAGCTTGATTGCGTCCCTTTTGCGGCGACTGGATGAGGGCAATCTCGCTTGATTGCTAAACCGCCCGCAACGGTCTTTCGCGTCACGCGCGACAAATATGCGGGAACGACTGCTGACGCGCTTTCCGGGAATGGCGGCCTCTTTGACAATGGGCGCTGGCATTCGCAGGGAAGACGGATCATCTACACCTCAGAGTCGACCACGTTGTGCCTGATGGAGCGCCTGGTGCACGCGGACGAGTGGATCGCCGAGCGCCATCCCGATCGCCTGATGCTCAAGATCGGACTGCCGGATTCCATTTCATTCATTCGGTATCAGGCTTCGGACCTTGCGACGCAGGATCCCTTTTGGCGCCAAGAAGGAAGCCGCCTCTGTCGAGCGCTTGGTGACCTCTGGCTTCAGAAATGCGTCAGCTGCGCCCTGGTCGTTCCATCTGCCGTCAATCCGAGCGACTCGAATATCTTGCTGAATCCATTGCACGACGACTTTGCGGCTGTTCTCAAGCTCAACGAGCCGCTTCAGAGCGAGCTTGTCGATCCAGATGAGCGCGTCGTCCTCCTTGCGAAGGCGCGGCGCTTCACGACGTAATGCCTAACGGTGAAGGGCCGCAGCACCACCTTCCGAGAATCGTCATGGTCCGTCTCGTTATGGCCCACCACAGCCCGGAGGTGTGGGGGTCCAAAATGTGGGACGAGGTCAAGCCGATGGCGCCAAGCCCCCGCAATTTACTCAAATTTTTTACTTGAATGGTGGAGCCGAGGGGATCGAACCCTGACGTCTGCAATGCCATTGCAGCGTTCTCCCAGCTGAGCTACGGCCCCGAACCTTTTTCGCCGCCCCTGGGAGGGCGGGTGCGGCGCCGGATTTAGGGAGGGCGCCGTGTTGGTAAACAGTGACAGTATACATTTACCAAGCGGGACCATCCCGCCTGCGCCTCGGCGGGAAATGTATACTGTCCCTGTTATACGGGGTCAGCCCAAGCGTTTCAGAGCGAAGGCGCGGCCTGAGCCAGTTTTCAGGCAGCGCGTCGAAGGCGCCTCATACCTGCAACTCAGAGAAAAGATCGCTCGCTATTTATCCAAATCGCTCAAAGCTTTTTTCAAGCCTCTAAAAGCGCCGGTGATCATACCGGTAATCATGGCCGTCGGATTGCCGGTAGCCAACCCGCCGGCCATGCCTTTGGTGGCACCCCAACCTATGGCCTTATGCACCTGGTACATCTCGTCGAGGAACTCGGATTTTTGCCGATCAATTTCTTCTCGGCTGCGACCAGCTTCTCTTCCTTCGCGGTCAATGCGGTTAAGCTCAAAAAGGGTACCCATCATCATGACGTCTACTCCTTCGGATTTGCATGCTCCACCTGAGATATTTGCCACCTGGCAGCGCTTCTAACAACATCGCACAACGGTACGCCGTTCCCACTCAAGGGTATCATAGGAGCTTCCAGGGCATTAACTTGGATGCATGGAGTGACTGCCATGCGCCTGCAACCGCGCTTCGACGTCCCTGCACGACCCGGTAAGAATTGCGAGGGATGGCTGAGGCTCTGCAGGAAAACAGTGACAGTATTCACCGAGGGCCCGGGTCGCCGTACCTATGCCTCCGTACGAGTTATTTCTTCCTGCCTCCGGAGCCTTGGGAAGGCGCGCGCGGCGAGCCTTGAGCCTTCGGCGCTACTTCCTTCGGCGCATAGCCGAAACTTTCGCCGCCTTGCCGCGCCTTGATCGCGCGCAACGCCCTCATCGCCGCCGCGACGCCGTCATTGCCTCCATCCTTGGACATCCCGCCAGCTCTCCCTATTTCTTTCCGCCACTTCCTTGCGAGGGCGGGTTCCCCGTCGTCCCTTGGCTCGCCGGCTGGAAACCTCCCGTGGCAGTGCTTATGCCGGGCCGGACGGGCGAAGGTTTATAGCCTTTCTCCAGCGGCACCCGGGTCACACTGCCACCGACGGACCGCGATGGCATCAATTTATCTTTGGACATCCTGCTCTCCAGTGGCAATCGGCCAAAATTCAAGGGATTGCAGTTCGCCTTGGGCGATCCATACGCTGCTGGTGCGTGGGACCCACGGCCTTCCCTTCTCGGCGACTTCATATACGGTTTCAATGTAGATGTCCCGTTCAGCAGGGCTCGAAGACATGAACGAATTAGGGCCCATATGGCCGGCCCATTGGGTTCCGTCCTTAAGCACGGCCAAGACCCAGCATTCCTCGCATCTTCCGAAATGCCAATCCCAGGCGCTGTCCACCGGATGGACAGTCTGGAGGCCTAGCCTGGTCAGGACCGCCTTCGCCCAGCCTTTGCGAACGTTGAGGCCCAGGAGCAGGCCCAGCAGGGCAGGCCCAAGAAATAACAACAGGAACCAGCCGGCCCTCGTCAATCCCGAGTCGATGGCCGCGCCATAGAGGGGGCGAGCGACCGGATAAGCTAAAGCGTGATAGATCACCGAAACGGTCAGGTAGGCGATCATGGCCTCGGCCACGGGTGGAAGCCGACCAGTCAGGAACTGCGCCCGGACGTAAAGAGCGACTATCCCCGGCACGGCGAAAACGAGAAACAAGGCCAGGGTCTCGAGTTTTAAAAGATCACCCACACGGTCCTCCGGCCCGCGCTCGATCGGTTCTCCCGCCCCGCGCGCCGCAATGGTCAATAGAAATACCGTCTTGCGAAAGCGTCGGCCTTGTCGCCGAGGAACCTGTAGGCGACGCCGATAGCGATGGGTCGAACCACGTCGTTGATTTCGTCCTTATGGGCATCGACGAAATTCGCGGCCTTCTCGACAGCCTTCGAAATGGTTTCCTCGGCGTCGTCCAAGCCTTTGGCAAACCCTTCGCCCTGGACTGCCGACCACAGGCCGGCTGCGATCGAGCCATAAAAAAGCGGAACCATCCCAGTGTATTCGACGGCTTGTCCCCAGAAGCTTCTGCTCATCGTCGTCTCCGGCAAAACGGTTACCAGAATGAACGATCAAGCCAAAGATTCGATCCCGAAACGTTCGGCTTTTTGAAGGTTCCCGGAAAACCGGGCACAGTGCCGTTCTTTAAGATCTACGATGGTTCGTTAGCTTTTCAGCGTAGCATAAAGCTGATCTCCGAGGAAAATCTAGCGACGGATGGGCGATTGCATGATAGACAAACCTGAACCAGTTACGTAATTACTTTGCGAGATCAAAGAGACAGGCCGCCATGGTCGCACGCTGGCAACGTTCCATTGATTCAGCGCAGGATGTCCTCGACTTTCAAGAGCATATCTGGGCGGTAAATCGCAAGCGCGATCCATGGGAGTTTCCCTTTCGGATCGACGTGTCCGGCGAGGCCTACGGTCCCGTGAAAGAAAAGATTGAGCTCGATGTGCGCCGAGAAAAGGGTGTCCTGAAGGATGCCTTGCTAGGCTTGGCGACGCTGCCATTTGGCGGATCGCCAGTGGTCTTTGCCCTTAAAAGTGTTGCCCGGCAGGTTTTTGGCTATGGCGTTGAAGCCTATGGCGATCGCAACAATCGAGTTCGCAAGGCCGCCGCAACCATTGCCTGTTGCTACAGAATCGCGGAAGATTCCGGAAATCGCCTGGTCCTGAGTCACTACGATTATAACGATCCGTTAGACGGCTGGCAGCGATTTCCTGAGACATATTGATGCGGCGGATGAGCTGTAGAGCATTGCGTCGAACAGCAGATTGTCAGCCGTTGCCCGAGGGCGAGCGATGAAGCGGCGCCGGCGCCGGCGCCGCGGCCACCAGCCTTCTCGCGAGATTTCCCTAAATGGTGGAGCCGAGGTGCCTGTCTGGCATCTCATAATAGCCGTAACCACAGCGTCTGATGTGGGGCACAGGTCTTGTTGCGACGTCCGGGAACGTGACGTCTTGCGCATGCAGCGGTTCCACGATGTTCTGGAGGGAACAGGGCGATGTTGCCCCTCCGCGCAGTTCATCAAAAGCAAAGGACGTCGTGGACCTGGCCGGAGACGCTGCTGCCGGAGGACCGCATCACCATGCCTCCACCGTACCCGATGCTTGAACAGAACATAGAGGCTGCCGGCGACGCTTCGGACGGCTTGGTCGGACCAAGGCTTGGCCCGTAAATTCCGTGATCACGTGGAATATTCGCGACGAACACGGCCGCGCGCTTTTGCTGAGTGACCGCGGTGGTGAGCGCTGCGACAGCGGTCCGCAGCGTCTGCACCTCCTGACGCAATGCCGCGCTATCGGCTGTCGCCGAGGACGTATTCTGAGCGATCTGCGTCAGCCGTGTCAGTATGCTGGCTTCGCACCCGCGGCAGCGGGCAGGATCGTCTTGCCCCGGCGGTTCCTGAGCAACGGCAGGCGCTCCCATAGCAAAAGTGATTAGTGCCGCCGAAAGTCCGAGCATCTTCTTCATGGTGATCCCCCTGAGTCGCCAACGAGGCTGGTGAAAAGTGCCATGTCGCGAAAGAAAATCCAAGGAGATTGTTCCTTTAGAATACCAACGGCCCCTGAACGATCAGTCTCTACGACCGGAACATTTGATCCGACTGGAGCGATCAACAGCTCTGGAATATGAGCATGCTGCCGCTAGCCCCAGCCTCATTTTGGTGTCGGACCCGCGTATCAAAAAGAGTCGCCCTCTCGCGCGCAGAGTCCTCATGTGCTCAAGCTCCATCCCGAAGCAATCTTGGCGGCGGAGCTTCCATTTAAGTGATGAACCAGGCCCACTCGCTCATCAGCTTCCGGCGCTTGTCGAAGAAGTCGGTGCGCCGATAGGCCGCCTCCACCGCGTTCGGCACCTTATGCGCCAGCGCCTTCTCCACGACCTCCTTAGCGACGTTCGTCTGCTCGGCCGCCCAGTCCGCGAAGCTGCTCCGGAACCCGTGAACGGTGATCCCCTCAATGCCCATGTCGCGCAGCGCCTTGAGCATTGTAACGTCGCTGATCGCCCGCGCGCCGAAGTGTGTGAATACGAGCCGGTCCGGCTTCACCTCTCCGTCCAGCGCGAGCTGTTCGGCGCGTAGACGTTCGAGCAGGGTGATCGCGGCCGGAGCTAGCGGAACGATGTGAGCCTCTTTCATTTTCATGCGCGCGGCAGGAATGCACCAGATTCCATTGTCCAGGTCGAACTCCCCCCAGACGGCGTTCCGCACCTCCCCGGACCGGGTGGCGGTGAGCACGGTCAGCTGCAGCGCGTCCCGGCCGACGCTCGGCATGAGCGACATCAGCTTCGCCATGAACGCGGGGATTTCTTGGTACGGCATCGCCTGGCGGTGCTGTACGAGCCTGGTCTGACGCGGCAGGCCCTTACGGACCGAGCGCAGCGACACCGGCTGCGCAATCATGCCCTTGATATGAGCGTAGTCGAGCACCGCGCCGATCCGCTGCAAAATCTTCCGAGCCGTGTCGGGGATGGTAAGCCAGATCGGCTCCATCACGCTTAGCGCCGCTTTGCTGTCGATCGTATCGACGGGCTTTGACCCGATCAGCGGAAAGACGTGGTTCTCGAAGCTCGAGATCCACGAGGCGTTGCGCCGATCCTTCCACCCTTTCCGCAAGGACTCATAGCATTTGCGAGCTACGGCCTCGAACGTCGGCCGGCTCGCGCGGCTCGGCCTTTTCAATCCCCGCTGCTCGACGGGATCAAGGCCAGCTCGGACCATTTTGCGAATGTCCATGGCGGCGGCTCGCGCTTCGGCGAGCGACACGTCATGGACAGGGCCGAGACCGAAGTCGCGGCGCCGGCCCTTATGCTGGTAGCGCAGCATCCATGATCGGCCACCATTGGGGCGGACGACCAGATACAGACCGTGTACGTCCGCGTGCTTGCCGGGACCGGCCTTCTTCACCTTCAGAGCTGTGAGCGGCATGGTTGGATTTCCCAAAAATCTAGAGCCACGCTCCATCCCTCGAAAAGGTCGCGATTCAGCGACATCCCGTGGGATTTAGCGGCACCAAGCCCACCTCACTTTTCTCGTATTATCAACAGGTTGAGACGGTATGAGGCGCCCTGGGGCATCTCTCATCTAGCCGTAGGGGTCACCAGCCAAACCAGCAGCTTAGCAGCCTCTTCTACCTCGAAACTAGAGGCCGCTTCTGGCCGGTTAGCCGGCAGCGCGCTTATGTTTCGTCCCGGCTGAGAGCAGACGTCCACGCCCGCCGACCGCAGACGTTCAGTTCGGAATTTGTCTGAGGTCGTTCAGTAGGGATCGGGCGGCTACCCCGAGTGGCCGGCTCCGCTGGTGAACGGCATAGATCGGGATCGCGCCCGGCAGGATGGCCGGATCGTCGATCGGCAGCCGCTTCAACCTTCCTGTACGCAGATGCTCGTCCACCACGTGCAGGGGCATGGTTGCCCAGCCGAAGCCCGCCAGCAGGAAATCCAGCCTCCGGCCAAGGTCCACGAAACGCCACAAGCGGGAACTGACCACGCTGTAGCTGGGCCCGCTCTGGTTCTCCGGGTCCGTGAGAACGAGTTGCACATGCTCGGCCAGCACTTCCCGCTCCAGGCGCCGCGCCTCGCCGGCAAGCGGATGATGCGGCGCGGCGACGGGCACGAGCTCTATCGAAGTCACGACGTAGGCTTGGAGATCCTGTGCCTGGTTCGGGAACAGCAGGCAGAGCCCGAGCGTCGCCGCACCGGACCTGACCCGCCGCTCCGCGCCTCCCAATGCTTCCGTGAACAAGGTCACCGCCACGTCCGGGTAGCGCTTCTGCAGGGCGGCGAGCGAACCGATCACGGGATCGCTGGGCACCATGTTGTCCACGGCGAAGGTCAGCTCCGGTTCCAGACCGCCTGAGATGGCATTCGCCGTTCTTTCAAACAGTTCCGCCTGGCGCAGCACCTGCCGGGCTTGAGCGGCCAGCGCCCGCCCCGCTTCGGTAAGCACCGGTGCACGTGCCGAGCGGTCGAACAATTGCACGCGCTGCATGGTCTCCAAGCTCTTCACCACATGGCTGATTGCGGACTGCGCCCGCTGAAGCTTGCGCCCCGCGGCGGAGAAGCTGCCGGTCTCCTCGATGGTCACGAGGATGCGGAGCTGATCGAGGGTGAGCGTTCCGAGCACGACCTATCGCCCTGATAGATGGATATGATCGATCTTTTATCTCTCCTGTCAGTGGCCTGTCGAGCCTATCTCCTCCTCGACGACGCACGGAGACCCTGATGACCAACCTTGCCGCGACCGCGAACGTGCCCACGACCAGCGCCAGCCGCTACCTGCAGCAGCTGTGCAAGCACTGGACGCATAATCTTGCCGTCACCTTCAACGCCGAAGAGGGCCGGATCCTGTTCCCGAAGGATGCGCGCGGCCTGAGCTTCCCGGGGGACGGCATTGTCACGCTCAGGGCGCATGAGACCGGGCTGGAGGTGCTCCTGGCTGCATCCGCGCCGGAGCAGCTCGAGGGCCTCAAGGGCGCCGTGGCGAGCCATCTCGACCGGTTCGCGTTCCGCGAGGCCCCGCTCGACTTCGACTGGCGCTGAGCCGCCGCCTCGCGAACCTTTTCGGAGACCTTCGATGAGCACACGTCTGCCGACCTACTTCATCAGCCATGGCGGCGGCCCATGGCCCTGGCTGGACGGGCCGTTCCGCCGCATGTTCGACCGGCTCGAGCAGTCGCTGTTCGATATCCGCCGCGAGCTCGGAGATACGCCGCGCGCGGTGCTGGCCGTCTCCGGCCATTGGGAAGAGCATGGCTTCGCGATCTCCTCGGCCGAACGGCCCGGCATGGAATATGATTATTCCGGCTTTCCGCCGCACACCTACCGGATCAAATACCGGGCGCCCGGCTCGCCGGAGCTTGCCGCCCGAGTGCAGCGCCTGCTTGGCGATGGCGGCATCGGCGCTCGGCTCGACCCGGAGCGCGGCTTCGACCACGGCGTGTTCAGCATCATGAAGCCGCTCTATCCCGGCGAGGATATTCCGCTGGTCCAGCTGTCGATCGACCGCAGCTACGACCCCGGGCTTCACCTGAAGCTCGGCCGGCTGCTGGCGCCTTTACGGGACGAAGGCGTGCTGATCGTCGGCAGCGGGCTCAGTTACCACAATCTGCGCGAGATGCGGGGCAACGAGGGAGCGGAGCCGTCGCGGCAGTTCGACGCCTGGCTCCAAGAGACGCTCGCGGCCGAGCCGGCGGAGCGGACCGAGCGGCTGATCCGGTGGGAGCAGGCGCCGATGGCACGCGCCGCCCACCCGCGGGAGGATCACCTCATCCCCCTGATGGCGGCCGTTGGCGCGGCCGAGGAGGACCCCGTTGCCGTCGTCTACCACCAGAAGGATTTCGGCGGCGGCATCACCGCCTCCAGCTTCCGCTTCGGCGACCTGCCGAGGCAAACCCCAGCCAAGTGACAGGAGAGAATGAAATGTCCAACCTCGACAGATGGGCGCCCCACGCGCTCGCCGCCTTGCGCATCATGACGGCGCTCCTGATGCTTCAGCACGCGACCATGAAGTTCTTCGCCTTCCCGGCTGCCATGCCCATGCCCGGGCCGCTGCCGGGCATCATCGTCGCGGCCGGCGCGATCGAGCTCGTGACGGGCGTGCTGATCGTCCTCGGCCTGTTCACTCGGCCGGCCGCCTTTCTGGCCTCCGGCACGATGGCGGCGGCCTATTTCATCGGGCACGCCACGCAGGGCTTCTGGCCGGTCCTGAACCAGGGCGAAGCTGCAATCATGTTCTGCTTCGCCTTCTTCTACCTCATCTTCGCCGGCCCGGGCGCCTGGAGCCTGGACGCGCTGAGGGGTGGCCGGAAACAGGAAGGCTGAGGCTGAATCCCGCGATTTTCCGAGCCGCTGCCGACCTATGATCGGTGGCGGCTCAAGGCGCTCAGGCGTGTCGCTCTTCGCTTCTGCCGACCTGCGGCTTGGAAGAGCCGGCGGCTGCTTATCAGCGGCGGATGCGGCCACAGCGGCTCTATCGGGAACAGGTACAGATTGGGCGGGGACGAGTGGGCAGACTGTCTTCGCCCCCGCTTCAGCGTCGGAAGGCGAGGCTGAAGCTCCACCAGAGCAGGGCCAGGATCGCCCCGCTGATGGCCGCGCCCCAGAACCAGTAAGGCAGGAGCAGGACGTCGGCGATGGCGCCGGTGTCCGATCGGTGCGGCTCGCCGCCGACATTGCCGCCCGGGCTGAACAGATAGCCGAATTGCTGCCACGCGCTGATCGCGGCCTGGACGCCGATGAGCTGGACGGCGAAGCGCCGCCAGGGCTCGGATCCGCGCAGCGCCAGCACCGCAATCGCCATTCCCAGGGCGGGGAGGACCAGCCAGCCCGTCAGGGATCGGACCCAGATCAAGGTCGACACGACCAGAGCGGCGCCCAGCACCGCCAGGGCGCCCCGCGTCGCGGCGGGCGAGCGCGAGGCGACGATCAGCGCCGCTCCGGCGATCGCCGGTCCGAGCGGTCCGCTCGCCGCGACCAGGGCATCGGTCGCCCCGTAGCCGTCGGCGGGGCGAAGCGACAAAGCGACGCCCGAGCCGTCGGCGAAGATCAGCAGGCGCTCGAACCCCCGGCCGGCGAGCATCGCGGCGAGGCCATGGCCCATCTCATGAAACCAGGTCGCCAATATCGTGAAAGGATAGAGGAGGAGGCTGCCGAGCGCGGTCTGCCACAGCGCGATCGAGGCGAGCGCGATGCCGAGCAGCAGAAGGGCGCTCCGTCTTCGGTCCTGGCCGGCAAGGCTGCTGGACATCGAGGGTTCCAATCGAAGCGGCCGACCTGCCGGGGACCTGGAGCGGCAGGCGCGAGATCCGAAGCGCTCGTCATGCCGGGCTGGGTGACGGTGCAGGTTTTAGCGCGCGCTTCTCCAGGCTCGCAAGACCGTCAGCGGGCTCGCCGCGTTCGATAGCCTCCCTTTCCCCTTCTCAGTGCCGCCGGCGGCAAGATTCGCTTCGGGTCGTCGCTCTGGAGATCGCCAAGGCGAGGCGCCTCGAGCGACGGCAAGCAGAGGGCGCATTTCCCCGCGAGCCGGGCGTGGCACCCCCGCCTTCGCTTCAAAGGTCCGCGGCCAGGGTGAGCAGGAAGCGGCGCGGGTCGCTCGGGCGGAAGGAGGCGTTGGAGGAGACGTCCCAGCCGTAGACGTCGAAGATATTGGTGACCTGGACCCTGAGCGTCGCCGGAGCGTCGCCCACGTCGAAGCGGTAGCGGGCGCCGATGTCGAAGGTCGTGCGCGGGCGGGTCGTCAGCTGGCGGCCGCCCAGCTCGGCATATTCGAGGGCGCTGGCGACCCTTCCCCCCAGATGGGCGATGCCGAGGTCGACCGAGAGCGGCGCGAAGAAGGGCAGCCGATAATCGAAATTGGCGCGGACGATCCTCGCCGTGGTCCCGACCGGACGCGGGCCGATGACGCCGAGATCCACCGCCTCCCCGGAGACGTCGGCGTCGAGGAACACGGCTCCGGCGACGACGCTGAGGCCCTCGATCGGCTGCCCGGCGAGCGACAGCTCCACGCCGCGATGCCTGACCGTTCCGAGCTCGCGATAGACCCGGTCGGGATCGAGATTGAAATAGGGTTTGCGGACGTCGAACAGGCCGGCGACGAAGCTGAGGGTCGGCGAGATCGCGTAGCGAAGCCCGAGGTCGCGCTGGCTGGTCCTGAGCGCGGGCGGCGCCGAATTGCGGTTGACCGCGTTCGCCGGAGCGGTCCCGCTCTCCTCGAGGCCGCGCGTATAGCCCGCATAGGCGACCAGGTCGCCGGTGAGGTGGACCGCCAGAGTCCCGTTGTAGAGCCACGGGCTGGCGCTCGTCGTCAGCGCCGGCCGATCGGGAATCCGGACGTTCTTCTCGTAATCGGTGCGCTGAAGCCCGAGGCTGAGCTCGGCCACTCCGGGCCAGCGCAGCTCATAGCCGATGGCGCCGGTGAACTGGCGAACCTCGTCGCGGGTGAGCGGCCCGAACTGGAAGTCCGGCCGCTCGGCCCCGGTGCGTTCGCCGACGACGGCCGGCCCGAGGTCGCGAACGTCGGCGCCGCCATAAGCCCGCCGAGTATCGCGGCCGCGCACGGCCAGATGAACGGTGTGGCGCCGGTCGCCCTCCGTCACCGAGTAGGAGGAGCGCAGGTCGCCCGAGGTGGATGCGGCCCTCTGGTCCCGGGTGGCGACGAGCTGGCGCTGGGCCGAGCCGTCGCGCTGCACGTCGCGATAGAGCTCGGTCATGCCGAGCGTCCCTTCATTCTCCCAGCGGAAGAGACCGGCCCGGACCTGCCAGTCGTCGGAAAGCCGGGCCGAGGCCACGGCGCCGTAGAATTGCCGGTCGGCCTCGCTTCGAACCCAGTCGAGGCCGAAATGGCGGCGCTCTATGTCCGGGGGCAGATAGGGCCCGCCGGTGAAGATCGAGGGAAGGTCGCGGTCGTCCCGGAACTCCATGCGCCCGTAGAAGGGCCTGACTTCGATCCCGTCGCTGGGCCGCCACCTGAGGACTCCACCGGCCTGAAGGATGCGGCCGTCCTCGTCGATGAAATTCTCCTCGTAGCGGTAGCCGGCACCGGCCGCCACGCTCAGGCGATCGCGGACGATGGGGAGCTGGACGTCGACGTCGAGGGAGACGGTTCCCCTGGGGCCGAGCATGAGCACCGGGCTCAGCACCGCCCCGTTGCCGGAATTGCGCAGCGAATAATCGGCGATCCCGGTCGGGGCCGGGAAGGGGTAGCCCTGAGCGGTCAGGCCGACCCGCATCGTCGAGCCGCTGACGACCCGGCTGGTGAAGCCGCCATGCTCGGTGACGGACAGTCCCTCGAGGCGGATGTTCCCGGCGGTGACCGGGCTGAAGCCGCGCACGTCGCCGGCGCTGTAGAGGCCGATCCGCTCGTTGCCGACGCTGTTGCCGAAGGCGTCGCCGGCGGTCCTCACCGCATTCTCGTCGGCGCGCTGGGCCAGGGCGGGGGTGGCGGCGGTGGCGATGGGGATGGCGATGGCGGCGACGCTGACGGACCGTAGCATGTCTGCTCCTTCAATTCGGTCCGTGCCAACTGCCCTTCCCTCCCGATCCGGATAAGTGCCGGAGGTCGCGCCGCCGACCCGTGACTTTCGGCCTATGGCAAGGCGGCCCGCGCTGTGGCAGCATCCGGACCATGGCGAGCCAGCTCCGATACAGTCACTGGATCTTCTGCGTCGCGGCGCTGGCCGTGTGGTTCGCCCTGGGCTGGCCGGTGCTCGAGCGGTTCGTCGGCGGAGCGCCGATGCGCGGGGCTCCGGTGTCGCCGCTCTGGCTCGTCCCCTTCGGCCTGTTTGGAGCGGCGGTCCTCGCCTCGATGGTGCTCAGGCTTCGAGCGAATTTGCGATGGGCCCTGCTCGGGGTCCAGGTCGCCGCTGTCGTGGCGATGACGATCATCGTGCCCTGGGCGGGGATGTCGGAATTCCTCATCATCATCGCCTGGCAGGTCGCGATGGCGACCGCGCCCGCCAAGGCGCTGGGCTGGGTGGTCCTTCAGACGCTGGCGATCGTCGCGGCGCTCGCGCAGGCGCTGAACCCCGACCTGTGCTGGGTCATCGGCAAGGCCTTCGCGCTCCAGCTGCTGCTCGTCTTCACCGCTCAGGTGCTTCGGCGCGAGGCGGAGACGTCGCGGGCGCTGGCCCAGACCAACAGGGAGCTTCGGTCGGCGCAGGCGATCATCGCCAACAATGTCCGCGACGCCGAGCGGCTCCGAATCTCGCGCGAGCTGCACGACGCCTGGGGCCATGAGCTGACCGCGCTCGGGCTCCAGCTGGAGATTGCCAGCCACGTCACCGGGCCCGGCCGGGCGAACGACCATGTCATGAAGGCGAAAGGCCTGGCCCGCGCCCTCCTCGCCAAGGTGCGCGACGTCGTCGCCGCCCTGCGCGAGGCTGAGCGCTGCGATCTCAAGGAGGCGCTGCAGGCGCTCGCGCAAAGCGTCCCGACCCCGGCCGTTCACGTCGCCGTCGCCGCCGGCCTCCGGGTCGGCCCCGATCAGGCCCACGCGCTGATGCGGTGCGCCCAGGAAGCGGTCACCAACGCGGTCAGGCACTCCGAGGCCGCCAACCTGTGGCTCGAGGTGACCGCGGACGGGGAAGGCGTCCGTCTCGTCGCTCGCGACGACGGCAGCGCGCGGCCCAGCCTTTCCTCGCCGGGCTCGGGGCTTCTCGGGATGCGCGAGCGGGTCGAGTCGCTCGGCGGCAGGCTGGCGGTTCGGGCCGGCGCCGATCCGGGCTTCACCGTCGAGGCCTGGCTGCCCTCGGGAGCGCCGCAAGCCGCATGATCCGGGTCGTTCTCGTCGACGACCAGACCCTGGTCCGCCAGGGCGTCCGCGGCCTGCTCGAGCTGGTGCCCGACATCGACGTGGTCGGCGAGGCGAGCGACGGCGAGGAGGCGCTCGCGATGGTTCCCGAGCTCAAGCCGGACGTGCTCCTCCTCGACATCCGGATGCCCCGGCTCGACGGAATCGCCGTGCTCGAGGCTCTCGGCGAAGCCAAGGCGCTGCCGCCGACCCTGGTCCTGACCACCTTCGACGACGGCGACGCCGCGATCGCGGCGATCAAGGCGGGCGCCAAGGGCCTGATGCTCAAGGACGTCTCGCTCGAGGACCTGGCCCAGGCGATTCGGGCGCTCGCCGACGACAGGACCGCCTTCCAGCCCGCCATGACCGAAAGCCTGATGGCGGCGATCCGCCGCAGCCCGTCCGCCCCGTCCGACAATTACATCGCCGAGGCGCTCACCGTCCGGGAGCGCGAGGTGCTCCACCTGATCTGCGCCGGCTACAGCAACAGGGAGATCGCCGATCTTCTCGCGCTCGCGGAGGGGACCGTGAAGAACCACGTCTCCAACCTCCTCCTCAAGCTCGATGCCCGCGACAGGACCCGGGCGGCGCTCAAGGCCCTGCAGCAGGGGCATCTGGGCTAGGGGCCGGATTCGAGTCGGAAAAGGGGCGCGACGGGAATGGCGACAGCGGCAGGCGGGGGATCGGCGCAGCTTCGCGGGCGGCTTCGCAAGTCGCCCGTCTTCACCCTGCTCGGACTGGCGCTGCTGGCGCTCGCCGTCGCCGGCTTCTGGCCGCAATATTTCAGCGCCGTCGCCGGCCAGGCCCCCTCGGCCGACGCCCAATTCTGGCTGATCCACCTCCACGCCGCCCTGTTCACGATCTGGCTCCTCCTCTACGTCTCCCAGGCGGCCCTGATCATGACCGGGCGAGCGCGAGTCCATCTCGGGATCGGCCCGTGGCTCGCCGCCTACGGTTTCGCCATCGCCGCGGTCGGGCTCTACGCGGCCGCTCTGCTCGCGCACCGGCTCGGCGAGCGGCAGAACGACTTCGAGGCCGCCGCCGCCTTCGTCTTCTTCCCGGCGATCGACATGGTCTATTTCGTGGGCTTCCTCGCCGCGGCCGTCCTCTACCGAAAGCTTCCCGACCTCCACAAAAGGGCGATGTTCCTCGCCACCTTCTCGATCGCGATCGTCGGGCTGGGCCGGCTGGTCGACCGGACCGGGCTCGAAAGCCCGTTGCTGTGGCAGCCGCTCAGCCCCGCCCCCCTGCTGGTCGCGCTCGCCTACGACGCCTTCGTCTGCCGCAAGGTCCATGCGATCATGGCGGCGGGGCTGATCGTTCACCTGCTCCGGCTGAACGCCGAGCATTTCGCCGCGAGCGAGGCCTGGCTTCCGGTCGGGCGAGCGCTGATCGCCCCGTTCCGCTGAATTTCCGGGGCGCCGGGCTCAGCCGGAGGTCGCGGGCCCGCAGAAGCGGCGCAGCACGGCCTCGGTGATCGCCTCGCAATCGGCGCCGGCGAAGGGGAAGGCGCCTTCGAGGACGGACTTGAGCTCGGGCGCCAGCGCCTGCCGGAGGCGGCGGCGGGCGCGCAACGTGCGGGTCTTCACCGTCGCCGGGACGAGCCCGAGCGCCTCGGCGGTCTCCTCGACGCTGAGGCCCTCGATCTCGCGAAGGACGAAGACGGTTCGGAACTCGGCCGGGAGCGCCGCGATCGCCTGCTCGAGGACGGCGCGCAACTGGGCCCGCCCGAGGCCGCCGTCGGGCGAGCCGCCGCTCATCGATCCGCGCATAAGCTTTTCCCGATAGTCGTCGAGGAGGCTGACCGACGCCTCTTCGAGATGCCGCCGCCGCCGCCGCGCCGCGCGCTGTCGGCCCAGAGCCTCGTTGATCGCGATCCGGGTCAGCCAGGTCGCCAGCGACGAGCGGCCCTCGAAGCGGCCGATCGCCGCGAAGGCGCTCAGATAGGCGCTCTGGACCGCGTCCTCGGCCTCGGCGCGGTTCTTGAGGATGCTCCAGGCCGCCCGGAACAGGCGCTGGTTGTTGCGGCGTGTGACGAGGCGGACGGCGTCGGGGTCGCGCGCCGCGATCAGCCGGGCGAGCGCCGAGTCGTCGAGGGTCTCGACGTCGAACCCGGCCATTGCGGCCATGCCTTGCTCCTCCTTGCCCATGCCGTCAGCCGCGGCCGCCGCGGATCGATTCCATGACCTCGCGGCGAAGCTCGGAATCGGCCTCGAACTCGCCGAGCCAGCATTTGGTCACCATCGACACGCCGTGCTGGTTGACGCCGCGGGTCGACATGCAGCCGTGGCTCGCCTCGATGATGACGGCGACGCCCTTCGGCCGCAACACCTCGTCGAGGGTGCGGGCGATCTGGCTGGTGAGCCTCTCCTGGAGCTGCAGGCGCCGGGCATAGGCGTCGACCAGCCGCGACAGCTTCGAGATCCCGACCACCCGGCCGCTCGGCCGGTAAGCGACATGGGCATGGCCGACGATCGGCGCGAGATGATGCTCGCAGGTCGAGACCAGCGGGATGGACCGCAGCAGCACCGTGTCCTGATAATCGTCGGCCTCGCTGAACATCCGCTCGAGCAGAGCCCTGGGATCGGTGCCGTAGCCGGAAAACCACTCCGCATAAGCCCTCGCCACCCGGGCCGGGGTGTTGCGCAGCCCCTCGCGCGAGGGATCGTCGCCGGCCACCGCGATCAGGGTGCGGACCGCCCGTTCCACCTCGAACGGCGCCGGCCGCCGCGCCGCTTCGGGCGCCCGCGGCCGATCCGTTTCCGCGACGGCGCCGCCGACTTCACAAAAATCCATGGGTCCCTCCGCTCGCTGCATTCGCGGATTGGATGCCGGACCGCGGCGAAGGTTCCCGGCCCGGACCCGGGGCCCCAGCCGCTTCGCCGAGAAGGGCCTCGAGCCTGCGCTCGTCCTCGAGATTGTCGAGATCGCGGCCGACCGAGGCCGAGGCGCGAAGCTCGCCCCGCTCGTAATAGCGCGCCGTGAAATCGCCGCCCGCGACGTCGCCGTCGAGGCGGATCTCGTCCCAGCCGGCACCGCCGACGAAGCGGAGCGCCACGCCATATTGCTCGGTCCAGAAGAAAGGGACTGCGCGGAACGGGACGTCGCCGCCCAGCATGTTGGCCGCCGCGACCTGACCCTGCCGCTGGGCGGTGACCCAGTGTTCGATCCGCACCGGCCGGCCCGACCGCGGATCGGGGAAGGCGGCGACGTCGCCGGCGGCGAAGATGCCGCTGACGCCGGTTTCGAGGCGGGCATCGACGAGCACTCCGTCGCCGACGGCGAGATGGGCGGCTTCGGCCAGGGCCGTGCGCGGCCGAACGCCGATGCCGACGACGAGGAAATCCGCCTCGAGACCGGCGCCGTCGTCGAGACGGAGCGTTCGCCCGTCGAACCCGTCGACGGTCCGGCCGAGATGGAAGATGACTCCGTTCCGCTCGTGCAGCCGCTGCAGGAACAGGCCGGCCTCGCTGCCCAGGAGGCGATCGAACGGGACGAGGTCCTTCGACACGACATGGACCGCGACTCCGCGGGCTCGGAGCGCCGCGGCGGCCTCGAGTCCGATGAAGCTGGAGCCGATGACGGCGGCGACGGCCCCGGGCCGGGCGCGGGCGACGATCGCCCGGGCGTCGGCGAGCGAACGAAGCCTGTGGACGTCGGCCCGGTCGAAACCCGGGCCGGCGAGCCTCACCGGCTCGGCGCCGGTGGCGATCAGCAGCCGGTCGTAGCGGAAGGCCTCGCCGCCGCGCGCGAAGGCGGTGCGGGAGTCGAGGTCGATTGCCGCGATCTCGGTGGCGAGGCGAAGGTCGATCGCCGAGCGCCGGTAATAGTCCTCGTCGCGAAGCGGTATCCATTCCTCCGGCGCCGCGCCGGCCAGATAGTCCTTGGAAAGGTTCGGCCGGTCGCAGGGAGGATCGGCCTCGGCGCAGGCCATGACGAGGCTCCCCTGGTAGCCGAGTCGGCGAAGCTCGTCGGCGCAGGCGAAGGCGGCTGCGCCGCCGCCGGCGATCACCACCGACTGAACATCGGCCGGCGCCGGCGCGGGCGTCGCCGGCGAGGCTCCGGCCGCCTTCCGGCGGACGAAGACCAGCGGGCCCTCCACTTCGACGACCCACGGCGGCAGGCCGTCGAAGGCGGGAGCGCGAAGCGCGAGGCCGGTTCTCAGGCTGAAGCAGGCGTGATGGAGGGGGCAGCGGACGGCTTCGTCCGCCGCCAGGCCGGCGCCCAGGGGAGCGCCATAATGGGTGCAGGCGCCGCCGACCGCGAACAGCTCGCCGCCGAGCCGGGAGAGAAGGACGGGCTCCTCGCCGACCCGGCCGGCGACCGTTCCCGACTCGGGGAGTTGGGCGAGCGTCACGCCCTGCGAGAAATCGGGTCCCGATAGCGGGGCGGCTGCGCCCATTCCGGCCTCCTTTGCCTTGACGAAGGCTTTGATGGCGGGCGCTCGGTCGAGGTTCCCGCGGCCGGCGTGGAGCCTAGCCGGGCTTGGCGGCCTTCGCCGGAGCGGCGCCCTTCTTTCGGGCGGCGGCGCTCCCCGTCCCGGCGGCGGTGGCTCGGGCCTTCCCAGCCGCCTTCCCGGCCGCCGCCGTGGAGGCGGCGGGCGCGGAGGCTACCGCGGCGGCCGCGTCGGCCAGGGTGGTGGGGGCCTTCGAGGGCTTCCGGGCCGGCGCAGGGGCGGCCTGATCGGCCGCTTCGATGTCCCGCACCCGAGCCGCATGCTCGCTCTTCAGCTCCTCGAGCTCGACGTCGATGGTCCTGATCATCTCGGCCTTGGTGCGTTCCAGGCCCTCGATCCGCTCCCTCACCCGCTCCGCCTGGGCCTGCTGGAGCTGGGCGGCGGCGGCGAGCGCCTCGCCACCGCCCCTCCCCTCGAGCATCGCGGCGGCGTCGGCGATGAGCTGGTTCTGGCGTTCGATCAGCTTTTGAAGGTCCACGTCGGGTCTCCTCAGGCGATGGTGTTGAAGTCGTTCTCCGGGGCCGGCATCTCGGTGGCCCGGCGCGAATGGTCGTGATGGGACACGTTGGCGATGAACGGTCCGGGCATTCCGTGGAGGTCCCAGGAAGGGTAGGCTCGGGTCGCGGCGACGACATGGTTGCCGGTGATGCTGCAATGACCGCCGACCAGCGACACGGTCGCGCCGCCGCGCTGATCGATATCCTCCTTGGGCGCGCCCTCGCCCGTGCGGCCGGTGGCGAACCCGCCTCGGCCCCCGGTGAAATGGGCGCAGTAATTGCCATGGAACAGCACCCGGTCGAAGCGCCACAGGTCGGCGTCATTGTCCGGATTCAGTTCCTCCCACAGCTCGACCAGCGCCGACCTCCCCGGGCCCAGGAACTTGTTGTTGCCGATCTGGACCGAAAAGCCGCGCCAGCCGCGCATGCGCAGCGCCCGGTCCTCGCGGTTGCGGGGAAGCAAGTCCGCGCCGGAATAAGTGACGAGATTGCTCTCGATCCGAGCCTCGAGCACGAACTGGCCGGCAATCCCGTAGGCAAGCGGTGCCCTTGCCGGCGAGGCGGGGGCGACTCCGATGTCCATCACCTCGTTGCCTTCGACATGCAGCTCGCCGAGAATGACTCCGGCGCTGATTCCGGAGGCGAGCGGAGCGCCCCAGCCGCAGCGCACGATCCGGTTCTCGACGACGTTGCAGCGCTGCGTCGCCCAGAGGATGGCGATGGCGAGGCTCTCGAGGCCGGTCAACCGGCTGCCGCTGACCGTCGGAGCTTCCTCGACGGCGACGAGGATGCCGTTGCCGCCGCCGTCGACCCGGGTGCCGGCGATGGTGTTGCGGGCGCCGCCGAGGGCGAGCACCGCCGTCGTCGGCCGCCACACCGCATTGTCGGCGAGCATGCAATCGGTCGACCGGATCAGCCCGATGCCGATCTCGACCGGGTTGGAAGCGTCGCCGACCATGTTGCCGGCGACCCGGCTTCGGGCGACTCCCGCGAGCAGGATCCCGCTCTGCTTGCCCTCGATGACGTTGTCGACGATCTCGACCCGCTCCAGCGGCACGAAATCGTCCTCCCCCATATAGCCCGCGAGGATCGCCACGGCGTCGCCGTTGCCGCTCTCGACGGCGCGGATGAGGTTGCCGCGGACGCTCGAGCCGGCGCCGGCGACGCGGATCCCGGTCGCTCCGCCGGCATGCTCGATATGGTTGTCGTCCACATGCGAGGCGAGCGCGGCGACGTCGATTCCGAAAGCCTCGCCGACCTTGCTCCGCTCGCCGATCAGCCTGATCCGGTTGCCGCAGATGCGCGTCGATTCGGCGAGCGACCTGGGGGCGCCTTCCGCATTGTCGTTGACGATGATGCCCGAGGTCGAACCGGCGATCAGATTGCCCTCCGCCTTCAGCGGCCCGCCCACGTTGCGGACGAGGATCGCGGCATGGGCCGGAACCGCCTCGGCGGTCGCGCTGAGGTGAAATTCGCAATCCCTCGCTTCCACCATCCAGCAGGCGGCGTCGAACCAGAGGCCGAGCGCCGGGCCGAGGAAGCTGCAGCGCGACACGACAAGGTCGCTCGAGACGTCGGCGCGAAGGCCGATTCCGTCGCCCTCCCACGACGTGCCGACACGGCAGTCGGAGATCGTCAGATCGCTCGTGCGGACCGCCCTGATCACCGGGTCCACTGGCCGCCCTTGTTGCGACAAAACGAGGGTGTGGACCCGAACGGCGCGGGCCGCGACGACGTCGAGCAGGCTGGTTCCGCCGCGGTTGAGGACGACCGCGCCGAGGCTCTCGCCGTGGAGGACGACATTGGTGCGGGCGATCCGAATCGGCCGTTCGATCACGTGAAGCCCGGCCTTGAGGCAGACGCATCCGCCGGCCTGGGGCAAGTCGTTGATGGCGGCCTGGATGCTCTCCCCGGGCCGGACGACGAAGGTGCAGCAGCCGTCGGCGGGGGCCGGGGGCCGGCAATCCTCGATGGTGGCGGCGGGCCCGGGCAGGCCGCCGATCGCGGCGAGCTGGACATAATGGTGACGGATTCCGCGCGGCGGCGCGGCGTCGAGCTCGTCGATCTGGGCCGTCGCGGTGCGCGCCCAGAACAGCCAATAATCCCCGGCTCGGAATTCGCCGCCGGCCGGATCGACCGAAAAGTCGACCTCGATCCCGGCTTCGAGGTCGATCGGGCCGGCGGCGGTCGCGATCAGGCCGTCGCCGGGGGGCGCAGGCCGCTGGTCCCAGCGCTGGACCCGGGTGTGGCGCTCGGCGAGCTCGGTGGCATTGGCGCCGAACGGGCGGCCGCCGGCGGCCGGCAGGCTTCGGTCGAGCTCGATCCGGCGGTCGGCCTCGTCGATATTGTCGATCTGCGCCATCTCGCCGGGCTCGCCGTTCAACTCCCGGAAGTCGTCGGTCACGGTGACCCAGTCGCCGACCCGGAACCGCATCGTCTCGTCGCGGCCGATGCGGTTGACGGTCAGGCTCGTCGGGCTCCCGGCGACGGCGCTCACCGCGGCGACGAGCGAGGCATTGTCCCGCGACCATTTGAACCGGGCGACTCCGAGCGGTCCGCCCTCGTGGATCTCGACCCGGTAGAGCCGGTTCTCGAGCCCGCGATAGCCGGCGACCTGGGGCAGGATGCAGGGATCGGTGGGCGCCGGCGGAGCGACCGCCCTGGTGGTCAGCCGTCCGGCCGAAGGCGCCGCTCCGACCGCCATACCGCACTCGGCCTGGCTGACCGGATCGACGCGCAGCTGCCATATCGTCTGCACCCGGGTGGCGGTGTCGACTCCGCCCAGCGCCACGTCGAGGAGGTCGGGATCCTCGATATAGGTGACCTCGCGCTCCCAGACGTCGAGATAGGCGACGGCGGCGCCGGCCGGCAGCGCCGGCGGATCGGGAAGGAAAGGCTGCGTCCCGTAGGTCGCCGGCTCGCCGTCGAACAGCTCGGCGACCAGGCCGTCGACATAGAGCCGGCCGGGCTCGATCGACAGATCGGGCGGCGCTCCCCCGATCAGCCCGATCAGGAAGGCGTCGGGGGTGGTCGGATAGGGGACTCCGACCGGGCCGAAGCTGTCGAGCGCGAGGAGCCGGAGCCGCTCGCGCAGGATGTCGCCTTCCTCGTTCCAGTCGGAGTCGAGCTGGACCCGGCCCTGCTGCATGCGCACGCCCGAATAGCGCTTCCTCGGCGCGAAGGTGAATCTGCTATGATCGCCGCTCATCGCGTCTTCCCTCTGCTATGGTTGCGCGTCCCGTCACCTCACTCAAGTCACGTAGATCAGGCCGAAATCGAGGCCGAAGGGGAGATATTCCTCGAGCCGGGTGCGCAGGTTGGCGGCGCGCTGCGGCTGCTTGAGGTGGCAGTAGACGCCCATCTCGGAGCCGTCCTCGGCACCGGTCGCTATCTCGTCCGGTCCGTTCAGCGAGAGCTGCAGATAGGCGTGGTGACCGTAATTCTCGGCGGCATATTCGGGCCTGACCCGGCGGCGCTCGAGGGCGCGGACGGAATCGGCCTGGGCGTCGGTCAACGGTCCGGACTTCGCCTTGGCCGCCGCCAGCGCCCGGCGCTCGGCGAGGTCGGGCTGGCAGCGATAGCGCGGCGGCGTATGCGAGCCGGGGGGCGCGAAGGAGAAGCGAAGGCAGCCGGTCTGGATCCGCTCGGCGCGCACCATGCCGTCGAAGATCGTCTCGGTGCCGAGGTCGATCTGGCGAACCCTGACCGCGCCCCGGACGGTCGAGCGCTCGATGCGAAGCGCCGGCCCGGGCGCCGCGGCGGCGCCGATGCCGGCGATGGCGGCGAGGCCGGCGCCGTCGACGACGCTGTCGAGGACGGTGAGCGATTCGGCGTGGGCCGGTGCCCGGATCGGCCCGCAGATCGAGAAGGCGAGCTCGATTCGAAGCTCGGCATTGGCGAGCCGTCCCGAGGGGAAGGCGGCGATCGCCCGGATCGAGGGCGGTGGCGGCGGCGGCGCGGCCGGAAGCGGCTCGGCGATCGAGACTCCGGGGACCAGCGTCGAATGGATCAGCCGGAGCCTGCGCAGCGAGCCGCGGACGACGATCCTCCCCTCGATCAGCAGCCCGCTCAGGGTCAGGGTGAAATCGGGGCGGTCGCCGCGAACCGCCAGCGGCCCGTCCAGGCGCAGATGCGGCCGGGCGCCGTCCGCCGCCTCGATCGCCAGGAAGCGTCCCGGCACGGCGGCCAGGTCGAGGCTGATCGCCTCGGCATAGGTGCGGTTGTCGCGCACCCGAACGATGGCGTCGGCGCCGGCGCCGGCGCCCAGCCACTGGCCGAGGGCGGCGGCGATGGTCGGCGAGTCGCCGGGCTCGGTCCCGACATTGACGACGAAGGTCGTCGGCTCGGCCTTCATCAGCCAGGCGCGGCGGCGGTACGGGCCGCCGCCGAGATCGGCCGGGAAGCCGTAATGATAGTCGACCCGGACCGACGTCGACGGGCCGAGCCGGGCCGGGCCGAGCACCAGCCGGCCGCGCTCGACGTCGATCCCGACCTGGGTGCCTGAAACCGGCGGCCAGCCGTCGAGATTGCGGCAGACGATGTCGTCGGCCGCGACCGGCTGGTTGTCGACGAACACCATCAGGCTCGGCGCGGGCGCGACGTTGAAGCCGGCGAAGCCCTCGAACAGGCCGTAAAGCTCGCTGTGGCCCGGCCTCGGCACGGGCAGCGCGGAATAAGCGCGAAGGTCGGCGTGGAACAGTGCCGGACGGATCGGCTGAGGCACGTGAAGCTCGGTCGCGAGGCCCGATTCGTCGCCCTCGCGCCGCTGCCGGCTGAACAGCCGCATCGAGGCTCCGAGCGGGCTGAAATGGAAGCCGAAGTCGAGCGGTGCGGGCAGCCGCCGGGCGTCGACCCGCCGCATCGGATAGGCGCCTAGCCGCCACAGGAAGAAGCCGATGTTGCGGATATTGTGCCAGCCCTGGCGCTGCGCGACCGGCCGGACGTCGATCGTGTGCATGATCTCGTCGAAGGCGCCGTCGAGCCGGTCCATCCGCTCGATGCTGCGCAAATCGGGCGTTCGCGGCGCGTGCTGGCGAAGGTGATTGCGGACCCACTGGGTCCAGCCGAGCAGCTCGAAGAATTCGACCGCGTGGGCGGCCCAACCGGTGACGTCGCGGGCGAGCTCCTCGAGCCTCGGCAAGGTGCCCTTGCCGCGCCGGTAATAGATGGTCTTGGCGACGTCGGCGCGGCCGCGCAGAGCGATCGGCGGGCGAAGGCTCGGGCCGTTCAGATCCGCGAACAGCTCGCTCGCCGTGCCGCCGTCGGCCACCCGGCTGTCGTCGAACAGGGGAGTGGTCCCGACGAGGCCGCCTATATAGGGCACCGCCCACGGCTCGCAGGTCTCGATGAAGGCGTTCTCGTAGAGCTGGCCGATGTCGGCATCGACCTCGTCCGCCTGCCTCTCCAGGATCGCGAGGAGGCCGCGCAGCGGCTCGCCCTGCACGGCGTCGCGCGCCCGGATATAAGCGGGCAGCAGGTCGTAGAGCTTGTCCTGGCGGGCGTTGGAATAGGCCATCAGAGCGACTCCACCGCGATCAGGTGGATGTCGTGGTCCGGATCGGCGATATGGACCTGCTCGGCGGCGAGCACCGGCGGCGGGCTGCCGCCTTCGAAGCCGGCGCGGGCGAAGCGGTCGATATCGGCGAGCGCCGGCGCCGGCCGGGCTGGGAAGACCCGGATATGCGGCTGGACGGCGGCGGGAACGACCGAGCGGATGGCCCGCTCGGCGGCGGTCAGGCCGGCATGGCCCTTGAAGTGGAAGAGGTCGAGATCGACCGCCCTCACCCCTTCGACCCCCTGCAGCCGAGCATAGACGCTGCTGGCATGGACGGCGTAGCCGAGCGGCATCGCCTCGAAGGCGAACAGGCCGAGCAAGGCGGCGCGGGCGGAGTCGAGCACGGCGTCGGCCTCGAAGGCGGGCTCGACCACCAGCTTCGCCTTGACCAGGACGGGCACCCGCACGAGGTTGGCGAGGAAGAGCGGGCGATTGGGGTCGCTGGCCGAGCGCAGGGCGGCGTGGAGCCGAGCCAGCGACGCCGCCGAGAGCGGGGCTCCGCCGGGCGCTGCGACGGTCAGGTGGACGGCGCGCTCGAGCTCGCGCCAGACCCAGGTGACATAGGCCCGCTCGACCATCCCCGAGGAGATGGCGAGCCATTCGAAGTCGCGAAGCGAGACCGCCCGGCCGAAGGTCCGCACCGTCCCCGGCGCCGAATGGCGGGCATTGTCGCGGCTCTCCGGATCGGCGGCGCCGTCGGCCGCGAGCGGGTTGACGACGGCGCGAAGGCCCGGCGGCCGCTCCAGCGGGACGGAGAGCTGGCCCGGCTTCATCCGCCCGGCCAGGCCGAGCCCCTTGCGGTAGCGAGCGATCAGGTTGACCGCGCCCGAGGGCAGGCGCGAGCCGGTCCGGCCGTCGCCGAAGGTGAGGATGGTCTGGCCCTCGTCGGCCTGGCGCGCCGTATAGACCCGCTCGACCGGCTTGCGTCCGAAAAGGCTCGGCACCTCGCGCCAGCGCTCGCCGTTCACGCGCACCTCGAGCGCGGCCTCGCCGGCGATATCGGCGGCGCTCGGCAGGTAGGTCAGCGGCGCCCGCTGAAGCTCCATCGTCTGGAACGGCACGGCGGCGTTGCCGTGCCCGAGCGCCTCGTCGGGTTGCGTCTCGCCGTGGCTCGCCTCGGCGACATTGCCGTGCAGGCGCACGTCGCGAAGCGGCGCAGGGGGCGCCGGCGCGAAGTCGACGAGGAGGTGATCGGAAGCCTCGCCGGGAACCGCCGAGATTCGCCTGACCCCGGCCACCCGGGCCGGATGGAAGCTCTTGCCCGAGGCCAGCAGGATCCGACGGCCCTCGGCCAGCTTGTCGAAGCCGGCCCCGCCAAGGCTCAGCGGCAAGGCGAGCCGGCCGCCGGCGATGGCGTCGGGATAGTCGAAGTCGCGCAATTCGATGTCGCCGGGCGCGATCTCGAAAATCCGGGTCGAGCGCCGGTCGGCGATCGGGCCGAGCCCGTCGCCGAAGCCGCGCCACGGCTGCCACGCGCCGCCGCTTCGGCTGCGATGGACGAGCGAGCCATCGGCGCCGCGTGCGTAAACGTGGAGCGCGGCGCCGTCGCGGATCGCCGCCGGCGCCGAGGCGAGCTTGCCGTCAAGCTCCTCCCACGCGGTCCACGAGCCGCCGTGGCGCGCGATATGGCGGAGCGCGCCACCCCGGTCGCGAACGAATATCTCGACCCGGTCGGGCGCGGAGGCGACGGTCGCGGGCTCCCCCACGGCCTCGCCGCCGAGGTCCCGCCACGCGCTCCAGGCGGCGCCGTCGAAACCGCGATGGAGAAGGGTGCCCCCCGGCCCGACCGCGACGACGTCGACTCGGCCCGCGGCGGCCGACACCGCGGCCGGCGCGCCGGCGAGCTCGCCGCCGAGCGACTCCCAGTCCGCCCAGGCGCTCCCCGACAGGCGGCGCACCCAGAGCGCCCGATCGGCCCCGCGCGCGAAGACCATCAAGTCGGCGGCGGCGATCGAAACGGGGACCGGCGCCGAGGTCAGCACTCCGCCCAGGCCGACCCACGTCCCCGGCGAGGCGCTGGTGGCGTCGATCATCCACAGGCCGAGATCGTCGCCGCGCGCGAAGACCCGTAGAGTCGAGCCGGCCAGCAGCGGCCTTGGAGCGCTGGTCAGACTTCCGCCATGATCGACCCAAGGCCCCCAATGGCCCCAGCCCCACGTCGTCCGGCGCTGGCGCAAGGTCCGGCGGGCGTCGCGGATCAGGAGATCGGTCTGGAAGCCGGGGGCCAGAGTGAAGGCCAGGTCCGCCGCGAGCTGGCCGTCCTCCATGGGCAGCCAGACGTGCGGGGGGTTGCCGTCGAGCTGGAGGACCGCGCCCGTCCCGGACGTGGCCATGACGACGTGCCCGCCCGTCGGGCCGGCGACGACGGCGGGGCGGCCCCGGATAGTCTGGCGAAGAGCGACGTGGGTGACGCTGTCCTCGAGCGGACCGAGGCTGGCGTGGCGCGTGTCGACACCCGTCACCACCGCCGTCCGCAGCCTCGGCACCTGGCCGGGGCCGGCGTCGACGAGCAATTGCGCGCCGGGCCGGAGATCGTCGTAGCGGCCGTCGAGCGGATAGCTGGACTGGTCGAGAGCGAAACCGCCGGAGATCGCCTGGCTCGACCAGGTCGGAGGCGGACCGGGAACCACGACGGTCTGGCTCGCCGCGACGTTATGGCCGAAGAAGCGCAGCCGCCCGAGCAGCCTGGCCGCCCGCGCCACGCCCGGCCACAGGCCCGGCGCCTGGATCGGCGGATCGAAGACGAGTCGCTCGCCGCCCGGGCCGCGGGCGAGCGACACCACCCTCTTCTCCTCGATCGTGCCGCCGCCGAAGATCAGGAACCGGTCTTCGACTCCGAGCGAAGCCGGCCGAGCGGCGACCGGCGCGGAAGAGCCGCCCTGCCGGAACGGCTCGGACGCGACGGGCGGGGCGAAGGCGGGGACTTCGTTGAGCTCGGCATGGGCGACGATCTGCTCGATCGTCTCGAAGGTCTGCGGCAGCTCGTCCTGGCCGGGGACGCTCATCACCGGAAGCCCCTTGCGGATCCGGGTCTCCGCCCCAGCGTCCAGGGCGAAGGAAAGCAAGGCGGTGGCGGCCAGGCCGGGCCGGAGCTGGTAGCCGATCAGCCGGACCAGGCGAAGCACCGAATCGCGCTCGCGCGCGGTCCCCAGGAAGAGCTCGTTGGCGATCCGCTCGTTGTAGAAGGTGAGGACGTCGCCGACCGCGGCGAACAGCTCGATGATCGAGACCGCATAATCGTCGCTGCTCCGAGTCGTCAGCGCCGCGAGCCGGGGCTCGGCATGGATGCTCTCCAGCATCGCCCGCCGGAAGGATTCGAACGTGCCGACCCGGTAGCTGATCGCGGAGAGGGCGGGACGGTTCAGGGCATCCGCCTGCGGGTCCAGCATGGAGGGCGTGCAGCAGGCGCAGAATGGCGGGGCCGGGGGCGGGCTCATCTCAGAGGCCCCCGACCGCGGCGAGGCGAAGCACGCCATTTTCGGGCAGGCTCGAATCGTTGTCGAGGCGCGGGATCTCGAACGGGCCCATCTCGATCAGGCCGCGGTCCAGTTCGGCGCCGGCGTCCTGCCAATAGCGCTTGAACAGCGTCACCGTCGCGGAATCCACCCCTTCCACCGCCTCGACCGCGGCGTAGAGCTGGGAGAGGTAGACCGGCTGGCCGAAGCCGAAGGCCAGGGGATGGAAGAAGCCGCGCCGGCCGTCGGCGAAGGTGCGGTTGGAGAGCGCCCGGGCGACCGCCTCGAGCACGTCGCCGCGAAAGTGCCCGGACGCGATGCACAGCGAGACGTCGATCTCCAGCGGGACATATTGGGCGGCCCGCACCGCCAGGTCGTAGCCGGCGAGCTTGAAGCGGCGGAGATGGGCGTGGATCGCGGCGTCGAAGGCCGGATCGAGCTCGGCGCCGCCGCCCGGAAGCCGCCGAAGATCGGCCGAATCCGCCGGATGGACGGCGACGAACACCGTGTGCCAGCTTCCGGTCCAGCGGAAGCTCGCCTTGGCGGCGGCGACGCCTTCGTGGCGAAGCGCGGCCTCCTGCCAGTCGGCCTCGGTCACCGCGCGCCACTGGACGGCGCGAAAGGCCTCCGGGGCGATCTGCCGGACATGCTCGATCGTCTCGGGGTCTTCGCCGCAGCGGGCGGCGAGCGGCTGGAACACCGAATCGACCGTGGCGAAGGTCAGCGCTGCCCCGGGATTGGCCGGATCCATCGGTTCGCCGGCATCGGGCTTGACGATGTGGACCAGCGATTCCGCGCCGATATTGCCGGCCGCTCCGTTGCCGAGGCGCAAGCGGGCGACCGCGCGCGTGGCGCCGAGCGGGCGCCGGCCATATTGATCGTCGCCGAAACGCAGGCGGGCGGCGCCGCCATTGTCGATTTCGGCGACGAAATGCTGGTCGTAGGCATTGCTGTCGAGCAGGCTCGGCTGGGGCGTCCACAATTCGTCCGGGACCCCGGGAAAGCTCAGGATCAGGACGATGGCGGGGGCCGCCTCGCTCGCCGGTCCCTCGAGATCGTGCCGGCCGTGCAGCGGCCGGCCGGCCGCATCGTAGCCGGCGGCGGGCGCCGGTGGCTGGTGGGTGAGCGGCCCGGCGGGGATCGCCAGGGTGGGAAGCGGCCAGCGGCCGGCGCCGGGGTCCGGGAGGGGGATCGCCCCTGCGGCGCTGTCGAGCCGGACGGTGCGCCCATGATCGGCGGGCGCGATGTTGCCGCGCGCGATCGTCACCGGGCCGATCGGAGCGCCCTGATCGTCCTGGGTGGAGAGGCAGAAGGCCGTGACCAGGGCGTCCTCCTCGCGCCAGCGGACCCGCTGGAGCGGCAACGGCGGTCCGGAGGCGCCTCGCGGAGTCAGCCGGCCGTTCGGCACGGCCGGCGTGAAGGCCTCGTCGGCCGCACTCGCCACCTCGACGATCCGGACGACCTGGCGGCGCAGCGGATTCGCATCGGCGCTCACTCCGGTCGTCGGGCTGAGCACCTCCTGGAACAGCAGATAATCGCCGGCGGCCAGCGCCGGGGCGACCGCCGTCTCGGCGCCCGCCGTGCCTGTGACGGCGTAGAGATGGGCTTCGCGAGCGCCTTGCGCCAGGCAGCAGAGCGCATCGCCCCAGTCGTGGATCCGAAGCGCGTTGTGAGTCTCGCTCAGCGCGACCAGGGCCGTCGTCTCGAAGACGGTGACGTCGGCGAGCGCCGGATCGCTGTCGAACCGCGGCTTGACCGAGATGGCGGTTGCCGGGGCGGCGGGCTCGCCGATCAGCGGCATCCCGACTCGGGTGAGCAGCTTGGTCCCGGCCGGCACGACCCCGCCGCCGCCGGGGGCCGTGCTGAAGTGGACATGGGTTGCCGCGTTGCGGCCGTTGTGCATCCGATAATCGATCAGCCGGGCGTGGCGCGCGGCCGAGATTCGGTGCCGGCAGGTGTCGAGAAAGCCCTCGGTGGCGGGGCCGCTGTCCTGAGCGTAGCTGAGATAGTCGCCGGCATAAGCGAGCAGCTCGACCAGGGCGATTCCGAGATCGGCCGGAAGCCGTTCCTGCCAGCCCGGGTTGCGCTCCGCGACGAGGTCGAGGAGCAGTCGGCGGAAGCTCTGATAGTCCTTGGCAAGATAATCAAGCGCAGGCTCGTCGAGCCTCTCCGGGGGGCACTCGACGAGCGTTCGACAGTCGAACTCGGTGGCGCAGCCGGCCTTGAAGCCGAACGCCGCCTCGCAACGCTCGCCGTCGATCGCCGGATGCTCGACGCGCATCACGTAGGTCGAGAAATCGCCCTCCTGGTCGAGGAAGAGGTCGAGCCTGAGCGGGCTGGATGGATCGGCGACGACTCCGATCACCTTGACGCCGACGATGCGCACTCCGCCCGAGACCCGGAAGTTCGCGATCGTGAGCGGCGCGGGAAGCGGCGCCTTCAGGAACGTCACTTCGAGGACGTGGCGCTGGCCGGCGGGCGCCAGCGGCGCGCGCCGATATTCGACGAAGTCGATCCCGTTGAGGGGATGGGCAGGCTCCCTGAGCACGCCCGAGCGCCGCTCGTCCTCGCACCAGAGCAGCCCGTTTCGTGAGATCGTCATCTCATCGCCTCAGACCGCCACCGGCTGGCGGAAGACTTCCTCGCGGCGCTCCTGGGTCTCACGCCGCGCATAGGTGACGCTGATCTCGAGCGCGCCGTCGCCGACGACGACCGAGACCGCCTCGACGGAGATCACCGGCTCGAGCCAGCGCAGCAAGGCGCCGTGGATGAGCTGCTCGGTCGCCGCGGCCAGCGCGTCGGAGGCCGGAGCGAAGACCAGCTGCTTCACCCCGCAGCCGAATTCCGGGCGGTTGACGCGCTCCCCCGGCGCCGTGAACAGGACCTGGGCGATGAGGTCCCGGACATGGTCGTCCTCGCCGGTGAGGGCGGCTCGCCCGCGCGTGTCGATGGCGAAGGGGAAGTCGAGATAGGTCGGACCCGGGGTCATGACGGCGAGCCGCTCGCCGAGCGCGCCGGGCCCGCGGTCGGCGCTCGGCCGGCCCCCGATCTGCTCGCGAAGCTTCGGCGCCGGATCGCCATGCGGCCTCCTATTCCAGCATCACTTTGGTCGACAGCAGCCCCGGGCTGGGCGGCGACAGCGGCACCACCGGCGGCGAGGTCGGGCCGACCCCGCTGCCATGGACGTGGGTGTTGAACATGGTGACCAGCTGGGTGAGCTGGGAAAGCAGCTGGTCGCCGAGCACGCCCGGGTGGGTGGCCGAGTTTCCGCCCGCCTTCAGCACGACGCCGGCGGCAAGCACGATCTGGGCGGCCGCCTTGACGGTCACGGTGCCGGTCATCGCGCTGATTTCGACCGAGTTGAGCCCGGTCGCATCGGTCAGCGTCATCGTCTGGGCATTGTCGTCGAGGACCGCGGACAGCCCGAGTGTCGTCCGCCAGATGTGAGTGGTGGGCTGGCTCGGCGCCCCGGGCGGCTTCATCGGAAGCTCGCCGGCGCCCCAGAAGCAACCGGTCCAGATCGGCCGCGACACGTCGCCGGCCTCGAACTCGATCCACACGCCGGCGGTGACCGGCGGCAGCGAGAAGAAGCCCGAGGTCGGGCCGGCATAGGGAACGCAGGGCTTGGCCCAGCCGGTCGCCACCTCGCCGAGCACCTCGGGGACGAAGGCTTGGAGGCGGCCGAGCCGGAGCGGGTCCATATTGTCGCTCACCGTGCCGGCGAACTTGCCGTAGAGCCGCCTCCGCTGCTCGCCCGTGCCCGAGGCCTGGGAGGGGGTGCCGTCCATCCCGAGCCGCCTAGGCCACCGCCGCCAGCGGATCGAAGAACAGCTCGGCGCCGGTCAGTCCGACCGCGTTGCGCCAGGCCGCGAAGCTCTGGGTGTAGCCGTCGGTGGTGATCCGGTGGGTCACCGAGCGGACGTAATAGCTGCCGCTATGCTGGGTTCCGGCGCCGCGAACCAGGACCGGCAGGCCGCACCTCAGCGGACGGCTGAACTTGAGGCCGTCGACCTCGCCGGTGGCGGCGATCGCCCGGCTCGATTCGGTCGCCCGGGCCTGGGCCTGGGCCATCATCTCGGTCGGATTGGCGGCGTCGGTCGCGGCCGGGCGCTCGATCGGCGGCGGCATGATCCGGGCCAGCGCCGGCTCGCGCCCCATCGGCGGCTCGGTCGAGGCGAGGCCGATGGCGGGCATCGGCACCCGGGTGCGCGGATCGGTCGTCGCCGCGACGACCGAGGTCGGCGCCAGCATGTCGTTGGAGACGTGGAAGCTGTTGAGGTTGGTCTGCTTGCCGAAGTCGATCGAGAGCACGCCCTGCGCCGGCAGGAAGGTCAGCGGCCGGTGGAAGTGGCCGAGGTCGCGGCCGACCACCGGGTCCGGCTGGATATAGAGCTCGTAGCCGTGGCGGCCGGCCAGCTGGAACAGGTAGGCGGCGTCGTAATCCTGCTGGAGGGTGGTGGTGTCGAGCATCGTCCGGCTCGGCGGGGTCGGCATCACCGTCGGCACGATCCCGTATTTGGCGAAGATGGCGGCGGCGACGACGCTGTCCGGGCAGTTTGGCCAGGAGGCCGGCTTCTGGTTGTGGGTCATGGTCGAGCCGAGCGCGTCCAGGGCCACCACCTCGAGCCGGGACTCGCCCGGAGTGTTGCTCGGCTCGACCCGGGAGTCGCGGACATAGGCGTTGATCAGCGCCTGGGGCAGGCCGAGGCCCATCGACAGCCGGACCGTCAGCGGAGTCAGCGGCCTGAAGATGTCGAAGGCGAGGACGTCGAGGTCGCCCCAGCTGTTGCGGCTGAGGTCGAAGTGGAGCCGGAGGGCCGAGGCCTGGCCGACCGCGGTCTCGACCTCGATCTCGCGAAGCGCGTGGACGAACGGCGCCGGCAGCGGCGCGAAGGCGACCTGGACGGTGAAGAAGGAGGGGAGGAACGCCACCGTCCTAGCCGCCCGGGCCCGGGACCAGGATGCGCCGGCCCGGGCGCGCGGTGAGATCGGCCGGGCGAAGGACGAGATTGGCGTCGCACAGCCGCCAATATTGCTCGGGATCGCCGATCGTCCGGTAGGCGGCGAGGTCGGGCCGGTCGCCCTCCTCGACCCGGTAGCTGAGCCGGGCCGGGCTCGCCGGAACGAAGCGCAGGCGCTTGAAGCGGATCGTCCGGTCGTCGGCCCCGGCGAGCTCGGCCTCCGCCACATGTTCGTATCTGCTGCCTCGGAAGAACAGGGTCGGTCTCCTAGATGGCGGCCAGCGCGCGCAGGCCGCTCGAATCGCCGAACGTGTTGAGCGCGGCCATCACCTCCTTCTGGGTGAAGGCGGTGAGATAGACCCAGTAGCCGGGGTTGGTGACGTCGAGGTCGCGATAGGTGAGGACGTTCAGGGTGAGGTCCGCCTTGGCCCTGATCGGGTTGAGCTTCTGGTCGAACGCCTCCTCCTTGATCGACAGGCTCTGCACCTGCACCGGGAGGACCCGCCGGGGTCCCCAGATCAGCAGCGACAGCGGCGCCTGCTCGGCCAGAACGAGCGCGCTTCCACCGAGCGCCAGCGCCTCGTTGGCGATGACCAGCGGATAGGGCGGGTGCATCAGCCGCTCGAGCGAGGCGATCACCGGGTGGAGCCCGTTGGCGACGGTGACTCCGTTCTCCCCCGGCCGCTCGAGCTGGTCGGCGGCGTCGATCTCGACGCTGAGCGTGATCGTCTCCTGGGGAGGCCCGTTGACCCGGTTGGCGTCGCCGCGTCCGCCGCCGCCGCCCTGCCCGGCGCCACGCCCCTGAATCGAGCGCGAGACTTCCTCGGGATTATATTGGAATACGATAACCGTCGGAAAAAGCTGCGGAAGTTGATAGGCGACGATGCCGCCCTTGAGGACTTTCGGACTTCGCGGAAAGTCTTGAGCCATCACCGCTCCCCAAGGCGGTCGCCAAACGTCGAGCTTACCATTTCCTCCCTGACGCGGAAACCCATTTCGCCGTGACTTTCGGCGGCGCAGGCCGATTTTGTTTCGGGGCGTTCGGGGCGGGGGCGCTGGTCACGAGCCCGCGTCCGAATCCCCCGCGTCTCTAGCCCGGGTCCGCGATCGGGCGCCCGAAGAAATCGATGCCGAGCGAACCGGCGGCTTGGCGCCGCACGACCCTCGCCTCCCCGCCCTGCTGCACGACGTGGGCGAGTTCGTGAGCGATCAGCCGGCGGCCCTCCGGCGCGGCGGGGGCATATTCGCCGGCGGCGAAGGCGACGTCGGCGCCGAGCGTGTAGGCTCGCGCGCCGAGCGACCGCGCCGCCCCCTCGGCCCGTGCATCGGTGTGGACTCGGACGGCAGAGAAGTCGCGGCCGAAGCGGGGCTCGAAATAGCGCCGCGCCTCGGCGGAGAGGGGGGTGCCGCCGGTTGCGACGGCGCTCGCCGCCGCCTCGGCAGCGCCCGCCTGCCCCGGCTCCTGCGCGCACTTCGCGCACTTGCGCTGAACCACCTCTTCGCCTTCCGCTTCGGCTTCGCAGGCGGCGCAGGCTCGCTGAGCGGCGGGGGGCGAGGCGCTCACCGATCCCGCTGGCTCGCCCCTCATCACCGCGTCGGCGATGCGGTCGGCCTCGCGCTCGAGCGGGTCGTTGGCCGGGCCGATCTTGAGCTTGCGCTGGATGGCCTTCGGGGCCGCCGAGATCGGGGCCGCCGGCGTTCGGGAGGGTCCCGCCGTTGCCGCACTCGTCGCCCTTCCCAGCCGAGCGCGAGCGAGCATTATCGTCTCCCTCGCTCGGCGAGCGCCTCGGCGAAGGCGCGGGCGATTTCGGCCTCGCTCGCGCCCGCAGGGAGGCGAAGCCTGATCCGGCCGATCTCGGCGCCGGCGCCGCCCGAGGATGCGATCGCCTGAGCGCCGCTTTCCAGGCCCCTGCCGAGCGTGGCCGCCACTCGCTCCGCCTCGGAGCGAGTCCCCGGTCCGTGGACGGTCGGCCGGGTCATCGTCCGCCTTCCGCGGCGACGATCGCCGCGGCCGGCGCCGGACCGCTCGGCCAGCCCGGCCTGAGCGTCTTGTCGAGCTTGCGCAATTCCGCCCTCGCCGCGCGGGCGAGATGGGTCATGTCGACCGGCCGCTCGTCCCGGGCGGCGAGAAAGGCCGCGTTGACCGCGATCACGACGATGTTGCCGCCGGCGATCTCGAGCCGGGCGAGCGCGTCGAGATCGAGCCCCTGGGTGGCGGTTTCCGCCGGAAAGGCCTGCGCCCAGATCGCCCGGCGCTGATCGGCGTCGGGGAAGGGAATGTCGACGACGAAGCGCAGCCGGCGCAGGAACGCGCGGTCGAGATGCCCCTTCATGTTGGTGGCGAGGATGGCGAGTCCGGAATAGCTCTCCATCCGCTGGAGGAGATAGCTGACCTCGATATTGGCGTAGCGGTCGTGGGCGTCCTTGACCTCGCTCCGCTTGCCGAACAGCGCGTCGGCCTCGTCGAAGAACAGCACGGCTCCGCCCGCCTCCGCGGAGTCGAAGACCCGCTTCAAATTCTTCTCGGTCTCGCCGATATATTTGGAGACCACGCTCGACAGGTCGATCCGGTAGAGGTCGAGGTCCAGTTCTCCGGCGATGACCTCGGCGGCCATCGACTTGCCGACCCCCGAGGGCCCGGCGAACAAGGCGGTGACCCCGCGCCCGCGGACCAGCTTGCGGTCGAATCCGCCGCGCCCGTAAACCTGGGCGCGGTGGCGGACCTGGGCGGCGATCGCCTTGAGATCGTCGACGATCGGCGCGGGCAGGACGATATCGCCCCAGCCCAGCCGCGGAGGCACCCGCTCGGCCAGCTCGTCGAGCCCCGCCCTCGCCGCTTCCCGGCAGGCGCTCCAAAGCGCCGTGCCGCCGCCCTCTCCGATCGCCTCGGCGACCGCGCCGATCTCGGCCGGTCCGAGCTTGAAATGCTCGGCGGCGAGCTCGAGGTCGGCGGCCGCGACTCCGGCTTCGGACGACAACGCCCGCCGCCACAGCGCCTCCCGGTCGGGCGTCGCGAGCGCCTCCAGCCTGGCGTTCGGGATGCCGGGCGGCAGCTTGAAGCCTTCCTCGGCGACGACGATGGCGAGCGCGTCGGCCTTGCCGAGCAGCTCGTCGGCGATCTGGCGAGCGAAGCGGCGCGCTTCGCCGTCGTCCGGTCCGTCGGACGGGTCGGCGTCGATCAGGACCGCGAAGCCGTCGAGCGCCGCCTCCCGCGCCAGGATCGGGAGCAGCGCCTGCCGGGCGGCGGCATCCTGGGGCAGGAGCCGCGGCTTCAGCTCCGCCAGGCCGAGGCCGACCTGCGCCGCCAGCTCCCCGGCCGCGGCGCGCCGGCCGCTCCGCTTCGGGCCGATGAAGACGGCGGCGGCGGGAGGCCGCTCGCCGATCCGCTGGGCGAGGCTCGCGACGACGGGCTGGTGGCGCTCGGGGCAGAGTCCGCCGTTCGTCCCCGCCAGCACCCGGCGGATGCGTTCGTCCGGCATGTCCTCCCCGATCAGATAGGCGGCGACCCGTTCGTCGAGCGACAGGGGAGCGAGGGCGGTGAAGCCGGGCTCGCCGGTTTCGATCAGGGCGAAGCGGCGAAGCGGCGCCCCGGCGCCGAGCCGAGCATGCGCCCGCCGCGCCCCTTGCGCGCCGGCGAGCAGCGCCACCGCGAAATGCGCCGTCGGCGCGGCCGCCGAGGCCTCGCCCTGAGCCCGCTCCAGAAGCCCCGCGAAGGCGTCGTCGAGTCGAGGCGCGAGCGCCAGAAGGAGCACGTCCTCGTCGAACGGAGCGAGCCCGAAGATCGCGGCGAGGCGATCGATCCGGGCCGGCTGCAGCGAGGCCGCCAGCGCGGCGCGCGCGGCCTCATAGGCCGCTCTCGCCGCCTGGGTGGCCTGCGAAGGGCTGGAAGCAGTCGCTCCCCGCGAGGCGTCGGCGAGCAGCAGCCGAAGCCAGGCGAGGCCGAGCTCGACGGCCTCGTAATTGCGGTCTTGCCAGTCCGCCGCGGAGGCGACCGCCCGGGCCTTGTCGGGGGGCGCGTTCATCGCTCAGTCGAGCCTGAAGGTGCGCGGGTCGCGGCTTCGCGCGCCGTCGACCTGGACCGCGACCTGATGGACCGTCCCCCCCGGGCCGGGCGGGGGCAGCGCCGCCGCCGCTTCCTGGACGGGCACGTGGACGAGGGTGGGCGACGGCGCCGGAGTGCTTCCGCCGAGCGCCCGGATCGGGACCGCGGCATCGCCGATGATCACCTCCGCGGCGAGCGCGCGACCGTGCCACAAGCGGGTTCCGGAAACTTGCAGGATGGTGGTGGCGGGGCCGTTCGCGGGGGTCACCGCGCTCACCGCCGGAACGAGCTGGAGCAGGGCGGAATTCGACTCGTAACGGCGGACCGGCGCCGGACTGATCGCCGAGCCGGGCCCGAGGCCGCCCTGGACGCCCTCGACGACATGCTCGGCTGCAAGGCGAAGCTCGAGCGTGCCCGGCTGCAGCCATTTTTCGGGCGGGATCGGACGAGTCGCCGGATTGTCCGGATCGGCCGGATAGTCGGCGTCGGGGATGGTCACCCGGATTTCCCCGGGGCCGGTGGGCGTCACCCGGATCGGCTCGAGCTCGCCGAGCCGCACGTAGAGACGGTCCGCGGCCGAATGCTCGGCGATAATGGTGATCTCGTCGCCGATCCGCGCGCGCAGCTCGCCGGTCGGGTCGCCGGGCGCCGGAGTCACATAGGCGGCGACGATGAGCGGCCGCCGCCGGATCGACGCCATGATTCGCCGCTGCTCGACCGGCCTCGGCCGGGTGCGCGGCAGCGTCGTCTCGATCTGGACGACCGTGACCTCGTAGACCACCGAGCGGCGGAAGTTGGCGTCGGGCAGGGCCGACCAGATCTTGGTCGTCTCGTCGAGGCCGGTGGGATGGAGGGTGACCTTGACCCGCTCGAACTCGCCGGCCAGTTCCACGTCGAGCACGTCGTCGAGGCGGTCGCCGAAATCGTGCAGGACCCGCATCGCGTCGCCGAGGATCGTCTGCGCGTTGATGTCCGAATCTTCCTGGGCGTCGGTCTCGCTGTGGGTGGTCAGGAGATAGCGCAGGTTGAGCGAGAGCGGGGGTCGCCCGTAGGCGCCCGGGTGGCCGGTGCCGGGAATCTCCTGGTTCCTGAGGCTCGCATTCTCGGCGACCTCGTAGAGGTAGAGATTGACCCGCGCGCCGTCCCTTCCGGTGATGGTGAGATCGGGCGGAGCGACGGTCACGTCGGCGCCGGTGACCATATGGTCCCTGAGCAGGTCCCTCAGCGTTCGGCTTACGGCGGCGATCGCGTCATGGTTGGCCATCCCGCCCCCTTCAGCGCGGCGCGCCGCGGCGGATCCGGGCGTATTCGGCGAAGCCCCTGACCCGCGCATTGACCGGAGCCGGCGGCGTCGCCGGAGGCGAGGGATGGACGAACTCGACGTCGATCCGGCCGATCGAGAAGGCGAAGGAGGGCGCCGCCGCTCCGTCCGGTGAGCCCGGGCGGGGCTCGGCCCGGGCGTCGCGCCGATCCGCCTCGGCGCGCGGCGTATCGCCCGGTTCGCTCTCCGCCACGGCCGGGGCTTGCGGCGGAGGCGAGGCCCGCGTCTCGGCAACGGCCGCTCCGGTGCCGGCCTTCCCCGCTTCGTCCGCCGCCCCCCTCGCCCGCCAGGGGGCATCGGCAGCGGGGACCGCCAGCGAAGGCTCGTCCCGTTCGGTCGCGGCGAGCGCGGCGCCGTCGGCG
>Ga0196962_10000102_pt1 | contig 54849 bp, 51 predicted proteins | sample S3v_20metaG_FD_183186 | JGI IMG/M metagenome (GOLD analysis project Ga0196962, IMG submission 183186) | Soil microbial communities from Anza Borrego desert, Southern California, United States - S3+v_20 | ecosystem: Environmental > Terrestrial > Soil > Desert | place: USA: California | collected...
GCGATCGGGCGGGACTCCGCGGGCTGGGCCGCCGCCGGCGCCGCCGCCGCCGCCGCTGCGGCGAGCCAGGCCGCCGCCACCATCGTTCTTGCAAGCATGGGATCCTCCTTTGGACGAAGGTCGCCATCCTGCGCGGTCGACCGCGGACCCGCAATGGAATCGCGCGCGCGGCCGGGACGCTGTAGGTTGGACCGATGGCCACGCCCGACGATTTCCGGCGAATCGCCCTCGCCTTTCCCGGCGCAGAGGAAAAGGCGCATATGGCGCATCCCGATTTCCGGGTCGGGGGGCGCATCTTCGCGACGCTCGGGGTCCCGGGCCGCGATTGGGGCATGGTCGCGTTGCTCCCCGAGGAGCAGGAGCTGACGATTGCGGCCGAGCCGGAGGCATTCAGCCCGGCCGCCGGCGCATGGGGCCGCCGCGGAGCAACCCTGGTGAAGCTCGAGGCGGTCTCCCAGGAATGGCTGGCCCGCACGCTCGAATGGGCCTGGCGCCGCCGAGCGCGGCGGACCGCTCGGCCCCGGAACCGGCCGTCCGACTGAACGTGGCTCCGCGTACGACCGTCCAACAGCGGGGCGGGCGAAGTCCTGAACCCTGAACCGGGTTCAGGGTGACGGATTGGGCGCGGAGCGCAAGCGCCGCACGGCGGCGGGCGTCAGCGGGGGCTGCCGAGGTCGGCGATCGCGGAGTCGACCATGGCCTTGTCGGCGCCGGCGTCGAGCCGGTCGCGGATGAGACGCTCGGCGGCGGCGGCGGCGGCGGCGGCCGCCCGGGCCCTGACCTCGTCGACGGCGGCGCGCTCGGCGGCGGCGATCTTGTCCTCGGCCATCCGGGTCCGGCGCTCGACGAGAGCGGCGGCATCGGCCTCGGCCTGGCGGACGATGCCGTCGGCTTCGGCTCGGGCGCGCTCCATCATGGTCGCCCGCTCGGCGTCGGCCTGGGCAGCCTTGGCTTCATATTCGGCGCGCAGCGCCTCGGCCTCGGCGCGCAGCTGGGCGGCCTCGTCGAGCTGCTGGCGAATGCCGGCGATCTTGCGGTCGAGCGCCTTGCCGATCGCCGCCGGCACCCGCTTCCAGATCATCAGCGCGAAGACCGCGATCATCGCCCAGGCGACCCAGGCGCTGGCGTCGAAGCCGAAAGCGGTCGGCTCGACATGGCCGCCGCCATGGTCCTGAGTGCCGGCGGTCATCTCGGTATGGCCGGGGGCGGCATGCCCCTCCTCTTCGTCGCCGACCCGAACCGCGTCGGTGGCCGGGGATGCGCTTCAGCCATGGACCATCACCGCTTTGACGCGCTCCGCGGCCTCCTCGCGGCTGACCGAAAGGCCGGCGAGCCTGGCGACCATGTCCTGGGCGGCCTCGGCGGCGACCGTCTCGATGTCGGCGAGGGCGGCGTCGGTCGCCGAGCGCAGCCGAGCCTCGGCCGCCGCCGCCTTTTCGCGGAGCGCGGAATCGGCGGCGGCCATCCGCCGCTCGTTGGCCCGGGCCGATTCCTGCTTGGCGGCGGCGGTCACCTTCAGCGCCTCGCTCCGGCTTTCGGCCATGCGCGTGCGATAGGCCTCCTCGGTCGAGTCGGCCGCGCGCCGCGCCGCCTCGGCCGAAGCCAGATCCTCCGCGATCCGGCTGCTGCGCGCCGCCATGGTCGACTGAATCTTCGGCAGCATCGCGCGGCCGATGCCGAAATAGATGACGGCAAGGGTCAGCAACAGCCAGAAGAGCTGCGAATAGAGGACGTCGGCGAGCTGGTTGATCTGAGGCATGTCGGATCGGGGACACGTACGGGGACGTGCCCCCTTTGTCCTTAGCGCGCGTAGAGGATGATCATCGCGACCGCGAAGGCGATCAGGCCGAGCAGCTCGGCGGCAGCGAAGCCGATGAACAGCCGGCCCTGCTGGCTGTCGGCGGCCGCCGGATTCCTGAGCGCGCCCTGAAGGAACGAGCCGAAGACGTTGCCGACGCCGGCGGCGGCGGCGCCCACGCCGATGGCGGCGAGGCCGGCACCGATGACCTGAGCAGATGCGAAGTCCATGATAAGCTCCTTTTGAAAAGCGGGGCGTTGCTTGGGATCAGTGAAGATTGACGGCGTCGTTGATGTAGAGCGAGGTCAGCAGCGCGAACACATAGGCCTGGATCGCGCAGACGAGCAGCTCGAGCGCGCTGACGCCGGCGATGAAGACGAAGCTCAGCACCGCGATGAACGGGCCCATCACGCCCTCGGCGTTGAGGCCGCTGACGACGAAGCTGCCGAACACCTTGACCAGGATGTGGCCGGCGATCATCGCCACGAACAGCCGCAACGCGAGGCTGAAGGGACGCACCAGGAAGGAGAGCAGCTCGATCAGGAAGATCAGGGGAAGCAGCGGCTTCGGCGTGCCGTGCGGAATGAACAGGCCGAAGAAGCGGAAGCCGTGGCGCCAGAAGCCGACGATCAGAACGATCGAGAAGCTGATGACGGCGAGAACGCCGGTGATCGAGAACTGGCTGGTGACGGTGAAGGGATGGATTCCGGGAATGACCCCGAACGGCATCATCCCCATCAGGTTGGCGAACAGGATGAAGATGAAGACCGTGAACACCCAGGGCAGATAGCGCCGTCCCTCGGGCCCGATATTGGTGTCGATCATCGCCGCGACGAAGCCGGTAATGCCCTCGACCGCGGCCTGCCAGCGGCCGGGAACGAGCTCGCGCTTCATCCCGCCGAGCATGAAGACGAGGATCGAGCCGAGCACGATCATCATCCACAGCGCGCTGTTGGTGAAGGCGAACGGATTGCCCGACAGAGGACCCGCGAGCGAGTCGATCTGGAACTGGTGCATCGGGTCGATAGTGGATTCGGCCGCCACGCTTAAGCTTCCCTGTGCCCGGTCATTTCGGGCTTTGCTTCGAGATCTTCCAGACTTCCCAGACCGCTACGCCGAACCCAACGAACAGCATCGCCACCCAGATTCCCGACGTGCCGGCGAACCGATCGATCGCAAGGCCGATCATCGCGCTGCCCGCCGGGTAGCCGAGCAGGACCGACAGGATGCGCCATTCTGGAGACTTGGTGAACTTCGCCGCGTTCCAGTGCCGCCCGCCGGTCCGCCTCGCTTCCTCGATCTGCGCCTGCTTCAACCGCTGGTCGAGCGATGTAAGCCGAGCATCTTCCGGAAGCCGAGGGTCCTGCCAGGGCTCGTTCTCCGCCATGCCGTTCTCCCGAGGAACCAGCCGTTTTGGCACGCGTCAGGGGGACATACCGGCGAACGAACCCGCCAAGGCGCGGTTCCTTTAGGAAGGGGCCGGAGCCAAGTCAACAGCCATGCCGCAGCGCAGCAATGGACGCGCTTGGCCTTTGTCCGGCTTGCGTTATGATCGGTTCGATGACGCCGCTCCATGCCCTGCTGGCCCTCGCCGCCGCGACGCTTCAGCCCGCCGATTTCCTCCACGAGGAAGCCGGCGAGCCGCTCGCCTTCAGCTACGGCTGGCCGGCGGCCGCCGAAGCCGTCCCGGCGCTTCGGGAGGTGCTCCGCGCCGACCTGGCGGCCAAGCGCGCGCTCGCCCTCGAATATGTCGAGGAACGCCAGGCCGCCGCACGCGAGGACGGCCCCGAGTTCATGCCGCACCATTATGCCAAGACGTGGAGCGTCGCCGGCCGCACGCCGCGGCTGCTCAGCCTCACCGCTTCGGAAGAGGCGTTCGCCGGCGGCGCCCACGGCAATCTCGCCTTCGACGCCCTGCTCTGGGACCTCGCCGGGCAGCGGCGGGTCGCCGTCGCCGAGCTGCTCGGCCAGGCGGCCCTCGACGGCATGACCGAGCGCTATTGCACCTCGCTCGACGCCGAGCGGGAACAGAGGCGCGGCGAGCCGGTCCGCAGCGACCCCCACGACAGCCACACGCGCTGCCCTCCGCTCGCCGAGCAGGTGATGGCGCCCAAGGACGAGGACGGCGACGGCCGCTTCGACGCGCTCGACGTGCTGATCGCGCCCTATGTCGCCGGCCCCTATGCCGAGGGCGCCTATTTCGCCGAAATCCGCTTCGAGGCTCGGGACCTGGCCGGTCTTCCCGCCGACTATCGCTCCGCCTTCGAGGCGGAGCGGCCGCAGGCGGGCGCGGCCCCCGCGACCGACCCGGCCGATGCGCGCTGCGCTGAGGCCGACATCGAGCTGCCGCGCGGGCCCGGCTCGGTCTGCGCCGGGCGGCTGACGGAAAGCTATGCCTTCGCCATGGCGTGGCCCGGCGAGGCGGCGCGGATCGAGGCGCTCGACGCATTGCTTCGCCGGGAGGCGGAGCGCCAGGAGCAGTGGCTGCGCCGGGAAGCCGACGAGGCGGCCGCGGAGCGGACCGCGGACCGCGAGCAGCCGCTGCGCTTCAGCTACGAGCAGGCCTGGTCGGTCGACGCCAACCTTCCCGAGCTGGTCGCCGCCTCAGGCAGCGCGCAATCCTATACCGGCGGCGCCCATGGCGGAATCGCCTACGACACGATCCTGCTCGACCGGCGGCGCGGCGAGCGGATCCGGCTCGGCGACCTGTTCGCCGATCGCCGCGCCGGCCTCGCCGCGGTGCAGGCGAGCCTCTGCCCGGCGCTCGCGGCGGCGGTGTTCGAGCGCCGAGGCGGCAGCGAGGAGGAATATGACTGTCCGTCGGCGGCGGAACAGCCGGTGACCCTGCTGTGCGCGTCGGGGCCGCGAATCGACGTCATGCTGGCGCTGCTCAATCCCTATGTGATCGGCGGCTGGGCCGAAGGGCCTTACGACGTCGCCTTCCCCGTCACGGCGCAAATCCTGGCTGCCCTGAAGCCCGAATATCGCAGCGCTTTCGAGGCGGCGAGCCAGGCGCCCACGCCGGTGCCGGCGGCGAGCCGATGCGCCGGCGCGGACGGACCCGCCAGCTGATCCGCTGCCCTTGGCCGGGAAAACGGACCCGGAGCGTGGTCTCAGCCGCAATGGCTGGGGCGGGGAACCGGCTCGCTGCCGTTGCGCCGGCGCCAGACGCCGTCGGGCAGGCGGTAATATTGGCCCGGGCCGACTCGGCTGGCGAAGATCTGGCAGGCGGTGGCGGCGGCCACCTCCTCGATCGTGGCGCCGCGCTGCGAAGCGAGTTCGGTGTAGCGGGCCCGGCGCTGGATGTTGACCGAGTCGACCTGAGCGCGGACGTCGGCGGCGGCGGACCCGACCAGGCCCATATAGCCGTCGGCCTGCTCGCCGACGACGCCGGAGGCGCGCAGCTGGGCGGCGGCGTCCTGCATCGCATGAGCGTAGGCCGTGCCGCCCGCGACCAGGACGACCCCGAGCAAAGCGGCGACCATCAATTTCATACGGCGGTTCATCAGAACACTCCTGGATTTTGCTGGATCAGCTCCCGGACATCCTCCTGGAGCCGGACGACGACCTCCTGGCGGATGTTGATGTTGAGGTTGATCTCGATCGGACGCTCCGGGGCGGTCACTTCGACGCACCCTCCCAAGCCGGGCAGCGCGGCCGCGGCGACCAGACCCTTTCCGATCCTTCCCATCCTCTTCCGGCTCGCATCGCGGCCTTCTTTCGTCAAGTTCGGCAGCATCATGGCACGGGCTCGCTTTCCTCATCCTGAACGTCGGTGACGGTGGTGTCGCGGTCGCGCAGCAGCCCGGGCAGCACCGCCTGGATGAGCGGCGTCGGGTCGCTGAACGAGCGGGCGGTGGCGAGCAGGGCACGAAACTGGCCCTGGATCCGGATGTTGAACTCGAACGGGATGCGGGCGAGCTGGCCGAACACCCGGCCCGCCACCATGCCGGGCAGGCCGCTTCCGGAGGGCACCGTAGTCAGCTCCGGATCGCGGGCGATGCCGTCGAGATCGATGGTGGTGATGAACTCGCCGTCGAGAGCCCCGTCGAGGGTGAGATCGAAGCGGCTGTAGCGCAGCGACTTGAGGGCGTTGAAGGCGAGGATTCCGTAGGCGCCGAGATCGCGGTCGCTGAGCTCGCCGACGTAGGACAGGGTGCCGCCCGGCGCTCGCGCCTTGAGCTGGCCGCCGACGATGCGCCCGCCGCTCTGGTCGAACTGCATCGGGATCAACCCGTCGAACGTTCCGGTGGCGGCGAGGTTGGAGAATTCCATCTGCTGGATGAAGCGGGCCGCGTCGAGACCGACGACCCGGAAAGTCAGATATTTGGTCGCGGGGCGGCTGAAATCGAGCACGGTCGGCTGGAGCAGCAGCTCGCCGCCGGCGAACGGCCAGTGCCCGCTCTCGATGGCGACGTGGTAGTCGGGGAGCAGCTGATAGCGGACGTCGCCGTCATGGACGTCGATGCCGGCGCGGACCAGGTCGAGCTCGGCGACCTGCCCGGGGGCCGTGGTGAGCCCGAGCAGGTCGGTGAATTCGATCGTCGTGGTCAGGCCTTCGACCGGACCGAAGGGCGCGGCGAGGTTCATGTCGGCGGTGCCGAAGCTGCCCCGGCTGCGGGACCCCCGGGAGTCCCATTCGATGATCCCCTGGCCGGTGACGGTGCCGCTGACCAGCGCGACCACGCCGATGGTGAGGGGGGTCAACGCCTCGGGCTGGAAATCCTCGGTGAAGGCGAGGCCCTGCACGTCGAGCACGGCTGAGCCGGCGCCGGTGCGCAGATGATGGTCGACCGTCCCCTGCGCGACTCGGGTGCCGCTTGCCGGATGGACGAGCAAGCCGGTGGCGCGAATCCGGTTGTCGGCGAGAGCGAGGCGGAAATTCTCGCTCGCCAACGGATGGAAGCGCGCCGGCGCCTGCTCGTCGGCCACGCTCAGGCGCCCTTCGAGCAGGAGGTCCTCGCCTCGCGACCGCCAGCGGCCGGCGCCCTCGCTGAGCAGCAGCGGCACATTCGCGATCTTGCCGGCGAGGCCGGCATAGTCGCCGGCGACGCCGCCGCCGACGAAACGGCCGTCGAGGCTTGCCACGTCGAGCCTGGTCACCGATTGAGCGGCACCGAGCCGCACCGCCAGACCGGCGGCGACGAAACCGTCCAGGCCGACGCGCAACCGGTCGGCGGCGAGCTGGATCGGCGATTCGCCGAGGCGGCCGGCGAAGCGCGGCGAGCGCAGCTCCACTCCCGCCTGAAGCGGGCCGCCTCCCCTCTGCCAGACCAGGGCGGGACCGGCCGGGCAGAGCGGCAGCCGCGAAGGTCCGAGCCGAAGGCCGCCGACCTCCAGCGCCTGGAAGCCCGCGGCGACGCAGCCGTCGCCCACGGCCAGCCCGTCGCGGCCAAACCAGCCGCTCACCGGCAGAGTCAAGCCGGTCACCCGCCCGCCGGAGAAAGGCCCGTCGAGCCGAAGCCGCGTGTCGAAGCTGGTGCGGCCGCCGGGACTGGCGGTGAAGCGGATCCGATCGAGCGCAAGCCGGGCCCCGCCGGCGGCGATCGGCGCGATGCGGCCGACGCCCTCCATCGCCGCGCCCGGCCGGGCCTGGCGCAGAACGAAGCGAGCGTCGGGGAAGCCGCCACCGGAAAGGGCGAAATCCCCGTCGAGGCGCATCATCCCGGCCGGCCAGTAGTAAGTGAGACCCTCGCCGCCGACGGCGAGCAGGCGCGCGCCGCTTCGGCCCGCGAAGCGCAGCTGCTCGAGCCGCAGGGCGCCGAAGCCTCGGCCGTTGACCAGGCGCACTCGCGCGGAAGCGTCGCCGCCGCCGCGCGCGGCTCGGGAGACGGCGTCGGCCAGGGCGACTCCGATCGGCCCGAGCGGCGTCCCCTCGGCGGCCCGCAGCGAACCGGCAAGGGCGTCCGCGTCCTCGCCGCCAAGCGTCAGGTCGGCCAGATCGACATTGCCGTTCAGCGCCAGGTCGCCATGGCGCGGGGAAACGGCATAGTATCCGGCGAAGCGCGTCCGCCCTGCCCGGAACGCGTCGACCGCCGCAGCCGCCGAACGAAGGTCGATCGCTCCCGACGTCCGGCGGGCGTCGCCGGCAAATCCGAGCCGTCCATTGAGGTCGGCCATGCCGTGCGGTCCGGCCTCGAGCCGAGCGGCGCGCACCGCCGCCTCGCCGCGCCACGAATCGAGCGCCGGCGCGAGCGTCGCATCGAGCGCGAAGAGGGAGCGTTGGATGGCGAGATCGCCCCCGCAGCGCAGGTTGGCGATGGCGACGGGCCCGCGCAGGCTGGGGCGCAGATCGTCGACGCGAACGGCGACGCTCGCCTTCGGGCGCGCGATCGCGCACTCGCCGAGGCGCAACTCGCGCGCCACGCCGGCGAGATGCCCGCGAAAGCCGTCGGCGAGGTTGCCGCGACCGGCAAGGCCCAGCGCCACCCGCCCCGCCGGCGTGGCGAGGACGATCGCAGCGTCGGCGACGTCGACGCGCTGGTCGGGCAGCCGGAACGGGAGCCCGGTCGGCGGCGGCAGCAACCGGTCGATCTGACCGAAGCTGATACGGCCGCCCGCCACCCGACCGAACAGGCGCACGCCGCGGGCCGTGATCAACCCGATCCGAGGGCCGCGCAATCCGAGCAGGACCTGCACCTCGACCCGGCGCGCGGTGGCATCCGGGCGGCGCGGATCTCCGATCACGAGATTTTCGAGGATCTGGGTGCGAAAGCCGATCCGCTTCACCTGGTAGGTGGCCTGAACTCCGCGGCGCGCCAGCTCGCGATCGATATAGTCGGTGGCGAGCCGGACGCGGATCAGCCACAAGATGGCGAGCGCGGCGATGAGCAGGACGAGCAGCACCGCCAGGGACCGGCGAAGCGCTCGGCCCCACCGCCGCCGCGGCCTCACGGACTGGATGGGCTGCTCTTCCACGCCTGCCGAATCCGTCCTCTCCAGAGTATCTGCTCCGCTTCGTCCCAACGCCGCGACGACGGCCGCCGTTCGCCTAAAGCCACGGCGCGCCTTAATCCATGATTATGGCGTGACGCCAAGCCGTGGCGGCGATGCCGGCATGAGCGATCCCCGGCCTGGCCAAGCCGCGCCTTCCTCATCGTTTCCGGGCAATTTCAGTCCCCGTCTCGTCGGTTTGCGTAAAGCCCTGGCCGATACTAAGTCTGCGCTCATGGCAGACGCCCCGAATGACGGCAGCGGGCACCGAGCCCGTCTGCGGCAGCGGCTGATCGAGGGCGGCCCCGACGCATTGCTCGACCACGAGCTGGTCGAATATCTGCTCGCGCTGGCGATCCCGCGCCGCGATACCAAGACGCTCGCCAAGAAGCTGATCCGCGATTTCGAAGGGTTCGGCCCGCTGCTGGCCGCCGACGCCGAGGCGATCGTTCGTATCGGCGGAGTCAGCGAGGGCGCGGCGGCCGCGATCAAGATCGCCCAGGCCGCGGCGCTCCGGCTGCTCGAGAAGGGCACGGTCGAGCGGCCCGTGCTCGGCTCCTGGCAGGCGCTGCTCGACTATCTCCACGCCTCGATGGCCCACAATCCGGTCGAAGAGGTGCGAGTTCTCTTCCTCAACGCCAAGAACGTGCTGATTCGAAACGAGCCGATGTGGCGCGGCTCGGTGGACGAGTCGGCGGTCTATATCCGCGAGGTGATGCGCCGGGCGCTCGACTATCATGCCACCGCGATCATCATCGTCCACAACCATCCGAGCGGTGACCCCGCGCCGAGCCAGCAGGACATCCGGCTCACCCGCGACCTTGCCGAGGCCGGCCGGCATCTGCGGATCGCCCTGCACGATCACGTCATCGTCGGCGCCAACGGCCATTCGAGCCTGAGGGGCATGGGGCTGATCTAGCCGATCGCCGGCATCCTGCTTGAAATGCCCTCTCCCTTGGGGGAGAGGGGCCGAAGGCCGGCGCCCACGCCGGTACGGAGCTCGATATGGTCCCCCGCTACGCGCGGCCCCGGATGACGGCGATCTGGGAGCCGGAAAACAGATTCCGCATCTGGTTCGAGATCGAGGCGCACGCGCTCGATGCCATGGCGGAGCTCGGCACCGTGCCCGCCGAGGCCGCCCGCAAGGTCCGGGGATGGTGGGGGGGCGGGCGGCGCATCGATGTGCAGCGCATCGAGCAGATCGAGGCCGTGGTGAAGCACGACGTCATCGCCTTCCTGACCTGGGTCGCCGAGCAAATCGGGCCGGAAGCGCGCTTCCTCCACCAGGGCATGACCAGCTCCGACGTGCTCGACACCTGCCTCGCCGTCCAGCTCAAGCAGGCGACCGAGCTCCTGATCGATGATTTGGAAGCCGTGATGAGCGCTATCGAGCGCCGGGCTCGCGAGCACAAATACACGCCGACGATCGGCCGGAGCCACGGCATCCACGCCGAACCGACGACGTTCGGACTCAAGCTCGCCTTCGCCCATGCCGAGTTCCGCCGCCACTGGTCGAGGCTGGTCGCCGCCTGCACCGACATCGCCACCTGCGCCGTCTCCGGAGCGGTCGGCACCTTCGCCAATGTCGACCCGAGGGTCGAAGCCCATGTCGCGGAGCGGATGGGGCTCAACGTCGAGCCGATCTCGACCCAGGTCATCCCGCGCGACCGCCATGCCATGTTCTTCGCCACCCTGGGCGTGATCGCCGCCTCGATCGAGCGGCTGGCCACCGAGATCCGCCACCTGCAGAGGACCGAGGTGCTCGAGGCCGAGGAGTTCTTCGCCCCCGGCCAGAAGGGCTCCTCGGCGATGCCGCACAAGCGCAATCCGGTGCTGACCGAGAATCTGACCGGCCTTGCCCGAATGGTTCGCGCCTACGTCGCTCCGGCGATGGAGAATGTCGCGCTCTGGCACGAGCGCGACATCAGCCACTCCTCGGTCGAGCGCTTCATCGCCCCGGACGCCACGATCACCCTCGATTTCGCCCTCGCCCGGCTCACCGGAGTGATCGAGAAGCTGGTCGTCTATCCGGAGCGGATGCGGCGGAACCTCGACCGGATGGGCGGCCTCATCCATTCCCAGCGGGTGCTGCTCGCCCTGACCCAGGCCGGAGCGGCGCGGGAGGAGGCTTACGCCCTCGTCCAGCGCAACGCGATGAAGGTGTGGGAGGCGGACGGGAGCCTGTCGCTGCTCGAGCTTCTCAAGCAGGATGCCGAAGTGACGGCGTTGCTCTCGGCCGAGAAGATCGAGGCGCAGTTCGACCTCGACCATCATTACCGGCACGTCGACTCGGTGTTCGAGCGGGTGTTCGGCGGGTCTTAGAGCGTGATCGGGCAGCCTGGCGAAGGCCGGTACCGAGGACGGTCCTTCGATACGCCGTTTCGACTTCGCTCAACGGCTATTCAGGATGAGCGGTCCTGGGAAAGACGATCACGCTCTAGAGCCGGTCCTGCTCATATTGAAGCACTTCGTTCCCCGGCAAAGGCCGGGGTCCAGCGGCGCGAACGAAAGGACTGGGTCCCGGCCTTCGCCGGGACGCGATTCAATTTCAACCGCACCGACTCTAATCGGGCAGGCGGCCGACGTCGCGCCTCAGGCTTCGGTAGACCGCTTCGGTAAAGGCCGCCGGCGAGATGAAATCGGAGTCCCGGCCATGGCCGTCGGCGTGACCCTCGGCGATCAGCTGCTCGAGCGTCCGTCCCATCGCGATGCCTTGGCCGATCCGGTTGCGAAGCGCGATGAGCGTGTCGCGGTCGCGCTCGAGATCGGCGCGGCTGGCGACCGGACCGTGGCCGGGGATGATCACCGTGCGCTCGTTGGCCAAGTCGAGCGCGCGCGACATGGCGGCGATCATGCCGTCGATCGAGCCGCCCGAATCGAGGTCGATGAACGGCAGCATGCCGCGGAAATAGACGTCGCCCATGTGGAGGACGTTGGCCCTGGTCCAGAAGATCAGCGCGTCGCCGTCGGTATGGGCTTCGGCGACGTGGATGACCCGGATGTCGTCGCCGTTGAGGTGGAAGGTGACGCTTTCGCTGAACGTCACGACCGGCAGCGCCCCGGCCGGCGACGGCGGCACGATCTGGGTGCGCACCAGCTGCTCCATCGACATTCGCCGCCGGACGTTGTCGTGGGCGACGACGATCGTGCCGCCGCGGCCGAGATTCTCGTTCCCGCCGGTATGGTCGCCGTGCCAGTGGGTGTTGACGACGAAGCGGACCGGATCGGGATCGATCGCCCTCACCGCGGCGAGGATCGGCTCGGTCATCGGCGCATATTGATCGTCGATCAGGACGTTGCCGTCGGCCCCGTAGGAGAGGCCGACATTGCCGCCGCGGCCGAACAGCACGGCCACTCCCGGGGCGACCCGCTCGACGGTCACCGCCGCCGGCGGCGGCGCCGACTGAGCGATAGCCGGCTCGGCGGCGAGGAGGAGCAAGGCGGCAACGGCGCGAGTCATCAGGATCCCCCTGGGCAGAGCGAAACACGACGCGTCTGGCTTCTAGGCGACCGAGCAGCGCCTTATCTAGAGTGTGATTGGGTGAGCTCGACCCCAACCCGCTCATCCTGAGTAGGGACTGAGCCTGGCGAGGATGGATCGGTGTGGATTGCCCCCGGCAATCCACAGCCATGCCGGGGGCATGGCGAGCCGATCCATTATCGAAGGACGGTCCTTCGATACGCCGTTTCGACAGGCTCAACGGCTACTCAGGATGAGCGGTTCTGGGAAAGTCGATCAGCCTCTAGACGCGACGAAGAGGAGCAGAAGAATGAGCGACCTTTCCGACTTCCCCATCACCCGGCGCTGGCCAGCATCGCATCCCGATCGCCTCCAGCTCTATTCGCTGAACACGCCCAACGGGGTGAAGGTCTCGATCATGCTCGAGGAGACGGGGCTGCCCTACGAGCCGCACCTCGTCGACATCGGCAAGGACGAGAGCCACCTCCCCGAGTTCCTGTCGCTCAACCCGAACGGCAAGATTCCGGCGATCGTCGATCCGGACGGACCGGGCGGAAGGCCGCTCGGCCTGTTCGAATCGGGCGCCATCCTGCTCTACCTCGCCGACAAGACCGGGCTCTTCATTCCGGCCGATCCGGCCCGCCGCTGGGAGACGATCCAGTGGGTCTTCTTCCAGATGGGCGGAGTCGGCCCGATGTTCGGTCAGCTCGGCTATTTCAACCGCTTCGCCGGCAAGGAGATCGAGGACAAGCGCCCGCTCCAGCGCTATGTCGGCGAGGCCAGGCGCCTGCTCGGCGTGCTCGACACCCGTCTCGACGGCCGCGAATGGATGATGGGCGACGACTACAGCATCGCCGACATCTCGCTCCTCGGCTGGGTTCGCAACCTGATCACCTTCTACGGCGCGCGCGAGCTGGTCGACTATGACCGCCTCGAGCACGTCCCCGCCTGGCTCGAGCGCGGCCTGGCGCGGCCGGCGGTCAAGCGCGGGCTGGAGATACCCAAACGCGGCTGATCGGGGACCGTCAGGGCAATTCCGGCCTGCCTGGGGCGAAGCCGACGGAGCGCGAAAAAAGCGGGCGCCAACCCATTACGGCCCCGTTACAGGCTCCGAAAATTCATGTATGGAGGACCCTCCATCGAAAAGGGGGATAAGAAGCATGAGGAAGCTTTGCTTGAGCGGCGCGCTCGTTGCCGGCGCGTTGCTGATCGCGGGTTGCGGGGGGACCGAGGAGAAAGCGGCGGAGGCCAATGACAGCGCCAACGCGGCCGCGCCCGCCGAGGAAGCCGCCGCAGCCGAGGAGGGGACGAACGAGGCGATGCCCGCCGAAGAGGGCGGCGACGCCGCCGCGGCCGCCGGCTCGCAGCAGGATTTCACCATCGTCAACAATACCGGCCGGACGCTGATGACCCTCAACGTCTCGCCCAATGACGAGAATGAATGGGGCCCCGACATTCTCGGCGCCGACACGCTCGCCAATGGCGGCAGCGGCCAGGTGACCTTCGCCCGCGGCAACGACCAGTGCCTGTGGGACCTTCGCGCCACGTTCGACGACGGCCAGTCCGGCGACTGGCGCGGAGTCAATCTGTGCGAGACGACGACCGTGACGCTTACCCCGGCCTGACCCTGCAGGCCGGAAACGGGGGGGGCTCCGCGACCCTGAGGGGTGGCGGAGCCTCTTTTTCGCCGCGGCTCGCCGAAGGCGCGCGTGGCTTGGATCGTCACCCCCGACCTAAACCGTTCGTCACCCCGAACGTGATCCTTCGTCACTCCGGACTTGATCGGGGTCCACCTTCTTGCGGGGGTTCGACCCAAGGCGCGAAGGAAGGTGGATGCCGGATCAAGTCCGGCATGACCGGATAGGGCGGGGCGCGGAGCTGTAGGGCCCTGAATCTCCTCCCCCGAAGGGGGACGGTAGCGGTTGCGTGCGTTGAGGGTGAACCAGCGGGGGCCGTAACCCCTCACCCCGACCCTCTCCCTGTGGGAGAGGGGGTGGGCGGCGCGGGTCGCGGAGTATGGGCGTGACTTCGGCGGTCGGGGCGAAGGAAGGTGGATGCCGGATCAAGTCCGGCATGACCGGATAGGGCGGGGCGCGGAGCTGTGGGGCCCTGAATCTCCTCCCCCGAAGGGGGACGGTAGGGGTTGCGGACGTTGGGGGTGAACCAGCGGGGGCCGTAACCCCTCACCCCGACCCTCTCCCTGTGGGAGAGGGGGTGGGCGGCGCGGGTCGCGGAGTACGGGCGTGACTTCGGCGGTCGGGGCGAAGGAAGGTGGATGCCGGATCAAGTCCGGCATGACGTTAGCTCAGGGCAAGTCGGCCCGGGGGGTCCGGCTTGCGGTCGAATGACGAGGACCGGCGCGTGCGGACCGGATCGGACGCGGTCAGCCGCCGAGGGCGGACTTGAGCTTCTGGAAGAAGCCTTGCGAGGCGGGGCATTCGTCGCCGGTCTCGGTCTCGCGGAACTGCTCGAGCAGCTCCTTCTGGCGGGAGGAAAGCCGGGTCGGGGTCTCGACCTCGACCTGGATGATCATGTCGCCATAGCCGCGGCCGCCGACCGCGGGCATGCCGGCGCCGCGCTGGCGCAGCTGCTTGCCCGACTGGATCCCCGCCGGGATCCGGATCTGATGCTTCTGCCGGTCCAGCCCGGGCACCTCGATGCAGCCGCCGAGAGCGGCGGTGGTGAAGCTGACCGGACAGCGCGCGATCAGGGTCGTGCCCTCGCGCTGGAAGATCGGGTGCCGGGCGAGGTGGATGAAGATGTAGAGGTCGCCCGGCGGGCCGCCGCGAACGCCTGCTTCGCCTTCGCCCGCGAGGCGGATTCGGGTGCCCTCGTCGACTCCGGCCGGGATGTTGACGGTCAGCGACTTGCGTTTCTGGACGCGACCGTCGCCCCGGCAGGCGGGACAGGGATCCCCGATCACCTGGCCGACTCCGCGGCAGCTCGGACAGGTCTGCTCGACGACGAAGAAGCCCTGCCGGGCGCGGACCTGACCGCGGCCGTTGCACATGGTGCAGCCGCGCGCCGAAGTGCCGGCCTTGGCGCCGCTTCCGGCGCACGGCTCGCAGGCGGCGCTGGTGTCGACCTGAAGCTCGACCTCGCGCCCGGAATAGGCGTCCTCGAGCTTGATCTCGAGGTCGTAGCGAAGGTCCGAGCCGCGCAGCACGTTGCGCCGGCGGTCGCCCTGGTTGCCGTTGACGAACTCGCCGAAGATGTTGTCGAAAATGTCGGCGAACGATCCGAAGTCCTGGGCGCCGCCGCCGCTGCCGTTGCCGCCGAACCCGCCGTTCCTGAAGGCGGCATGGCCGAAGCGGTCGTAGGCGGCGCGCTTCTGCGGGTCCTTCAGGCAGTCATAGGCCTCGCTGATCGCCTTGAACTTCGCCTCGGCATCGCGGCAGCCGCCGTTGCGGTCGGGATGGCATTCCATCGCCAGCTTGCGATAGGCGGATTTGATGGCCCGGTCGTCGGCATCGCGAGGCACCTGGAGCAGCGAATAATAATCGGTCTCAGTCATGAATCCCTCGCCCCTTCAGGGGAGAGGGAAGAGCCGCGCAGCGGCGAAGGGAGAGGAGCAGCGATCGATCACAATCCACGGCGCTCATCTCTCCCGTCTCCCCCTCTCCCCGACCCTCTCCCCTGAAGGGAGAGGGAGGGAGATCAGCCCTTCTGGTCTTCGTCGACCTCGGAGAATTCGGCGTCGACGACCTCCTCGCCGCCATCGGCGTCGCTGCCCTGGGCGGCTTCGGCGCCGGCGTCGGCCGGGGAAGCCGCCGATGCCTGCTCCTTCTCGTAGATCGCCTGGCCCATCTTCATCGCCACCTGAGCGAGCGCCTGCGCCTTCGCCTTGATCGTCTCGGTGTCGCCGCCTTCGACGGCGGTCTTCGCCTCCTGGACGGCCGCCTCGATCTCGGCCTTGAGCGAAGCATCGATCTTGTCGCCATGCTCGCGCAGCTGCTGCTCGGTCGAATGGATCAGGCTTTCCGCATTGTTCTTCGCCTCGGCGGAATCGCGACGCTTCTTGTCCTCTTCGGCGAACTGCTCGGCCTCGTTGACCATCTTCTCGATGTCGGCGTCGGAAAGGCCGCCCGACGCCTGGATGCGGATCTGCTGCTCCTTGCCGGTGCCCTTGTCCTTGGCCGAGACGTTGACGATGCCGTTGGCGTCGATGTCGAAGGTGACCTCGACCTGAGGCACGCCGCGCGGCGCCGGCGGGATTCCGACGAGGTCGAACTGGCCGAGCAATTTATTGTCGGTCGCCATCTCGCGCTCGCCCTGGAAGACGCGGATGGTGACCGCGTTCTGATTGTCCTCGGCGGTCGAGAAGGTCTGAGTCTTCTTGCTCGGGATCGTGGTGTTGCGGTCGATCATCCGGGTGAAGACTCCGCCCAGGGTCTCGATGCCCAGCGACAGCGGGGTCACGTCGAGGAGAAGGACGTCCTTGACCTCGCCCTGCAGGACGCCGGCCTGGATCGCGGCGCCCATGGCGACGACCTCGTCGGGGTTGACGCCCGTGTGCGGCTCCTTGCCGAAGAAGTCCTTCACCGTGTCGCGGACCTTGGGCATCCGGGTCATGCCGCCGACCAGCACGACCTCGTCGATGTCCGCGGCCTTGACGCCGGCATCGGCGAGCGCCTTCTTGCAGGGCTCGAGGGTGCGCTTGATCAGGTCGGCGACGATCCGCTCGAGATCGGAGCGGCTGATGCTCTCGACGAGGTGGAGCGGGGTCGAGCTGCCGCCTTCCATGCGGGCGGTGATGAAGGGGAGGTTGACCTCGGTGGTCTGGGCGGAGCTCAGCTCGATCTTCGCCTTCTCGGCGGCTTCCTTGAGCCGCTGCAGAGCGAGCCGGTCGTTGCGGAGGTCGATATTCTCCTTCGCCTTGAACTTGTCGGCCAGGTAGTCGACGAGCTTGGCGTCGAAATCCTCGCCGCCCAGAAAGGTGTCGCCGTTGGTCGACTTCACCTCGAAGACGCCGTCGCCGATCTCGAGGATCGAGATGTCGAACGTGCCGCCGCCGAGATCGTAGACGGCGATCGTCTTGCCGTCCTGCTTGTCGAGCCCGTAAGCGAGCGCGGCCGCGGTCGGCTCGTTGATGATGCGAAGGACCTCGAGGCCGGCGATCTGGCCGGCATCCTTGGTCGCCTGGCGCTGGGCGTCGTTGAAATAAGCCGGGACCGTGATCACCGCCTGGGTGACGGTCTCGCCGAGATAGGCCTCCGCGGTCTCCTTCATCTTCTGCAGGGTGAAGGCGCTGATCTGCGAGGGCGAATAATCCTTGCCGCCGGCATTGACCCAGGCGTCGCCGTTGGGGCCGCGGGTGATCTTGTAGGGGACGAGCTCCGTGTCCTTCTTGGTGATGGGATCGTCGAAGCGGCGGCCGATCAGGCGCTTGACCGCGAAGATGGTGTTGTCGGGATTGGTGACCGCCTGGCGCTTGGCCGGCTGGCCGATCAGACGTTCGCCGTCCTTGGTGAAAGCGACGACGGAGGGGGTGGTGCGCGCCCCTTCGCTATTCTCGATGACCTTCGGCTTGCCGCCTTCCATGACGGCGACCGCGCTGTTGGTGGTGCCGAGATCGATGCCGATCACTCTTGCCATGTTCAAACCTCTTATGCCCCAAACAATATCGACGCACCCGCTTGTCCCATGTCGGCGACGCGCAGGTGTTTCGGAGGCGATATAGGAGGCGAATTTGTTGCGACAAGAAGCGGCCCCGCCTAAGGACGCGGCCCGTGCTCAAGTGGACCATCTTCGTCATCGGGCTGATCGTGCTGGGTTATGTCGTCGGTTGGCAGAGCCTCGAGCCGAGGGCCGAAGTCGACAGAGCGTGGGTGCGGCTGCCGGCCGTCCCGGGGCGGCCGGCGGCCGGCTACCTGACGATCCGGGCGAACGGGTCGGAAACGCTGCTCGCGGTCGCCTCGCCGTCGGCCGAGCGGATCGAGATCCACAACAGCCTGACCGAAAACGGGCGGACCCGGATGGTGCGCCTGAACGCCGTCGAGACCATCGGCTCGCGCCCGCTCGTCTTGAGTCCCGGTCAGACCCACCTGATGCTGTTCGGCCTCAATGAGGATTTGAGGCCCGGGCAGGAGATCGCGCTCACCTTCAGGTTCCGGGACGCGCCGCCGGCGACGACGCGCGCCCGGCTGGTCGCGGCCGGCGAGGCCGAGCCGGAGAATGTCGGCTACTGACGGGCCGTGATCAGGCGGCGTTCTGATGCGCCGCGTGGACCGCCTCGAGCATCGCGTCCTGCTTCAGCTTCCTGGCGACGAACGCCTCGCCGCCGGCGGTCTCGTGGAACAGGTCGAGAGTCGCCAGCTCCTCCTCGCTGACCGGCTGGATGGCGATATCGGTGTAGTTGTAGCGCTCGGGATCGGCCTCGACCTTCCTGACGATGCGGGCGGCGTTGCGGTACATCCGCCAGTAGCGCCAGGCCTTGCCGGCCGTCTCCAGAGCATATTTGAGCTCGAACAGGACCGGCAGCTCGCGCTTGAAGCCGGGCCGCCGCGACTTGCGGCGCTTGCGCCGGAGGACTCCGCCTTCCATGGCGTGGAGGCCCTCGACCTCCCACAGCATCTTGAATTCGTTCATATACTGGACCGCCTTCTTCGGGCGGCCGCCCTGGCGGACGGCGTGGCGACGGGCGACCCGCTCCATATGCTCGTCGTTGAACCAGAGCTTCCAGCAATCGTGATAGGCGGCCTCCCACTCGGCGTCGGACATTCGCGGATGGCGGCTGACGCGGTGGTGGAGGTTGTACTTGTTGAGGTCGGGATCCATCCACTCGCCCGCCTCGAGCATCTTCTTGTGGTCCTCCGACCCGGGCAGGGGGGTGAGGAAAGCGATCTGGAGGACGTCGACGGGGAGCTCGCGCTTGATGATCTCGATGTCGCGGACGATCGATTCGCGCGTGTCGCCCGGGAAGCCGAGGATGTAGCCGGCGAACAGGAAGGCGCCGCGGTTGCGCCACTCCTGGAGCATGTAGCGATAGTCGGTGATCTTGTTCTGGTTCTTCTTGGCCGCGACGAGGTTGTCGGGGTTGATGTTCTCGAGGCCGATGAAGACCCGCATCGCCCCGGCCCGCATCGCCTTGTCGATGAAGTTGGGGATCTTGTGGCAGAGCGTGTCGACCTGGATGGTGAGGTTCGCCTTGATCCCCTCCTCCTCGCGAAGCTTGATCAGCCGGTCGAAGAATTCCTCCCAGCGGCGGTTGCGGGCGAGATTGTCGTCGGTGATGAAGAAGGCCTTGATCCCCTGCGCGTGATTCTCGCGCATGATCGCCTCGAGATCGTCGGCGGTTCGGAACCGGCTCTTGCGGCCCTGGACGTTGATGATGGTGCAGAAGCTGCACTGGAACGGGCAGCCGCGGCCGAGATCGAAGCTCGACCAGCTCTGCGAATTCTTCCTCAGAGCGTCCGGCGGAAGCACCGGCAGCGGCGCCCCCTCCAGGCCGGGCAGATCCTTCAGATAATTGTAGACCGGCTTCAAGCGATCGTTCCAGGCGTCGCGGAGCACCTCGTCGAGGCGGCCCTCCTCGCATTCGCCGGCGAACAGCGAGCAGCCGATGTCGAGCGCGGCCTGGATCTCGGCCGGGAGCGCCTTGAGCATCGAGATGCAGCCCGAAATGTGGAAGCCGCCGATCATCACCGGAAGTCCGAGGGCGCGGAACTCGCGCGCCAGATCGAGGGCGTGGTCGTACTGGTTCGACTGGACCCCGACGAGCCCGATCAAGGCCCTGGCGCCGCGGCGCCGCAGGTCGCGAGCGATCCGCGCGGGAACGATGTGGGTGTTGGTCTCGTCGATCGTGACGAGGTTGATCTTGACGTCAGGCCCGAGGACCTGCCGGGCGACGCTGTCGCGGGCGATGCCGTTGATCGCGGCCAGCGAGTTGGACGGGATCAGGGTCCGCCACCAGACGATGGGATAGCCGTCGTCGTCATAATGCGACGGCTTGATCATCACGAAGTCGAATTCCTCGGCCTGTGTCTGCATGGACGCCCTCCGCGCCCCTCCATAGCGGCATTCGGATCAGAGACATAGAGGGGTAGCCGAAGCCGAAGCCACCCCGCTGATGTAACTTTATCACATTGATGCTTGACGGGAAGGCGCAATGTCATCAGCCTGTCCGGGGTCAGGCTTGGAAGGCGAACCCGATGCTGTTTGTGCGTACTCCCTCGGCCCCGCTCATCCTGCTGGTCCTGCTGTTTCTGGCTCTCGCGCCCTCCCCCTCGCCGGCGGCCGAGGTGAATCCGGCCCTCACCGCGCGAGTCCAGGGCGTCGCCAGCGACTCCGCGCAGAGCCGGGCGCTCGAGATCGAATCGCTGGAGATGAGGGTAAGGCTGTACGGAAACGTTGCCGAGACCACGATCACCGCCAAGTTCGCCAATCCCGGCCAGCAGGTGCTGGAGGGCGACTTCACCCTGATCATGCCGACCGGCTCGGTTGTCACCGGCTACGCGCTCGACATCGGCGACCGCCTGGTCGACGGCGTCCTCGTCGACCAGCGCCAAGGGCGGATCGCCTACGAGGCTCGGGTCCGCGCGGGCATCGACCCGGGCCTCGCCGAGGTCAGCCGCGACAATCTGTTCAGGACCCGCATCTTTCCGATCTTCCCGGGCTCCGGGCGGACGGTGCGCCTGCAATTCGCTACTCCGCTCGACCCGCGTGCCGGCTACGTCCTGCCCATCGCCAACGGCGCGCGCATCGGCGCCTTTTCCCTCTCGATCGAGGCGAGCGGCCTCGAACGCGCGCCCGAGCTGGGGCTGCCGCAGGGCGTGGAAGGCCGATGGATGCGCGCGAACGGCGCCTGGCGGCTCGACGCGACGGAGCGCGACGTGCGGCTCGACGGCGACCTGTCGATCGCCGCCGCGCGCCCGGCCGAGCCCCTCCTCGTCAGCAGGCACCCCAATGGCGAGCACTTCTTCCAGATCGCCGACACGGCCCGCGCTCCGGGCGGCGCGGCAGCGCCGGTGCGCAGCGTCGCCATCCTCTGGGACCGGTCGCTGTCGCGCGCCGACGACGATCTCGACGAAGAGCTTTCGATCCTCACCCAATATCTCGAGCAGGTGCGGCCGGCGTCGATCGACCTCATCCTGTTCGACAGCGGCGGCGCCGAGCGGCTCAGGCTCCCCAATTCGGCGGCCGTCGCCGCCCGGCTCCGCGAGGTCCGGTATCGCGGGGCGACCAGCCTTGCCGTTCTCGCCGAACAGCAGCTCGCCGGAATCGACGCCTGCCTGCTCTTTTCCGACGGCCTCGTCACGATCGACCGGCGCGACGCCTTCCGCACCGACTGCCCGCTATTCGCCTTGTCCAGCGCCGGCGACGCCGACCGCCCCTATCTCGCGTCGCTCGCCGCCGCGTCGGGAGGGGAAGCCTATGACCTGGCCGTTCGCGCGGCCGGCGAAATCCTGACCCGGCTGACTCGGCGCGTTCCGCGCATCGTGCGAGTGCGCTCGAGCGGAGGCGCCGCGATCGATTACACGCTCCTCGACGGGGGCGAATATGGCTGGCGGCTGGTCGGGCCGATGCCGGCCACGGGCGACGTGGTCGTCAGCCTCGCCGGCCTTGGCGACAGCATCGTCGAGCGCCTCTATTCCGCCCGCTCCACCCCGGTCGAGTCGGCAGGGGCAGCGGCGCTTTGGGCGGCCGACCGGGTCGCGGTCCGCGCCGCCGACGACGAGCGCGACCGCGATGCGCTGGTCGATTTCTCGCGGCGCTATTCGGTGGCGAGTCCCGACGTCTCCTTCGTCGTGCTCGAGACCGGGCGCGATTATGCGACGGCCCGCTTCGCTCCGCCGGCCAATCTGCCGCCCGAGCTCATCCAGGAATATCGAACCGTCCGGGCGAGCCTGGAGGAGAATGAGAAGCAGCTCCGAAGCCAGCGGCTTCAGCTCATTCTGGCCCAGTGGGAGGAAATGCGGCATTGGTGGTCGGCTCGGTTCGATCCGCGGGCGCGGCTCCAGCGCGACGACGACCTGCCGACGACCATCCAGGGCCCGGTCGTGGTGCAGGTCCCGGCTCCACCGCCGCCCCCGCCGCCGCCGCCGCCGCCGCCGCCGCCGCCGTCCACGACTTCGCCGGTTCAGGAGGAGGGCGCGGTCAGCGGCCAGAATTTCGATCAGATCATGGTCACCGGAAGCAGCGCCGGGGGGGCCGATGCCGCCAGCGGAACCCAAGGAGGCCGGCCGCGCGGGACGATCGCGGTTGCACCCTGGGCGCCCAACCGGCCCTATCTCGCGGCGCTCGACTCGGCGGCCGCCGCCGATCGCGACCGGGTGTTCGCCGCCGAGCAGGCCAAGCACGGCGCCCTTCCCGCTTTCTGGCTCGACGTCGCCGACTGGGCGTTCCGGCGCGGCCGGCGCGCCGAAGCCTTGGCGATGCTGCTCTCCGCGCTCGAACTGCCGACGCGCAACAACCGGACTCTGTCCATCGTCGCCGACCGGCTGATTCGCTACGGCGAGATCGACCGCGCCATCTATCTCTACGAGCGCCTGCTCGCGGCCGAGGACGACCGCCCGCAGCCGCGCCGTTCGCTTGCGCTGGCGCTGGCGGCGCGCGCCCGGGGAGCGCCGCCCGAGCAGGCGCGGACCGACCTGGCCCGCGCTTTGTCCCTGCTCACCGAAGTGGTGATGACGCCTTGGGATCCGGCCTATGACGGCGTCGAGATGATCTCGCTGGTCGAGGCCAATCGGCTGATCCCCCGCTACCGGGCGCTGGGCGGCGACCAGATCAACCTGGATCCACGGCTGGTCGCCCTTCTCGACGTCGACTTCAGGGTCGTGATCGAATGGGGCAGCGAGGCGACCGACGTCGACCTGTGGGTCGACGAGCCTAGCGGGGAGCGGGCGATCTACCACAATCCGAGGACCCGGATCGGCGGCCGGCTGTCCAACGACATGACCCAGGGCTTTGGGCCGGAGGAATATATGGTCCGGCGGGCGCCGGCCGGGACGTTCGAGGTGCGCGCCAACATCTTCTCGTCCGACCGGCTGGACCCCAATGGCGCTCAGCGAGTCTCGGCACGGCTGATCCGCGATTTCGGCCGTGAGACCGAGCGCGAGGAAGTCGTGGACATCGAATTGCTGCCCGACGATCCGACGCGCGAGCGCCTGGTCGGCAGGGCCCGGTTCGGAGCGCCGGATTAGGCTTCGGGTTCGGCGGTGCGCCCCCTATAAGGGCGGGGGAGGAAATGCGATGGAAGCACCGCTCGATACATTCCGCTCGTCCACTTCGGGCTGGCTGCTCGGCACGCTGGCGGGCTGGGGCACGCTGCTGCTGATTCCGATCGGAGTCGTTCTCGCCGTCGCCGATGTCGGGGCCGGCCTTTATCCGCTCGTGCTGGTCGGGGTCAGCCTCGCCATCATCCTGGTCAAGTGGGTCCAGAATCTCGCCGCCACCTTCGCGATCACCGAGGAACGGCTGATCATACGCCGAGGCATCATCTTCAAGAGCGTCGACGAGATCGAGCTCTACCGGGTCAAGGACGTCCGGCTCGATTTCACCCTGATCAACCAGATGGCGAATATCGGCACCTTGTGCATCAGCTCCAGCGACGAGACGACGCGCAGCGGCGATCTCGTCATGCGTCACGTCCAGAGCGCGCAGGACCGGCGCGAGCAGCTCAGGCGGCTGGTCGACACCGCGCGCCAGAAACGCCGGGTCCGCGAAATCGACATGGTGCACGAGGACATCTAGCTCCTACCCGGTCACGGATCAGGAACTACGCTTATCCTGCTGGCGGGGAAGCTGGATTAGAACGGGCCGTCATGGGATCCTGAATGCGTTCATGAAATCTCGCTGCGTGACAATGGCGCGCCGTCCCACCCTCGATCTCAGGTCCCTCAGCGACGTGTTTGTGCACGAGCCGAATGGGCGATCCCGCCAAGCCCTCTCGACTGAAAAGAGTGGCCTGAGCCGTTCGTTCATCAGGTACATGCAACTGATTTCGTTCCTCTCCCCAGCCAGGGAAACCAGAAGCGTTCCAACTGGAGCCCCTTCGGGGAGCGCGGAATTGGCGAGCCTTTGGCGTCTGGCAATGAGATCAACCATGATATCGGCGATCCGCAATGCGGCCCTTGACGCTGGCCCATAGTGTTTGCGCCGGATGAACGAAACGACTTGCAGATGCGCGCTTTCGAGCGGTTCGATGACGCTCGCTTCAAACGCTGAAGTCCGCCTGACAGCATCCATTCTCGCTTGCAAAGCCGAGATGATGCGGCGGTCGTTGGCGTCTTGCGCTGGCGCGCCAACCGAGGAAAATCCCAGCGCCAAGGCGAGGACGGCGCGTGACAAGTACACACAGCCGAGCATCGGTAGTCCCCTAGTCGAATTCACCAGCCGGCCAGCCATAGACCCCCCTCCCATATTGCCTAATACCGTGTCTATTCCGGTTACTCTGCTCGCAACCGCTGTGCGAGCCTCTCCTCGATCGCCCGGTAGGCGGAGCGGCCGCGGGGCGGGTCGTCGCCGTTGCCGGTGGCGAAATAGGCGATGCCGGTGCCGCGGCGATGGTCGACCCACAGGCCGGCACGCAGACCGTAAGCGTCGCCGGCATGGCCGCTGACCTTCCTGCCGTCGCCGAACAGGTCGTCGCGGCAGCCGGGACGCGCCTCAGGCAGACTCTGCACGGCGAGGCCGTAGGCGCAGTAGAAGCCGCCAGCCGAGTCGCCGTTGCTCCCGCCGGCGCCGGAGCCGGGGTCGAACCGCCATTGCGCGGCGAGCATCGCGGCGACGCTTCGGGCGGAGAGGAAGCGGGTACCGCGATGGCGGCCCCCATCGAGCAGCATCCGGCCGATGACGGTGAGATCGCGGACCGAGATGCGAAGGCCGCCTTGCGGCGAGAAGAGCGCGCCGTTGCTGCCCGGCCGATAGTCCCAAAGCTCACACGCCCGCCCGGCCGGAACTCGCACCGGGCAGGGCGGCCGCCGGCCGCCGAGATCGTCGCGGATCGCGGTGCCATCGGGCCGATACAGAACCACCGCCCGGGCGACGGCTGCGTCGCTGCAGGTCGTCCAGTTGAAACAGGCGTCGAGGCCGAGCGGCGACAGCACGAGCCGGGCCATCAGGCGATCGAAGCGCTCGCCGGTCGAGCGCTCCATCACGGCGGCGACCACCGGGAAATTCAGGTTGGCATAGCGGAAGAAGGCGCCCGGCGGACGATCGGCGTCGAAGGCGGCCCGATCGGCCAAGGCGGTGCGCAAGTCGGTGCCGAGGGGAAGGACGAAGTCGATCCCGTCCCTGAGGGAGGCACGGTGGGAAAGAAGCAGCCTGAGCGTGATCGCCCGGTCCGGAAAGGCCGGGTTGCGGAGCGGCCAGCCGAGCGTTGCGGAGACGTCCGTGTCGAGGTCCAGGCGCCCTTCCTCCACCAGCCGCATAACGCCGAGCGCCACGACCAGCTTCGTGATCGACGCGATCCGGACCGGATCGTCGATGGTCAGCGCCCGGCCCCGGGAGCGATCGGCGAGGCCTGACGCCCCGGAAGCGATGATGCCGCCGCGGTCGAAGGTCGCCCAGGCGAAAGCCGGAGACGGAGCCTGCCCCCATGCGGGGCCCGCCCAGGCGGCGAGCAGAACAGCTAGGATGAGGCGCCGAGCCATGCAGCGATCGTCATCCCCGCAAGAGCGGGAATCCAGCTTTTTTCGATTGGCGCGGCTAGCCCTTGCGGGCCACCCCGACCAAAGCCGGGCGAAGAAGGCGGTCCTTGATGGTGTAGCCGGACTGCATCTCCTGCACGATCGTGCCGGGCTCCTCGTCGCTCGGCACCTCGATCATCGCCTGGTGGAAGTGCGGGTCGAGCTTCTTGCCCATCGCCTCGACGCGGCTGATGCCGTGGCGCTGGAACACCGATTCGAGCTCGCGGCCGGTGACCTCGATGCCGGCGACCAGCGGCTTCATCCGTTCGTCCTCGCGCAGCTCGTCGGGGATGGCCGCCAGCGCGCGCTCCAGATTGTCCTTCACGCTCAGCATGTCGCGGGCGAAGGCGGTGGCGGCATATTGGGCCGCGTTGACCTTCTCCTGCTCGAGCCGCCGGCGGACGTTCTGGGTCTCGGCCTGGGCGTAGAGGACGTGCTGACGCACCTCCTCGAGCTCCTTCTCGAGCTCGCCCAGGCGATCGAGGTTGAACTCCTCGCCGGCCTCGGCGCCTTCCTCCACTTCGCTGTTCGGGTCTTCGTCCATGCCAAGAATCTCGATTACGCCTGAGCGATGAAATCCACCAATGGGAGCCACCCGCCCATAGTTCAACCGCGCCGGTCCGATAACCCCTGCCGCGGCCGCATCCTAGCCGTCGCCGCCGCCCAGGCGCGTCGATGACCGACGGGTCCGGCAATTCGAACAGCGCATTCTCCGGTCCGACGAAAAAGTCTTCGGTTCGCCGGCGCGGGCGGGTTGCGATTCCCGCACCCAGTCCTGCACAGCGTCATTTGCGCGCAGCCCGGTCGGCCGGATCTCCGGGGCGGCTCTTCCAGCGGGCAAATTCCCAATATCGGTCCAGCGCCATTTGGCGCTCGGGCTCGCAGGGACGATCCTCCCCGCCCAGGCGGATGAGCGGATATTCGGCGCGCCAGCCCCGGGGCAGCTCCTTCCAATAGACAGGCCGCCAAGGCTCGAGGAGGGTGAATTCGATTTCGCGCGGGTCCCAGCGGAAGCGCTCCCGGCCCAGGCCCGTATGGCTTATCGCTTCGAACAGCCTGGCTTCGCCGGCAGCTTCCATGACGCACTCGTCCGGGTCGATCCCGTAGGCGATGCCGTGGAATCGGCTCCAGTCCGGCTCCGCGATCTTCTCCCATTCGAGGCCGCCGGTTGGGGTCAGGCCGTAGGCGAATCCGGCGAAATAATGGGGCCTCGCGACCTTGTCCGGCGGCGGATTCAGCATGGCCGCGAGCTCGCCGTCAGAGGGTGGAGAGAGCGGCTCGCCGCTCTCACGGGCGAAAATCGAAATCAGACCCGAATCGAGCAGCCTTCGCATGCGCCGGGCGACTTCATCGCCGCTCAGGCCATGGCTCTTGCGACTGAGTATCTCGCCCACATTGGGAGCGCAGGGCCAATCCATGGGCAGCATGAATTCCGCTGCCGCATCCAGGAACCAGAAATCCTTGAGGTCCACTCGGGTACCGGCCCATCGGCCGGGGCTGTGGGAAGAGGCGGCAGCCTAGTCGACGGAGGAGGCGAAGGCAAGCTCGCCGGCCAGCCACCGATGGCCCGGCCTGTCGTTTCTTCCGGTCGTTCAGGCCAGCAATCTCGATAACGCCTTGGCGGTGAAATCGACCATCGGAACCACCCGCGCATAGTTGAGCCGAGTCGGTCCGATCACTCCGACCACGCCGACGACCTTGCCGTCCTGGCCGCGATAGGGCGCGGCGATGACCGACGAACCCGACAGAGCGAACAGCTCGTTCTCCGACCCGATGAAGATCTTCATCGCCTCGCCGGCGCGGGCGCGGTCGAGCAAGCGGGCAATCTCCTCCTTGCCTTCGAGCTCGTCGAGCAGCTGGCGGATTCGCTCGAGGTCGGCGGCGGCGGTCTCGTCGATGAGATTGGCCTGCCCGCGCACGATCAGCACCGGCCGGCGGGCGCCGTCCTCGGACCAGACGGCGAGCCCGCGCGCGACCAGCTCGCGAGCGGCGCGGTCGAGCGCGGCCTGGCCTGCCTCGATCTCGCTCGCCAGCCTGGCCTGGGCCTCGCGCAGAGTCAGACCGGAGAGGCGGGCGCTGACATAATTGCCGACCTCGCTCAGCGTCGATGCGGTCACGCCGGCCGGCAGATCGAGGACGCGGTTCTCGACGCTGCCGTCGCTGCCGACCACGACCGCCACGGCCCGGCGCGGCGACAGCGGCACGAAGGCCAGCTGCTTCAGCACCGGCTCCTCCTTGGGCACGAGCACGATACCGGCGCAGGCCGAAAGCCCGGACAGGGCGGCGGTGGCGTTGCTGATCGCCTCCTCGATCGGACCGCCGCGGTCGATCAAAGCCTCGATCGCAACCTGGTCCTCGCGCCGCGGCTGGCCGACCTGCATGATCGCATCGACGAACAGCCGAAGCCCCGATTCGGTGGGAACTCGCCCCGCCGACGTGTGCGGAGCGGCGAGCAGCCCCGATTCCTCCAGGTCCTGCATGACGTTGCGGATCGACGCCGGCGACAGATTGAGCGCGGAGGTGCGCGAGATGGTCCGCGACCCGACCGGATGGCCGGTGTCGAGATAGGCCTCGACGACGAGCCGGAAGACGTCGCGGGCGCGATCGCTCATCTCGTGGATGCTTCCGGTCATGGGGGCGATGTAATGAATTCCGGCCGGGCCCGAAAGCTCGCGCCCTATTCGGGGCTCAGTCGTCCTGGCTGATCAGCTCGGCGATGGGCAGAAGCGACGGGACGGCGTCGAGGCGCTCGGCGATGGCGCGGTTCTTCTCCATGTCGCAGCCATGGTAGAAATAGAGCTGCTGGCGGCCGGCCGGCATGTCCCAGGTCACCTCGGCCGAAGGAAGGTCGGTGGCCATCGCCTCGCAGGCATCGCCGGAATAGCGCATCTCGGCGCCCGCCGGCCGGATCGGCTCGAGGTGGGCGACGAGCGCGCGAAACCGGTCCGGGGCGATGCGGAACGGCCGCTCGCCCTCGACCGCGGTGAAGCGCCGGCCTTCGAAGACCCCGCGGCCGTCGGCGCTGACGGTGACCCGGTAGACCGGGCAGGCGCCGAAGCAGGGGCCTGTCTCGTAGCTGATGCTGGCCGGCGCCGGCCCGGGAGCGCCCTCAGTCGCCGTCGCGCAGCCGGCGAGGGCGGCAAGCGCCACGATCGGTCCGATTCCCAGGCTTCGCATCGCGCCTTCTCCTCGCTTCGCCCCTTGCGACTGGACCGCTGAACGGCGGCTGTCTAAAGCCGCCGCTTCAACGCTCGAGGAGCCGAACTCATGCGCCCGTCCGGCCGCGCCCCCGATCAGATGCGCGCCATCGCCATGGAGGCGGGCTTCAGCCGTCACGCGGAGGGGAGCTGCCTGGTGAGCTTCGGCGACACCCGGGTTCTGTGCACGGCCTCGGTCGAGACGTCGCTCCCCGCCTGGCTGCGCGGCAAGGGCCGCGGCTGGGTGACCGCCGAATATGGCATGTTGCCGCGAGCGACCCACAGCCGCGGCCGGCGCGAGGCCGCCGGCGGCAAGCAGAGCGGCCGCACCCAGGAGATCCAGCGCCTGATCGGCCGCTCGCTGCGCGCCGTCGTCGACATGGAGGCGTTGGGCGAACGCCAGGTCACCTTGGACTGCGACGTCATCCAGGCCGACGGCGGCACCCGAACCGCCGCCATTTCCGGCGCCTGGGTGGCGCTTCGCCTCGCCGTCGACCGGCTCGCGGCGCAAAAGCTCATCGAGCGCGATCCGATCCGGCAGAAAGTGGCGGCGGTAAGCTGCGGGATCCACGGCGGAGCGCCGGTGCTCGACCTCGATTATGCCGAGGACAGCTCGGCCGGCTGCGACGGCAATTTCGTCCTAACGGACGACGGCAAGCTGGTCGAGGCTCAGATCACGGCGGAAGGCGGATGCTTCGACGAGGAGGAGCTGCTTCGCCTGCTTCGGCTGGCCCGGATCGGCTGCGCCGAGATCTTCACCGCGCAGGACCGGGCGACGGGGCGATGAGGAAGCTGGAGCCGGGCCGGCTCGTCATCGCCAGCCACAATCCCGGCAAGGTGCGCGAGATCGCCGAGCTGCTCGGGCCATACGGGATCGAGCCCGTCTCCGCCGCCGAGCTCGATCTGCCCGAGCCGGACGAGATCGGCGCCACCTTCATCGACAATGCCGACCTCAAGGCGCGCGCGGCGGCGGATCTCACCGGACTGCCCGCCCTCGCCGACGACAGCGGCCTGTGCGTCGAGGCGCTGGGCGACCGGCCCGGCATCTTCTCGGCCCGCTGGGCGCTCGCCGATTCGCGAGTCGCGCCGGAGGCGGGGCCCGGCGAGGTGACCGGCGAGCGCGACTTCAACCTCGCCATGCGCCGGGTCCAGGACGAGCTCGAGGCGCTCGGCCCCGACGCCAGCCGCAACGCCCATTTCAGCTGCGCGCTCGCCCTGTGCTGGCCGGACGGACATTCCGAATGGTTCGAAGGGCGGGTCGACGGCATCCTGGTGTGGCCGCCACGCGGCGACCGGGGTTTCGGCTACGACCCGATGTTCGTCGCCGCCGGCCGCGACCTCACCTTCGGCGAGATGGATCCGGCCGACAAGCACCGTATCAGCCACCGCGCCGATGCCTTCCGCAAGCTGGTCGCGGCGTTGCTCTAGGTGCACGCGGCCCCGAGTCCGTCCGTTTCGAGCGAAGTCCGGACGAGCGGGAGGATGGACGTTCCGCACGACCTCGCCCTCTACGTCCACTGGCCGTTCTGCGTCTCCAAATGCCCCTATTGCGACTTCAACAGCCATGTCCGCGCCGCGGTCGACCAGGGCGAGTGGCGCGAGGCGCTGCTCGCCGATCTCGCCTGGGAAGCTTCGCTGACGCCGGGGCGGCGGCTCGGTTCGATCTTCTTCGGCGGCGGCACGCCCTCGCTGATGGCGCCGGCGACGGTGGCCGCGCTGATCGATGCGGCGGAGCGGCACTGGGACTTTGCGGAAGACATCGAGATCACCCTGGAGGCCAACCCCTCCTCCGTCGAGACGGCGCGCTTCGCCGACCTCGCCGCCGCAGGAGTCAACCGGGTTTCGCTCGGCCTCCAGTCGCTCGACGACGAGCAGCTTCGCTTCCTCGGCCGAGCCCACGATGCCGCGGAGGGTCTGATGGCGCTCGGCACCGCCCAGTCGGTGTTCGATCGGGTCAGCTTCGACCTCATCTACGCCCTCCCCGGCCAGAGCGCGGCCGACTGGGAGAGTCAGCTCGCCGAGGCGCTCGGCTTCGGAACCGACCACCTCTCGCTCTATCAGCTCACCATCGAGCCGGGCACGCGGTTCGCAGCGATGGCGGCTCGGGACGAGCTGAGCCCACCGGACGTCGAATCGGGCGCCGTGCTTTACGAACTGACGCAGGCGATGACTTCGGCGGCGGGGCTGCCCGCCTACGAAATCTCCAACCACGCCCGGCCCGGCGAGGAGAGCCGCCACAATCTCGCTTATTGGCGCTACCGGGACTATCTCGGCATCGGCCCCGGCGCCCACGGCCGCCGCACGGGAAGCGCCACGCAGCGCCACCGCAAGCCGGAAAACTGGCTGGCCGCGCTGGCGCGGAGCGGACACGGCATCGAGGACGAGCGGCAGATCGAGGCGGCCGAGCGTGGCGTCGAAGCCTTGCTGATGGGCCTGCGACTGCGCGAGGGCGTCGACCTCGCTCGGGTCGAGCGGCTGGCTGGGCGCGATCCGGTCGACCGTGCCGCCCTTAGGCGCCTGTCGGATGAGGGGCTGCTGGACCTTGGGGACGAGCGCCTGCGCGCCACGCCGGCCGGCATGCTGCTTCTCGACGCGATCCTCAGGGAGATCGTGCTGATTCCCCCTGCCCGGGCGGGAGGGACTAGTTGAAGCCCCTCGGCGCCGGCGAGATCACCGTGGTGCCGCTCGCCGAAACCTCGCGGACCTCGAGCGCGCGCTCGGCGACGCCGCTTCGCCCGAAGCGGAAGGCGCCGTCGACTCCGACGAAGCCGGTGGCGTCCCCGAGCGCCCGCTGCGGGAAGGGCCTCCCGATCGGCCAGTCCGCCGCCACCCGGACGGCGAGCAGCACCGCGTCGTAGCCGAGGCTCGCCAAGCGGTAAGGGTCGCGGTTGTAGCGGGCCCGGTAGCGGGTGCGGAAAGCCCCGTAATTGGCGTCCGAGGGTGCCGCGAACCAGGCGCCGCGCAGGCCGACATTGGCTCCCAAATTCGATTCTGTCGCCCAGCGCTCGGTGCCCAGGATGCGGGGCTGAGGCGAGGATTGGCGGACCACCGGCACCGCCTGAAGGGCGATCTGGGCACCGTCGGCGATCAGCACGGCGTCATAGGCGCCGCGCGCGTTCAGCCGGGTCGCGGCGGCGCGCAGATTGGCCGGAGTCCGGTCGTAGGCCTCGACCCCGACCATCGCTCCCCCGGCGCCTTCGACCGCCGCGATCAGCGCCTGGCTACTCCTCTGGCCGTAGGTGTCGGTTGGCATGAGCCCGCCGAAGCGCTGGACGCCTCGGGTGCGGGCGAAGGCGACGACCCGGTCGACCGACTGGCCGGGATTGAAGCCCATGATGAAGATGCCGTCGCCGGCGACGCTGACATCGTTCGAAAAGGCGACGACGGGGACGTCGGCTCGGCGCGCGATCGGAGTCACCGCGCGAACGTCCTCGGCGAGCAACGGCCCGAGGATGAGGCCGTTGCCGTCGGTCAGCGCCTCGTTCGCCGCCGTCGCGGCGCCGGTGCTGGTGTCGTAGGCGGTGATCCGGATGCGCTGGCCGCCAGTGTCGAACAGGGCGAGGTTGGCGGCGTTGAGGATCGACTGGCCGAGCGCTGCATTGGGCCCGCTCAGCGGCACCAGCACCGCAACCCGGTTGCGGGTCTCGTCGCGGGGCAGCCGCGAGGGCTGCTCGACCGGCTCGGGCTCGGGCTCGGGCGGAGGCGGCGGGGGAGGCAGCGCCGGCGGGCGCGAGCGCGGCACGCAGCCGGCGGCCGCGACCGAGAGCAAGGCCAGCACCGCCAGCGCCAGCGGCGACGGACCGCGCCGCGGTCCCTGCTCGCGATATGGTTGCGGGCGGTGCGGCTGCGATGCCATGACGTTGGACTCCATGAACGAGACGCTCGATCCCGGCCTCTATATCGTCGCGACGCCGATCGGCAATCTCTCCGATCTTAGTCCGCGCGCGGCCGCGATCCTGTCGCGGGCGGACCTGATCGCGGCCGAGGACAGCCGGGTCACCGCCAAGCTGCTTCGTCATATCGGCGTTCGCCGGCCGATGATCGCCTATCACGACCACAATGCCGACCGCGTCCGCCCCGGGCTGATCGAACGGATGAGCGAAGAGGCGGTCGCGCTCGTCTCCGACGCGGGAACGCCGCTCATCTCGGACCCGGGCTACAAGCTGGTCCGCGACGCCCGCGCCGCGGGCATCAAGGTCACGACCATTCCCGGCCCGAACGCGGCGATCGCGGCCCTGACCCTCGCCGGTCTGCCGACCGACCGCTTTGCCTTCTTCGGCTTCCTCCCCGCCAAGGCCGCTGCGCGCGCGGCCGCGATCGGCCAGGCCGGAGCGCTGGCCGCCACCCTGATTTTCTATGAGAGCGGCCCCCGCCTCGCCGCGACCTTGGCCGCGCTTCGCGACGGCCTCGGCGACCGCGAGGCGGCGGTGGTGCGCGAGATCAGCAAGAAGTTCGAGGAAACCGTCACCGGCAGCCTCGCCGAGCTGGCCCAGCGCTATGCGGAATCTCCGCCCAAAGGAGAGATCGTCATCGTCGTCGGCCCGCCCGGCGAGTCCGTTCCGGCGGGGGAGGCCGAGATCGACGCGGCGCTCGCGGAAGCGATCGGCCGCCACTCTCCCTCGCGTGCCGCCGCCGAGGTCGCCGAGCGGCTCGGCCTGCCCCGCCGCCTCGTCTACGAGCGGGCGAAGCGGCTGAAGTGAAGCGGCAACGGGCCGAGCGCGGCGGCAGGCGGGCGGAGCGGCTCGCCGCCTGGTGGCTCCGGCTGAAGGGCTGGAGGATCCTCGCCGTGCGCGCCCGAACGCCGGTCGGCGAGGTCGACCTGATCGCCCGCCGCGGCCGCACCGTCGCCTTCATCGAAGTCAAGTCCCGCGCGAGCGAGGCGCAAGCGGGGATGGCGCTCGACGAATGGCGGCTGCGCCGGGTCGCGCGCGCCGCCGAGGCGCTGGCGCCGCGCTATGCCGCCCCCGGCGACACGCTGCGGATCGACGCCATGTTCATCGTCCCGCGCCGGCTTCCCCGCCACCTCCTCAACGTCTGGCACGGGTGATCCTTCGATACTGGCCTTCGCGCTCGCTCGGTCCGAACCCAGGACGAGCGAAGGGTATCAATTCGCGCTCATCCTGAGTAGCCGGTGAGCTCGTCGAACCGGCGTATCGAAGGACCTCCTTCGATCCGCTATGGAGCATTTCCGATGTCCCTGCGTGTCGCGGTCCAGATGGACCCCCTGGAGAGCGTCAATATCGAGGGCGATTCGACCTTCGCGATCATGCTCGGCGCTCAGGCGCGGGGCCACAGCCTCTATCATTATGCCGCCGAAGACCTGAACTATGCCGAGGGACGGCTCTGGACTCGGGCGCATCCGGTGACCGTCCAGCCGGTCGCCGGCAGCCATTATCGCTTCGGCGATCCGGTTCGGCTCGACCTCGGCCGCGACGTCGACGTCGTGCTGATGCGCCAGGACCCGCCCTTCGACCTCGGCTACATCACCGCCACCCATCTGCTCGAGCGGATCCAGGACGAGACTCTGGTCGTCAACGATCCCGCCAGCGTCCGCAACGCGCCCGAGAAGGTCTGGGTGCTCGATTTCGAGCGCTTCATGCCGCCGACCCTCGTCACCCGATCGCTCGCCGAGGCCCGCGCCTTCCTCGCCGAACATGGCGAGATCGTCGTCAAGCCGCTCCACGGCAATGGCGGCAAGGCGGTTTTCAAGGTGGGCCGCGCAGGGGAAAACCTCGCCTCCCTGATCGAGGTCTTCAACACCGCCTATCGTGAGCCGCACATGATCCAGGCCTTCCTCCCGGAGGTCGCCCAAGGGGACAAGCGCATCGTTTTCGTCGACGGCGAGGTGGCCGGTGCGGTCAACCGGATTCCCGGCGACGGCGAAATCCGCTCCAACCTCGCGGTCGGCGGCAAGGCGGCCAGGACCGGGCTCACCGAGCGCGAGCGCGAGATCTGCGCCGCGCTCGGGCCGGAACTTGAGGCGCGCGGGCTCCTTTTCGTCGGCATCGACGTTATCGGCGGGCAATGGCTCACCGAGATCAACGTCACCTCGCCGACCGGAATCGTCGCCATCGACCGCTTCAACGGCACCGACACCCCGGCCCTGATCTGGGACGCGATCGAGCGCAGGCTGGCTCAGCGGTGAGAGCCGGCCTGTCGCTCTGATGAGCGACTGGGTGATCCGGCTGATCGACTCGACCGGCTATGCCGGCGTGTTCCTCCTCATGCTGCTCGAGACGGTCTTCCCGCCGATTCCCTCGGAGGTGATCATGCCGGTGGCCGGCCTGCGCGCCGCCAACGGACCGATGACGCTGGGCGGAGTCGTCGCCAGCGGCACCGCCGGAGCAATGGCCGGGAACCTCTTCTGGTACGTCGTCGCTCGCGCCATCGGCGTCGGCCGGTTGAAGCGCTTCATCGAGCGCCGCGGCCGCTGGCTTGCGCTCGACTGGTGCGATGTCGAGAAGGTCGAGCGGCTGTTCGGCCGCTTCGGATCGTGGGTCGTCTTCGCCGGCCGAATGCTGCCGACGGCGCGCACGATGATCTCGGTGCCGGCCGGCTTCCTTCGCATGCATCTGGCCCGCTTCTTTCTCTGGTCGGCCTTCGGCACGGCCGTCTGGAGCGGCGCGCTCGCGCTGGCCGGCTACGGCCTTGGCCTGCAGTTCGGCCGGGTCGAGGAGATTGTCGGCCCGGTCTCGTCGGCGATCATCGCGCTCATTGTCCTCGGCTATGCGTGGCGCCAGGTCACCTGGGACCGCCGGCTGGCTAAGCGCGCGGGTGGGCGTGCCGATACACGTCCATGAGGTGGGCGGCGTCGACGGCGGTGTAGATCTGGGTCGAGGAGAGGCTGGCGTGGCCGAGCAGCTCCTGGAGCGAGCGCAGATCGGCCCCCCGGCCGAGCAAATGGGTAGCGAAGCTGTGGCGGAGCGCGTGCGGAGTCGTCCGTTCGGACAGGCCGAGGGCGCGCCGCGCCTTCATCACCGCCCGACGCACGATCTCGCCGCGCAGCGGACCGCCGCGGGCGCCGCGGAACAGCGGGACGTCCTTGCCGGCGGGATAGGGACAAAGAGCGAGATAGGTCTCGATCGCCTCCCTGACCGGAGCCAGCAGAGGCACGATCCGCGTCTTGGCCCGCTTGCCGGTGACGCTCAGCGCCTGGCCCAGCGGCAAGGCCGATCCGGTCAGGCCGAGCGCCTCGGCCACGCGCAGCCCCGAGCCGTAGAGCAGCAGAAGCACCGCCTCGTCGCGGGCCGCGATCCATGGTTCGGCAGCGTCCTCCGCCGCTTCCCCGGCAAGCGCGACCGCCTCGTCGGGCGAAATCGGGCGCGGCACGCTGCGCGGCTTCTTCGGGCCCTTGAGCCGGGGCAGAGCGGCCTGGCTCCCCTGCTCGCTCGCCGCGAAGGCGAGGAAGCCGCGCACCGCGGACAGCTCGCGCGCCGCGGAGGCGTTGGCCAGGCCCGAGGCTCGCCGCCGGGTCAGATAGGCGCGCAGGTCCGCCGGCTGAAGCGAGCACAAGGCGGCCCCGTCGACCGCCCCGCCGAGATGCTCGGCGAGGAAGGCGATGAGCCGGCGGGCGGTGGCGGCATAGGCGCGCACCGTATGGTCCGACCGGCGGCGCTCGCGGGAAAGATGATCCTGCCAGCGCCCCGCTATCTGTTGGGCGGGATGAGGGTTCAGGGGATCAGCCACCGCGCCATGCAGCGGGTCAGCACCCGGCCCAGGAAGATCAGGAGCTCCGAGCCATGGCGGGTGTCGAAATGCTGGGCGCCGCGCTGCCCTAGGGCGAGCACGCCGTTGGGCAGCGGCGGCTCGCTGGCGAGGCGGATCAGAGCCTCGGCGCGGATCAGCTCGCAGGCGGGCCCGAACAAGGGGTGGCCGCGCTCGACCCCTCGCAGCAGCACTCCGTCCAGGTCCCGGAGCGAGCGCGCGATCAGCCGCGGATTGACGAATTGCAGCCCTGAGGCGTCGGCGCGCACCCCGGTCTCGCCCGCCCAGAGGGCCACCGCGACGGCGTCCAGCCCCAATATTTGCGGCCATTCCTGGGTGACGATGTGGATCAGATGGTCGAGTCCCTCGGCTTCGATCGCCGCCAGCACGGCGGCGTGGATCGAGGCGACCGCGCCGGAATGGCCGCGGGCGAAGGCGATAAGGTCCTGGTTGGCCTCTTCGGCCGCGGCGACCCTGGCGCGCAACGTCGCCAGCGCCCGGTCCTCGAAGCTGATCACCCGTCCCATGCGGGGCAAGCTAACTCGAATATGGTTAAGAAGCGATGGCGGAATTCGTCGGCCGCCGCCGGCTTCGGGCGGCTCGTGCGGCAAGGAAGAGGAGCAGTCCGAGCGGCCCCACCATGAAGGTGACGAAGAGGCAGGGCGCGACCAGCCAGTGCGGCATTCCGAGCCGGCGCCCCTCCCCGACCTCCCACGAGGCCACCCAGATGTCGAAGGCGAGGTAGTGGACCCAGCCGAGCAGAAGCATCCGCGGATCGGAGAACAGCTCGCCGATCCCGGCCAGCGAATAATCCGCGGCAAGCGTCGCCAGTCCCTCCGGCGCGGCGACGAAGATGACGAGATAGCCCAGCGCCAGGACGGCGGCGGCAAGGCGGGCGATCCTGATCGCGGCGGGAACGGCGGGGGCGGCGAGGAGCACGATCCAGCCGACAGCTGCCGGCACGTGGGCCAGCCAGAACCATGTTTCGAGCGACATCCTCCCCTCCTCGTTCCGCCTCCCGCTTATCCGATCTTCTGCCCGGTCTTCTCCCAGTCGGCGAGAAAGGCCTTGAGGCCGTTGTCGGTGAGCGGGTGCCTGAACAGCTGGCGGATCACCGACGGCGGTGCGGTCATCACGTCGGCGCCGAGCTTGGCGGCGTCGTGGACGTGGATCGGGCTTCGCACGCTCGCCACCAATATCTCGGTGCGGAAATCGTAATTGTCGTAGATCAGCCGGATGTCGGCGATCAGCTCCATTCCGGGATAGCCGACATCGTCGTGGCGGCCGACGAAGGGCGACACGAAGGTCGCCCCGGCCTTCGCCGCGAGCAGGGCCTGGTTGGCCGAAAAGCAGAGCGTGACGTTGACCATCGTGCCGTCGCCGGTGAGCTTGCGGCAGGTCTTGAGCCCGTCGACCGTCAGCGGCACCTTGACGGCGATATTGTCGGCGATCTTCCGAAGCACCTCCGCCTCGCGCATCATCTCCTCATGGTCGAGGGCGACCACCTCGGCCGAGACCGGGCCGTCGACGATCCCGCAAATCTCACGCACCACTTCGAGGAAATCGCGCCCCGCCTTGTGGACCAGCGAGGGATTGGTCGTGACTCCGTCGAGCAGCCCCGTCTCGGCAAGGTCGCGGATTTCGGCGGTGTCGGCGGTGTCGACGAAGAATTTCATCGGCGCGAATCCTTGTTGCTCGTCCTCGACTAGACGAAGCCCACCGCCGGCGGAAGGCCTCCGCTTCGTCCTGGCTGCGGGCTCCACGGAGCCAGCAAGCCGCAATGCAAGCAGGGGTCGCCCGAGGTTTCGCGCCCACCCTTCAGCCGGCGAGGGAGGCAAGGCTTTCTGCCATGCGTGGCGGTGCGTGCCAGCGGAACCGGTCTCGAATGGTGACAACTTGATTCCGTCGATCAACTGAAGTGGTTCCGTGTTATACCGACATGCGACTCGGTCCTGGCGAAAGTCGACCTGATGAATAGAGTTCTGACCACCTTGCTCTCTATCACTGTTGCATTCATTCCGAGCGTCGGCCCCGCGCAAGGTGCCGTAGGGCAATCGGAACAACCTACGCAACGCCTCGATCGCGAGTGGCTAGATCGCGCCATCAACGCCCCGCGAACCAATAGGCCGAGCCAACCGTCCGAACGTCTCGATCGGGAGTGGCTGGAGCGGGCGGTTGGGGCATCCCGTCCCGTTCGTCAGCCGAACGTCGACCGGTACGCCCGGGCCCAAAGCGAGATGAATCGAAGTCTCGACGCCATCGTCCAGAGCGACTCCAGTGGCTGGGCTTCCCATGTCTACGATTCCGGGTCGATGCGGGACGCCTATGTCCGATCAGGATCGGCAGATGGCTCCACTTTTGTCGCCCGCGGCTATTATACTTACAATGGCGGAAACCCGGGATGGGTCGATGCGCGGATCAGCAATGGACGGCTTGATTGCGTCCAATATTGGAATTCGTGGTTCGGTTGCCGCCAACCTAATGCGCCAGGCCGGAATTCCTATACGGGGGCGATCATCGCTGGGCTAGTCGTCGCAGTTGTCGCCGCCGCCGCGATGGGACCTGACGGCGGCTATTCCGACGATTCGCAATCCGGCTGGGACGAGCAGCCACCCGGATCGAGTGGGCGCCGCGCCACCGCCCAGGAAAGGGAGCGCCGAAGCGAAACACCACGCATCGGCGGCGAAGGCGGGCTTTATGGCTGCGCCAGTCCGCCATGCTGGGATCGCCCCCCTCCAGAATAATCCCTCTTCCCCTTGATCGTGGGCGGCGTCCAACGGGATAGGGCGGGAGACATACGCCCACGCAGCGTAATTGGGATGCCCCTCTCGCCGTCAATCCAGCGCAAGTGAAACTCGCTGTCCCTGAAGAAGCAAGATGCCGGCTTGCGCTGGACGGACTGGCGGCAGCGGGCCTTTCCGTCCCCCGGCCGCGGCCATATGGCGAAGCGATGAGCCGAGCGCGCCTCATTCTCCTCAACGCCGCTTTGGGGCCGCTGGACTATCGCGTTCCGGCCGGCATGACCGCAGCCCCAGGCGCGATCGTGCTCGCGCCGCTCGGCCCGCGCCAGGTCGTGGGGGTGGTCTGGGAACCTGAGCGGGCGCGAACGGAGGAAGTCGGCGACAACCGGTTGCGGCCGCTGCTCCACGCTTACGATCTGCCGCCGCTGTCGGCGCCGCTTCGGCGGCTGATCGAATGGACGGCCGATTATTACCTTGCCCCGATGGGCGCCGTGCTGCGCATGGCGCTGCCCTCGTCGAGCGCGCTCGAGGGCGCCCGAACGGTTACCGAGTATCGCGCCACCGGCCATGTCCCGGAACGGCTGACCCCGCAGCGGGCCCAGGCGCTCGAGCGGATCGGCGAGCGGCTCGGGCTGATCCGCGAGCTGGCGATCGTCGGCGGAGTCTCCGACGGAGTCATACGCGGCCTGGTCAAGGCCGGGGCGATCGAGGCGGTCGAGGTGACGATCGACGATCCCTTCCCCCACCCCGATCCCGACCATGACCGGCCAGCGCTCGAGAAAGCGCAGGCGGAGGCCGCCGCCGAGCTGCGCGCCGCCGTCGAAGCGGCCGACTTCGCCCCCTGGCTGCTCGACGGAGTTACCGGCTCGGGCAAGACTGAAGTCTATTTCGAGGCGATCGCCGAGGCGGTTCGGAGGGGACGGCAGACCCTCGTCCTGCTGCCCGAAATCGCTCTGACCGAGCCCTTCCTGAAGCGCTTCGCCGCCCGCTTCGGCGCCGAGCCCGTCGCCTGGCATTCCGGCCTCCGACAGTCGCAGCGCCGCCGCGCGTGGCGGGCGATCGCGACCGGCGAGGCCCGGGTCGTGGTCGGCGCGCGCTCGGCCCTGTTCCTCCCTTATCCGAAGCTCGGCCTCATCGTCGTCGACGAGGCACATGAGGCCAGCTTCAAGCAGGAGGAAGGGGTTCCCTACCATGCCCGCGACGTCGCGGTGATGCGCGGCAAGCTCGAGCAGGTCCCGGTGGTGCTCGCCTCGGCGACTCCGGCGATCGAGACCCGGCACATGGTCGAGACCGGCACCTATGGCGAGCTCAGGCTCCCCGACCGCTTCGGCGGCGCCCGCCTTCCCGAGCTCGCAGCGCTCGACCTCATCGAGGATCCGCCGCCGCGCGGCCGCTGGCTGGCGCCGGCGCTGGTCGGCGAGATCGAGGCGAATCTCGAGGCCGGCGAGCAGTCGCTGCTTTTCCTCAACCGGCGCGGCTACGCTCCGCTCACCCTGTGCCGACATTGCGGCTACCGCTTCCAGTGCCCGAACTGCACCGCCTGGATGGTCGAGCATCGCTTCACCCGGCGGCTTGCCTGCCACCATTGCGGCCACGTCATGCCTACGCCGCGGGCCTGTCCCGAATGCAAGGAGGAGGACAGCCTCGTCGCCTGCGGCCCCGGCGTCGAGCGCATCGCCGACGAGGTCCACGCGCTCTTCCCCGACGCCCGCAGCGCCGTCGTCACCTCCGACACGATCTGGTCTCCGGCCAAGGCCGCCGAGTTCGTCGCCCGGATGGAGGCGGGCGAGATCGACATCGTCATCGGCACCCAGCTCGTCACCAAGGGCTATCATTTCCCGAACCTGACCCTGGTCGGGGTGGTCGACGCGGATCTCGGGCTGGCGGGCGGCGACCTTCGCGCCGCCGAGCGAAGCTTCCAGCAGATCCGCCAGGTCTCCGGCCGCGCCGGCCGCGGCGAGAAGCCCGGCCGGGTCCTCGTCCAGACCCACGATCCGTCGGCGCCGGTCATCTCGGCCCTGGTCAGCGGCGACGCCGAGGGCTTCTACGCCGCCGAGACCGAGGCCCGCCGAGAGGCCGGAATGCCCCCCTTCGGCCGGCTCGCCGCGATCGTCGTCTCCTCCGAGGATCAGGCCGAAGCGGCCGCCGCGGCTCGGATGATCGGCCGGGCCGCCCCAAGCCATGACAATATGGCCGTGTTCGGACCGGCTCCCGCGCCGCTGGCGATGCTTCGCGGCCGCCATCGCCTGCGCCTTCTCGTCCACGCCGCCCGAGCGGTGCCGGTCCAGGACATCATCCGCGCCTGGCTCGGCGCCCTTCAATGGCCGCGCGGGGTGCGAGTCGCCGTCGACGTCGACCCCTATTCCTTCCTCTAGACCGTCCATCGCCCGGCCCATAGATAGAGGCTCCCGGGGAGACGCGATGATCCGATTCCTGCTCATCCTGGCCGTGTGGCTGGCGATCGCGCCGCCCGCCCGGGCCGACGACATCTCCGCCGCGGGGCGCGGCGTCGTTCGGGTCGTCGTCATCACCTTCGGCGAGGATGGCGAGATAGCCGGCTTCGGCCATGGCAGCGGCTTCGCGGTCGCGCCCAACCGGATCGTCACCAACGCCCACGTCGTCGACCAGGCCCAGGAGAGCAAGAACGTCTCGGTCGGAGTCGTCCCGTCCGAAGGGGCGCAGGCGACCCGCGCCCGGATCGTCGCCGTCGATCCGGCGCGCGACCTCGCTTTGCTCGAGCTGGAGCAGGGAGCGCTGCCGCCGATCCCGCTCTATATCGGCCCGCTCGCCGACGGCGCCCCGGTGGCGGCGCTCGGCTATCCGGGGAATGTCGACCTCGCCACCGCCCGTTCGGCGGAGGACTATATCGTTCCGCTGCCGCCGACCCGCTCGGTCGGCATCTTCTCGAACGTTCGCCCGATCAACGGCATCACCACCCTCCTCCACACCGCCAACATCGCCCGCGGACATAGCGGCGGGCCGCTTCTCGACCAGTGCGGCCGGGTGCTCGGAGTCAACACCCTGATCACCCGCAACCAGGAGGGCGATTCGACCTTCGCCTTCGCCGTCGGCAACCGCGAGGTGACGACCTTCCTGCGCGAGGCGCGCCAGCCGTTCCAGGCGGTCGCCACCGAATGCGTCGGCATGGCCGACCGGCTTCGCCAGGACCAGGAGCGCACCGCCGCGGAGGAGCAGCGCCGGCAGGCCGAGGCGGCGGCCCGGCGGCAGCAGGCGCGCGACCGGGCGATGGCCCAGGTCGTCGAGGCGCGCGAGACCCGGCTCGCCGTCGCCGTGCTCCTGCTCGTCCTGTCGCTGCTCGCCTTCGGCGGCGCCGGAATCATGCTGGTCAAGAGCCGGCAGAAGGCGGCCATCGCGCTCGGCGGCGCCGGCGCGGCCTTGCTGATCGGAGCGGTGGTCGTGTTCTTCACCCGGCCCGGGCTCAGCGACGTCGAGGCGCGGCTGCCGGCCCAGGAAGACGAAGCCGCCGAGTCGGCGCCGACCGCTTATGCCGGGCGCAACAGCTGCCAGCTGGTCGCCGACCGGAGCCGGGTCACCGTGTCGGCGACGGAGACGGTGCCGCTCGAATGGAGCGAGACCGGCTGCGTCAACCAGCGCACCCAATATGCGCGCAACGGCGACGTCTGGACCCGGATCCTGGTCCCCGACGGCGAGCAGGCGGTGTCGGTGCTCGAGTTCAGGCCGGCGAGCGGCGAATATGTCGTCACCCGCTACCTGCTCGATTCCTCGGCGATGAGCCGGGTCCGGGCGATGCGCCGCGGGGTCGACGTCAAATCCTGCACGGCCGACCAGGAAGCCCGGACGGTTCTGGCCGACCAGCAGCGCGAGATCCGGGCCCTGCTCCCCCAGCTGCCCAATGAGCGGCTCGTCTATTCCTGCCGCAATGACGGCGCCACGCCCGCGGCTTCGGGCCTCCAGGGCGGCACCGGCTAGCCGGGCCGGTCATCCCGGCCGATTCAAGGCCGCGAATTCGATCCGGCCTTCCAGCCCTCGCGCTCGAGCAGCCTGGCCTTGCGCTCGAGGCCATAGGCGTAGCCGCCCGGCGAGCCGTCGCCGCGCCGCGCCCGGTGGCAGGGGATGAGGACGGCGACCTTGTTGGCGCCGCAGGCGGTGCCGGCGGCCCGCACCGCTCCGGGACGGCCGGCCCGCGCCGCGAGCGCGGCATAGCTCAGGCTCTCGCCGGGCGGGATCCGCGAAAGCTCGCGCCACACCGCCTCCTGGAAGGCCGTCCCCCGAACGTCGAGCGGCAGATCGTGCGGCTTTTCCGGCGCGTTCACCGCCGCCGCCGTCCGCCGCACCAGGTCCGCCATGGCGGCGCCGCCCGGCTCGATCGCCGCATTGGGGAAGCGGCGGCGAAGCCCCGCCTCGTCCTCGTCGAAAGACAGCCGGCAGATGCCCTTGTCGGTCGCCGCGACGAGCATGGTGCCGAGGTCGGTCTCGGCGGTCGCCCAGCGGATCGTCTCGCCTCGGCCGCCGCCGCGCCAGGCCGACGGCGTCATTCCGAGCCGCGCCTTGGCGTCGGCGTAGAAGCGACCGGGCCCCGAATAGCCGGCGTCGTAGATGGCATCGGTGATCCGGCCGTTCCCGGCCAGCGCCGCCTCGGCGCGGCGCGAGCGCAGGGTGCGGTAATAAGCGGCGGGCGTGACCCCGGTGGCGCGCTTGAACAGGCGGTGGAAGTGGTGGGGCGAATAGCCCGCCCCGGCCGCCAGCGCCTCCAGCGAGGGCGCCTCCTCGGCCTCGGCGAGGAGTCGAAAGGCGCGCTCCAGCGCCGCCGAATCGCGCGCGACCTCGTCGGGACGGCAGCGGAGGCAGGGGCGAAGGCCGGCCGCGCGCGCCTCCTCGCCGGTGGCGAAGAAACGGACATTGGCCCGTTTCGGGTGCCGCGCCGCGCAGGAGGGGCGGCAATATATGCCGGTGCTGAGCACGCCGGTGACGAAACGGCCGTCGAGGGCGCGGTCGCGCGCGAGCACGGCCGTCCAGGCGGCTTCGTCCGAGATGGGGCGGGAGTCGTTCACGGCAGCCGGTCTATCGCGGCCGGGATGGGTTGCAAGGCTTGCCACGGTTCAGTTCCTTTCGATGCGCGCAAGGAAGCAGCCATAGGCCGCGCTGTGCGCGTGGATGGTGTCGATGTCGGCGCGCTCGAACAGCTCGCGGATGCGCGAATCGGCCTCCCCCGGCATGGCCAGCAGCCCGCCGCGGAGCATGCCCTCGCTGTCGAAACCGCGCAGCCCAAGCGCCCTCGAGTCGAGGCAGGCCGGGGCCTCGTCGGTAAAGCATGCCGGCCGGGCGCCCTTGCGCACGTAGATCGCATAGGCGGTCCGGAACGGCGTCGGGACGTCGTTCGAGACGTGGTTGACCAGCACCAGCTCGTCGCCCGGCGCGGCGTCCTCGAGCGAGACGCGGCAGGGAAAGCCGAACGGCGAATCGGCCGTCACCCGCCGCGCGTGGCGGGCGGCGAGCTCGCCTTCGGTCATGCTGAACAGGCTCTCGAACGCATCCGGCGCCAGTCCTTCGATTCTATAGGCCATCGCGAAAGTCTCCTCTGCTTCGCCGACCCTTTTGCCGAATTCGAATCGCCGCCGCGTCCCGCCGCTTGCGCTCAAATCGCCCGGCCGGTTCCCAGGGGAATTCAAGCCCCCGCAGGCTTCGGACGACGGCGCCGCGAACGGCGGCGAGAGGCCGTTTTCCCCGCCTTGCATCGCAGCAAAGCCCCTGCTAGGGCGCCCGCGACCCTGCGGGAGCGCCTTGCGCGCGCCCCTTTCTATGGGTCCGAAATCCGATCCGGGAGTTACATCGCGCGTGGATATTTCCAGCGGCATTCAGGCAAGCCTGGCGGGGCGCTACGCGCTCGCCCTGTTCGAGCTTGCGCGCGAGCAAAGGCAGCTCGAGAGCGTCGGCGCGAGCCTCGCCGCGGTCCGCCGGGCGATGGATGAATCGGCGGATTTCCGCGAGCTCACGACCAGCCCGCTGGTCGGCCGGAACGATGCGGTCAAGGCGGTGACCGGCGCCGCCGAGGCGATGCGGCTCGATCCGCTCACCCGCAGCTTCCTCGGAGTCCTCGCCCAGAATCGCCGCCTCTCCCGGCTCGAGGCGGTGATCCGCGCCTTCAACATGCTCGCCGCCCGCCACCGCGGCGAGATCACGGCCGAGGTCACTTCCGCCCGGCCGCTCGACGATGATCAGGTCGACGCCATCCGGCACAATCTGCGCACCCGGATGGGCCGCGACATCGCCGTCGACCTCAACGTCGAGCCCGAGATCCTCGGCGGCCTGGTCGTCAAGATCGGCAGCCAGATGATCGACGGCTCGATCCGAACCAAATTGAACAACCTCGCCCAGGCGATGAAGGGCTGAAGGCCACAAGGGCTTCGACGAAAGGCTGAAAATGGACATCCGCGCCGCTGAAATCTCCAAGGTCATCCGCGATCAGATCGCCGGCTTCGGCACCGAGGCCCAGGTCTCCGAGGTCGGCACCGTGCTCTCGGTCGGCGACGGCATCGCCCGCGTCCATGGCCTCGACAACGTCCAGGCCGGCGAGATGGTCGAGTTCGACGGCGGCATCAAGGGCATGGCGCTCAACCTCGAAGCGGACAATGTCGGCATCGTCATCTTCGGCTCGGATTCGACGATCAGCGAAGGCGACACCGTGCGCCGGACCCAGACGATCGTCGACGTTCCGGTCGGCAAGGGCCTGCTCGGCCGGGTCGTCGACGGCCTCGGCAACCCGATCGACGGCAAGGGCCCGATCGAGGCCGCCGAGCGCCGCCGGGTCGAGGTCAAGGCGCCGGGAATCATTCCGCGCAAGTCGGTTCACGAGCCGGTTCAGACCGGCCTCAAGGCGCTCGATGCGCTGGTCCCCATCGGCCGCGGCCAGCGCGAGCTGATCATCGGCGACCGCCAGACCGGCAAGTCGGCGGTCGCGCTCGACACCTTCATCAACCAGCGCGAGATCAACAAATCGGGCGCGGAGAGCGAGAAGCTCTACTGCATCTACGTCGCCATCGGCCAGAAGCGCTCGACCGTCGCCCAGATCGTCCGAGCGCTCGAAGAGAATGGCGCGATGGAATATTCGATCGTCGTCGCCGCCACCGCCTCGGAGCCCGCGCCGCTCCAGTTCCTGGCGCCCTACACCGGCTGCACGATGGGCGAATATTTCCGCGACAACGGCATGCACGCGGTCATCGTCTATGACGACCTGTCGAAGCAGGCCGTCGCCTACCGCCAGATGTCGCTGCTCCTGCGCCGTCCGCCGGGTCGCGAGGCCTATCCCGGCGACGTCTTCTACCTGCACAGCCGGCTGCTCGAGCGCGCCGCCAAGATGAACGACGCCAACGGCAACGGCTCCCTCACCGCTTTGCCGATCATCGAGACCCAGGCCGGCGACGTCTCGGCCTACATCCCGACCAACGTCATCTCGATCACCGACGGGCAGATCTTCCTCGAGACCGACCTTTTCTTCCAGGGCATCCGCCCCGCCATCAACGTCGGCCTGTCGGTCAGCCGGGTCGGCTCGGCGGCGCAGACCAAGGCGATGAAGAAGGTCGCCGGCTCGATCAAGCTGGAGCTCGCCCAGTATCGCGAGATGGCCGCCTTCGCCCAGTTCGGCTCGGACCTCGACGCCTCGACCCAGCGCCTGCTCAACCGCGGCGCGCGCCTGACCGAGCTACTGAAGCAGCCGCAATACAGTCCGATGCCGGTCGAGGAGCAGGTGGTCTCGATCTACGCCGGAGTGAACGGCTTCATCGACTCGGTCCCGACCGAGGCGGTGACCCGGTTCGAGAGCGCGCTCCTCAGCCACATGCGATCGGATCATGCGGAGCTGCTCACCCGGCTTCGCGAAACCAAGACGCTCGACGACGACACCGCCGGCGAGCTCAAGGCGATCCTCGGCGATTTCGTGAAGACCTTCGCTTGATCTGTTCCCCGGCGAAAGCCGGGGTCCAGGCGGCGCTCCCGCGCCGTTCTTTGTTTAGGACTGGGCCCCGGCCTCCGCCGGGGAACGACAGAGGACCAGATGGCCAGCCTCAAGGCGCTCAAGAACCGGATCTCCTCGGTCAAGTCGACCCAGAAGATCACCAAGGCGATGAAGATGGTCGCCGCCGCCAAGCTCCGCCGCGCCCAGCAGGCGGCCGAGGCGGCGCGGCCTTATTCCGAGCGCATGCAGGCGGTGATGGCCAGCCTCGCCGGCCGCATCGAGCCGGGCCCGCAGAGCCCCAAGCTGCTCGCCGGCACGGGCGGCGACCAGACCCACCTGCTCGTCGTCGCGACTTCCGACCGCGGCCTCGCCGGCGCCTTCAACTCCAACATCGTTCGCGCCGCCCGCCGCAAGGCCGAAGACCTGATCCGCGAGGGCAAGACGGTCTATTTCTACCTGGTCGGGCGCAAGGGCCGAGCCGTGATCGGCCGACTGTTCCCGCGCCAGATCGTCCACCAGCACGACACCAGCGCGATCAAGTTCGTCAGCTTCGCCGACGCCCAGGCGATCGCCGACGACATCGTCGAACGCTACACGACCGACGGGATCGACGTCGTCCACCTCTTCTACGCCCGCTTCCGCTCGGCTTTGGTGCAGGAGCCGGTGGGCCAGCAGATCATCCCGATCCCGCCGCTCGAAGGCGCCGGCGAGGCCGACGGCGGAGTCCCAGCCGCGGTCGAGTATGAGCCGGACGAAGAGGAGATCCTGGCCGAGCTGCTGCCGCGCAACGTCGCCGTCCAGATCTTCCGCGCCTTGCTCGAGAACGCCGCTTCCGAGCAGGGCAGCCGAATGACCGCGATGGACAATGCGACGCGAAACGCCGGCGACATGATCAACCGGCTGACGATCCAGTATAATCGCACGCGGCAAGCGGCTATTACGAAGGAGCTGATCGAAATCATCTCCGGAGCCGAAGCGCTATGAAGACCCTCGCCCTCGCCCCGCTCGCCCTGCTGCTCATGGCGGCGACGACGGCGGCCCCAACGGCCGCGCAATTCAGAGCCGCGCTCGCGGCCGCCTGCCCCGAGCCGCGTGCCGCGACCCGCAACATCAGCTGCGCGCGCGCCGAGGAGACTTCGATCCAGTTCAGCTGCAGCTATGAAATGCAGCGCGCGGATGGCAGCTGGGCCGAGCACAGCGCCATCGTCCAGCAGGCCGAAGGCGAGTGGGTGTGGATCGACGGTCCGACGCTCTGCGACGAAGAAGAACCGAGTTTGAACTGAGATCGTGCCCCGGCGCAGGCCGGGGCCCAGACGAAGGCAGAACTGGACCCCGGCTTTCGCCGGGGAACAAGAAGGAAAGAGAAATGGCCACCGCCGCAACCACCGCCCCCGCCACCAACGTCGTCGGCCGAATCAGCCAGGTGATCGGCGCCGTCGTCGACGTCAGCTTCGAGGGCGAGCTGCCCGAAATCCTGTCGGCGCTCGAGACCGACAATGGCGGCAACCGCCTCGTCCTCGAGGTCGCGCAGCATCTCGGCGAGAGCACGGTGCGGACGATCGCCATGGACTCGACCGACGGCCTCACCCGCGGCCAGCCGGTCACCGACACCGGCTCGCAGATCCGGGTGCCGGTCGGTCCGAAGACGCTCGGCCGGATCATGAACGTGGTCGGCGAGCCGATCGACGAGCGCGGTCCGATCGGCCACACCGACACCGCTCCGATCCATGCCGACGCGCCCCTGTTCGTCGACCAGTCGACCGAAAGCTCGATCCTGGTCACCGGGATCAAGGTCATCGACCTGCTCGCCCCCTATGCCAAGGGCGGCAAGATCGGCCTCTTCGGCGGCGCCGGAGTGGGCAAGACGGTGCTCATCCAGGAGCTGATCAACAACATCGCCAAGGGCCATGGCGGAACCTCGGTCTTCGCCGGAGTCGGCGAGCGAACCCGCGAGGGCAACGACCTCTATCACGAATTCCTCGACGCCGGGGTCATCGCCAAGGACGAGGAGGGCAACGCCACCTCGGAAGGCTCGAAGGTCGCCCTGGTCTTCGGCCAGATGAACGAGCCGCCGGGCGCCCGCGCCCGGGTCGCTCTGTCCGGCCTCACCATCGCCGAATATTTCCGCGACCAGGAGGGCCAGGACGTGCTCTTCTTCGTCGACAACATCTTCCGCTTCACCCAGGCCGGCTCGGAAGTGTCGGCGCTGCTCGGCCGGATTCCCTCCGCGGTCGGCTATCAGCCTACTCTGGCCACCGACATGGGCGCCTTGCAGGAGCGGATCACCTCGACCAACAAGGGTTCGATCACCTCGGTGCAGGCGATCTACGTCCCCGCCGACGACCTCACCGACCCGGCCCCGGCGACCAGTTTCGCCCACCTCGACGCCACGACCGTGCTGTCGCGCGCCATCTCCGAGCTCGGCATCTATCCCGCGGTCGACCCGCTCGATTCGACCTCGCGGGTGCTCGAGCCGCGCACCGTCGGCCAGGAGCATTACGAGACCGCGCGACGCGTCCAGGAGGTGCTGCAGCGCTACAAGAGCCTGCAGGACATCATCGCCATCCTCGGCATGGACGAGCTTTCCGAGGAGGATAAGCTGGTCGTCAGCCGCGCCCGCAAGATCCAGCGCTTCCTGTCCCAGCCGTTCCACGTCGCCGAGGTGTTCACCGGAATCCCCGGCAAGTTCGTCGCCATCGAGGACACGGTGGCGAGCTTCAAGGCGGTCGTCGCCGGCGAATATGACCATCTCCCGGAATCGGCTTTCTACATGGTCGGAGGAATCGAGGAGGCGGTCGCCAAGGCCGAGAAGCTCGCGCAGGATTCCTGAGCCCGGTGCCGCTCCGCCTCGCCCTCGCCGCCGCCTTGCTCGCCTTCGCCGCGGCCGCCCCGGCGCAGGACGCGCCGCCGCCGATCGAGGAGGTCGCCGCGGACCTGGCGTACGGCTATTGCCCGCTCTACCTTGCCGGCCAGTTCCCGCTGACCGGCAATCCGCGGCTCGAGCGCTTCGGCTTCGGCGGTGCCGTCGCGACCGCCCAGCATCCGCGCGCGGGGACGATCGAGACGGTCAGCGCCGCTCACCGCGACGGCGAGGTCGCCTTCGGCGGCGCGCCGGGCTCGCTGTGCAACGTCACCGTCGGCGGCCCCCGCGGGGAGGCGGTTCTCGCCCGACTGCGCCGGGACATGTCGTTGACCGGCATCCAGTTCGCTCCCGACCCGGGCCAGAGCGGCGAGCGCGGCGGCGTCGCCGTCGAGTCGTTCAAGGGCCGGGTCGCCCCCCGAGCCATGCTCCACGTCCAATTGCTTCGGATGGGTGGAGCGACGCCCGTCGTCGCGGTCCAACTTTTTGCCACGGAAGAATGACATGGCCCTCCACTTCGAACTCGTGACGCCCGAGCGCCTGGTCCGCTCCGAGGAGGTCCACATGGTGGTCGTCCCCGGCACCGAAGGCGATTTCGGAGTCCTCGCCGGCCACGCGCCCGTCATGTCGACGATCCGCGACGGCGAGCTCGCCGTCTACCGCACTCAGGGCGCCGAGCCCGAGCGAATCGCCATCCAGGGCGGCTTCGCGGAAGTCAGCGAGCGCGGCCTCACCGTCCTCGCCGAAAAGGCCGACGTTCCGGCCTGATCAGGCGGGGCGGCCGATCGACGCAGCCAGCCGCCTGAACTCGGGGTCGCTTCGCACCGACCGGAAAGTCGGGTCGATCCGGACCATGAGCGCCAGCGGCTCGCGCCTCTCGATCGCTTGGCGCAGATAGCGCAGCGCCGCTTCCCTGTGGCCGAGGAGGGCGTGCGAACCTGCCACGACATAGGCAGATTCGCGGCCCTGCCGGTGCAACCGCTCCAGCCCCGCCAATCGCATCTGGAGCATCGCTCGCGGTCCGCCGCGAGCGAGCGCCCGCTCCATTTCCTCGAACAGCGCGACCCGCTGCCGGTCCTCGCGCAGGCGCTCGAGCACGAGCGAGTGATCGAGCGCGGAGCGATAGTCGCCAGCCGGCACGTCGTGGAAATAGGCCAGGTAGAATCGCGGCGAGACGAAGCTGGGTTCCTCGTCACACATTTCGCGGAGCAGGCCGACGCCCTCTTCGGTGCGCCCCGCCAGCAGCAGAAGCAGGCCGCGGTCGGCGCGGATCGTCCGCGATTGCGGATCGAGCCGCTGCGCCGCCGTCACCTGGGCGAGCGCGCCCTCGATGTCGCCGCTGTGCATCAGAGCCATCCCGTAGGAATGGCGGGCGAGCGCCGCTCGCGGATCGAGTTCTATCGCCCGCCGGTAGCGGCGGAGCGCCTGGCTCCAGTCCCACTCCCAGTAGAAATTGATGAAGGCGAGCGCCGTCTGCGCCTCGGCGAGATTGGGATCGAGCTCGACGGCCCGCTCCGCCGCCGCCTTCGCCCTCGGATAGGCTTCGGCCTCGGTCGCAGCCGAGTATTTGCGCGCCGCGATGTGCGCGTTGGCCAGCCCCGCATAGGCCTCGGCATATTCCGGGTCCCGGGCGATCGCTCGGCCGAACAGCTCGATGGCGCGGCGGATCCGATCCGGGGTGCGCCGCTGCCAATCGTAGCTGGCCTCCACGTAGAGATCGACGGCCTCTTGCGGCGGCTCATGGACTCGAGCCTGGTCGCCGGCCGGCGCGGTTCGGGAGACCGCGAGCGCGATGACTCCGGCCACGATCAGCGCCGCCGCTCCGGACAGAGTCCATCGGCGCCGGGAAGGCTCGCCCGCCCGCGGGTCGGCGGCAGGATCGGGGGCGCCCGGAGCGGCTTTCGTCCGGCCGGCGAGCCACGCCTGAAGCTCGCCCACCTCGGCATAGACCGTGGCGCGCGCGCCGCCCGGGACCCGCCGGACCGGCAGGCCGCGATTCTCCCAACGGCGAACCGTGCGCTCGTCGGCGTCGAAGAAGGCGGCGATCTCCTTCCAGCTTTTCAGCCGGTCGGCGCGCCTGCCATTGCCGTTATTTGTGGCCATGTCCGCATCCGCCCGTGTCTGACCGGATACGCCGACTATCCGGGCACTGGGCACCTCCCATAGCCTCTCTAGCAGAGGCGGCGCTCCGCAGGGAGACATAACCGGCTCCGCAAATGGGGGCGACGATGCGGCACCGACATGCTCTCCTGCTGGCCTTCACCGCGATCGGCGTCACCTTGCCCTGGTCGGAGCAGGCGTCCGCGCAGGCGGAGGTGGATGCCATCCCGGGCTTTCCCGGCGTCAGCTGCGGCGCCGGCGGCCCGATCCAGATCGAGGATGTCAGCAACGGCGGCGGCGCCGTCGTCGGCGAGGCATGCACCGCCGATTTCGACCGCCGCGCCGTCCGCTGGACCGCCTCTGGGGGCACGCAGGACATCGGCTCGCTCGGCGGCTTCTCCTCCGCTACCGGCGTCAGCGACGACGGGTCGGTCGTGGTCGGGGTCTCCGAGACCGACGACATTACGCCGAGCCCGGCCGAAGCTTTCCGCTGGACCCAGGGCGGCGGAATGGTGGGGCTCGGCTCGCTCGACGGCTTCGACGAAAGCTCCGCCTTTGGCGTCAGCGCCGACGGCGACGTCGTCGTCGGCAACAGCTTCGACCGCGAGAGCCTCACCGTCACCGGCTCGCGCGCCTTCCGCTGGACCCAGAGCGGCGGCATGGTCGATTTGGGTACGCTCTCCGGCATCACCGGTTTCTACACGGCCTATGCGGCCGATGCCGACGGCTCGGTCGTGGTCGGCGGCACCAACGGCGGCGGGCTCAGCCGGAACCTCGGCGGGCTCGTCGACCGCGACGGCGAGAACCTGCTGACCGCGTCGGACCGCGCCTTCCGCTGGACCCAGGCCGGCGGCATGGCCGACCTCGGCCGGTTCGATGGCGGCCCCGCCGGGGCGCGCGCCTACGACGTCGACGCCGACGGCAACGTGGTCGTCGGCCTCGCCCGCATCTCCGCTTCGGACAACCACGCTTTCCGCTGGACGCCGGGCGGCGGAATGGAGGATCTCGGCGCCTTTGCAGGGGCCAGGGTGAGCTCTTACGCGGCGTCGGTAAGCGCCGACGGGAACATCGTCGTCGGCGCTTCCGAGACCGACTGGGGACGCGCTCTCACCGGCCGTTCCGAGCAGCGCGCCTTCATCTGGACCGAGGGCGGCGGGATGGTCGACCTGCGCGCCCTGCTCGGCATGAACGGAGTCGCGGTGGCCGACCTCTCCTTCGCCGGCGAATTCTACCGCGGCCCGCAAATCTCGCCCGACGGCAAATATGTCGCTGCCTTCGATTACCTGATCCGCCTCCCCGACAATCTCGCGCTTCCCGCACCGCCCCCGCCGCCGCCGGCGCTGACCGGATTCGACGGCAGCCTCACCCGCCCCGGCGGCTTCGGCGACGATGAATTCCTGACCTCGGTGGCCGGCCAGCTCAGCGACGACGGCTCCGCCTTCGCCTACACGGTCGCCACCCAGTTCGGCGAGTTCGTCGAATCCTCGACCTATCGTGCCGTGCGATGGACGTCATCCGGCGGCGCCGTCGATCTCGGCTCGCTCGGCGGCGAGGACGGCAGTTCCTTCGCCTTCGGCATTTCCGGCGACGGGGCCACGGTGGTCGGCGAGACCGACAATGCAGACGACACGCCGCAGGCGTTCCGCTGGACCCAGGCGGGCGGAATGGTAAGCCTCGGAAGCCTGGACGGCGCCGACGGCTTCTCGCAGGCCCGCGCGACCAACACCGACGGCTCGGTGGTCGTCGGCCAGTCCGACGCGCCCGATTTCCTGCAGCGAGCCTTCCGCTGGACCCAGGCCGGCGGAATGGTCGACCTCGGCTCGCTCGACGGCGACGACGGATCCTCCTTTGCCCTGGACGTCAGCGGGAACGGCGCGGTCGTCGTCGGCGCCAGCTTCGAGAGCGATCCGGACGGGCCTCGCTCCAACTTCCAGCCGTCCCTGACCTTCCGCGCCTTTCGCTGGACCGAGGCCGGCGGGATGGTGGACCTCGGCAATCTCGGCGGCCCAGGCAGCAGCAGCGCCAACGGCATCAGCCGCGACGGCAACGTCATCGTCGGCTATTCGGCGACGGACACCTTCCGACACGCCTTCCGCTGGACCCAGGCCGGCGGGATGGTCGACCTCGGCTCGCTGCTCCCCTGGAGCGACAGCGACGCGCGCGACGCCAATGCCGACGGGAGCATCGTCGTCGGCATCGACACCACCGCCGAGCGGCAGGTCGCGTTCCGCTGGGCTCAGGGGACGGGAATTCGCGACCTCAACATCCTGCTTGCCGACGCGGGCGTCGACATGGACGGCGTCAACCTGCAGACGGCCGTGTCGATCTCGGCCAACGGCCAGTTCATCGCCGGCGACGCCCGCTTCGAAGACAAGAGCCAGCCGGAGGCCTATGTCGTCCGTTACGTAGCCGCCTCTCCGCCGCCGCCTCCGCCGCCGCCGCCGCCTCCGCCTCCGCCTCCGCCGCCGCCGCCGCCTCCGCCGCCTCCACCTCCG
>Ga0196962_10000105_pt1 | contig 53213 bp, 36 predicted proteins | sample S3v_20metaG_FD_183186 | JGI IMG/M metagenome (GOLD analysis project Ga0196962, IMG submission 183186) | Soil microbial communities from Anza Borrego desert, Southern California, United States - S3+v_20 | ecosystem: Environmental > Terrestrial > Soil > Desert | place: USA: California | collected...
GCGCCTCCGGGTCCCCGGCGGGCGGCGCGGCCGGGTCGGCGGCGGGGTCAGCGGGGGGCTGGGCCTCGGGCGGCGCCTCGTCCTGGAGCGAGTCCACCGTCCCCCGGAGATCCTCGAGGCGGCTCGGCTCGGCCTCCTGGGCCGATGTCGGAGCCGCCAGGCCGGCGGCCGCGAGCAGCGCGATGAGTGTCGAAAAACGCATGAGACCCAGATCCTTGTCCTGTGCGCGGGCGATGGACCGGAGCGCAGCCGCGATCAACCCGACCTCGGCCGGCCGCCGCTAGAGCGCGATGGCGACCGTCTTGAGCTCGGTATAGGCCTCGACCCCGTGACGGCCGCTCTCCCGGCCGAAGCCCGACTGCTTGAAGCCACCGAACGGCAGAGCGACGTCGGTCGCGGCCGGACAATTGCCCCAGACCATGCCGGCCTTGAGCTTGGCGGCGAGCTTGTGCATCGCCGACACGTCGCGGGTCCAGATGCTGGCGGCGAGGCCGTAGCTGGTGTCGTTCGCCGCCTTCGCCACCTCGTCGAGATCGTCGTAGCGCTGAGCGGCGAGGACGGGGCCGAATATCTCCTCGCGGACCACCTTCATCTCGGGCTTCACGTCGACGAGCACCGTCGGGTTGACGAAATAGCCCTCGCCGCCGGGCGCGTCGCCGCCACACAGCACCGAGGCGCCCTCGCGCCGGCCGGCCTCGATATAGGCGAGGACCCGCTCATGCTGCTCGGTCGAGACGAGCGGGCCCATCCGCGTTTCCGGATCGAGGCTCGGACCGACCTTCCACTGCTGCGCGTTGGCCGTCACCGCCTCGAGCAGACGATCGAAGATGTCGCGATGGGCGAATAGCCGCGAGCCGGCGATGCAGACCTGCCCGGAATTGGCGAAGATCGAGGTCGCCGCGCCGCGCGCGGTCTTGGCGATGTCCACGTCCGGAAGCACGATGACGGGGGATTTGCCGCCGAGCTCGAGCGTCACCCGCTTGAGGGTCTCGGTCGCGGTGCGGTTGATGATCTTGCCGACCTCGGTCGAGCCGGTGAAGGCGACCTTGTCGACGTCGGGGTGGCGAACCATGCGGTCGCCGGCGGTCTCGCCCATTCCGGTGACGATGTTGAGCACGCCGGCCGGGAAGCCGGCCTCGGCGACGAGGTCGGCGAGGCGAAGCGCGGTCAGCGGCGTCTGCTCGGCCGGCTTGAGGACGATGGTGCAGCCGGCGGCGAGGGCTGGAGCGATCTTCTGGACCGCCATCATCAGCGGGAAGTTCCAGGGCACGATCTGGGCGCACACGCCGACCGGCTCGCGCCGCACATAAGCGTGCATCGAGCCGCCCGGATAACTGGAGGGTTCGACATGCTCGCCGACGAGCTTCGTCGCCCAGCCGGCCATGTAGCGCAGCGTTCGAACGCAGGTCGGCAGGTCGTAGCCCTGGCTGGCCGTGCGAGGCTTGCCGTTGTCGATCGATTCGAGCTCGGCGAATTCCGGGATCGCGGCCTCGAGCAGATCCGCGAGGCGGGCGACGAGGCGCTCGCGCTTCTCGGCGGGGAGTCCGGTCCAGCGGCCGTCGTCGAAAGCCGCCCGGGCGGCGGCGACGGCGCGGTCGACATCGGCGTCCGAGGAATCCACGACTCGGGCGATCTCGCGGCCGGTGGAGGGGTCGTAAACCGCGATCGTCGCTCCGTGCGACGAGGCCACCCACTCGCCGCCGATGAACAGCTTCGGCTCGCGCGAGAGGAAAGCCTGCACGGCGTCGCTGTAGGCGGGCTGCGCGGAAATGCGGGTCATCTCGTTCATCGGCGGGTCTCCTTTTGCGGGCCCTATAACGCCTGCAGGATCAAACCAGAAGCTGTCGCGCCCGCTCGACCTGGGCCGCCTCGTCGCTGTCGCGAGGCGGCTTCTGCAGCCCGCGCTGGACCGCGGGGCGGGCGGCGATCGAGTCCATCCAGCGCCGCAGATGGTCGAGGCCCATCACGTCCACGCCCGGCCATTCGTGGATCCGCGCCCAGGCGAAATTGGCGATGTCCGCGATCGAATAGTCGCCGGCGAGATATTCGTGCCCGGCAAGGTGGCGGTCGAGGACTTCGAGAAGTCGGCGGCTCTCGCGCAGATAGCGGTCGATCGCCGGCTGGATCCTTTCGGGGAAATAGCGCGCGAAGACGTTGGCCTGGCCCATCATCGGCCCAAGGCCGCCCATCTGGAACATCAGCCACTGAACGACCCGGCTGCGGCCCTTTTCGTCGGCCGGGATCAGCCTGCCGGAGCGCTCGGCGAGGTAGAGCATGATCGCGCCGCTCTCGAAAACGGCGAAATCGCCGTTGCCGCGGTCGACGATCGCCGGGATCCGGCCGTTGGGGTTGAGCGCGACGAACCAGGGCTGCTTCTGGTCGCCGGCGCTGAGATCGAGGACGTGCACCTCATAGGGCTGCTCGAGCTCCTCGAGGAGAATCGACACCTTGTGCCCGTTGGGCGTTGCGGCGGTGTAGAGATCGATCATTGGGGAGGCTCCCGTCGCCATTCTGAACCCGGTTCAGCGGTCCATAGGGGACGAGGCGCTGGGGCGGAAGGATCGACTCCGAAACCGGCTCGCGGCGGGCGAGGTCAGCCGATCGTCAGCTCGCAGCCGAAGTTGAGGCCGAGCCGGCCGTCGCGCATCCAGCGGACGAAGGCGTAGATCGGGCTGCAGCCGGCGAACCGGATCATGACGCTTTCGCCGAGCCGAGGCGCGAGATCGCTCTCGACCATCGTGCCTCGGGTCGAGATGTTGAGCACCGGCACGACATAGCCGACGCCGCGAAACTGCAGGGTGGCGAAGTCGGCGACGCCTTCGCGGCGCCGCTCGGAACGCCGTTCGACGGGGCCGCTCATGGGCTCGTCGAACTCGGTGACGGCTTCGAAGGCGCCAGCCTGGAATTCCATCGCACCCCTCCCGGATAGGGGGCGAGTATCCTCCCAAGTCGTTACCGAATTGCTAGCGCGCGCCTTCGCCTCCCGCACCGGCCTCTTCCCAATAATAAGGCCGTCGGCGGCGCGTCCCGGTCACCGTCTCGTTGAGCGTTTCCGCCTCATAGAGGCGCCCGTTCAGCATCACGAAGGCGATGTCGTCGGTATTCTGGATGTCGACCGTCGGGTCGGCGTTGAGGACGACCAGGTCGGCGAGCTTGCCCGCCTCTAGAGTGCCGATGTCGCTGAAGCCGTACATCCGCGCCGGATCGGACGTGCCGAAGCGCAGCGCCTCGACCGGAGTCGCGCCGCCGCGGACGAACGACCACAGCTCCCAATGCTCGGCTAGGCCTGGCTGCTGGCCGTGGCCGCCGATGCTGACCGGAACGCCGCGCTGGGCGAGGCGGCGCGACTCCCGGGCGCTGTACTGGTCGACGAACTGCTCGGGCGGGGCCGTCACCGCGCGCACCCGGGAGGCGAGCTCCGAGGGCGGCGTATGCCGGGTCAGCAGCGGGTGGTTCCAGACCGGCATGGCCTGCGCCCAATAGGGATCCCCGGCGAGGCCGCCATAGGTCACGACCAGGGTCGGATTGTAGCCGACTCGAGTCTGCGACCAGAGGCTCAGCACGTCCTCGTAGAGGCGCGCCTGCGGGATGTTGTGCTCGAGGGTCGAATTGCCGTCCTGGATGAGGCTGATGTCCATCGAGAAGAGCGACCCGCCCTCGGGCACGACGAGGATGTTCTCGGCGCGGGCGGCGGCGGCGACCTGCTGGCGCTGGTCGCGGCGGGGCTGGTTGTAGTTCTTGATCGAATGGGCGCCTTCCGTCTCGAGCCGGCGGACGTGGTTGAGGGCATCCTCATAGGAGTCGATCTGGGCGTAGCGGCCCGGCGAGCGGGCGCCGTAGACGATCTCGCCGGACGAGAAGGTGCGCGGCGCGAGGATGATTCCGGCCCGCTGCATCTCGGCGGCGGGGAAGATCTCGCTCGACGTGCTCGACGGATCGTGGACCGTCGTGACGCCGAGCGCGAGGTGCGACATGGCGGACCAGTTCTGCTGGGGGATGAGGTCGTCCTCGCCCTGAGGACCGTGAGCGTGGCCGTCGATCAGGCCGGGGATGATGGTCTTGCCGGCGACGTCCACCTGCCGCGCGTCGGCGGGGATGGTCACCTCGCCGCGCCGGCCGACGGCGCGAATGCGATTGCCCTCGATCAGGATGACTCCGTCGTCGATGATGCCGCCGGATTCGTCGGCCATGGTGACGATCCGGGCGCCGACCAGGGCGACTCGACCCTGCGGCACGTCGGCGCTGGCGCTGATCGCGAGCGAGGTGCCGCTTGCCGGCGGCGTGTAGCTTCCCCCCGGGGCGGTTCGGAGCAGGTCCGCCGTGTCGGCGCCGTACAGCGTCGGCCCGAGGCTCCAGGCCAGGCGGCGGCCGCCCTGGGTCCAGCTCGGATAGCTGGCGCCGCCGTTGGTGACTCGGGTGACCGGGAGCTGGGTGGCGCGGGCGCCGACGTTGAGCGTGGCGGCGCCGCTGAAGAAAGGCAGGACGAACAGGTTGTAATTCTCGCGGAAGGCGAGCGTTCGGCCGTCCGGCGATACCTCGTAACCGGTCACCAGGTCGCCCTGGGCGTGATCGCGGCGGTTGCCGCCGTTCAGGTCGACGCTGATCAGCCTGAGCTTCTGCTCCTGGCTCACCTCGAGGAAGACCCGGTCGGCCGTGGCGCCGAAATGGGGGTTGCCGCCCTCGCCCAGGATTCGGGTCGAGGCCCCGCCCGCGGACGAAATGCGGAAGACGCCCGTGGTCGCGGACCATTCGTCGGACGTCAGGCCGCCGCTCCCGCTCAGCTCGTAGACGATGGTGGCGCCGTCGGGCGAGAAGCGCGGGCGACGATAATGGCCCGGCTGCTGAGTGACCGTGCGCATCCCGCTGCCGTCGGCGCCGACCGTCCGGATCTCGCCGAGCCGCTCGTCGTTCCACGACACGAAGGCGATCCGGCTGCCGTCGCGCGACCAGCTCGGGAAGAGCTGGAAGTCGCCGTCCTGCGCGGTCAGCGGCCGCGGCGAGCCACCGGCAAGATCGCGGACGTAGAGCCGACCGAGCGTTTCGAAGACGACCCGGCTGCCGTCCGGGGACACCGAGGCGAAGCGCGGCATGCGCGTGGTGAAGGTGGCCGGCGCAACCTCGACCTGCGGGCGCGGCGACTCGATGACGACGCGGGTGTCGCTGACCTCGAAGGGAATCTCGGCCTGGCCGGCGCCGTCGACATTGACCCGGCGGATCCGGCCGCCGGCCCAGAAGACGATGGTGTTGCTGTCGGGCGTCCAGTCCATGCTGGGATAGACCCCGTGGACCGCCCAGGTCTCCTGCAGATCGAGGTCGAGATCGCCATAGACCTGCCGCTCCTCGCCGGAGCGCAGGTCCTTGACGAACAGCCGGCTCTGGCCGCCGACCCGGTGGACGTAGGCCAGCCAGCGGCCATCGGGCGACGGCGTCGGCCGAACCGCCCCGCCGGGACCGCCGGCGACCTGCGTGCGCTCGCCGGTGGCGATGTCGTAGCGCTCGATCGCGAATACCTGCTGGTTCGAATCCTGGGCATATTCGAAGATCGGTCCGGGAGTGACGTTGCGGCTGAAATAGATGGCCGAGCCGTCGGCGGAATAAGCGGGCTCGCCGAGCTCCTTCTGGTGCTGCGGATTGGGACGCTGGACGAGCGGAACGCCGTTGCCGGTGCCGCTCGCATGGTAGAGCCAGATCTCGCCGGTTCCGAGCGAGCGCTGGGTCGTAAAATGCTTGCGCGCGGCGATGAATTGGCCGTCCGGGCTCCAGGTCGGGTTGTTGAGCAGCTCGAAGGTTTCGCGGGTGATGGCGCGGGCGCCCGACCCGTCGACGTTCATGACCCAGATATTGTCGCCGCCGCCGCGGTCGGAGGTGAAGGCGATCAGCCGGCCGTCGGGCGAGAAGCGCGGCTGCATGTCGAAGGCGAGGCCCGACGTGATCCGCGCCGGGCGGCCGCCGGAGATCGGCATGGTGTAGATGTCGCCGAGCAGGTCGAAGGCGACGGTGCGGCCGTCCGGACTGACGTCGACGTTCATCCAGGTGCCTTCCGACACGCTGATCGGAACCTGCCGGGTGCGCTGCCCGGGAGGCGCGTTCACGTCCCACTTGGGCCGCTCGCGATTGCCGCTTTGCTGCGCCTGGGCGAGCGCAGCGGTAGAGGCGAGCAGGAGCGAGACGGCGGCAAGGCTGCGGATCATGTGGAGCACCCCGAAAAAGCGCGGCAAGGAACCGGCGGCCTGCACTATTCGGCGCAGGCAGGCAAGCGGGCGGAGGAATCTGACTGATCCACTTTAGGGTTGCTCGCGCGGACCGGAACCCCGCAATTTCAACGCCGTTCGTTACATGGCCGTCACTCACCGGCGGTCGCAACAGGGGCGAGCCATGGCTCACCGAACCCCCCCACTGGAATTGTGGGGAGGAGTCGAGTGCACGATCGCGCGCGTCGGCGACGACTGGCGCGATCAGACCGCGGAAACCGGCCACCGGCGCCGAGCCGCGGACATCGACCTGATCGCCGATCTGGGCATAAGGACGCTGCGCTACCCGATCCTCTGGGAATCGGTCGCGCCCGAGGCAAAGGGCCGGCCCGACTTCGCCTGGACCGACGAGCGATTGGAGATGCTTCGCGAGCGCGGAATCCGAGTCATCGGCGGCCTTCTGCATCACGGCTCGGGGCCGGCCCACACCCACCTGCTCGACCCGGACTTCCCGCGCAAGCTGGCCGAATATGCGGCGCTGGCGGCCGAGCGCTATCCCTGGATCGAGATGTGGACTCCGGTGAACGAGCCGCTGACCACGGCGCGCTTTTCCGCTCTGTACGGCCATTGGTATCCGCACCGGAAGGACTATCCGTCATTCCTTCGGGCGCTGGTCAATCAATGCCGAGGCACGATCGAGGCGATGGCGGCGATCCGGGCCACGGTTCCGGGCGCTCGGCTCGTCCAGACCGAGGATGTCGGCAAGACCTTCTCGACGGCGCCTTTGCGCTACCAGGCCGCGCACGAGAATGACCGCCGCTGGCTGAGCCTCGACCTGCTCTGCGGCCGGGTCACCGCGCGGCACCCGTTCCACAAGATCCTGTTCGGCGCCGGAATCGGCTGGGGCGAGATGGAGGCGTTCGAATCCGGGGCGGGCACGCCCGATCTGCTCGGGATCAACCACTATCTGACCAGCGAACGATTCCTCGACCACCGGCTCCTTCTCTATCCGGGCCACGAAATCGGCGGCAATCGCCGCGACATCTATGTCGACGCCGAAGCGGTCCGGGTGAAGAGGCTCGAGGCCGACACCGGGCTGGGGCCGCGCCTGCGCGAGGTGTGGGAGCGTTACGGAATCCCGCTCGCCGTCACCGAGGTCCATCACGGCTGCCACCGCGACGAGCAGCTGCGCTGGTTCGCGGAAGCGTGGAACACCGCCACGCAGCTCCGCGACGAGGGCATGGACCTTCGCGCCGTCACCGTCTGGTCGCTGTTCGGCAATGTCGATTGGCGTTTCCTCCTCACCCGGCGCAACGGCTTTTACGACACCGGCGCGTTCGACGTGCGCGCCGGCGAGCCGCGGCCGACGGTGATCGCCCGAGCCGCGACCGCTTTCGCCGCCGGCAGGAAGTTCGATCATCCGGCGCTCGATTGTCCCGGCTGGTGGCGCCGACCGCCAAGGCTCTATCCGTGGAACGGACGCTGCCGGCCGGGCGAAACGGAGGGCCGAAAGCTGCTGATCACCGGCGCGACCGGGACTCTGGGCAGCGCCTTCGCCCGCCTCTGCGAGGAGCGCGCCCTGCCCTTCCGCACCACCGGCCGGGCCGAGCTCGACCTCGAAGACGAGGCGTCGATCGCCTCGGCGCTGCGCCGGTTCCGGCCCTGGGCGGTGATCAACGCCGCCGGCTTCGTCCGGGTCGCCGACGCCGAGCGCGAGCCGGAGGCATGCTTCGCCGCCAATGCCGAAGGGGCCGGCAGGCTCGCCCGCGCCTGCGCCGCGGCGGGGATTCCGCTCGTCACCTTCTCGACCGATCTGGTCTTCGACGGCTCAGCCGGGCGGCCCTATCACGAGGGGGATGCGGTCAGCCCGACCTCGGTCTACGGCCGCAGCAAGGCCGAGGCGGAGCGCAGCGTGCTCTCGTCGGGCGCAGATGCGCTGGTCATCCGCACCAGCGCCTTTTTCGGGCCGTGGGACGCCTATAATTTCGCCTGGAGCGTGCTGGCCCGGCTCGCCCGCGGCGAAGCGGTCCGCGCGTGCCGCCGCACCGAGGTCTCGCCCACCTACGTCCCCGATCTGTGCCATGCCGCGCTCGACCTTCTGATCGACGGCGAGACCGGGCTCTGGCACCTGGCCAATTCGGGCAGCGTCAGCTGGCACGACTTCGCCCGCCGGGTCGCCGAGGGCGCCGGCCTGGATGCTACGCTGGTCCTCGCCGAGGACGCTCCCGCCTCGACCAGCACCGCGCTGACCAGCCGGCGCGGAATCATGCTGCGCAGCTTCGAAAGCGCCCTGGACGATTATCTTGCCGGCGTGGCGCGGAGCGCCGAGCTTCCCACCGCCATAGCGGCGGAGTGAGCCTCACTCCGCGGCCTGGGTCCAGATGGCGGGGCTCGTCGCGGGCGCGCTGCGCTTGCGGTCGAGCTTGCGGAAGGCGGCGAGCGCCTGGCCGACGACCTGGTCCATGTTGTAATATCGATAGGTCGCCAGCCGTCCGACGAAGGTGACGTTCGGATTGGCGTCCGCCAGCGCCTCGTACTGCTTGTAGAGCGCCTGATTTTCCGGCCGCGGAATGGGGTAATAAGGGTCGCCCTCCGCGCTCGGATATTCGTAGGTGATGCTGGTCCGGCCGTGGCGGTGCTGCCCGGTGAGGTGCTTGTATTCGGTGATCCGGGTGTAGGGGACCTGGGGATCGGGGTAGTTGACGACCGCCACCGGCTGGAAGCGCTCCTGCTCGAGCGTCCTGTGCTCGAAGCGCAGGCTCCGATAGGGCAGCTTGCCGAACCTGAAGCCGAAATATTCGTCGACCGGCCCGGTATAGACGATGTGGCCGGCCTCGATCTCGTCCATGATGTCGGCGTAGCCGGTGGAGAGCAGCACGTCGATGTTGGGATGGTCGAGCATCCGGTTGAACATCGCCGTATAGCCGTCCCGAGGCATGATCTGGTGCTTGTCGCCGAAATAGCGGTCGTCGGTGCCGGTGCGGGTCGGGATCCGGGCGGTGACCGCCTTGTCGAGCTCGCTGGGGTCGATCCCCCATTGCTTGCGGGTATAGCCCTGGAAGAACAGCTCGTAGAGCTCGCGGCCGACCGCCGACACGACGACGTCCTCCGAGGTGCGGATCTCCGCCACCGGCTCGGCCCTCGAGGCGAGATAGGTGGCCGCCTGCTCGTCGGTCGACAGGTCGAGGCCGAACAGCCTGTTCAGGGTCGTCCGGTTGATCGGGATCGGGACGAGCTGGCCGCGGACCTGGGCGAGGACTCGGTGCTCGTAGGGCCGCCACTGGGTGAACTGCGACAGATAGTCGACGATCTCGTCGCTGTTGGTGTGGAAGATGTGCGGTCCGTATTGGTGGATGAGCACTCCGGAATCGTCGAGATGATCGTAGGCGTTGCCGGCGACGTGCGGGCGCTTGTCGATGATCAGCACATGGGCGTCGTGCTGGCTGGCCAGGCGCTCGGCGATCACAGCGCCCGCGAAGCCGGCCCCGACGACCAGATAGTCGTAGCGCTTGCGGCTGTGCGCCTTGAGGATGTTGGGCCCGGTCGTCGGCACCGCGATCGCCTCGCGGACCAGCCCGGCCATCCGGGCGTGGGTGACGTCCCAGCTCAGATTGGCGAGCTTGACGTCGACGTCGGACAGCCAGCCGCCGTCGCCGCGGGCGAGCGCCAGCGCCTCGTCGCAGGCCCTGACGAACGCCTCCGCGCCGTCGGCGATGAAGACGCCCTCGACATCGCCATAGTGACGGATGACGTCGGCGATCGGGGTCGACACCACCGGCCGGCCGCCGGCGAGATATTCCGGAGTCTTGGTCGGCGAGATGAAACGGGTCGATTGGTTGATGGCGAAGGGCATCAGCGCCACGTCCCAGCGCGCCAGGCAGCCGGGAAGCTCGTCGTAGGTCTTGCCGCCCGGATAGCTGAGATTGGGCCGCTGCGGCAGCTGGTCGGCCTCGATCTTGACCACCGGCCCGACCATTTCGATCGACCAGTCGGGCCGTGCGTCGGCGAGCGCCGCCACCAAAGCGAGGTCCATGCGCTCGTCGATAACCCCGTAGAAGCCGAAGCGCGGCCCCGCCGCGGCCCCGCCCGCCAACGGCCCGACCGCCCGGGCGCGAGCGAAATGGTTGCGGTCGACGCTCGACGGAAACGGATGGACGTTCGGATGCCGGTCCTTTTTCGCCTCGTAGAGGCTGTAGCCCCCGGTGAAGACGACGTCGGCGGAGTCGAGCAGCTCCTGTTCGAGCGGCAGGAGAAGCGGCGGCGCGAAGCGGAAGTTGGCCAGCTCGTCCATGCAGTCATAGACGGTGCAGGCAGCCTCGATATGCCTGGTGAAGGGCAGCATCATCGGCGTGTAATACCAGCGGACGAACGGCGCGCGCTCACCCGCCAGATAGGAGTCGAGCAGCGACCTGAGGACGCGCTCCTGCTCGGCCTCTTCCATGCCCTTCGGCAACGAAGGCGTGACGACGATGACTCCGGTTTCCGCGCAGGTCCTGACGCCGAGCGCCGGCTCGCAACCGGCAAGCGCCTCCTCGGGCTCCTCCCAGAAGACGACTCGGCCGGTCTCCGCGAAACGGCTCATCAGGTGCTGGGGGCGCTGGAAGACGAAGTTCCAGCGCAGGTGGGAGAAACAGATCAACGTCAGATCGAGGTGCGTGCGCACACGCGAAGTCACGCCCGAACCGGCGTTGCTGAGCTTTATCAACGTGAAACCCCTGTAGCGAAAAGACAATTCTGGAAACGTAGCGCGGGCGGGGCGGGTTCCCGCAGCGCAGCATTTTTCTCGCTGATGCAGGTTATTTATATTATTTTTGAAAGGCCTGGCGCAATTCGTCGAGCCAGGGATCCGCGGTTCCGTCGCTCGGGGCGCGCCAGTCGCCCCGCGGCGACAGGGCTCCGCCCGCGGAGACCTTGGGGGAATTGGGAATGGCGGAACGCTTGAACTGGCTGATCTGGAAGAATCGGAACAGGAAGACTTCGAGCCACTTGCGCACCGTTGCGAGGTCATATTCGCGCTTGAGCGCCTCGGGATAGCCAAGCGGCCAGAGCCCCGTATTGGCGTCCTGCCACGCCTGCCAGGCCAGGAACGCGACCTTGGAGGGAGGCTGGCCGCTGCGCAGCGTGTGAAACAGGAAGAAATCGTGAAGCTCGTAGGGACCGATCCGCTCCTCGGTGCTCTGCATTCCGCTCTTCTCGTCGGCCGGCACCAGCTCGGGCGAGATCTTGGTCGCCAGGATCGCCTCGAGCACGCCGTTCGTCGCCTCGTCGAACTGGCCCGACTTGATCGCCCAGCGGACGAGATACTGGATCAGGGTCTTGGGAACGCCGGCATTGACCCCGTAATGGCTCATCTGGTCGCCGACGCCGTAAGTCGACCAGCCGAGAGCGATCTCGGACAGGTCGCCGGTGCCGACGACGAAGCCGCCGCGATGATTGGCCAGCCGGAAAAGATAGTCGGTGCGCAGGCCCGCCTGCACGTTCTCGAAGGTGATGTCGTAGACCGGCTCTCCCTTGGCGAAGGGATGGCCCATGTCGCCGAGCATCTGGCGGGCGGCGGGCCGGATGTCGATCTCCTCCCCGACGATGCCGAGCGCGTCCATCAGCTTCCAGGCGTTGGACTTGGTCTCCTCCCCGGTGGCGAAGCCGGGCATGGTGAAGCCGAGGATGGCCGACCTCGGCAGGCCGAGATAGTCGCAGGTCTTGGCCGCGACGATCAGGGCGTGGGTCGAATCCAGCCCTCCGGAGACGCCGATCACCAGATGCTTGCCGCTGGTCGTCTGGAATCGCTTGGCGAGGCCCTGCACCTGGATGTTGAAGGCTTCGTAGCAATCCTGGTCGAGCTGCTCGGGACGGTTGGGGACGTAGGGGAAACGCCTCAGCTGGCGGCGGAAGCCGATGTCGGCGAAGTCGGGCTGGTGCTCGAAATGGATCCGGCGAGCGCGCTTTTCGGGATGGCCGGCGGCGACCGCATTGTCGTTGAAGGTCGGCATCCGCATCCGCTCGAGCCGAAGCCGCTGGACGTCGATGTCGGCCATGCACAGCTCCGGCTCCCGATCGAAGCGGCCGGAATCGCACAGCAGCTCGCCGAACTCGTAGATCGAGCCCTGCCCGTCCCAGGCAAGGTCGGTCGTGCTCTCGCCCGGCCCGGAGGCGGCGTAGACATAGGCGGCGCAGCAGCGGCTCGACTGCGAAGCGCAGAGCAGCTTGCGCTCGTCGGCCTTGCCGATGGTGATGTTGGACGCGGAGAGGTTGCACAAGATCAGCGCGCCGGCGAGGGCCCCCACCGTCGAAGGCGGCTGGGGCGCCCAATAATCCTCGCAGATCTCGACGTGGAAGATGAAGTCGTCCAGGTCGGTTGCGGCGAAGATCAGGTCGGTGCCGAACGGGACCGTCTGCCCCGCCACGGCGCATTCGATGCCATTGAGGCCGATTCCGGAGACGAACCACCTTTTCTCGTAATATTCTCGATAATTGGGCAGGTAGCTCTTCGGCACGACGCCGAGGATCCGCCCGCGGCTGACGACCAGTGCGCAATTATAGAGCCGTCCGTTGCGCCTCAGCGGAGCGCCGACCACCAATATTGGCGCGAGCTCAGCCGTCGCCTCGGCGAAGCGGGCGATCCCCTGCTCCACGGAGTCGAGGAAGGCCTCCTGCATGAACAGGTCGTCGACGGCGTAGGAAGACAGGTTGAGCTCGGGATAGACGACGAGGTCGCAGCCTTTGGCCGCCGAGTCGCGCGCGAGCGCCACCGCCTGGTCGACGTTGAAGGCGACGTCGCCCGACGAGCCGGTCGGGCTGGCGGCGGCGACCCGGACGAAGCCGTGCCGGTGGATCGCGCCGAACGGGGCTTTCCTGCCCTCCGCCATCACAGCATCTCCGTCATCATCTCGATCGCCACCCGCATGCACTCGACCCGCGTGGCGCCGCGGCCGATCGGCCCGAAATGCTCCTCGCGGTGCGTCGTCTTACGCCCGGCGCGAGCGCAGGCAAAGTGGACCAGGCCCGGCTCGTCGCCCTTGTCCGCGAAGCCGGTGACGGCGAGGGTGACATTGGCCCGGGAGCGCTGCAGCGCCCCTTCGGCCATGGCCAGCGCCACCTCGCGGGAAACCGCGCCCTTGTCCTGGATGAGCTCCGCCGGGACGCCGAGCATCTCGGTCTTGGCCTGCTCGCTGTAGGTGACGAAGCCGCGGTCGAAGGCATGGGCGACGCCCTGGACGTCGGTGAGCAGCGAGGCGAGCATCCCGCCGGTGCAGCTCTCCGCGGTGGCGAGGCTGAGATCGCGTTCGCACGCTTTGGCGAGCAGCCGCCGGGTAGCCTCCTCGACCTCGTTCGGAAGCACCGGCGAGAGGGTTTCGGTGTCGTTCAAATTCGCGTCCTCATCTCGGTCTCGCCGGAACCGGCCCCCCGCTCCGATTGTTCCAGAGCCGCAATAGGAGACCCATAATGGCCGACCGGACCAACGCCCAAAACGGACTTCAGCTTCTCGCCCAGGACCATCGCAAGGTGGAGGATTTGTTCGAGCGCTTCGAGAAAGCGAGCGGCGCCTCCGCCAAGCAGAGGATCGTCGAGCAGATCTGCACCGAGCTCAAGGTCCACGCCTTGATCGAGGAGGAGATCTACTATCCGGCGATCCGCGGCAAGGTCGAGGAGGACGCCCTCGACGAGGCCTATGTCGAGCATGACAGCGCCAAGCTTCTGATCAACGAGCTCGAGAGCGCCGAGCCCGACGAGGAATTTTACGACGCAAAGGTCAAGGTCCTGCAGGAGCTGATCGAGCACCACGTCAAGGAGGAGGAAAAGGAGCGTGACAACCTTTTCCAGCAGACCCGCGCCGCCGACGTCGACCTGGAAGCGCTGGGCGAGCGGCTTGCCGCCCGCAAGGCCGAGCTGATGGCTCAGGCCGAGAGCGAAGGGCTGCCGCCGGCGCAGCCGGCGACTCTCCAGCGCGAAGGCGTGTGACCATGGCCTGGAGCCGCAACCGAACGATCGTCGCCACCGCCGGCGCCGCCGTCGCCGGGCTCGCTGCGGCCTTGTTCACCCGGCGCTGGTGGGCGGGCGAGAATGGCGAGCGGCCGGCGGCGGCGCTGAGCCGCGGCAAGACCGCGGCCGGTCCCGTCGGCCAGTCGGGCAGCGCTCGCTCGGCCGGTCCCGACGCCATGCGCGATCCGCCGAAGGACTGGGAGAAGGTCGATCAGGCCTCGGACGAGAGCTTCCCGGCCAGCGATCCGCCCGCCGTCAGCCCTCACGTCGACTGACCGAGCCGGGGACGGTCGCGCTCGACTGTCCCCTCACGCCGCGGAGCCCTGAGGATGCGGGGACGTTCGCGTGCGACTCCCCTTCACGCTGCGGCGTCCCTGTCCTCGCCCTCGGCGAAGATGGAGCCGCGGGCGGCGCCGAGTTCGCTTATCGCCTCGGCCGTCGTCCAGCCCCAGACGAGATGGGCGACGATCATCAGTGCGTTGCGCCGCGCCGGATGGTCGGTGGCCGGCTTGAGCAGGCCCGCCGCCGGAATCCAGCCCATATAGCTGGTCAACCAGATCGCGCCGCCCGCCACGGCGCCGCTGAGCGGGCCCACGCGCGGATTGACGGCCGCAAGCACGGCTCCGCAACCGGCGCCATAGGCGAAATGCGCGGCGATGGTCAGCTCCCTCCCGGGCTCGTCGGCCGGCTCGACGGCGGCGTCGACGATCTCGCGCGGAGTCAGCGGATAGCGCTCCCCGGGCGGCAGCTTCCGGTGCAGGCGGCGCATCGTCGCCGTCATCGCCATCGTGCCGACGATTCCGGCGATGGCGCCGACCAGGAGCCGGGAGCCGAGCCTCACAGCGCGATCTCCGGCCGGGCGATCATCAGCCAGAAGATGGCGAGAACCGCGGCGAAGGCGGGAAAGCCGAAGGCGAACCAGAGGCGGTAGAGGCGATGATAGCGCGCCGGCAGCGGCTCGCCCGCCGCGGCGGCCGCGGTCGCGAGGTCGCGCATCCGCGCCTGCATCCACACCACCGGCAGCCAGAAAGCGCCGGTCAACAGATAGAGGGCGATGGAGGCGACGATCCAGCCTTCGTCCAGTCCGTAGCCGACGGTCCGGGCGAGGAGCAGCCCGGTGATCGGCTGGGCGACGACGGCGGTGGCGGTGAAGACGAGATCGGCGACGACCACGATCCGAGCCGTCGCCGCCACCGTCGGAGCGTCACCGGTGCGGTGCGCCATCATCATGAAGAAGGCGATGCCCGCGCCGGTGCCGAGCAGCACCGTCGCTCCGATCAGGTGCAGATATTTGAGGATCAGGTAATCAAGCATGATTGGGTCAGGTTGAGCAGGCCGCCCTCTCCCCCGGAGAGGGCTGCACGGTGCGGGGCACTGTGCACCTGCTCATGCCTATCATTTCGCGAGACGCGACAAGCGCACTTGCCTGACATGATCATGCTTGATGTCATCGTTCGTCCAGGATGGCGAGGCATATCAGGTTGAGCGCGAGGATGGGCCACACCTTCATCATCGGGCCGAGCGGATCGGCCCACAGCGCCGGCAGGAGCAGGGTGCCGAGGAGGAGGTAGAGGATCGAGGCGCCCAAGGCGGCGATCAGGGCCGCGCGAGTCGTCGGCCGGAACAGGATGCCGGCGCCGATCGCCAAGTCGAGCAGCGCTCCTCCGAGCACCGCCGGCTCGGCCCAGCGAGCGGCGGCGGTCATCTCCATCACGTCGACCGCATGGTCCCAGCCCGGCCCGAGCGAGACGAGCCCGGTCATCAGCCAGAACAAGGCGAAGATTCCGATCGCCAGCGGCTTGAGCAGATAGAGCCGCGCGAACCAGCGCTCCTGGACCGACGCCGGCTCCGCGGCGAGCGCCTCGCCGAGCGGGCGCGGCGCGATTCCGGTGACTCGAGTCCATGCGGCATTGTCGCCGACGGCGCCGCGGACGATCTCGATCCGCGCGGTGCTTCGGATCGGCGGCCGCCACCCCAGCCGGGCGATGCCGTCGCCGACCTTCCAGGCGGCGGCGAGCAGCAAGGCCGGCACCCGGACCTCGCGTGCCGGGGGCCAGCCGAGCCAGCGCCGATAGGCCGCCACCACCTCCGCGAAGGAGAGCCGCTCGGGCCCCGCCAGGTCGAGCGCGATCCGGGCCGGCGCGTCCGGCCGCACCAGGCGAACGACCGTCTCGGCGACGTCGTCGAGCTGGACGACGTCGAGGGGTCCGGCGTCCGGGATGCGCGGCAGGAGCGGGAGCGAGGCGAGAGCGCGCAACAGGGCGCTTCCGCCATAGGCGGAGCGGCCGAGGACCACGGACGGCCGAAGGATGACCCAGTCGAGGCCGCTCGTCTCGAGCTCCGAATCGCCCTCCTCCTTGGTGCGGGAGAAATCGGTGACTCCGCCGCGGTCGACTCCGATCGCCGAAACATGGACCACCCGGCGCACGCCCGCCTGCCCGCACGCGCGCCACAGCGCCGACGGCGCGTCGCGATGAACGCCGCGAGGCGAATCGCGCAGGCTCGACTGAAGCGTCCCCGCGCAGTTGACCACCGCCTCGATTCCGGCGAGCGCGGGCAGCCACGCCTCCGGGCGGGCCATGTCGCGCAGATCGCCGCGGACCCACCCCGCCACCGGCACGCGCCGGGCGGTCGAATCGAGCTTGCGGGCGAGGCCGATCACCTCGTGGCCCGCGGCCGAGAGCCGCGCCGCCACCGCCGCACCGATCAGTCCGGTCGCGCCGAGCAGCAGGATTCGCACCAGCGCCTCCCTGAATGACGACCGCACAACCGGGCTCGCGCGGCTTCCGTTCCCCATGCCTCGGGGCCGGCGGCGATCGGCGGCTTCCTATTCGTAGCGAAGCGCCTTGATCGGGTTGGTTCGCGAGACCCGCAGGGCGTGGCCGGAGACGGTGCCGATCGCGATGGCCAAAGCGAGCAGGCCGGCGACGAGGAACGGCGTCGGCCCGAGGTCGATTCGGGCGTCGAAATTGTTGAGCCAGTCGCGCATCACCCACCAGGCGACCGGCCAGGCGATCAAATTGGCGACGATCACCGGCTTGGAGAATTGCCAGGCGAGCAGGCGCACGATGTCGAGCGAGCGGGCGCCGAACACCTTCCTGATTCCGATCTCCTTGGTCCGCCGCTCGGCGGTGAAGGCGGCGAGGCCGAACAGTCCGAGGCAGGCGATCACCACCGCCAAGGCCGAAAAGCCCGCGAAGGTGCGGCCCCGGGCGGCGTCGGTGGCGTAGAGCTCGGCCAACTGGTCGTCGGCATATTCCGCCTCGAACGGCACCTCGGGCACGAGGCCGTCCCAGACCTGGCCGATGCCCTGGCGGAGGCGCTCGGGATCGGAGGAACGGTAGCGGACGATCAGATTGTTGTAGATTCGCCGGTCGAAGAAGATCATCGGCTCGATCGGCTCGCGCAGCGACTGGAAGCGGCTGTCGGCGACCACGCCGACGATGGTGGCGGGGACCAGCCCCTCCTCGGCGCCGAACATGGCGATCCCGAGCGGGCGGCCGATCGCCGCCTGCGGGTCCGTAAGACGGAGGCGCCGCGCCGCCGCCGCGTTGACGACGATGTTGACGCCGCGCACCGTCATAGCCCGTTGCGCGGCCAGGGCGGCGTCCTCGGGGTCGAGCGGAATCGAGGCGTCGTCCCTGGCGAATTGGCGCGACAGGCCGCGGCCGGCGAGCAGCCGCAGCCCCATCGTCCCGACGAACTCCGGCGAGACGCTGTACATGCCGAACACCTCGGGCTCGGAGCGGCCGGGTATCTGCACGTTGGTGGTGAGCACCTGGTCCATGCCGGCCCGGACGTTGCTTCCGGCAACGCCCACGACGCCGTCGAGCCGGCCGATCTGGCGCATCAGGGTCTCGGTCTGCGGGATCACCGCGGCGCGGTTGGCGTAGCCGATCTGGATCAGGCCCTCGCGGGTGAAGCCGAGGTCGGTCGTCTGGGCGAACAGGGTCTGCGAATAGACGACGATGGTGCAGATGATGAGACCGATCGACACGGCGAACTGAGCCACGACGAGGAGCGCTCGAAGCCGTCCCGTGCCGAGCGGCTCGGCGGTCGACTGGTTCGCCTTGAGCACCTCGCCGGGCCGGTAGCGCGAGAGGTAGAAGGCCGGATAGGTGCCGCCGGCGATGCCGACCACCATCCACAGCGCGAACACCGGCAGGAGCAGGCCGCCGGCCCCGAGCCACCGTATCTTCAGGTCGGCGTCGTGGAACGCCGCCAGATAGGGGAGCGAGATCTCGACCAGGACCAGAGCGAGAAGGACGGCGATCCCGGTGACCAGCGCGGATTCGGCGAGGAATTGCGCGATGAGCTGGCCGCGGGTCGCGCCGAGCGCCTTCCTCAGCGCCACTTCCCTGGCCCTCTGGCTCGCCCGGGCCGTCGCCAGGTTGACGAAGTTGACCGCGGCCATGCCGAGGATGAGCAGGGCGACGACGGCGAAGGTGATGAGGGTGCGATGGTCGTTGCCCGGGCGCTCGATCGCGCCCGGTGCGCCGCTGAGATGGACGTCGCGCACGTTGACCAGCCGCCAGTCGTAGCGGTCCCCTTCGCGCCGCTGCTGGCCGCCGACTTCGACGGCGGGAATGGCTCGGCGCTCCCAGGCCGGCAGCCCGCGCGCGATCGCCCCGGCGTCGGCGCCGGGGCGAAGCTTCAGGTAGACGAAGCTGTTGACGCAGCCCCAGCCGCACTCTTCCCGGTCGCGCTCGCCCAGGCGCCCGATGATCGAGAAGCTCATGTGGCTGTTGCGCGGCAGATCCTCGAATACCCCCGTCACGCGCAGATTATATTGCTCGCCGCGCCGCACCGCGGTGACCGTCTCGCCGAGGATGTCGAGGCTTCCGAAGCGGTTGATCGCCTCGCTTCGGCTCAGCACCAGCGCGTCGAGCGGGCGCAGCGCCGTCGCCGGATCCCCGCGCAGGAACGGCAGGGCGACGATGCGGAAGAAGCTCTCGTCGGTGAGCAGCATCGGCGCGAAGCTCGGCTCGCCGTCGCGGAGAAGCACCGGATTGACCTCGTCGAGCCGGGCGATCGCCTCGATCTGCGGAAACTCGCGCGGGAAGGTCTCGGTGATCACCCCGTGCGTATATTGATCGAGCGGCGATTCGGATTCGTCGGGGTCGGTGCTGATCGTCTGCACCTGGAACACCCGTTCGGCGTCGGGAAGCCAGGTGTCGTAGCTCGATTCGTAGCGCACGTAGATCAGGAGCAGGAGGCACGCGGCGAGGCCGAGCGCCAGGCCCACGATGTTGATGAACGCGTAGGTCTTGTGACGGGCCAGCGAACGCAGCCCGACCTTCAGGTAGTTAAGCCACATCCCCCCGGCCGCCCCCTCACCCGTGTCGCCGCCGTTCCCGGCGGGCGGGCAAGGCTATCACGGATCGGCCAAGGCAGGCCAGCGGCAGAAATCCGCCGGCCGCGCCTTCCTATTCGTAGCGAAGCGCCTTGATCGGGTTGGTTCGCGAGACCCGCAGGGCGTGGCCGGAGACGGTGCCGATGGCGATGGCCAGAGCGAGCAGGCCGGCGACGAGGAACGGCGTCGGCCCGAGGTCGATGCGGGCGTCGAAGGTGTTGAGCCAGTCGCGCATCACCCACCAGGCCACCGGCCAGGCGATCAGATTGGCGACGATCACCGGCTTGGAGAATTGCCAGGCGAGCAGGCGCACGATGTCGAGCGAGCGGGCGCCGAACACCTTCCTGATTCCGATCTCCTTGGTCCGCCGCTCGGCGGTAAAGGCGGCGAGGCCGAACAGTCCGAGGCAGGCGATCACCACCGCCAGGGCGGAGAAGCCGGCGAAGGTGCGGCCCCGGGCGGCGTCGGTGGCGTAGAGCTCGGCGAGCTGGTCGTCGGCATATTCGCCCTCGAACGGCACGTCCGGCACCAGCCGGTCCCAGACCCGTCCGACGTTCCGGCGAACGCTTTCCGGGTTGGAGGAGCGATAGCGGACGATCAGATTGCCGTAGATTCCGCGGTCGTAGAAGATCATCGGCTCCACCGGCTCGCGCACCGAGCGGAAACGGCTGTTCGCGACCACGCCGACGATCGTCCCCGGCGTCAGGCCGTCGAACATGCCGATCCTGACCTGCTTGCCGAGCGCCGCGGCGGGGCTGGCAAAGCCCATGCGCCGGGCCGCCAGCTCGTTGACGACGATGTTGATTCCGCGTTGCTGGAGTTCCCGCTGTGCGGGCTCGACCGCCTCCTCGGGCTCGATCGGCGTCCAGGCATAATCGTTGGCGAACCGCCGCGAGAGCGGCCGCCCGGCGAGCATGCGCAGGCCCATCGTCCGGAAGAAGTTCGGATGGGTGCTGTAGAAGCCGATCAGCACCGGCTCGGCGCGGCCGGGCACCTGGACGTTGGTGTTGAGCGTCTGCTCGGTCGCGACCCGCATATGGGAGGCGGCCACCCCCCGCACTCCGCCGACCCGCTCGATCTCGCGCATCAGAGTCTCGGTCTGCGGGATGACGGCGGCTCGGGTCATGTTGCCGATCTGGATCAGGCCCTCGCGCTGGAAGCCGAGGTCCGTATTCTGGGCGAACATGGTCTGCGCGTAGACCACCATCGTGCAGATGATGAGGCCGATCGAGATGGCGAACTGGCCGATGACCAGAGCGTTCCTGAGCCGGCCGGTTCCCTGGGCCTCGGCGGTCGACTTGTTCGCCTTGAGCACGGCCGCCGGCTGGTAGCGGGAGAGATAGAAGGCCGGATAGAGGCCGCCGGCCAAGCCGACGAAGACGAACAGGATCAGCACCGGCAGAAGGATCCCCTCGAGGCCGAAATAGGCGATCTGGAGGTCGGAGTTGAGGAAGGCCGAGAGATAGGGAAGGCCAAGCTCCACCATCGCCAGGGCGATCAGCATGGCGACCCCGGTGATGAGGAGCGATTCGCCGAGGAACTGGGTCACGAGCTGCCTGCGGTTGGCGCCGAGCACCTTGCGGAGAGCCACTTCGCGGGCGCGCTGGCTGGCGCGCGCCGTGGCGAGGTTGATGAAGTTGATCGACGCCATGGCCAGGATCAGCAAGGCGACGATGGTGAAGGTGACGATCGTCCGGCGGTCGTTGCCGGGCCGCTCGAGCGGGCCGTCGGCGCCGCTCAGATGGACGTCGCGGACGTTGACCAGGCGCCAGTCGAACAGGTCGCCCTCGCTGACCTGCTGGTCGCCGACGTCGACCGGCGGGATGTTGCGCCGCTCCCAGGCGTGGAGCTGGCGGTTGATGTCCTCGGCGTTCGCTCCGGGGCGGAGCTTGAGGTAGACGTAGCCGTTGACGCAGCCCCAGCCGCATTCCTCCTTGTCGCGCTGGCTGATGCGGCCGATCATCGCGAATTCCATGTGGCTGTTGCGCGGAATGTCCTCGAAGACGCCGGTGACCCGAAGCGAATATTGCTCGCCGCGACGGATGGCGGTGACGGTCCGGCCGATAATGTCGATGCTCCCGAAGCGGTTCATCGCCTCGGTGCGGCTCAGCACGAGAGCGTCCATGCCGCCGAGCGCGGTTCGCCGGTCGCCGCGCAGGAAGGGAAGCTCGAGGACCTGGAAGAAGTTGGGATCGACCAGGAACATCGGCGCGAAGGTCGCCTCGCCGTCACGCAGGAACACCGGATTGACGCCCTCGGCCCGGACGATCGCCTCGATCTGCGGAAAATCGTCGGCCAGGCTCTCGGTGATGATCCCGTGCGAACCCTGCTGCGCGACCGGCTCGGCATTGTCCTCGGACGTGCTGATCGACTGGACCTGGTAGACCCGCTCGGCGTCCGGCAGCCAGCGGTCGTAGCCGGTCTCGTAGCGCACGTAGACGAGCAGCATCAGGCAGGCGGCGAGGCCGAGCGCAAGCCCGAAGATGTTGATGAAGGCATAGGTCTTGTTGCGGACCAGCGCCCTCAGGCCGACGGTCAGATAATTGCGCCACATGCTCCCGGCTCCCCTTCGTCCAGCTTCGTCATTGGTCGTTTCCGGCCGCGCATGCGGGCGGCCAGGCTTCGGCTCGCCCGCTCGCCTGGCGGAACAGCTCGCCCGAGCGGTCGGCGGTGCGGCGAGTGAACAGCAAGGTCGCGCCCGACGGCGACAGGGTCGGCCCGACGTGAAAGCCGCCCGCGCCGGTCTCGACCGGGCGCCGCGGGCCCCAAGTCTCCCCTTCCCGATCGAGCCGGAACAGGGCGCCGTCCGACATCAGGACCGCGAACCGGCCGTCGCGGCTCGGCTCGAACTCATAGTCGTCGGCGGCGGTGCTGACGGTGCCCGCGACATTGGCGACCCGCCAGCCGTCGCGGTCGCGTACGGCGTGATAGATGTCGGTCCCGCCGAAGCCGCCCGGCCGCCCCGACCCGAAATAGAGGCCTCCCGAGCCGTCGGTCCGGGGAAACCATTCCGCTGACGGAGAATTGACCGGCGCCGGAAGCCGCACCGGCGCCTGCCAGGTGCCGTCGGCGGCGCGATCGACCGACCAGATGTCGAGATCGTCGCCGGTCTTGGCCGGCGGGTCGGCCCTCGACGAGATGAAGTAGAGGCGGCGCCCGTCGGCCGTGAAATGGGGGTCGGCCTCGACCCCGGCGCCGGCGAACGGCGCCGGCTCGGCCGGCCCCCACGCGCCCGCCGAGCAGCGGCTGACGAGGATCCGCCATCCCGAGAAGTCCGGCGCCGAGCGGACGAAATAGAGGTCGCCGGTGACCGGATCGGGAGCCGGATGCGATTCGAACCGGGTCGAGGAGAGCGGCTCGGGACGCCACGGCTCCGCCGGCGCCGCCGCCAGGGCGAGGGCGGCGGCCATCGCGGCCGCGCCCTCATTCATGGCGAAGCGCGTGGATCGGGTTCATCCGGGCCACCCGGATCGCGTGGCCGGCGATGGTGCCGACGGCGATGCCGAGGGCGAGCAGGCTGGCGAGCGCGAACGGCGTCGGGCCGAGATCGACGCGCACGTCGAAGGTGTTGAGCCAGTCGCGCATCACCCACCAGGCCACCGGCCAGGCGATGAGGTTGGCCACCACCACCGGCTTGGTGAACTGCCAGACGAGCAGCTTGACGATGTCTCGCACCCGGGCTCCGAGCACCTTCCTGATCCCGATCTCCTTGGTCCGCCGGGCCGCGGTGAACGAGGCGAGGCCGAACAGTCCGAGGCACGAGATGATCACCGCCAGGACCGCGAAGCCCGCGAACACCGCCGCTCGGGTCCTGTCGCGCTCGTAAAGCTCGGCGACCAGGTCCTCGGCGAAGGCCGCGTCGAACGGGATGTCGGGCAGGAACTCGCGCCAGGCGCGCTCGAGCTGCGCCATCACCTGCGCCGGCTCGCCGGAGCGGTAGCGGACGATGAGCTGGGTCGTGTTCCCGGGATCGTAGGTGAAGATCAGCGGCTCGATCTCCTCGCGCGCGCTTCGGATTCGGGTGTCCTCGACGACTCCGACGATCGTCGTGGGCACCATCACCTCGCTGCCGCCCATGCTGACCCGGACCTGCCGGCCGAGCGCGGCGGCGGGATCGCGGAACCCGAACATCCGCGCCGCGCGCCGGTTGACGACGACGTTGACTCCCCGCCCGGCGAGCGCCCCCGCCTCCGGCCCTTCCTGAGTCGGCACGATCCGGTCGTTGGCGAACCGCTCGCCGAGAAGCCGGCCGGCGAGGAGGCGCATCCCCATCGCCGGGAAGAATTGAGGGTCGGCGCCATAGACCCCGACGTTGAGCCCGGCGATTCCGCCGGGCGCGTTGACCGACTGGATGTTCTTGTTCTCGCTGGCGATTCCGAGGTTGGTCCAGCCGACGGCGACGACTCCCGGGATCGCGCCGAGGCGACGCTGCGCGGCCTCGCCATTGCCCGCCTCCTGAAGCCGCCAGGCTCCCTTCACCTGGATGAGGCCGTCCTGGTCGTAGCCCGGATCGACCGTGGTGACGAACCTGGTCTGCGAATAGACCACGGCCGTGCAGATGATCAGGCCGATGGAGATGGCGAACTGGGCGATGACGAGGCCGTTGCGAAGCCGCCCGGTGCCGTGCGGCTCGGCGGACGACTTGTTCGCCCTCAGCACATGGGCCGGCTGGAACCGGGCGAGGAAGAAAGCGGGATAAAGGCCGCCCAGGACTCCGACGAGGGCGACCAGGCCGAGAGCGACCAGGATCAGCCCGTCGGTGCCGAAATAGCTCAGCCGGAAAGCGGCATCGAGATAATTGCCGAGCAGCGGCGCGCCGAGCTCGACCAGGGTCAGGGCGATCAGCATCGCGACGGTGGCGAGCAGCACCGATTCGCCGAGGAACTGGACGATGAGCTGCCTTCGGCCGGCGCCGAGCACCTTCCTCAGCGCCACCTCGCGCGCCCGCTGCCCGGCCCGCGCCGTCGACAGGTTGATGAAGTTGATGCAGGCCATGGCGAGGATCAGGGCGGCGACGATCGCGAAGGTGGCGACGGTGCGGCGGTCGTTGCCGGGAGTCATCGCAAGCCGCTGCGCCTCGCCCAGATGGACGTCGCGGACCGGCACCAGCTCGAGGTCCATGACGTCGGCCTGGCTCGCCGTCTGGCCGTCGATGACCTGAGGGGGAATCACCCTTTTCTCCCAGTCGGGAAGGGCCGAGTTGATCGCCGCGAAATCCGCGCCCGGGCGAAGCTTCACATAATGATATTGGCCCATCGCCCCCCATTGCCGGAAGATTTCGGGATCGGCGTAGAGCGACGGATCGAAGCGGAAGAGCGCGTCGAACTTCATGTGGCTGTTGCGCGGAAGGTCGGCGATCACGCCGGTGACGGTATAGTCGCGGCGCTGCCCTCCGCTGGTGGCGGTGATCGTCCGCCCGACGATTTCGATCGACCCGAATTGCCGGATCGCCTCGCTTCGGGTGAGCACGGCCGAGGCGACGTCGGGAAGCGCCCGCGCGCTCGAGCCGCGCAGGAACGGCAAGCGGAAGATGTCGAGGAAGGCCGGGTCGACGCGCAGCGCGTCGACATAGATGGGCTGGCCGTCGCGCAGGACGGCGGGCCGGCTCGGCGCGGCGATCGTGATCGCCTCGATCTGAGGGAAGCCGCCGGCGAGCGTGTCGCGCACCGGCATCGGGCTCGATTGGGACGCGGATACCGGCTGGCCCGGCTCGTGCCACGTCGCCTGCACCTGATGGATCCGGTCGCTGTCCGGCAGCCAGGAATCGTAGCTGGTCTCGTAGCGCACGTAGAGGATGAGCAGCAGGCAGGCCGCCAGGCCGATGGCGAGGCCGAAGATGTTGATGAAGGCGTAGGTCCGGTTGTTCAGCAGCGACCGAAGCCCGACCGTCAGATAGTTACGCCACATCCTGTTCCTCCTTGGCCGGCCCGCTCATTCGTAGCGTAGCGCGTGGATCGGATTCGACCGCGCCACCCTGACCGCATGCCCGGCGACGGTCGCCGCGGCGATCGCCAGCGCGACCAGACCGGCGAGGACGAAGGGCGTCGGGCCGATGTCGATTCGGCTCTGGAACTCGTTCAGCCAGTCGCGCATCGCCCACCAGGCGATCGGCCAGGCGATCAGGTTGGCGATCAGGACCGGCCGGGTGAATTGCCACACGAGAAGACGGATGATGTCGCGGGTGCGCGCGCCCAGCACCTTGCGGATGCCGATCTCCTTCGTCCGGTTCTGCGCCGTGAAGGCGGCGAGGCCGAACAGGCCGAGGCAGGAGATGACGACGGCGAAGGCGGTGAAGATCGCGAACATCCGCGCCCGGCGCTCGTCGTTCGCATACATCCGCGCGATTCGGTCGTCGGCGAAGAAGCCTTCGAAGGGCGCGGTATTGACGCTCGACTTCCACAGCGCCTCGGCCGCCGCCATGACCGCGGCGGCGCGCCCGGGCTCGAAACGAACGGCGAGGCTGAGCTGGCCGGTCGGGGCGACGTAGTAGATTTTGGGGACGCTGTCGAAGCGCGCCGATTCGAAGCGGGCGTCGTTGACCACGCCGACGATCGTGTAGGGCGCGACCGGGCGATCGTCGTCGCTGTCGCGGCCGACCTGGCGCCCGACCGCCGACCGCGCGTCCCGGAAGCCGAGCAGCCGCGCCGCCGCTTCGTCGACGACGACATTGAGCCCGCGCTGCTCGATCAGACGATCGCGCTCGGGATCGGCGTTGAACATGGGCGCGCCGAGATCGGCTTCGCGTTGCTCGCTGACCGCGCGCCCGGCGATCACCCGCATGCCGAGCGTCGGAAAGGCATTGCCGTCGATCGTGACGATCTGCAGCCCGACGCTCTCCGTCGCCCCGGGCGCCCGGAAGGTCCCGACCGAGGTGGTCTCCGAATTGGGCGTGACCCCCACTCGAGCCACCGACGTCACGCCGGGGATCGCCTCGAGGCGGCGCATGAAGGTCTCGACCTGGGACCGGTCCCCGATCAGCTCCGGGTAGAGCACGAAGAGCAGGCCCGGCACCCGGTAGCCCGGATCCTGCGAGCGCGCGTACAGCGTCTGCGCATAGATGATCGCGGTGCAGATGATGAGCGCGATGGACACCGCGAACTGCAGTACGACGAGGGCGATCCGGAGCCGCGCCGTGCCCGGCGCCTCGGCCCCGCTTCGGTTGGCCTTGAGGACGACCGAGGGGCGATAGCGGGAAAGGAAGAAGGCCGGATAGAGTCCGCCGAGCAGTCCGACCAGGAGCAGGAGCAGGAGCAGCGGCGGCAGGACGCCGCCTTCGCCGAGATAGCGGACTTCGATATCGCCTCTGATCATGTCGTTGAGGAAGGGCAGCGCGAGCTCGGCCAGGGCGAGGGCGATCAGCGCGGCGGCCAGGACGATGACGAAGGATTCGGTCAGGAACTGGGCGATCAGCTGGCCGCGCGTCGCGCCGAGCGTCTTGCGCAGCGCCACTTCGCGCGCCCGGCGGCTGGCGCGGGCGGTCGCCAGGTTGGTGAAGTTGACGCAGGCGACGACGAGCAGGAAGGCGGCGACGATCCCGAACGTCACCAGCGTCTTGAGGGGGGTGCCGAGGCGGAACGTGCCGGAATCGATGCTGGCGGTGTTGATCGCCGCGACGTTCATCAGCTCCTGGGTGAAGCCCAGCCCGTCCCGCGCCGAATCGTCGCGCTCATTGGCCGGGACGACGCGCCGAAGCGTCGCGGCCATTCGGCGGTTGACGGCGGCGGGGTCCGCGTCGGGCCGAAGCCGCGCATAGACCCAGCCCGACACCCAGTTCCACTTGGTATAGACCTCGGTCCCCGTCGGCCGCGACACGTTGGGCCGGTACAGCGCCGCGATGCGCAGGTGCGAGTTGGCCGGCAGGTCGCGCAGAACGCCGGTCACCCGAACCGCGACGTCGCCGTCCGAACCGACCCGAGTGACCGTTCGGCCGACCACGTCGGTCCGCCCGAACAGCCGCCGTGCCGCCGTCTCGGTGAGGACGAGGTTGCCGACCTGCGAGAGCGCCGCGCTCGGATCGCCGGAGACGAGCGGCAGGCGAAGCACGTCGAGGAAGTTGGCGTCGGTGCCGTAGACGTCGTCGATCTCGACGAGCTCGCCGCCCTTGCGGAAGATCCCCGACACGGAGACGAGCCCGGTCGTCGCCTCGATCTCGGGGAATTGCGGCGGCATCGCCGCGGCGGCGACGAAGGCGGTCTGGGCGTAGCGGGTGCCGACGTTGGTGCCGGTCGTTTCGATGCGCTGCACCTGATAGAGGCGATCGGCGCCGGGCAGCCATTCGTCGAAGCTGAGCTCGTAGCGGATGAAGAGGACGATCAGGAGGCAGCCGGCGAGGCCGACGGCGAGGCCGACGAGGTTGATCGCCGTGAACAGCGGGTCGCGCCGAAGCGACCTGATGCCTGTCGTCAGATAGTTGCGCCACATGGCCTGTCTCCCGCAGCTCTACTTCCGCTTCATTCGTACCTCAGCGCGTGGATCGGATTTCCGCGCGCCACTCTGAGCGCGTGTCCGGCAACGGTCGCCGCGGCGATGGCGAGCGCGAGCGCTCCGGCCAGAAGGAAAGGCACCGGGCCGATCTCGATCCGCGACTGGAACTCGTTGAGCCAGTCGCGCATGACCCACCAGGCGACCGGCCAGGCGATGAGATTGGCGAGCAGCACCGGCCGGGTGAACTGCCAGACGAGCAGCCGGATGATGTCGCGCACGCGGGCGCCCAGGACCTTGCGGATGCCGATCTCCTTGGTTCGATGCTGCGCCGTGAAGGCGGCGAGGCCGAACAGGCCGAGGCAGGAGATCAGGACGGCAAACGCGGCGAAGATCGCGAACATGCGCGCCCGCCGCTCGTCGCCGGCATACATGTCGGCGATCCGCGAGTCCGCGAAGAAGCCGTAGAAGGGGTCGGTATTCACGGCCGACTTCCACAGCGACTGAGTGGCGGACATCACCGCCGGGGCGCGAGCCGGGTCGAATCGAACCGCGAGGCTCAGGTGGCTGGTCGGCGCGACGTAATAGATTTTGGGAAAGCTTTCGAACCGTGCCGATTCGAAGCGGGCATCGTTGACGACGCCGACGATGGTGTAGGGCGCCGAGCCTTCGCCGCTCTCCGAATCTTCGCGGCCGATCCTGGCGCCGACCGCGGCTTGCGGATCGGCAAAGCCGAGCAGCCGGGCCGCGCTTTGGTCGACGACGACGTTGAGGCCGCGCTCCCACACCAGACGCGTGCGCTCGGGATCGGCATTGTTCATCGGAGCGCCGACATCCGCTTCGCGCTCGTGGGTGACATTTCGTCCCGCGAGCAGGCGCATGCCGAGCGTCGCGAATGCGTTGCCGTCGACGGGAACGATCTGCAGGATGACGTTCTCGGGGGCCCCGCGCGCTCGAAAGTTGGTCGTCGCGGTGGAATCGGAATTGGGCGTGACTCCGACCCGGGCGACCGACCGGACCCCGGGGACGGCCTCCAGCCGGCGCATGAACGCCTCGACCTGCGACCGCTCCCCGATCAATTCGGGATAGAGGACGTACAGGAGGCCGGGCACCCGGAAGCCGGGATCGGCGGAGCGCGCGTACAGCGTCTGGGCATGGATGATCGCCGTGCAGATGATCAGCCCGATCGAGACCGCGAACTGAACGACCACGAGCGCGAGCCTGAGCCGGCCGGCGCCGGGCGCGTCGCCGCCGCTGTGGTTGGCCTTGAGAACGACCGCCGGCCGGTAGCGGGACAGGAAGAAAGCCGGATAGAGGCCGCCGAGCACTCCGACGGTGAGCAGCACGGCCGCGAACGGCGCCAGGATCCCGGCGGCGCCGAAATAGCTCACCGCTATCTCGCCGTCGATCAGGGTGTTGAGCAGCGGCAGGGCAAGCTCGACCAAGGCCAGCGCGAGCACGCCGGCGAGGCCGACGATGACCGAAGCTTCGAGCAGGAACTGCAGGATGAGCTGGCCGCGGGTCGCGCCGAGCGTCTTTCGGAGCGCCACCTCCCGCGCTCGCCGGCTGGCTCGGGCGGTGGCGAGGTTGGTGAAGTTGACGCAGGCGACGATGAGCAGGAAGGCCGCGACGATCCCGAACGTCACCAGCGTCTTGACCGGCGTTCCCGCCCGCATCGTTCCGGCTTCGAGCGGGGTCGTGTTGATCGCCCGGATGTTGAGCAGCTTCTGCGTGAAACCGAGGCGGTCGCGCGCCGACGTGTCGCGCAGGTTCGTGGGCACGAGCCGCTGCAGAGTCGGCACCATGCGCCGCTCGAGCGCGCCGGGGTCGACGCCGGGACGGAGCCGCACATAGACCCAGGCCGAGACCCAGTTCCACTGGGTGAAAATCTCGTTGCCGGTCCGGCGCGCGGCAAGGTTGGGCCGGTAGAGGGCGTTGAGGCGAAGGTGCGAGTTGGACGGCAGGTCGCGCAGAACGCCGGTGACCCGGAGCAACCGGTCGCCGTCCGATCCGATGCGGGGGACGGTCCGGCCGAGGACGTCGGTGCGCCCGAACAGCCGGCGGGCGGCGGTTTCCGTAAGGACGACGGTGTCGACCTCGGCGAGCGCAGTCCTGGGATCGCCGGCGACCAGCGGCAGGCGGACCACGTCGAGAAAGTTGGCGTCGGTCGCATAGAAGTCCTCGAGGTCGAACGGCTGGCCGTCCTTGCGGACGACGCCGCTGAGGCCGACCAGCCCGGTCGCCGCCTCGATCTCCGGAAATTGCGGCGGCAGGGCCGAGGCCGCGACGTAGGCGGTCTGGCCGTAGCTTCTCCCCGCTTCGGTCCCGCTCGTCGCGATTCGGTGCACCTGGTAGATGCGCTCCGCATCGGGCAGCCAGTCGTCGAAGCTTCGCTCGTATCGGATAAAGAGAATGATCAGCAGGAATCCGGCGAGGCCGACGGCCAGGCCGAACAGGTTGATCGCCGTGAACAGCGGGTCGAGTCGAAGCGACCTGATGCCTATCGCCAGATAGTTCCGCCACATGGCTTGTCTCCCGAAGCCCTACTCCTGCTTCATTCGTACCTCAGAGCGTGGATCGGATTGGCCCGCGCCACCTTGATCGCGTGGCCGGCGATCGTCCCGAGAGCGATCACCAGCGCCAGCGCTCCGGCGAGCAGGAACGGCGTCGGCCCGAGCGCGATTCGCGCGTCGAACGTGTTCAGCCAGTCGCGCATCAGCCACCAGGCGATCGGCCAGGCGATCAGGTTGGCGATGATGATCGGCTTGGAGAATTGCCAGGCGAGCAGCCGGACGATGTCCCGGGTACGCGCTCCCAGCACCTTCCTGATGCCGATCTCCTTGGTCCGCCGCTCGGCGGTGAAGGCGGCCAGGCCGAACAGGCCGAGGCAGGCGACGACGATGGCGAGCAAGGCGAAGCCGGCGAAGGTCCGGGCGCGGGCGTCCTCGGCCTCGTAAAGCTCCGCCATGACATCGTCGCTGAACTCCGCCGTGAACGGCACCTCGCTGGTGACTCCCTTCCACACCCGCTCCACCGCGGCTCGGACCTGGGACGGATTGCCCTCGTATCGAAGCACGATGTGGCTGTGGCCGTTATTGGCGTTGTTGAACATTATCGGATCGAGGGGCAGCTTCACCGACCTGAACCGCGCATCGCGAACCACCCCGATGACCGTCACCGGCACCAGCCCGATCTCGTTGTCCACCAGAGCGGCGCGGAAGCTGCGGCCGACGACTTCACCGGGGTTGCGGAAGCCGAGCCGCTGCGCCGCGAGCTCGTTGATGACGATGTTGGCGCCGCGCGCGGCCAACGCCCGCTCGGCGGCCGGATCGGGCGGGAAAGGCAAGGTCATGTCGTCCATCGGCCGACGATCGTCGAACCAGCGGCCGGCGACCAACTGCAGCCCCATCGCCTCAAGAAAGCCTTCGTCGACCGAGTAGATGCCGATCGTCACCGGGTCGCTTCGCCCCGGGACCATCACGCCGGTATTGTTGTTGTTGTCGGTGGCGACGCCGATCGTCGTTCGCCCGACCGAACGGACCCCGGGCACCCGCCTCATCCGCTCCACCAGCATCTCGCCCTTGTCGAGCAGCTGGTAGCGCTGCAGCTCGTCGATCTGGAGGATGTTCTCGCGGTTGAAGCCCGGATCGACGGTGCGCGCGTAGACGGTCTGACCATAGATGACGGCGGTGCAGATGATGAGCCCGATCGAGACCGCGAACTGAGCCACGACAAGCACGCTTCGAAGCCGGCCCGTCCCGGGCGTCTCGGACGAGGATTTGTTGGCCTTGAGCACCGCCGCGGGCTCGAAGCGCGACAGGAAGAAAGCCGGATAGAGGCCGCCAAGCACGCCGACGATCGTCACCAGCACCAGCACCGGCAGCAGGATGCCGTCGGCGCCGAAGAAGCGGACGCTGATGTCGGCGTCGAGGAAGTTGGCGAGCGAGGGCATCAGCAGCTCGACCATCGCGACCGCGATGACCATCGCGACGACCGCCATGATGATCGATTCGCCGATGAACTGAACGATCAGCTGGCGGCGGCTGGCGCCCAGCGCCTTGCGGAGCGCCACTTCCCGAGCCCGCTGGCTGGCGCGTGCGGTGGCGAGGTTGGTGAAATTGACCACGGCCATGCCGAGGATGAGCAAAGCGACGATCGCGAAGGTGATGATCGTCGTCCGGTCATTCCCCGGCGCCATCGCCCCCGCCTGGGCGCGGCCGAGATGGACGTCCTGAAGGTTGACGATGTGCCAGTCCTGATCGTCGCCCGCGTTGAAGCGCGCTTCGCCGGCATTCTCGTCCGGTATGGCGCGGTCCTCCCAGGCCTGGAGGCCCGCCCGGATCGCGTCGACGTCGGCCCCGGGCCGCAGCTTCACATAGACCCAGCCGTTCTGGCAGCCCCAGCAGGCGAGGCCCTGAGGCTGGTCGACATTGTAGGCGACATAGTCGATGCGAATGAGGCTGTTGATGCGGAAATGCGAGTTCCTCGGCAGGTCCCTCAAGATGCCGGTGATCCGGAAGTCGCGATGCTGGCCCCGGGTGATCAGGGTCAGCGTGCGGCCCACGACGTCGTCGGTCCCGAAGCGCCGCCGTGCCTCCGACTGGGTGAGGACCGCCGAATTGACCTGCGACAGGGCGCGGGCGTCGCCGCGCACGAGCGGCAGCGGCACCACGTCGAGGAAATTGCCGTCGACCCAGAGATAATCCTCGGTCGAGGTCGCCGCGCCGTCGCGGAAGAAGACCGGGTCGTTATTGCTGACGTAGACTTCGGTCTCGATCTGCGGGAAGCTGTCCCGGAGCGACTTGCCCGCCGCATAGGGCGTCATCTGCAGCTGCGCTTCCTGGCCCGTTTCGCTCGACTTGTACCAGCTCTGCACCTGGAAGACGCGGTCCGCCCCGGGGATCCAGCGGTCGTAGCTGACTTCGTAGCGGACATAGAGCAGGATCATCAGGCACGCGGCCATGCCGATCGCCAGGCCGAAGATGTTGATGAAGGCGTAGGTCTTGTTCTTGAGCAGGGAGCGCAAGCCGACCGTCACATAGTTACGCCACATGGCTCATCTCCCCTTCATCGTCATTCGTAGCGCAGCGCGTGGATGGGGTTGGCCCGGGCCACCTTGAGGGCGTGGCCGGCGATCGTGCCGATCGCGATCGCCAGAGCGAGCGCGCCGGCGAGCACGAACGGCGTCGGGCCAAGATCGATGCGGGCGTCGAAATTGTTGAGCCAGTCGCGCATCACCCACCAGGCCACCGGCCAGGCGATCAAATTGGCGACGATCACCGGCTTCGAGAATTGCCAGGCGAGCAGGCGCACGATGTCGCGGGAGCGGGCTCCGAACACCTTTCGGATCCCGATCTCCTTGGTCCGCCGCTCCGCGGTGAAGGCGGCGAGGCCGAACAGGCCAAGACAGGCGACCACGACCGCGAGCAAGGCGAAGCCGGCGAAGGTCTGCGCCCGCGCCGCCTCCGCCTCGTAGAGCTCGGCGACGATGTCCTCGCTGAAATTGGCCTCGAAGGGCACGTCGTTGGCGAAGCGCCGCCACACCTGCTGGATGCGGTCGCGCACCTCGGTCGGGTTGGCGTCCTGGTAGCGCACGACCATCCACGCCAGCGAGCCGCGGCTGTAGCGGAAGATGATCGGCTCGATCGAGCTGTGGACGGTCCGGAAGCGCGAATCCTCGACGACTCCGATGACGGTGATCGGCGTGACGCCATATTCGCTGCTGTCGTAGATCGAGGCCCGGAACTGGCGGCCGACGGCATCGCGCGGATTGCTGAAGCCAAGTCGCCGCGCCGCCAGCTCGTTGATGACGACGTTCAGGCCGCGGGCGACCAGGGCGCGGGTGCTGCCCTCCTGGTCCTCGGGATCGACGGTAGCCTCGTCGCCGGGTCGGTTCGGGTCGAAGGTGCGACCGGCGATCAGCTCGACGCCCATGGTCTCGAAGAAGCGCGCCTCGACCGGGTAGCTGCCCATTTCGAGCGGTTCGGGCCGGCCCGGCATGGGCACGCCGGTGGTGACCGTGTTGGGGGTGCTGATGCCGATGCCGGTGCGGGAGACGGAGGTGACGCCGGGGATCCGGCCGACTTCGCGAACGATCGCCTCGCGCTGGTCGGCGAGCTTGCGGGCCCCGATATATTCGAGCTGGATCAGCCCGTCGCGCCGGAAGCCGGGATCGACGCTGCGGGCGAAGACGGTCTGGGCGTAGACGACGACGGTGCAGATGATGAGCCCGATCGAGACGGCGAACTGGGCGACCACCAGCGCGCTCCTCAGCCGGCCCGAGCCCGCCGGCTCGGCGCTCGACTTGTTGGCCTTGAGGACCTGAGCGGGCTGGTAGCGGCTGAGGTAGAAGGCCGGATAGAGGCCGCCGACCGCTCCGACCACCAGCACCAGTCCCAGCATCGGCAGCAGGATTCCGCCCGCACCGAAATAGGTAAGCTGGAGGTCGGCGTCGAGGAAGGCCGACAAGGCCGGGAGCAACAGCTCGACGAGGGCCAGGCCGAGAAGCATCGATATGGTGACGAGGATCGTCGATTCGCTGAGGAACTGGACCACCAGCTGCCTTCGGCTCGCGCCCAGCACCTTCCTCAACGCCACCTCGCGGGCGCGCTGGCTGGCGCGCGCCGTGGCGAGGTTGGTGAAGTTGACGATCGCCATGCCTAGGATCAGCGCGGCGATGATCGCGAAGGTCAGGATCGAGCGCCGGTCGTTGCCCGGGGTCATCGACCCCTCCTGCGCTCGCCCGAGATGGACGTCGGCGACATTGACCAGCCGGTAATCCTGGTCGTCGCCCTGGTTCACCGTCGTGTCGCCGACGGTCTCGTCCGGGATATTGCGCCGCTCCCAAGCCGGCATCTGGGCGTGGATCGTCTCCGGGTCGGTGCCGGGACGAAGCTGCACGTAGACCCAGCCGGTCTGCCAGCCGAACTCGGTCATGAAGTTCGGCGATTCCGAAAAATAGGCGGCCGGATCGAACCGCACGAGCATGTTGAAGCGCATGTGCGAGTTGCGCGGCAAATCCTCGACGACGCCGGTGACCCGGTGGTCGATGGTGGTGCCGCGAATGTCGAGCGACAGGGTCTGGCCGACGGGATTGACGTTGCCGAAGATTCGGTTCGCCTGCGAACGAGACAGGACGACGGTGCCGTTCTCGCGCAGCGCCGTCGCCGGATCGCCATGAACGAACGGCATCCGGAAGATATCGAAGAAGGGGCCGTCGACCATCCGGCCTTCCTCGACGTTGAACGCCTCGCCGCCTCGGATCACGGTCGGCGCGCCGGCGAGCATGTAAACCCGCCGCTCGACCTGCGGGAAGTCGCGCTGGAGCGCTATGCCGGCCGCGTATGAGGACATTTGCAGCTCGAGCGGCTCGCCGCTGTCGCCCGGCCGGTAAAAGGTCTGGAGCTGATAGACATTCCCGGAATTGGGCAGCCAGCTGTCGTAGCTGCGCTCGTAGCGCACGTAGAGGAGTAGCATCAGACAGGCGGCGAGCCCGATCGCGAGGCCGACGATGTTGATGAACGCGTAGGTCCTGCTCTTGAGCAGGGAGCGCAGCCCGACCGTCAGATAGTTACGCCACATCGCTCATCTCCCCCCTCTCGTCATTCGTAGCGCAGTGCGCGGATCGGGTTGGCCCGAGCGACCCTCAGCGCATGTCCGACGATGGTCGCGGCGGCGATCGCGAGGGCGAGCAGGCCGGCGCCGACGAACAAGGCGGGATTGAGGCTGATCCGGTCGTTGAACCCGTTCAGCCATTCGCGCATCGTCCACCACGCCACCGGCCAGGCGATCAGATTGGCGATCACGACCGGCTTGGAGAACTGCCAGACGAGCAGCCGCAGGATGTCGCGCGTGCGCGCTCCAAGCACCTTGCGCAGCCCGATCTCCTTGGTCCGCCGCTCGGCGGTGAACGCGGCAAGTCCGTAGAGGCCGAGGCAGCCGACGACGATCGCCAGCAGCGCCGCGGCTGCGAAGACGTAGCCGCGGGCCTCGTCGGCGTCGTACAGCTCGGCCACGGCGTCCTCGACGAAGGTGGATTCGAACGGCACGTCCGGCGCCTGGCGGCGCCAGACCCGTTCGATCTGGGCGACGAGCGCGCTCGGCGAACCGCTCGCATAGCGGATGACGAGGCTGCCGTGGCCGGTGCGGCTCATCGCGTAGAGGATCGGCTCCATCTCGTCGCGCATCGACCGGTACTGGACGTCGGCGACCACGCCCACGACGGTCAGAGCGACGTCGTCGTCGCGGAATTGCTGGCCGACCGCGGCCTCGGGGCTCCGGAATCCGAGCTGCCGGGCGCCGGCGGCGCTCAGGACCACGTTGGCGCTGCTGTTGGGCGGCGGCTCGTCGCCGAGCGCGTCGGTCGCGTCGTCCCCGGAAAAGCGCTCGGAGAAGGTTCGCCCGGCCAGCGTCTCTATGCCCATCGTCGCGAAGAAGCCGTTGTCGACCGTGTAGAAGCCGAGGCCGACCGGGTCGGCACGGCCCGGCAGCTCGACGAAATTGGTGGTGCGGCGGTCGGAGGCGGGGGTGAGGTCGGCTCGGCCGACCGAGACCACGCCCGGCAGGCGCGCGACCTGATCGCGGATCGCTTCGGCGACCGGGCTCACCTGCTGGCGGCCGAGATTGTCGACGACCAGCAGCCCTTCGCGTTGATAGCCGGCGTCGGCGTTGCGGACGTGCTGGGTCTGGAAATAGATGATCGCCGTGCAGATGATCAGGGTGATCGAAATCGAGAATTGGGCGACGACGAGGACGCTTCGAAGCCGCACCGAGCCCTGGCCGCCGCTCGGCTGATTGGCTTTCAAGACCGCGGACGGGCGGAATCCGGACAGGTAGAAGGCCGGGTAGAGGCCCCCGACCATGCCGACGACCAGCGCCAGCCCGAGCATCGGAAGAAGCACCCCGTCGGTTCCCAGATAGGTGAGCGCCAGATCGTCGCCGAGGAAGTTGGAGAAGGCGGGCAGGCTCACCTCCACGAAGGCGAGCGCGAGCAGCAACGCGATTCCCGCCATCAGGATCGATTCGCCGAGGAACTGGGCGATGAGCTGGCGCCGCATCGCGCCCAGCACCTTGCGCAGCGCCACTTCGCGCGCCCGCTGCGAGGCACGCGCGGTCGCCAGGTTGATGAAGTTGACGCAGGCGATGCCGAGGATCAGCATCGCGACCGCCGCGAACGTCATGATCGTGGCCCGGTCGTTGCCGGGCGTCATCGCGCTTTCCTGGAACGTGCCGAGATGAACGTCGCGGACGTTCTCGAGATGAAGCGCCCAGCGATCGGCGCGGCTCATCTCGCCGGATCCGACATTGTCGAGCGGGATGGTGCGCTGCTCCCAGGCGGGAAGCTGGGCGTTGATGGCGGCCGGGTCGGCGCCGGGGCGGAGGCGGACATAGACATAGGCGGGGACGCTGTTCCAGCGGACCAGCGCCTCGGGATCGTCGGCGAACACCGCCGGCGACAGGCGGCTCAGCATCGGCAGGTCGAGATGGCTGTTGCCGGGCAGGTCGCGGATCACGGCGGTGACGCGAAGATCGGCGGGAACTCCGCGGCGGATGACGGTCAGCGTCCGCCCGATCGGATCGGAGTCCCCGAAATAGCGGCGCGCCTCGGTCTCGTCGAGGACGAGGGAATCGACGTCGCGCAGCGCGGTTCGGCGGTCGCCGCGCACGAACGGCACGTCGAGCACGTCGAAGAAGGCCGCGTCGACCATCAGCATGTCGGCATAGGCGGCCTGCCCGTCGCGGATGACGATCGGGCGAGTATCCCAGGCCGCGGTCACCGCCTCGATCTGGGGAAAGTCCTTCTTCAGCCCGGCGGCGACCGGATAGAAGGTCTTCTGGGTGAAGGTGGGGGGCTCCTCCGTGGCGACCCGTTCGCTCTGCACCTGATAGGTGCGCTCGGCGTTCGGCAGCCACCCGTCATAGCTGAGATGATGGCGGACGAAGAGCAGGATGAGCAGGCAGGCGGCGAAGCCCAGGGTCAGACCGAAAACGTTGATGAACGTGTAGGTCTTGTTCTTTGCGAAGGCCCTCAGCCCCACCGTCAGATAGTTGCGCCACATTTCCGAAGGACCTCCGCTTACTCGTACCGCAATGCGTGGATCGGATTGGCGCGAGCGACCTTGAAGGCGTGTCCGGCGATGGTCCCGATCGCGATCGCCAGCGCCAGAAGGCCGGCGATGACGAAAGGCACCGGGCCGAGGTCGATTCGCGCGTCGAAGGTGTTCAGCCACTCGCGCATCGCCCACCAGGCGACGGGCCAGGCGATCAGATTGGCGATGATCACCGGCTTCGAGAATTGCCAGGCGAGCAGCCGGACGATGTCGCGGGTGCGGGCGCCGAGCACCTTCCTGATTCCGATCTCCTTGGTGCGGCGCTCGGCGGTGAAGGCGGCGAGGCCGAACAGGCCGAGGCAGGCGACGATCACGGCCAGGGCCGCGAAGCCGGCGAAGACCTGGGCGCGCGCCTCTTCCGCCTCGTAGAGCTCGGCGATCCGGTCCTCGCTGAACTCGCCGTCGAACGGCACGTCCGGCGCCAGCCTCTTCCAGGCCTGCTCCAGGCGGGAGCGAACGCCCTGCGGATCGCGGCCGTCGTGCCGGACGAGCAGGGTTCCGGCGCCGTTATTGTCCCACGAGAACATGATCGGATCGATCGGCTCGCGGATCGAGCGGAAGCGCGAATCGCGGACCACGCCGATGATGCGCGCCGGGACCACGCCATATTCCGACTCGACGAAGGTGACGTTGACGGTCTTGCCGACCGCGCTTGCCGGCTCGCGGAAGCCCATGCGCCGGGCCGCGAGCTCGTTGATCACGAGGTTGACTCCGCGGGCGACCAGCGCGCGCTGCGATTCCGGAGTGGGCGGGAAAGGCAGGTCGATCTTGTCGGCCGGGCGGTTCTCGTCGAACAGCCGGCCGGCGACGAGCTGGATGCCCATCGTTTCGAAGAAGCCGGGATCGACCGAATAATTGCCGATCGTGACCGGCTCGGTCTGGCCCGGCACCTGAACGCCGGAATTGGAGTTGTTGTCGGTGGCGACGCCGATGCCCGAACGGCCGACGGCGGTGACGCCCGGGATTCGCTCCATCTGGTCGGCGATCGCCTCGCTTCGCTCGAGCAGCTGCCGGCGCCCGAGATTCTCGACCTGGATCAGGCCGTCGCGGCGGTAGCCGGGATCGGCCGTGCGGGCGTAGACGGTCTGCGCATAGACCACGGCGGTGCAGATGATGAGGCCGATCGAGACCGCGAACTGGCCGATGACGAGCGCGTTGCGAAGCCGGCCCGAGCCTTCCGCCTCGGCCGAGGACTTGTTCGCCTTGAGCACCTGGGCGGGCTGGAATCGGGACAGGTAGAAAGCCGGATAGACTCCGCCCGCCGCGCCGACGACCAGGGTCAGGAGGACGATCGGGAGAAGCATTCCGCCCATCCCGAGATAGTTCATCTCGAGGTCGGCATCGAGGAAGCCGGACAGGCTCGGCAGCACCAGCTCGACGAGAGCGAGCGCGAACAGCATGGCGATTCCGGCGATCAGGACCGACTCGGCCATGAACTGGGTCATCAGCTGCTTGCGATTGGCGCCGAGCACCTTGCGCAAGGCGACCTCGCGGGCGCGCTGGCTGGCCCGCGCAGTGGCGAGGTTGGTGAAGTTGACGCAGGCCATGGCGAGGATGAGGAAGGCGATGATCGTGAAGGTGACGATCGTCCGCCGGTCGTTGCCCGGAGTCATCTCGCCGTCCTGGGACTCGCCGAGATGGACGTCGCGGATGTTGGCGACGCGCCAGTCCTGCTCGTCGCCGGCATTGTAGGTGTCCTGGCCGAATTGCTCGTTGGGGATGTTGCGCCGTTCCCAAGCGGGCAGAGCGGCATGGATCGCTTCCGGATCGGAGCCGGGCCGCAAGGTGAAATAGTACCAGCCCGACTGCCAGCCCCAGGAGGTCATGAAGTCCGGCGTCTCGGCGAAATAGGTGTTGGGATCGAAGCGGGCGACGATGGTGAAGCGGGCGTGGCTGTTGCGCGGAAGGTCGCGGGCGATGCCGGTGACTCGATAGTCGCGCGAGATTCCGCGCGAGATCATCGTCAGCGTCTTGCCCATCGGATTGTCGGCGCCGAACAGACGGCGGGCCTCGGTCTCGGTGAGGACGACGGAATCGACCTGGCTCAGAGCGGTGCGAGCGTCGCCCTGGACGAGCGGGAATTGCAGCACGTCGAAGAACAGATTGTCGACGAGAAGCACGTCCTCGGTCGGCAGCGCTTCGCCGTTGCGGATGATCACCGGCGCGCTCGACAGGGCGTAGACCGAGCGCTCGACCTGCGGGAAGTCCGCCTTGAGCCGCTGCCCGGCGACGTAGGAGGTCATCTGGAGGTGGGTCTCCTCGCCGGTCTGCTTGGACCGGTAATGACTCTGGAACTGGTAGGTATTGGCCGCATTGGGCAGCCACTCGTCATAATTGGTCTCGTACCTGACGTAGAGGAGGAGCAGGAGGCAGGCCGCGAGCCCGACGCCCAGGCCGAAAATGTTGATGAAGGCGTAGGTCTTGTTCTTGATCAGCGCCCTGACGCCGACGGTCATGTAATTGCGCCACATGATTTCTTCTCCCGTCCCTCGCCTGCTCAGTTCTTCGACCGAGTGATCCGGCCGGTGCCGTTCACGTCCTCGGTGACGTTCCGGGGATCGCCGCGATAAGTGACCTCGCCTGTCCCGTTGACGGTGGCGACGATCGTCTCGGTCACATAGGTGCTCGCATCGCCCGAACCGTTGATCAGGATGTGTGCTTCACGCGCGCGCAGATCCTGCAGATCGGCATCGCCCGAGCCCTGGATCCGGACCTCCACCTCATCGACCGCGCCGTCGACGTGGAACGAACCGGAGCCGTGGCCCGCAAGCGCGAGCCGGCCGCCGTTCAGCCCGGCGATCCGGGCATCGCCACTTGCCTCGAGATCGACGCGATCGAGGCGCGGCATGGTGATCCGGGCTACCATCGGCCGCCTCACCCGGTAGCCGCCGCGGACCCGGAGGTGCAGGGTCCCGTTCTCGGCCTCGGTGCGGATCCGGTCGATGAGATTGTCGTCGCCCTCGAGCTCGATCGTGGCGCTCGGCCCGATCCTGATCTCGACGTCGAGCGCATCGTCGGCGACGACTCGGGTGAAATCGCCCGCCGGCCGAATCTGCCGCACTCGGTTTCCCGAGCCCATTTCAGGCGTTCGGTCCCCATAGATGACGGCGATCCCCTGGTCGCGATTGACATTAACCGTCCGGTCCGGCTCGCCCGCGCTGGCAGAGCAGGCGAGCAGCATCGTGGTGGCGATCAGAAGGATCCGCATGGTTCTCACTCCTGTGCTCCGGGGGCTGGTCGCCGCGCGACGATCTTGATCTCGGTAAGGCCCCGGTCCGGGATCAGCCGGTCGACGTCGATCGCGGTCCAGGCGGGGAATGGGGCGCGCACGTAGCGCCGATGGACGGCGACGATCGACGGCATCTGCTGAGTGACGTCGGTATGATAGCTGGTGATGTCGACGACATCGTCCCAACCCGCACCGGCACGGGCCAGGATGGCACCGATCCGGCGGTACACGCGGTCATAGGCGGCCTCGAGGCTCTCGCCTTGGCGCTGGCCGACGACGATGCCGGAAAGGTAGATCGTATCGCCAGCGACGACCGCGTCGGAATAGCCCCACTCCTCCTGGAACCGCCGCTCGCCTTCGTCTTCCGACATCAAGACGGTGGCTTGCTGCCGCGCCTGTGCCGCAGCCGCCGCCGGGACGGCCGCGGCGGCCAGAGCGATGAGGAAGGCGACGCGCACTACGCCGCCCGGCGGTGCTCGACGAGGATGCGGCCGTCCAGCATGTTGACGACGCGGCCGGCATAATCGGCGTGGCTGGGCGAGTGAGTGACCATGACGATGGTCGATCCCTCGGCGTTGAGCTGCTGAAGCATCTTCATCACCTCCTCGCCATGGGCGGTGTCGAGGTTACCGGTCGGCTCGTCGGCGAGGATGAGATTGGGGCTGGCGACAAGGGCCCGGGCGACGGCGACACGCTGCTGCTGACCGCCTGACAGCTGGGACGGCCGGTGCTTGGCGCGGTGGGCGATACCCACCTTGTCCATCACCTCGTCGACCCGGGTGCGCCGCTCTGACCCGGGGACGTTATGGTAGAGCAGCGCAAGCTCGATATTCTCGCGGACGCTGAGTTCGTCGACGAGATTGAAGCTCTGGAAGATGAAGCCGATGTTGCGCTTGCGGAAGTCCGCCAGCTTCGACTCGGACAGGCCGGCCACCTCGGTGCCGTTGAAGACGTAGGAGCCGCTGGTCGGGCTGTCGAGCATGCCGATGACGTTGAGCAGAGTCGACTTGCCGCAGCCCGAGGGGCCCATGATCGCGACGAACTCGCCTTCCGCGACGTCGAGGAAGATGCCGTCGAGAGCCGTCGTCTCCACGGTGTCGGTGCGGTAGACCCGCGACAGTTCACGCATGCTCAGCATTGATAGGCTCCCTTCATTGCCCACTGAGGTCAAGCCGATCACGTTCGGCAAAACCGGTATAAGGTGAGGTGATGACGCGCTCGCCCGGATCGAGCCCTTCGAGGACTTCGATGAAGTCCGCGTTGCGGCGGCCGAGCCGGACCTGGCGCTTGATTGCGCTGCCGCCGTCCGGAGCGACCACGAACACCCAGTTGCCGCCGGTCTCGTTGTAGAAGGCGCCGTTGGGGATCAGCAGCGCCGGGGCGGGATCGCCGAGCGTCAGCCGGATCTGCACGGTCTGGCCGCGCTGGAGGTCGGCCGGCTCCTGGCCGATGAACTGGAGATCGACCTCGAAGGCGCCGTTGCGCACCTGCGGGTAGATCTTGCTGACCCGCATCCGGTAGGGGCGGCCGGCCACTTCGGCCTGGGCGATCTGCCCTTCGGTGACTCGACCGAGATAGAATTCGTCGACCTGCGCGCGCAGCTTGTTGCGGCCGGCGCTGTCGATCTGCCCGAGGCGCTCGCCGCGCGGGAAAGACTGGCCCACCTGGATCTCGAACGAGGTCAGCTGGCCGGCGACCGGCGCGCGGAGATTAAGTGAATCGAGAGTGCCGCGCGCGAGCTCGAGACTCTGGTTGAGCGCCGCCGTCGAGGCGCGCAGCTGGGCGAGCTGGCTCGATTGCAGACGCTCGTCGGTCGCCTGGGTCCGACGAAGCACCGCGACCCTGGCACGGGCCGCTTCCCAGGCGTCGCGGCTGTCCATGAACTGGCGACGGGGAACGAAGCCCTGCGCCGCCAGTGGCCGCTGCATCTCGTAAAGGCGGCGGGCCTGATCGGCGGTGAGCTGGGCCTCGATGATCGCACGCTCGTTGGCGAGGCGCGTCTGCGAGAGCGCCAACTCCTGGCTGCGCATCGAGTTGATCTGCTGGGTGACCTCGGTCTGGCGGGCGAGGACGTTGAGCTGGAGGTCCGAATTCGAAAGGACGGCCAGCATCTGCCCCTGCTGCACCATCGCGCCGTCCTCGACGAGCACCTGTTCGACCCGGCCGCCTTCGACGGCGTCGAGGAACACGGTGACGAGCGGCTCGACCCGCGCGCGCAAGGGCAGGAAATCGTCGAAGCGGCCGCGCTCGACCGTCGAGATGGTGATCCGCGAGGATTCGACCGTCTGGCTGTTCGCACCGGGGGCGAACCAATAGAATAGGAAGGCGAGCAGCAGAACGCCGACGACGGCGATGCCGATCTTGACCTGGTTCGACAGGCCCTTGCGCTCCACGACGCGGTCCATGCCGCCGCCGCTCTCCGGGCGCCCGTCTGTTTTCTTAATCCGCACCACGCTCATTCATACTCGCTCCAAAGGGCGTGGGCGACGGCAGACTGTCCGAAACCGAACAGTTCCTGTCCGCCGCCGCACACTGTGCCCGGCCTCACGCAAGCGGCAGCGCGACGAGGGTGAGAAAGCCGGTCATGAAAAGGCCGACCGTGAAGGTCAGCGTCTCGAGCTTTGCCATCGTTCTACTCCCTGAACTGGAAATCCCCTGTCCCGGTGGATCAGCACGAGCCGTGCCAAGTGCTGAAACCGGCGGAATTCCGTCGATTCCGCATCGACGCCAGCTTCGGCGCAAGCGCCCGGCCGTGTCCGCTTCCGGACAGACCTGTCCGCAGCCGGACGACGGGCGCGACTCTGGCACGCTTATTGATAGTCCATTATTCCACAGGTTCAGGAGGGCTCAGTGAACCAGGCGAAGCGCTTCGGGCGCTGCATCATCATTGACGACGATCCGGACATCCTGCTGTCGGCGCGGTTGCTTCTCAGGGATCTGTTCCGGGAAGTCGCGGACTTCCAGTCGCCGGAAGCGGCGCTGGCGGCGATGGAGCAGGAGCTGCCCGACGTCGTTCTCCTCGACGCCAATTTCGGACGGGGCGCGACCAACGCCGCCGAGGGCTTCCAGTGGCTCGCCGAGATATTGCGGCTCGACCCGCAGGCCGTGGTGGTCATGATCACCGCCCATGCCGGCGTCCAGATCGCCGTCGAGGCGATGAAGCGCGGCGCGACCGACTTCGTCTCCAAGCCCTGGTCGAACGAGCGGCTGCTGGCGACGGTTCGCACCGCCGCCGCGCTCAGGACCTCGCGCGAGGAGGCGGTGACCGAGCGCAAGCGAGTCGCCGCGGTCGGAGCGCCGGCCGCCGGCGGCGAGATGCCGCTGCTCGGTCGCTCGCCGGCGATGGCACGGGTCTATTCGTTGGTCGAGCGGGCGGCGCCGACCGAGGCGAACGTGCTGATCCTCGGCGAGAACGGCACCGGCAAGGAGCTGGTCGCCCGCGAGCTCCACCGGCGCTCGCGGCGCGGCGACAATGTGCTGGTCTCGGTCGATCTCGGCGCGGTCGCGGAAAACCTGTTCGAGTCCGAGCTGTTCGGCCACGTCAAGGGCGCCTTCACCGATGCCCGCGGCGACCGCATCGGCCGGCTCCAGGCGGCGCACGGCGGGACCCTGTTCCTCGACGAGATCGGCAACTTGCCGCTCCACCTCCAGCCCAAGCTGCTGACCGCGCTCGAGCAGCGCCAGGTCGTCCCCGTCGGCGCCAACAAGCCGGTGCCGATCGACGTCAGGGTGATCGCCGCGACCAATTGCCCCGCCGAGCAGCTCTCCGAGGAAGGCCGCTTCCGCCAGGACCTGCTGTTCCGGCTGAACACGGTCGAGATCGAGCTGCCGCCCCTGCGCGAGCGGCGCGAGGACATCCTGCTGCTGGTCGAGCATTTCGTCGCCTTCTACGCGAAGAAATACGGCAAGCCGCCGCGCCGCATCCCGGCCGAGGTCGCCACCGCGCTCGAGCAATATGACTGGCCGGGCAACGTTCGCGCGCTGCGCCACGCCGCCGAGCGCGCGGTCATCCTCGCCGACGCCGACGCATTCACGGTTGAGGACTTCTCGCTGACCCGGGGCGCCGCTGCGCGGCCGACGGCGCCGGCGCCGGCGGAGAGCTCGCGCGACGACCTCAACCTCGAGCGGGCCGAGAAGCACATGGTCGAGCAGGCGCTGAAGAAGCACAGCTACAACATCTCGCTCGCCGCCGCCGAGCTCGGCCTCACCCGCGCCTCACTCTATCGCCGCATGGAAAAGCACGGGCTCTAGATGCGCTTTCGAAGCCGCTTCATCCTCGGCCTGGCGTGGCGGCTCGGCCTGCTGCTGCTCGCCGCCTTCGGCTTCGTCCAGACGCTCTACGTCGAGGGGCTCGGCGCCGCCCGGGTCGTCGCCGGCCTGTTCGTCGCCGGCGCGGCGGGCCTGCTGTGGCGTCACGTCCAGCGCACCAACATGGAGCTGACCCGGTTCATCGATTCGGTGCGCTTCGCCGACTTCAGCCAGGGTTTCTCGCATCGCTTCGACGGCAGCGGCTTTGCCGAGCTGGGCGCCGTCCTCGATGACGCGATCAGGCGGATGCGCGACGACAAGCACAAGCTGATCGACGCCAACCGCTTCTACGAGGCGGTGCTGGACGACGCCCCGACCGCCCTGCTCACCGTCGACGGCGACGGCAAGGTCGAGCTCGCCAACAAGGCGTCGCGGCGGCTGCTGATGCGTCACCGCGGCGTCCGGATCGAGGATTTCCGCGCTTATGGCGACGCCTTCGCCAAGGCGCTGGAGGGGGGCGCGGTCAACCGCCCGCGCCTGGTCCCGCTGCTCATCGACGGCGTTCCGCAGACGATGCTCGTCGGCGCCGCGGTGGTTCACCGCCTCGGCGGCCTCGTCCGGGTCGTCGCGGTCCAGCCGATCCAGGGGGAGCTCAACGCGATCGAGATCGCCGCGCAGAGCGACCTCATCCGGGTCCTCACTCACGAGATCATGAACTCGATGACTCCGGTGACTTCCCTCGCCCACAGCGCCGTCGACCTGATGCGCGGAGTCGACGCCGCCGGCAATCCCGACGTGCTCGACGCCCGCGCCGCGGTGGAGACGCTGGCGCGGCGGGCAGACGGGGTGATGCACTTCGTCGAAAGCTACCGCCAGATCAGCCGCGCCCCGCAGGTCCGGCCGCGACCGATCGACGTCCTCGCCTGGGGACAGGAGCTGGAGGCGCTGTTCCGGGCGAGCGAGGGGGCGGCGGACGTCGACTTTGCCGTTGCGGTCGATGCCGACGCGCCGGAACTCGAAGCCGATCCGGATCTGATGAGCCAGGTCCTGATCAACCTGCTGCGCAACGCCGCCGAGGCCGCGCGCGGCCATTCCGAGCGGCCGCGCGTGTCGCTGACCTTCTCGCGAACCCGGGCCGGGCGCACCCAGATCGAGGTCGAGGATAACGGCCCCGGCGTTCCGGAAGGGCTTCAGCAGGACATATTCCTCCCCTTCTTCACGACCAAGGCGAAGGGCACCGGCGTCGGCCTCAGCCTGGCCAGGCAGGTCGTGCTCGCCCATCGCGGCCTGATCAACGTGGCCGACGGGGCCGAGGGCGGAGCCCTGTTCCGGATCGTGATCTAGCTGGCGATCCGCCTCGCCACGGCCTGCGTCTGAACCGCGATGTCGGCCACGGCGACAGTCTCCCAGAAAGCGCCGCGGGTGATCGGCCCCACTGCGTAAAGCCGGCGCGAGGGATCTCCGGACGAGTCGACGGCGCGGCTCTCGGCATCGACCTCGACTCCCAGCCGGCAGCTGTCGGGCCGGATCCGGCCTGCCGCGAGCAGCGCCTCGAGCAGCGGCTCGCCGGCGCGGCGGATGTCGAGCTCCGGTCCCGTGCAATTGACGATGCGTCGCACTCGAAGCTCCTCGACCTCGGCACCGCCGCGCCGCCGCCATCGAACGATCGCGCCGTCGTCCACCCGGTCGGCCGCGATCAGCCGCCCGGCGACGACGGCCAGCCGGCCTTCCCGCTGCATCCTCTCGATCCGCTCCGCCACCGCCGGCGCGATTCGGTGGCGATGGACGTCCCACCACGGCCGCAGGTGACGCAGAAAGCGGCGGCGCTCCACCAGCGGAGCTTCGCTCCACAGCGCCTGCACCACCTGCCGAAGCTCGTGCACCGCCTCGCGCCAGCCGATCCGGGCGCCGCGGCTGCGGACGGCGCGGACCAGGGCCGTGCAGGTGCGGGGGAAGTCGGCCAGCGGCTCGACCACCGGATCGCGCCTGAGATGAGGGCGCGGCGCCAGGCCGCGGCGGGAAAGCGCCACGATCCGGCCGCCGAATCCCTCCGCGTCGAGGCTGAGCGTCGCGTCGATCGCCGTCAGCCCACTGCCGATGAGCAGAACGGCGCCCGGCTCGTCGAGATCGCGGCCGACCGCGCCGAACCAGGGGTCCTCGACATAGGCGGCGCCGAGAGCCTCGGGCGCGATCCCGGGGGGCGTGGGCGGACGGAGATTGCCGAGCGCGAGGATGACGGCGTCCGCGGCGACTGAGCGCCCGTCGGCCAGCTCGACCTGTTCGCCGCCGCCGGCCGCGGCGATGCCGACCGCCTCGCCGCTCACGATCTCGAGCCGCTCCCTCTCCGCCGCCGCGAGCTCGCAAAGATAGTCGCCGAACAGCATCCTCGGCGCATAATCCTCGGCCGCGCCGCCGCGGGCGGCGTACCAGCGCGCGAAATGGTCGGGATCGTCCGGATAGACGCTCATCCGCCGGGCGGTGACGTTGAGCAGGTGCTCCGGACGGCGGGTGCCGTAGGCGGTGCCGCGCGCCGGCTCGCGCTCGCGCTCGATCAGGGTCACGCGCTCCACGCCTTCGCGCAGCAGGTGGAGCGCCTGGATCGTCCCCGAGGCTCCGGCGCCGACGACCGCGACGTGCCGAGCCCTCACACGGCCGCCGTTTCGATCGGCTCCTCGATGGAGACCGGATCGGCGAGGCTGAGGCCGTCGAGGATCCGCGCGGTCTCGTCGCGGACCAGGAGCATCGCCCGGTGAAGCCGGCATTTGTCCTCGGTGATGCAGTTCCGGCAGGGGACGTGCGCCAGCCGGCTCGCGCAGGGCAGCAGGCCCAGCGAGCCGCGCGTCAGCCGGACGATCTCGCCATAGGTGATCTCCGACGGCGGCCGCGCCAGCCAGTAGCCGCCCTCGCGGCCGCGCATGGTCTCGACCAGCCCGGCCCGCCGCATCTGCGACAGGATGACGGTCAGGAATTTGGGCGGCAGATTCTGCGCCTCGGCGATCTCGCCGAGCTGGACCGGCCCCTCGCCGTAGCGGTCGGCGAGGTGGAGCAGCGCCCGGATTGTGTACCGCGTTCGTTGAGAAAGCATGGCGCTCCAATGAACCGGGCGGGCGCGAATGGCAACGGTGCAGGAACGGCCTGACAGGCGCCCCGCGGCCCTCTATCAGGCGGTCACGCGCCCGGAGCGCGGGACGGAGGGGCGATGGCGCAGGCGCGGCGGCCATTCTGGCGGACGCTTTATTTCCAGGTGCTGGTCGGCATCGCGCTCGGCGTCGTCGTGGGCTGGCTGTTTCCCGATGCCGGACGAGCCCTCAAGCCGCTCGGCGACGGCTTCATCAAGCTGGTCAAGATGATCATCACTCCGGTCATCTTCCTCACCGTGGTGACCGGAATCGCGGGCATGGCCGATCTGCGCGCGTTCGGCCGCGTCGGCGCCAAGGCCATGGCCTATTTCCTCACCTTCTCGACCCTGGCGCTGGCGATCGGCCTGATCGTCGGCAATTCCGTCCGGCCCGGCCGGGGGCTGGACGTCGATCCGGCGACGCTCGACGCCGGCGCGGTCTCCTCCTACGTCTCGCAGGCGCAGGAGCGCACCGTCACCGACTTCGTCCTGCACATCATCCCAGAGACGGCGGTCAGCGCCTTCACCTCGGGCGAGATATTGCAGGTGCTGTTCGTCGCCATCCTGTTCGGAGTCGCGCTGGCCCTGATCGGGGACAAAGGCGAGCGCCTGCTCGGCAGCCTGCGCACGCTCACCGCAGTCGTCTTCCGGATGGTCCATATCCTGATGTACGCGGCCCCGCTGGGCGCGTTCGGGGCCATGGCCTTCACCATCGGCCAATACGGAATCGGCAGCCTCGCCAACCTGGCCGGGCTGATCGCGACCTTCTACGTCACCTCGCTTCTGTTCGTCGTCCTGGTCCTCGGGCTGGTGGCCCGGTTCGCGGGCTTCTCGCTGCTCGGGCTCGTCCGCTACGTCAAGGACGAGCTTCTGCTCGTGCTCGGCACCTCCTCGTCCGAAAGCGCGATGCCGCTGCTGATGGAGAAGCTGGAGCGGGCCGGCTGTCCCAAGCCGATCGTCGGCCTGGTCGTGCCGACGGGCTATTCCTTCAACCTCGACGGCACCTGCATCTACATGTCGCTGGCGGCCCTGTTCATCGCCCAGGCGACCAACATCGAGCTCTCCTTCGCCGACCAGCTGCTGCTGATGGCGGTGGCGATCATCTCGTCCAAGGGCGCCGCCGGGGTGACCGGCTCGGGCTTCATCGTGCTTGCGGCGACCTTGTCGGTGGTGCCCTCGGTGCCGGTCGCGGGCATGGCTTTGATCCTCGGCGTCGACCGCTTCATGAGCGAATGCCGCGCCCTGACCAACTTCGTCGGCAATGCCGTGGCGACGATCGTCGTCGCGCGCTGGGAAGGAAGCGTCGATCCGGCCCGGCTCCGCGCCGCCTTCCGCGGCGCCGGCGGCGATCTCACCGAGGCGGAGAGCGACGCGCTTCAGATCGAAGGCAGGAGCGACGTCCCGGCGCCCTAGCCGGAGCGGCCGATCCCGCGTTCAACCGCCGCTTCGCAGAAAGCGGATCCGCAGGCTCCGCATGGCCAGCTGAACCTCGTGGAGGAACAGGACGAGCCCGACGATCAGCATCGCCATCGCCGCGATGAACAGCCCCGAGATCAGCCGCCCGGCCGCAAGCTGGGTCGGCGCCGCGATGAACAGGGTCGCGACGACGACGCAGACCAGCAGAGCGCTGGCGGTGCAGCAGGCTATGGCCAGGTTGGCCGCCGTGATCCTGCGGGTGAGGAAGCGCAGCTCGGTGATCGCCAGCGACCGCTGGCCCTCGTCGAGCGAGCCGAGCGCGCCGGCGATCTCGCGCGCTCGGTCGACGACCCGCGCGAGCCGGTTCGCGAGCACGTTGAGGATCGCGCCGACGCCGGCGAGCAGGAAGACGGGCGCCACCGAGAGCTGGATCTGGTGGGCGATTGCGGAGACTGCGGCAGTCGGTTCCATCGCCCGCCCCTAGGGCGTCCGGCGCCGCGGGCGCAAGCGGCGGCCGAGCTTCCGCCCGCCATGTCCTAGCATCACCTGCGCTTCCTGGTTTAGCAGGGGCGGGGCGGCGAGCGGAGACGGTCTTGGCGGCACATCATCACGGCCATTCGGGCCACAGCCACGCGCCGGCCGATTTCGGCCGCGCCTTCGCCATCGGAATCGTCCTCAACACCTTGTTCGCCGCCGCCGAGGCCGCCGCCGGGCTGATCTTCGATTCAATGGCTCTGCTCGCCGATGCCGGCCACAATTTCTCCGACGTGCTCGGCCTTGCCGTGGCCTGGGTCGGCGCCGGCCTGTCGAAGCGGGCGCCGACTCGCCGCTTCACCTACGGCTATCGCGGCTCCTCGATCCTCGCCTCGCTGGTCAATGCGCTGCTATTGCTGGTCGCGGTCGGAGCGATCGCCTGGGAGGCGGCGGGCCGCTTCGGCGATCCGCCGGCCGCGCCCGGCCGGGCGATGATCGCGGTCGCGGCGGTCGGCGTCGTCATCAACCTTGCGACGGCGCTGCTGTTCGCGAGGGGGCGCAAGCGCGATCTCAACATACGCGGCGCCTATCTGCACATGGCCGCCGACGCCGGCGTCTCGCTCGGGGTCGTGCTGGGCGGCCTGCTGATCCTGTCGACGGGCGCGGCCTGGATCGATCCGGCATTGAGCCTGCTCATCGCCGCGATCATCTTCTGGAACACCTGGGGCCTGCTCAAGCAATCGGTGTTCATGTCGCTGGGCGCGGTGCCCGAAGGGATCGAGCCCGAGGAAGTGCAAGCGGCGCTCGCGGCAATGCCCGGCGTCAGTGCGGTGCACGATCTTCACATCTGGCCGATGGGCACCGCCGATACGGTGATGACCGCCCACGTCGTCGTCGCGGGCGGCCATCCTGGCAACGCCTTCCTCGCCCAGGCGCAGAGCGTGATGCACGACCGTTTCGGAATCGGCCACGTCACCCTGCAGATCGAGCTTGAAGCCGGGGCCGACTGCGCCGACTGCGCTCCTGGCGGCGGGTGAAAGGCGGGAGCGAGGAATGACGAGCAATATTCTTCAGGTGACGCCCTTCATGCACGTGCCGGATCTGGAGGCTGCGCTCGCCTTCATGACCGGGATCCTCGGCTTCAGCGTCGGCTTCAGGCAGTCCAACTATGCCTATGTCAGCCGCGAGGGCGCCGGCCTGCGCATCCTCGAAGTGGGCGGCGATCCCTCGCCGCCGGCGACTCACCGATTCGCTTATTATTTCGACTGCCGAGACGTCGACTCGCTCCATGCGGAGCTCAAGCCGAAGCTCGACCTGCTGCCCGCCGAAGATGTCCACGGCCCGGCCGACAAGCCTTATCGCCAGCGTGAGCTGCTGGTGAAGGCCCCTGACGGCAACCTCATCGTGTTCGGCCAGTCGATCGCGTGAATTCGCGCGCTTTCGCGGCGCGAAACGGCTAGAGGGCCCGCGTCAGCCATCAAAGCAGGAGACGGACCATGGCGAAGGGCCAGAAACGGTCGAGCAAAGAGATCCGCAAGCCCAAGGCGGAGAAACCGAAGAAGAACGCCTCCAATCCGTCCACCAAGGGCATGATCTCCGACTCCAAGCGCTGAACCCCGCCGGGCACGGCGGATTTCGTTCTCGAGCGGTTCGTCGCGGCGCCGGGCGGCACTTACGCGCGCGCTGGCGGAACCGGAGCGCGGCCGCAAGCAGCGCCGCTGGATGTATTTCATCTTCGCCGGCAGGCCGGCCGGGCCGCGCCGGCAGCGGCGCCCCAGCCGCTGTCAAAGGCCCGCGTGGCACCCTCCGGGTCGATCATGCGTTGAACCCGCATCGCGCCTTCGCGCTCGGGAGTATGTGTCATGAAGAAGATTCTTTTGGCCATGACGGCCGTCTCTGCGATTGCGGCGGCTTCGCCGGCCGTCGCCCAATATTCGAGCCAGTCGGGGCAATATCAGAACCAAGGCGGGTTCCGGGGCGGGATCGAGGCCCGCATCGAACGGCTTCAGGCGCGCCTCCGGGCGGGCGTTCAGCAGGGCTCGATCGACCGGCAGGAAGCCTGGCCGCTGCGCCGGGAGCTGCGCCAGCTCGAGGATCTGCACCGCCAATATTCGGCGGACGGCCTCAGCGCCCAGGAGCGCCAGGACCTGCAGCTCAGGCTGCGCGAGCTGCGCCGCCAGATCCGCCTCGCCGACGCCGGCGCCTACGACCAGTATGACCGCGACGGCGACTGGCGTGACGATGACGATCGCGGCTACGGCCAGCGCGACCGGATCGACCGCGACAATGACGGCTACGACGACCGCGATACCGACCGCGACGGCCGCTGGGACGACAATGTCCGCGACCGGGTCGACCGCGACAATGACGGCTATGACGACCGCGATACCGACCGTGACGGCCGCTGGGACGACAATGCCCGCGACCGGATCGACCGCAACAATGACGGCTATGACGACCGCGACACGGACCGCGACGGTCGCTGGGACGACAATGTCCGCGACTGGGTCGACCGCAACAATGACGGCTATGACGATCGCGACACCGACCGCGACGGCCGCTGGGACGACAATGTCCGCGACCGGATCGACCGCAACAATGACGGCTTCGACGACCGCGACTTCGACCGCGACGGGCGCTGGGACGACGATCTCAGCAACCGCGTCGACCGCAA
>Ga0196962_10000106_pt1 | contig 53118 bp, 41 predicted proteins | sample S3v_20metaG_FD_183186 | JGI IMG/M metagenome (GOLD analysis project Ga0196962, IMG submission 183186) | Soil microbial communities from Anza Borrego desert, Southern California, United States - S3+v_20 | ecosystem: Environmental > Terrestrial > Soil > Desert | place: USA: California | collected...
CGCCGCCGCCGGTGAGACTGCCGCCGGGCGCGCCTGACACGCCGGCGTCGGCGCCCCCCGGGCAGGCGGTGGAGCCGGTCACCTGTCCGCCTTCACCTCCCGCTGCGCCCGCGCCGCCCCCGGCGCCGCCCTCGCCTCCCCGCAGCGTCGCGCCCTGGGTCGTGGTGTTGAAGCCGCGCGTGCCGGCGGAGCCCTGCTGGCTGCCGGCCCCGCCCCGGCCACCGGTTATCGAGAGCGTGCCGCCTTCTCTGAACCCGTCCAGGCCGCCCCCGCCGCCCCCGCTGGCGAGAACCTCGATCGTCGAGTCGAGCTCGAACGTGGTGTAGCCACCGCCTCCTCCGCCCAAGCCGCCGCTGCCGCCGCCGTTGAAGCCGCCCGCGGCCCCGTCGGCGTACGGCTTGCCCTGCCCCCCGACGCTGATCTGCGCCACCTGCCCCGGCGTCAGCGGTTGCAACGTGGTCCAGACCCGGGCCCCGTTTCCGCCCGCCCGTTCCGGGCTTCCGCCGGCCCCGCCGCCTCCGCCGCCGTCGACGATCAATGACGCGTCCTGCACTCCGGGGGGGACGGTCCAGGTCGCGGGAGCTCCCGAGTATCGATATGCGAGCTTGCACTTGCCCTCCGCACAGGTCGGTCCCGACAGGACCGGGACCGTGACCGTCAGCGGCTCGGACGGGGCGCTTTCGTTTCGGGACTCGTCGCGCGCGACGACGACGTAGTCGTGCTCGCCCACCGGAGCCCAGCGGTCGAGGTAGCTCGCGGTCGAGAGAGTGGTCATCACCTTGCCGTCGCGATAGACGAAGTACCGCTCCACGCCAACGTTGTCGGTGCTGTCCCAACTGAGCCGCACTCCGTCGGCGCTGACGGTCGCCTGCAGCTGCGGGCGGCTGGGCGGCTCCGTGTCGACCTCGACTTCCACAGTCGCATGGCCGTTTGCTGCCGACAGGGCCCTGACCTGCACGGGCCCTCCGTCGAACGTCTGCCCGACTTTCAGGGGCGCGTCGGCGAAGCTCGCCGTCGCCGGGTTGGCGTCGAGCAAGAGCGTCTCGGGGGAGTTGAATTCCGCCGTCGCTCGGATCGACACGCCCGTCATCGAGGCATCGAAGACGTTCTCGAAGATGCCTCCGGCCTGCCTGATCTCGAGGTAGTACCAGGAGGTGATGTTGTCGTTGCCGGCGGCTCGCGCCCGGGGAACGCGCAGCACGGTCGGTTCGGTCGTGGGCACGAGCGCGGACCGCAGGGAGTAGGTCCCGGAGACCGACACCGTCTGGACGTTTTCCGGAGCGAAGAGGCCGAGCTTGTCCAGGTTCCACCCGTTGTTGTGCCTGTAGCCGATGTTCCCCATCGTGTCGAAGGGGTCGCCGTACTGGCCGATCGTGCAGGTGTCGCTGATCTGGACCCTGACGCCGCCGGACGTGCAGGTCCAGCTACCGGCGTGCTGGAGGCCGAAGTTGTGGCCGAACTCGTGCGCGATGGTCGCCGTGGCGGCATCTCCGACGGTGTTTCCATTGATGTTGATTCGGCTCCCGCCCAGATCGGCGATTCCCCCCCACTGGCAGGCGCTCTTGAAGGGGAAGATGTAGACGATGTGCTGATAGCCGGTGAGGTCGATGCCAGCCTCCGCCGCAGCCTGGTCGGCTTCGTCGTTCCAGGTCCCGTAGGGGCAGCCGGCCGCGGAGCCGCCGAGGCTGAACGGCCCGAACACGTCCCCGTCCGCGCGCAGCTTGCCCGTCAGGGAGATCTGGCCGTAGGACTCCTCCTCATAGAAGGCGCTGACCGAGTTGGACGCGGTGAAGACCCTCGAGCGCGCCTGTTCGAGCGACCAGGAGTGGCCGGAATCGCCGGGGAGAGTGAACAGGACCACCGCGACTTTGCGCGCTCCCGCAAAGGGGCTCGCCTGGCTGGTCGCGGTCTCCTCGACCTCTCCCACCAGGCGTCCGTCACGCATCTCGCCGGTGACCACGACCTCGTCCCCCGGCTCCGCCTCGAGCGCGGTGGGCACCACCGCGGTCTCCTCGTCACCGGACATCAGGCTGTACCTGGTGGTCGACTGGTCGGTCCGATAGTCGTCGATCACGATCGCTTGGAGCGTGCCCGAGCGCGTGGTCGCTGCCGATGCAGGCAAGCAGAGGCCGCAAGCGGCGGCAATGACGGCGCAGGCCGCTGCCAGCAGCCGCTTCGCGGAGCTCCGCTGTCGTGTCTTTTCCCTAAAGGTCATGCCTGACAAGGTCGACCTCCGCAGCCGCCGCGCGAACCACCGAGAGTATCGCTCGATGTATCGGTGCTAGTCAGACCACCAGTCGCGCTGGCCCTCGACGTCTTCGCGCGGGGCCTCGCCGAGATTGGGCGCGCCGATGACGAGGATCTCGAGACCCTCCGGCCCCGCCTCGTAGCCTCGCCACGTACCGGGCGGGACGCGCACCGCGTCCCATTCCCGAAGCTCGACGATCTCGTCGTCGAGCTTCATCCGCCCGCTCCCGCTCAGGACCACGTACACCTCCTCCTGCTTCATGTGCGTGTGGCCGTACGGAAAGCGATAGCCGGGCGGGACCCGCTGGTAGCCCAGGCCGGATTTCTCGAGCTCGAGCGCCGCGGTCGCCAAGCGGAACTCCAGGTCCGGCGAGCCGTCGAAGTTGGACCCGACGTCCTCCAGATCCCCCTTGAGGTTCCTGAGAGTGAACGGCACGGCGCAATCCTATGGCACCCCTGGCCGGGTTCCCCCGGGAGAAAGGGCGTGCGGAGGGGCGCCCACCTATGCGAGTCCCGTCCTTGATTTCACCTTTGGCTCCAGGCGATTTTTCAGCTCGGCGCCACGGGTGGGATGTGGTGGTTGCCCTTGAACAGGTCGCTCGGGTCGTAAAGCGCCTTTGCCTGACGCAGGCGCGCCCAGGTATCCGCGTCGAAGAAGCCGCTCGCGTCGGCAGGCTCCATCACGAAGTTCGGGTAGTCGCCCGCGCGGTGGGGAAGGACGGCCCGGTCCACGGACTCGAGGTACGTCCTCGCCGTCGCCGCCGAGGCCTCGTCCTCGGCCACGCCGAGCGACAGCATGGCGAGCGAGCCCGGCAGGGTCGCCCGCGCCCCGGATCCCGGCGCCCGGCGCGCGAGGGCGCCGCCCATATGGCGCAGCTCGACCATCGCCAGGGGCGATCCGGACCCTGGGCCGGCGGCGGCGAGGAGCTCGTCGACTCCGGCGCTCGGCAGATCGCCGAGCAGGGCGGTGGTGCTCACGAACGGCAGCGGATCGGGCGGGTCCATCGCCATCTCGCCGAGCGCCGCCGGCGGCACGACCGCGAAGGTGTCCATCGCCGGGCCCAGGTCCCGCACGGGCCGCAGCAGGGCGCGCCCCTCCCCCTCGCTGCCGAGAAACGCGCCGAAGATGACGGTGAACGAGCCGCCGCGGACCGGCTCCGGCACGTCCGGCTCATCCGGGAACTGCAGGAGCTTCGCCCAGCTCATCAGCTCGTCCGGCAGCGTCGGCAGCAGCTCGGTCCAGGCGTGCAGGACCTCGCCCGCTCGCTCGAAGGGAAAGAACATAACGCCGGCGTAGAGGTCCTCGACCGGGTAGACCGCGAACTCGATCGCGGTGACGAGCCCGAAGTTCCCGTTGCCGCCGCGAAGCGCCCAAAACAGCTCCGGCTCGTTCTCCGCGTCGACGCGCGCCACACGTCCGTCCGCCGTGACGAGCTCCATCGCGGTGACGCTGTTCGTCTGCAGGCCGTATTTACGGGCGAGCCAGCCCATCCCTCCGCCCAGCGAGTAGCCGGCGATGCCGACATCCGGGGACGAGCCATGCAGCGCGGCCAGCCCTAGCTCGGAGAGCTGCGGGACGACCCGCTCCCACTTGACGCCGGCTCCGACCCTCACCCGCCTCGCGTCGGCGTCGATGGACACCTCCTGGAGCTCGCGGACGTCGACGAGGAGCACGTCCTCGAGCGACCCGAGCGCGTCCGCGTTGTGGCCGGTGGCCTGCGGCGCGACCCGCAGCCCGTTCGCACCGGCGTATTCGACCGCGGCGATCACGTCGTCGACGTCGCGGGGAAGCACGACGGCGGCGGGCCGCAGATCGGTCGCCAGGTTGAAGACCTGGCGGGTGGCGTCCCAGTCGGGATCGGCGGGGGCCACGACGCGCCCGGTCATCTGCGCGGACAGGTCGGTGAAGGGGGTGACGGTCAGCATCTCGCGGTCCTTTCGTTAAACATGGCGTTCATCGATTTGCACGCTAAGGTAACATGAATGAACGCCATGTCAACCCAAACTAGGAAATACGAGCTCAAGGCCCGGGCGGAGGGCCAGCGCGAGACGCGCGACCGGATCGCGAAGGCGACCGCCGAGCTGCACGAGGAGAAGGGGGTCGCCCAGACCACCGTGGCCGAGATCGCCCGCCGCGCCGGAGTGACGCGTCTGACCGTGTACAACCACTTCGCCGATCTCAGCGAGCTGATCCCCGCCTGCGCCGCCCACTACGAGACGCTGCATCCGCTGCCCGACCTCGGCAGCGCCCTCCGGCTCGCCCACCCGGGTGAGCGCGTGCGCGGCGCGCTCACCCGCCTATACGGCTGGTACCGCGAAACCGAGCCGATGTACAGCAAGCTCTTCAGCGACCGCGCCTCCGTGCCGGAGCTCGATCGCTTCCTGGAGCAAAACTTCGATCGCATGCAGGCCGAGCTCGCCGACGACCTCGCCGCCGGCTTCGTCCTCCGCGGCCGGCGGGCGGAGCGGACGCGCGCGCTGATCCGGCTCGCGCTCGACTTCTGGACCTGGCGCCGCCTGGCCCGCGAGGGCCTCGACGACCAGGCCGCGGCCGACCTGATGGGCGCCGCGATCGCGTCGGACGATTGACGAATGCTCCGGGCCGGCGCCTCAGTGCGCCTTTAACGCGGCTGCCATCTTGGCGGCGGTCCCTGGGCTGCCCCGGCGCGTGACCGGCGGTCTTTCCTACTCGGCCTCGGGACGGATGTTCTGGTTGAGCCGGAAGAGATTGTCCGGATCGTAGGCCGCCTTGATCCGCGCCAGCCGGGCGTAGTTCTCGCCGTAGCTGGAGCGAACGGCGGCGTCTCCTTCCTCCAGCAGGCCGGGGAAGTTGAAGTACGTCTTGCCGTCGGAGAACGGGGCCGTGGCGTCCCAGAAACCGCGGGTGTAGTCGATGTTGGCCTGATCGTCGCCGGGGTCGTGCCAGGTCGAGTCGATGCTCAGCATCCACTCCGAGCTGCGGTCGCCGAACGCCGTCTCCTCGGCTCCCACGCGAGAGATCGCGCCGCCGCAGTGGCGAACGATCACCAGCGTGTCGTTCGAGGGCCGGCGCTGCGACCACTCGGCCGTCGTCTCGATCGCGGCATCGGAGAAGCCGTCGAGGTAGTGCGCCTTCCAGTAGTAGCGCCGGCCGCGCGGGAAGAACGGGTCGAGCGAGCCCTGGAGGTCGAGATAGTCGAACGGCCCGCTCACGTCCACGAGCGGATTCGCGAGCTCGCGCAGGGGCGCGATTGCTCGCTCGCCTTCCTGCGGGTCGCCGGCCCAGATGCCGATGAGGCCGACGTGCGGGCGGCCGCGCAGCTCCTCGGGCAGCTCGTCGGCGACGGGCAGTGCCCAGACGAAGCCCGCGGTGGTCAGCTCGTCCGGCGCCCCGCTGACGGCATCGCGCCAGGCGGCGAGCACCTTCCGCGCGTCCTCGAGCGGGTAAGCGACGTTGAGGACGAACAGCTCAGGTCCGAGCGCGTGTGCCCGCAGCTCGAACTCGGTGACGACGCCGAAGTTGCCGCCGCCGCCCCGCAGCGCCCAGAAGAGGTCGGGGTGCTCGTCGGCGCTCGCACGCACGCGGCGGCCGTCGGCGAGCACGACCTCGGCGGCGAGGAGATTGTCGATCGTCATCCCGTCGCGGCGGCGCTGGTGGGAGACGCCGCCGCTCAATGCCAGGCCGGCGACCCCGGTCTCGGAGACGACGCCGCCCGGCACGGCGAGGCCGAGCGGCGCGGTTGCCCGGTCGACGTCGGCCCACGTCGCGCCGCCCTGCACATGCACGGAGCCGGCGGCGGCCTCCATGCGGACCTCGCGCATCGGCGAGAGGTCGACGACCAGGCCGTCGTCGCAGACGGCGGTGCCGGCGACGTTGTGCCCGCCGCCGCGGACGGCGAGGGACAGGCCGTGCTCTGCCGCGAACCGGACCGCCGTTGCCACGTCGCCGGCGTGGGCGCAGCGGGCGATCGCCGCGGGACGCCTGTCGATCATTCCGTTCCAAACCCGGCGCGCGCCCTCGTACTCGGGGTGCTCAGGGGTGATGACGTCGCCGGCCAGCCGCTCGGCGAAAACGGCGAAGGAATCGGTTGCGATGGACGGTTCAGGCATTTCTTCCTCTCGGTTGTCTCGAGTGACTCGAAGCTTGGGTCCAGAGCTGGGTGCCCGACAAGGGGCTAGGCCTCCGCCTCGACCTCGCGCCAGAAGGCGTCGACGCGAGCGTTCCATTCGTCCGGGACCTCCTGGAACGGCTGGTGGGCCTCCTCCTCCATCACCTCGAAGCGGGCGCCCGGGATCAGCTCGGCGACGGCGCGGCAGAGCTCCGGGCGACTGGTGCTGTCGCGCCCGCCGGCGAGGACGAGCGTCGGCGCGGCGACCTGGGGCAGGCGCTCGCTCGTGTCGTGGCGGAGGAAGGCATCGAGAAATCGCTGCATGTCCTCGGTCGCCTGCTTGTGGGGAAAGGCGAGCGCCCCGTCGATGATCTGCTCGACGGTCCCGTCGTTGTGCGCCCGCGCCGTGTAGATGTCGAGGAAGAACCCTTCGAGGAAGGCGCGCTCGCTGGGCGCGACCTCGGCCAGCCAGCGGACGAACATGCCCCACGAGCGCAGGTAGGGGTCGGCCGCCGCCCAGGTGCTCTGCAGGACGAGGCTGCGGACGAGGTCGGGATGGCGCAGCGCCAGCTCCTGGGCGATGACGCTGCCGCCGGAGAAGCCGGCGATGTGGGCGGCGGGAATGTCGAGCGCGCGCAGGACCGCGGCGGCGTCGTCGGCCATCTCCTCCACCGCGACCGGGCCTGGGGGCATCGCGGTCCGTCCCGCGCCGCGGTTGTCGAACGCGGTCAGCCGGTACCGGTCGGCGAGCCCGCCGAGTTGGAACTGCCACGACTCGACGGTGTCGCCGAGACCGCCGATGAGCAGCACGTCGGGCCCCAGCCCGACCTGGTCGACGTAGATCTCGAGGCCGTTCGCCGCGACCATCTGCGGGTACTCGGCTGCCTTCGCCGTCTGGATCGACAATCGGTGCGGGCTGTCGGTTGGAATGCTCATGCTCCTCCTTGCGGTTTGGTCTCTATCTGGGGGGTGCGGAAGACGCCCCTCGGGTCCCACTCGGCCTTCACGGCGGCGAGTCGCTCCCCGCTCGAGCCGAACGCCGCGCCGAGCCGCTCCGCGCCCTCCTCGCCGAGGAAGTTCGGGTAGGTCGCGCCGATCGACCACGCCCCCATCTCGTCGCGGATCGCGCGGCCGAGCGCTCGGCAGCGCTCGTCGTCGGCGGGGTCCTCCCAAAGCAGGAGCGGGTGGACGATGAAGCGGGCCTCGCGGCCGGCGAGCGGGGAGTGCTCGGCCCCGAACCGGCGGACCGCTCCGCCCCAGGGGACGATGAAGAGCTGCGAAGGGCCGGGAGGGATCTCAGCGGCGCGCGCCGCGAGCGCGTCGATCGCCTCGTCGGGGAGATCCGCGACGTTCTCCGCCGTCCAGTAGTTGCGATAGCCGGGCGGGTCGTCGATCGAGCACTGGAAGTCGGCGTAGGCGGTGGGCGCGAAGAAGTCGGCCGCCGGTGGCCCGAGCTCGCGGATCTCCCGCAACGCCTGCTCGCCTTCGGCCAACGGGCCGGCGTACATCCCGGCGATCATCACGGCGGGCTGCCCGTGCAGCTCCTCGGGGACATCGGGCTCGGGTGGCGCGGTGATGAACGCGAACGCGAGGCCCAGCTCCTCGGGCGCGTCGAGCATCACCTCGCGGAACAGGCGCAAGAGCTCGCGCCCTCGCTCAGCCGGGTGCAGGACGAGACCAGCCATCACCTCAGGGCCGACGGGATGGAGCCGGAACTCGAGCTCGGTGACCACGCCAAAGCTGCCGCCGCCGCCGCGCAAGGCCCAGAGGAGCTCCCGGTTCTCGTCCTCGGTCGCGCGTACCAGCCCGCCCTCTGCGGTCACCAGCTCAGCCGCGACCAGGTTGTCGCAGGCGAGGCCGTGCTTGCGCTCGAGCCAGCCGGAGCCGCCGCCGAGGGTCAGACCGCCGACCCCGGTCGTGGACACACGCCCGCCCGTGGTGGCGAGGCCGTGGACCTGGGCGACCCGGTCGACCTTGGCCCAGGTGGCTCCGCCTCCCACGCGCGCCACCCGCCGCTCGGGGTCGACGTCGACGTCGCACATGTTCCTGAGGTCGAGCACGAGGCCGTCGTCGCAGAGCGACCGCCCGATGACCGAGTGGCCACCGGCGCGCACGGCGACCTCCAGCTCGTGCTCGTGCGCGAAGGCGAGCGACGCGATCACGTCGTCAGGCGCGGCGCAGCGGGCCACGAGCCGCGGGCGCCGCGCGATCGCCGAGTTGAACAGCGTGCAGGCATCGGCGTACTCGGGCTCGCCGGGCTCGTAGAGGCCGCCGCCGAGGCGAAAGCGCAGCTCGCTCAGCGCGGTCTCGGGGAGGGGATCGAGATCGGGGGCGGCGACGGGCGCCGCGTCGTTCTTGCTCTGGATCATGCCGACGAACGTACGCCCAACCCCGTTGCGGATCTTCGCCTGTTTCGGCCAGTCGGCAAAGATGGCCGGAACCGGCCAGGCCGCTGCCGACGTCGCTTAGAGCAGTCCTTCGCGCGTGGCGTACGCCACCGCGGCAGCGCGCGAGGGCAGGCCCAGCTTGGTGCGCACGTTCGCCACGTGGCGGTGCACGGTGTGAGGGCTGAGCGTCAGCCGCTCGGCGATCTCACCGTCGCCCAGCCCCTCGGCGATGAGCGTGAGCACTTCGCGCTCACGCGGGGTCAGCTCGCCGATCCCGCCGGACCGCGAGACGTCGCGCGAGGCTCCCAGCCTCGCGAGCGCCTCGCGAGCACGCTTGGCCTCCGCACCGGCAGCGTCCTCGCGACCGAGGGAGAGGAGGGTCCGCGAGAGAGCGAGGCGCGAGAGCGCCGCCTCGTACGGAGCGGCAGACTCCGCGAGCAGGTCGAGGGCGTCCTCGAGGCTGCGGCGCGCCTGCTCGTGGTCTCCGCTCATCTCGGCGATCTCCCCCTCGACCAGGCGGGCACGGCCTCGTAGGTACGGCGTTCCAAGCCGCTCGACGATGTCCGTGAGCTCGACCAGCGCCTCCCCGGCCCGATCGAAGTCGGCCAACCCGCCCCGGGCGCGGGCGAGCAGCTCGAGCGCGGGGACCCGCTCGATCGGGGCAGACCCTCCGGTGCGCCGGAGGACCCGCTCGGCGATGTCGGCCGCCCCCGCCGCATCGCCCTCCTCGAGGGCCAGCGTTCCCAGCCCCACGAGCGCGGAACGGTGAGGAAGGGCGCGCTCGAAGAGCCCGCGCGCCTCCTCGGAGCGGCCCTGCCGGGCTCGCAGCTCGCCCAGCCGGGCGAGACCGTCGGGCGCCATTCCCGGGCGCATCGCCTCCAGGTCGGCGAGGGCGGCGACAAGCTCCAGCTCGGCGGCCGGCCACTCGCCTCGGCAGACGAGGACCTGGCCGTAGGCGCTGCGGCAGACGCCGATCAGGTGCCGCCCGTTCAGCCGCTCGCCGATCGAGCGCATCGCCTCGCACCACTGGACCACCCTGTCGAAGTCGCCTACCCGCTCGCAGACGGAGATGAGTATGCACAGGGCCCAGGCAGGAGAGATCGGGAGTTCGAACTCCTCCCCGACGCACAAGGCGGCGGCCTCGTCCAGACGCCGCAGGCCCTCGTCGACCTGGCCCTGGGCGACCCGCGCCGCGCCCTCGATCGCGATTCCCAGCGCCTCGAGGTCGGGAACGCTCAGCCCGGCGCCCAGGGTGGCCGCCTCACCGCCCTTGGTCACCGCCGCTTCGGGGTCGGCGTCGATTTCGAGCGCGTAGTAGCCCTCGATGACGAGCAACCAGCCGTGCTCCCCGGACGGTGGGCGCCCGTCGAGCAACGACCGGCCGCGCTCCAGCCATCCCGCCGCGACCGCCTCGTCGCCGCGGAAGTGCAGGGCGTCGTTTGCCAGCCATCCCGCCATTCGCGCCGCGCCTCCCACGTCCCCCGAGGCGCGGTAGGACCGGAACGCCTGCTCGCGCGCGGCGAGGGAAGCGTCGGTGTCGCCGAGCCATGAGGTCGCCCAGCTCAATCCCTCCCACGCCACGATGGACTCCTCGCGTTTGAGCGCGGCCTCGAAGCACCGCCGCGCCTCCTCCCAATCCGATCTTGCGAGGCCGGCGTTGCCGGCCGCGACCAGGTCCTCGACCGTCTCGAGATTGGGATTCATCGCAATGCCCGACGGAGTCTAAGGCGTGCGCTCGCCCCAGGGCCGGGGCAAACGGTTCAAGCGGCAAGTCCAGTCGCGCACCTGGCCAGGAGCCGGCTTACCGCACTTCGACCGGCGTGCCGGGAAGCGCCCGCGGCGCCAGCCAGCGGACGATCCGGTTCTGCATGCGGATGCAGCCGTGCGAGCGGGCCGAGCCAAGCGGGTCGGAGAGGAGCGAACCGCTGCGGCCGTGCATGGCGACGCGGCCGGGGCCGCCGCCGTAGTTGCGTAGCGTGTTGAAGTGGGCCGTCAGCTGCAGCGCAAACGGGCCAAGCACCGAGCCAGCGGGCTGGCGGACGCGCTCGTAGACGGCGAACAGCCCGCGCGGGGTCGGCGTCGAAGACTTGCCGATCACGATGCGCCAGCTGCGCACGCGGTGGCCGGCGCGGTAGGCAGTCGCGCGGCGGCGGTCGCGGTCGATCTCGATCCGCCAGGGCGACTGCCGCAGGCGGGCGAAGTCGGCGTCTATCCAGCCGGAGCGGCCGTTGGGCCGGTCCGGCAGACGCACCCGCAGCCAGAGCCGGCCGTCTCGCCCACGATGCTCCGCCAGCACGAGCAGCGCCACCGGGCCACCGTCCCAGGCGGCGACCGTGCCGACCCGGGCGGTGACCCGGGCGCCGGAGCGCGGCGCTGCCCGCGCCACGGTCGGGTAGACGAGCTTCGCCGTCCAGGCCGAGGTCGGGGTCGGGCCCCGGACCGCCAGCGGCTCGTGCTTGCCGTCGCGCTCCGGCGCCCCGGCGGCGCTCTCCGGGAGCGAGGTCCCGGCGAGCGTCGCCAGCGCGATCAGCAGCGCCGCCGGGCGCCTAGCCCGTGACGCCGCCCGCACGGCCCGCTCCGGCGTACTCGACCCGAACTCCCGCCACGCCCTGGCGCTTCGGCGCGTTCTCGGCCTTCGCGTAGGCGACGTTGCGAGCCATGCCGCCGACGCCGCCGTCGACCCGTGCCGCGAGGCGGAAGGTCTTCGAGGCACCGGGGCCCAGCAGGTCGATCTCCCAGCAGGCGTCACCGCGCTCGAGCTGCGCCCCGGAGAGCGAGGCGAATGAGAGTTTGCTCGGCAGGCGGTCACAGACGACCACGTCGGCGGCCGGCCCGTTGCCGAGGTTGGCGACGCGGATCTTGTACTTGATCCGGTCGCCCGCCTCGACCGAGCCCTTGCCGATCCGCGTCTTCTTCACCGTCAGCTTCGTCGTGGTCAGGGTCGAGCGGAGCTTCGCGGTCGATCTGTTGTTGTTCGGATCGGCATCGGCCACAGCGGCGGAGACGGTCGCGGTGTTCGCGATCGTCCCCTCCTCCATCACCCGCGCCCTTACCGTGACCCGGAGCTCGGCGCCGGTAGCGAGCGAGGCGACCTGACAGGTGACCACGCTGTTTTTCTGGCTGCATTTGCCGCCGGGAACGGTCGCCTTGACGAACTCCAGCGAGTCCGGCAGCGTGTCGACGATCTTCACCCCGGTCGCCGTCGCCGGACCGCGGTTGGCGACCGCGAGCTCGTAGCTGACGGTGTCGCCGACGTTTGGCGCGGTCGAGCCGTCGACCGTCTTGACGATCGCCAGGTCGTAGTCGCTCGGCGCCGGCGGGTCGACGACCGTCGTCGCTTTCGATTCGTTGTTCTCGGGCGCCGGATCGGGCTCTTCCGCCGTCACCGTGGCGCTGTTGAGGAGCGAGGATCCCTCGAGCGCCGGGGGCACGTGGACGACCACCTCGATCTGGGCGGCGCCGCCTTTCGGCAGCGTGCCCAGCTGGCACTCGACCGCGCCCGCGCAGGAGCCCTGCGTCGGCGTGGCGGAGATCAGCTCGAGGCCGGCTGGCATCGCGTCTTTGACGGCGACGCCGGTCGCGGTGGAGGGGCCGGCGTTGGCGACCGCCAGGGTCCAGGCGAGGGTGCCGTTGGCGTTGACCCGGGCCGGGCCGGTCTTGACGATCGAGACGTCGGCCGAGGGCCCGACTTCGGTCGTCGCTTCGTCTGAGTCGTTGCCGGGTTCGTCGTCTCCCTGGTCGCCGTCGACGGTCGCCGAGTTGACGACCGTGGTGTCGGCGAGGGCGCGCGGCACGGTGACGGTGACCTGGCGTTCGGCCGATTCGGCGACCGCCAGGGGGCCGATCGCGCAGGTAACCGTGTCGGCGGCGACCGTGCAGCCGGCGTCAGCGGAGACGAAGACCGTGCCCGCCGGCAGCGGGTCGGCGATCGTCACGCCGGTCGCCGGGTCTTCGCCGTTGTTGGTCGCTTTCAGGGTCCAGGTCAGCTGCCCGTCGGCGGCCACCGTGGCCGGTCCCGTCTTTTCCAGCGCCAGGTCGGCGACCGGTCCGACGACCACGGTCGCCTCGTCGGAGTTCGGTTTGCCGCCGCCGGGCGGTTCGCTCGTCGTCGTGCTCACCGTCGCGACGTTGTCGTGTTCGTCGTTGGCGACGCCTTTGACCGTGATCTGGACGGTCTCTTCGTCCCCGGGCGGCATGTCACCGAAGGCGCACTCGACCAGGTTGCCAGTGTGCGAGCAGGGCGGTTCGTCGGCGGAGACGAATTCCAGCCCGGCCGGCAGCGGATCTTCCAGCTCGACGTTGCGCGCCGTCGAGGGGCCGTCGTTGCCGACCACCAGGGTGAAGGTCGTCTGCTGTTTGCGGTCGATGGTTTCGGGGGCGACGCTCTTTTCGACCCAGACGTCGGCCAGCGAGCCGGCGGTCGGCCCGAAGGTCGATTCGTCGTTTGCCGGTTCCGGGTCGTCGGTGTCGGTTTCGACCGTCGCCGTGTTGCTCAGCGGCGATGCCGTCGCGCCGGGGTCGACTTTGACCGTGACGTCGTAGGTCTGGTCGAAGCTGGGTGGCTGGTCGCCGAGCGCGCATTTCACCTCGCCGCCCGCATGCGCGCAGGGAGCAGTGGTCGAGACGAAGGTCGTCCCGGCCGGAAGCGGATCGGCGACGACCACGTTCTCCGCGTTCGAGGGGCCGAGGTTGCGGACCCGCAGGTGCCAGGTGTAGTTCTCACCGGCGGTGTAGCCAGGTTCCCCGGTCTTTTCGATCGCCATGTCGGCTTCCGTATCGACGTCGAGGGAGCCTTCGTCTTCGACCGGCGTCGTTTCCTCGTCGGAGGTCACGGCCGCGGTGTTGGTCAGCGTGGTGCCGTCGCCGACTTCCGCGGCGACTTTCACCGGCAGTTCGATCTGCATCGAGGAGTGGGCCGGGATCGAGGCGATCGCCCATTCGATCGTCGTCTGGCCGGCACCGGGGCCGGCGCTGACACCGGTCTCCGAGAAGCCGGTGGACGGGGTCGCCGTGGCGGTGCCGGCTTCATAGCTCAGGCCCGCGGGCAGCACGTCTTCGACTTCGACGTTGCGGGCGACGCCGTCGCCTTCGTTGTCGACTTCGATCGTGAACGAGGAGGGCGAGCCGGCCGTGGCGCCGCCGCCGTCCGGGGTCTTCTCGACGCTCAGCTGCGGCACCTCGAGGGTCGCCGTCGCTTCGTCGGGTTCGGTCCCGTACGGGCCTTCTTCGTTTTCGGTGTTGCCGGCTTCGTCGCTGGCCAAGGTCACCGCGGACCGGTTGACGTTGGCTTCCGGGCCGGTCCCCGGCGAGGTCTTCGCTCCGACTCCCGGGGTCGCCTGGAAGGCGATGACGACGCTCTGTTCCGGCCCAACCGACGGGATGGTCCACTCGAGCTGCTCGCTGCCGGAGACCAGGGTCACGACCGGCTCCAGGGCGCCCCCCGGCGTCACCGTCGTCGATCCGCTCTCGTAGCTCCAGTTGGTCGGCAGGATGTCGTGGACGTGGACGTCTTTCGCCCCGGCCGTCGCCGAGCTGTTGGCGACGACGATCCGCCAGGGGAATTCCTGGTTGATTTCGGCGTCGCCGGTATCGGGGTTGCCCGAGAGACCGGTGGTCTTCTCGAGCGCGAGCGCCGGGAAGTCGAGAACCGCTTCGGCGCTGTCTTCGCCGCCGTTGGTGTAGTCGCGGTAGCTGTGGGTCGGGTTCGCGTCCCGCGTCGCTTTCGGCTCGCCGAAGTAGTGCGGGACTTTGGCCGTGTTCGGGACCTCCTGTGCGTCGTGGAGCTGATCGGCCGCGACGAATTTCGCCGTGTAGGCCAGCGTCACGCTGCCGCCGTCGGCGGCGATCGGCCCGTCGATCCGCCAGGCGACGTCGGGGTCGCCGGCGGTCCAGCCGTCGGTGACCGTGACGCCCGGCTGGGCTTCCAGTTCGACTTCGGTCAGCGCCGCGTCGGGCTGGTCGGTCACCTCGACGTCATAGGCCGGGGAACCGCCGTCGTTGGTAACGGTCAGATGGTAGGTGAGCGCTTCATTGCTGTGGGCGGGCGTCGGACCGTTGCCGAAGGCGCCGTTCCCGACTTTGATCTGCTTGTCGATCGAGACGTTCGGCTCGGCGACCGTCACCGTCGCTTTCGCCGGGCCGACCACGTCGTCGAATTCGGTGTAGAAGGGAATCGGAAATTCTTCGAATTCGCGTTTGTCCGTGCGGTTGCTGGCGATTCTGGCGTTGTTGACCAGTTTCTGGCCGGCGAGGACTTCTCCGCTGAAGAAAGGTGTTCGCCGCCACGAATCCCGCGTAGGTGAATTTGATCACCTGCGGCTGGCTCAACCCCGAAATGTCACCGAGGTCCCAGGTGAGAAACGTCTCTCCAGTGTGGCCGCTCGGATAGCGTTTCACCGGGTTGGCCAGCGGGCAGCCGCTGACGCAATCCTCGGAGATGAATTTTTCGAATTCGATCCCTTCCGGGAGGACGTCGAACACGGTCGTGTCGAAGAGCTCGACGTTGGCCGGGATCGTCACGGTCACTTCATAGGTGACCGACTCGCCGATCGTCGCTTCTTCGGGCGTCACCGCCTTGGCGATCGAGGCGCCGCCGATTTTGACCGTGTCTTCGGCGGTGGCTTTGTAGCCGGTGCCGGTGGTGCGGCGGCCTTCGGTCCCTGCGCTGAGGCTGGCCGTGGTCGATTCCACTTTGTTGGTCAGGCTCGAGCCGGCGATCGCCGGTTTGTCGACTTTGACGCGGTAGACGATCTGGGCGTTGGCGCCCGGGGCGAGGGTCGTCACCGTTTTGCTGATCGTGCGAGTGTCAGCGTCCCAGATCGCACCGCCGCTGCCGGGTACTTCAGCCTCGTCGAGGAGCGCTTCGTTGCCCGGCGCCACGCCGACCGGAGTCAGCCCGGTCGGGATCGTGTCGACGATTTTCACGTCGTGGGCGGTCGAGACGTCGGCCGCGTTCGAGTTAGTCGTGGTCACCGTGTAGGTGACGATGTCTTCGGGGTCGACCCGGCTCGGGTTGACGTCGTCGCCCTTGGCCTGCGAGATCAGCGGCTCGACGATCGTCGTCGTAACGCTCGGCGAGTTGAGCGATTTCGCACCGGTTGCCGGATCGGTGAAGGCCAGCGTCGCATGGTTGCCGACGCCGGTACCGCGGACGTTCGCCGCCACATCGGTGACGCGGACCTGGAAGCTGAGAACGACCGAGTCGTCGCCGGAGCCGGCGGCGTTCGCGTAGTCGGCCGGGAAGACGACTTTCGGTGCCGTCCCGCTGGGGTCGAGAGTGAAGCCGGCGGGCAGCGGGCCGCCGTTCAGCGTCGCCGAGGCCGAGCCGCCGACGTACGCCTGCCGCGCCGCGGTGTTTAGCGTGTCGGTCAGTTCGGCGGTGCCGCCGAGGGTGGTGCCCTCGGGGACGGTGGCGGTCACCGTGTAGGTGATCGTCTCGCCGATCGTCGCGTGCGAGGCGGCGTCGTTGCCGGCCTCGGTGACGCCCGTGGTCCGGGTCTTCGCGACCGTCGCCGCCGCCGTGGTGACGTTGCTCGGATCGTCGGCCGCCGGCGCGTTCGGCGTCGTCGCGTTGGCAGGGTCGATGTTGTTCGCCGGCGTGTAGACGAATTCGCCGCCGAGGTTCGTTTCGCCGCCGAACTCGCGCACGCCGGCGTCGTTGACGAGGTTGCGACTGGGACCGATGTCGCCCGGTACCGTGGCCGTATAGGTCAGTTTCTTGGTCGCCCCTTCGGCGATTTCGGCGACGGTCCAGACGACGCGGTCGCGGGGGGTGTCGTCGATGCATTCGCCGCCGTCGCTGATTTCGCTCACTTCGGCGCAGTCGTAGTCGGCGGGGAGGAAGTCCCAGACCTCGACGTTGACGGCGTCCTGGGCGCCGTCGTTGGTGACGTCGACGCGGTAGGTGACTTCGTCGCCAGCCTGGACCGGTTTGCCGTCGACATTCGGCCCGTTCGGCCCGTCGACCGGGGAGCCGCCGCGGACGATTCCTTCGACGCCCTTGAGGAGGTCGACCTCGGGGATGTCGAGCGCGTATTCGGCTTCTGCCCGTTGCGGGAAGCTTTCTTCGGCGGTGTTCTCGGAGGAGAACTTGAAGAGGTTGCCGGTCAGGTCGCCGGTCTCGACGATCCCGGATGGCTGGGCGACGGTGGTGAAGAAGCGTTCGAAGATCTCGCCGCCGGCCGGGACGGTCGAGCCGGTGACGGTCCAGGTCAGCAGCCCTTCGCCGGCAGCGGACTCGTCGACGGTGGCGATGACGTTGTTTTCAGGGCCCGCTTCCTCGCTGCCAGGGACGTAGGTAGCCCCCTCCGGCAGGTAGTCGGCGAGCGCCTGCGGCGAGGTGTCGAGCGTGCCGGGGAAGCTGACCCGCAGGCGCCAGCAGATCTGGTCACCGGGGTTGTAGCGGGGCACTGCGGCGGTATAGATGGCAGCCTGGCAGTCGGTCCCCGCCTCGGCCACTTCCTTGAGGATCACCGGCGCGCCGGCCTCCTGCTCGGCGTGACTGGCGTCGACGATCGTCGAGCCGTCGGTCCCGTCGAAGTCGATCTTCGGGCCGGGGGTCGAGCAGTCGGTAGTTCCCGGCGCGGTGCAGCGGGCGAAGCCGGAGCCTTCGGTCGTGACCGTGTTGTCGACGCGGTCGTGGGCGAGGATCGGCCCGGCCGGTTCGAAGTTCTCCTGGTAGTGGGTGCGGGTTTTCGAGGGAAAGGTGATCGTGAATTTGTCGCTGATCGCGGTGTGGCCGAGTTTGGCCAGCGAGCCCGCGTCCCAGGTCAGGGTCCAGGTGCCGTCGCCGTTCTCGGTCGCCGAGGCGTAGGCGGCTGAGGGTTCGTCACCGGTGGGGACGCATTCCGGGTCGTCTTCGCTGGTGAAGTTTTCGGAGCCGAGCGGGCAGAGGCCGTCGGGCAGCGTGTCGGTCACGGTCGCGCCGTCGACGAACTTGTACTCGGAGGTTTCGAAGGTCAGCGTCCAGGTCGTCACCTGGCCCTGGGCGAGGACGCCGCTGGAGCCGCCCTTGCGGACCACCCAGTCCTCGGCGGTCCGGTCGAGGATCTGTTCGTCGCTGGCGGCGGTCGGCGTTTTGCCCTGGTAGGTGCCGCTGGCTTTGGCGTAGGTGCGCAGCAGCGTCTCGTCGAGGACCTCGGGGCCGCTGTTGTTGTCGAGGTTGGTTGCCTGATCGCCAGAGGCGGCGCTTGGCCGCACCCCCGTGAAGGTGTCGGTGTTGGCGCGGATCGGCACCGCGGCGCGGTAGGGAAAGGTTTTCGTCTCGCCGTCGGCTAGCGTGCCGATCGGCCAGACGACATGCGTGTAGACGCCGCTGGGCAGCGGGCCGGGGCCGTCGGGGTCGACGACTTCGGTCTCGACCGATTCCGGCTCGACGCAGCCGGCGAGCGGCGCGACTTCGATCGGTCCCGAGTCCGCGTACTCCTCGGCGCTGCCGGGATTGGTCGGCGCGTCGGTCGTGTGGTCGGCGCCGGGGCCGCCGCAACCGAGGAACTCGAGACCGGCGGGGACGTAGGCATCGAGAACGGTCCCGGTGGTCGGGTTGACGCCGTTGTTGGTGACTTTCAGCGTGTAGACGGTCTGGTGTTCGTGGACGCCGCGCAGGATCTCGCCCTCTGGCGAGGGCTCGTCGATCTCGACCTCGATCGCTTTCAGCGTCTGGATCCCGGTGGCTTCAGGCGTGTAGCCGGTGAAGCTGGAGATTTCCGGTCCCTGCGGGATGCCTTCCGCGTTGAACTTGGGGATGAAACGCGGATCTTCGTTGACGAAGGCCTGCGCTTTCACAGGGAAGCTGTCACCGGCGTCGTAGACGGCTTCGGAGTAGCTGAGGTCGAAGGAGAAGGCTTTGGTCGCCCCCGGCGAGAGGTCGGAGGCGTTCTCGAAGATCAGCGTCGTTTCGCCGGTCCCGGGCGCTTCGGCGATTTCTTTCGGCGTCACCCCGCCGCCGCCCGCGTAGCTGACGCCGGCCGGCAGGACGACCCGGTAGCTGAGGTTGTAGCCGTAGGGCTGCCCGATCGGGTTCGCCGTCGAGACGGTGACGTGCACGGGATCGCCGTACAGGGTCGAGGAGGAACTGACCGAAGCGCTGATGTTCGGCGAGCCGTCGGCGCGAGCGAGCGTCACCAGCGCGAGGAGGACAAGAAAGAGCCCCCCGATCGCGGCCACCACAACCAACCGGCGCGAACGCCAAACCTTCTCCACCCCTGCCAATTGCTCTCTCCTTGTATGTCGACTTCCTGCGGCCTTTTGCCGACGGCCAACTCGAGATCGACTGGTTCCGAAAAAAACTTGAGGGGTGACAACGAATAAATTCTCCGCTCCAATAGGCGGCTAGACGGTGGCCACGGGAGACGACGAGATGCTCGCGGCCGAACGCAGGACGACCGGGGACCCTGCGCAAGGGCCGGGTCGACCGGCCCCGGAAAGGCCTGAGGCGACCGTTCCCTAACGATCACTCGGCTTCCAAGAGGAGGTCCGAATAGCTGCGGCCGATCAGATCGTCGCTCTTGATCCCGAAGGCCCCCCGGAGACGCCGCACCTTTTCATGCTCATGGCTCAGGTCCGAATGCTCGGGTGCGACCGCCTCGAACTCCAGGAAGGCGCCGAGGCCGTCGATCTGATCGAGGTGGATGCGCACGCCCCGCCACAAGAAGAGCCTCCTATGTTTTGAGACGACGATCCTCGCTCCCAAACTCTCCGACAAGGCCGCCTTGAGGCCCGCCGAGGCCGGGATCTCGACAAGTCGGTAGCAACTCAGGCGCTCCTCAGCTTCATCGGGCCGGGCATAAGAGATGAGCTGTGACGGAGCCCCCTCTTCCTCTCGCAACTTGAGGCGGCCGCGAGGCACCTCGAAATAGGTGTCGCGTTGGACAAGCACCCCGTGGTCGGCGGCGCCAAGCGCTTCGCAGACTTCCAGCGACCGGGCGGGGTCGGCGTCCCGGGCCTTCAACTCGATGTTGCGTCGCGGCTCCGTGATGCGCTCAGGGTAGCTTTGTGGCGCACCGTGACTTCGGCCTTCATCGCGCAGATACGACTGGATCGATCTCGTTCGATCGGGAGATCGGCGGAGGAGTCCGCAGCCTATGCCCGGTGAGGCGAACGAAGCCGTGGTCCGGCGTTTCTATGAGGAGCTCTGGAACGAGTGGAGATTCGATGTAGCCGCAGAGATCGTCGCGGCAGACGTGCGCTTTCGAGGCTCGCTCGGTTCGGACTTGATCGGCTGCGAGCGGTTGCTGAGATACATGGACCGGGTGAGGAGCGCCTTTCCGGACTGGCACAACCGGATCGACGAAGTCATCGCTGCCGACGATCGGGTCGTGACGCGGATGACGTGGACTGGCACGCACCGCGGGCCGCTGGGCGAGATCGCGCCCACGGGAGCGCACGTCGAGTATTGCGGCGCCGCCCTATTTCGACTCGCGGACGGATTGATCGAGGAAGCATGGGTCGTCGGCGATACCCAGGAGCTCTGGAGAGCGCTCGGCGAGCTCGACGCCCGGCCATAACCGCGCTGGAGCGCGCGCGGATGTGGATTTGCTCGATGCCGCGCTCGCCGGCGACGAAGAGCTCGCCGGCGCCCTGCCGGGTCGGCGAACGCTTCCGTGACCGACGCCCTGGCGGCTACACCGGCCAGCCCGCCGTCCACACGGTGCGTGACGGTGCCCCTGGTCGAGCGGCGAGGCGACAGTCCCGCTCCGGGCTGAAACTCGACGGCGTGCCGACATTGCGAGAGGATTCCTGTCCATGGCCGGAGTTGCCGTGCTCCTCTTCAGCGACTTGGTCGATTCGACGGCTCTGTTGGCGAGCCTCGGCGATGACCGGATGGATGAGATTCGCCGGGCGCATGTTCAAGACGTGATCGACGCAGTCGCTCGCAACGACGGCCGCGTGATCAAGACGCTGGGCGACGGCGTCATGGCGAGCTTCGAGAGCGCCCTCGGCGCGCTGCGGGCAGCTGCTGCGATCCAGACGGCGGTCGAGCGGCAGGACCAGGCGCAGAGACGGATCGGGATCGCAGCGAGGGTCGGCATCGCAGCCGGTGAGCCGATCGCCGACGGGGATGACCTGCATGGGATGCCGGTCGTGATCGCCAGCCGCCTCTCCTCGGCGGCGGGAACCGGGGAGGTGCTCGTTCACGATCTGGTCCAAGCGCTGGTCGCTTCGCGGGACGGAGTAGAGCTCGAGCCGGCGAGTGAGTACCTGCTGAAGGGCATCCCGGCGCCGGTGCGCGCTTCGCGGTTGCGCTGGCGCGAGTTGGCCGCCAGGGACGACGCTGGCGCAACGAAGGCGCGACCGAAGGGCTCCGGCGATCCGAGCAGCGAGCCCGCCCGCCGACCCGACCCGACCGAGATCCGGCTGCCGCCAATGCTTGCCGGCTACTCGGGCGAGCCGCTGATCGGTCGCGGGCCCGAGATCAGCAGGCTGCGCGAAGCGTGCGCGCCGCGCGACACCTGCCGGGCGGTGCTGATCCTCGGCGAGCCGGGAATCGGCAAGACTCGCCATGCCGCTGCGGTGGCGGCCGAGGCACACGCCGAGGAAGCGGTGATCGTGCTGGCGCGCTGCCCGCCGGAGACCACGGTCGCCTTCGAGCCCTGGGTGCGGGCGGTGGGCGAGCTGGCGCTCGCCGGTGAGGATGCCTGGCGCGCGGAGCTGGCGGAGGCGGCAGGACCCGAGCTCGCCGCGCTGGTGCCGGAGCTGAGTGGGCACGGGACGCTCGCCGAGCGCGCGGCCGCCGACGAAGTCGTCGCCGCCGAGGGAGCCCGCTACCGGCTCTTCCGGGGCATCTCCGCGGCGCTGGCGTTCGCGGCCGGAGAGGCGCCGCTGTACGTCGTCCTCGACGACGCGCACTGGTGCGATCCCGCCTCGGCTCAGGCGCTTGCCCACCTGCTCGAGAGCGCTCCGGCGCCGCTGGTCCTGATCGCGACCGCCCGAGACCAGGAGATGGGCCGCCGCCACCCGGTCGCCAAGGCGCTCTCCCAACTGCGCCGCACCGGCGACCTCGAGGAGCTGCGCTTGGCCGGCCTCGACGCTTCCGACCTCGCGGCGCTGATCGGCGCGAAGGTGGGCAGGGCGATCACCCCTGGAGTGGCAGAGCAGTTGCAGACGCGCACCCTGGGCAATCCCTTCTTCGCCGCCGAGCTGGCCCGCGATCTCGACGGCCAGGGCGCTCTGCGGGCGGGGGAGGCTCTCGGGACCGCCGCGGCCCCGGAGGCGGTCGCCGACCTGGTCGAGGAGCGCCTGGGGCGGCTGAGCCCGGACGCCGAGCGCCTGCTGGCCGCGGTAGCGGCGATCGGGCCGGTGGGACCGGTCGATCTCGCCGCCGAGGTCGCCGCGCTCAGCCCGGAGCAGGCCGAGCGGGCGGCGGCCGAGGCGCTCTCGGAGCGACTGGTCGAGGAGGTGGTGGCAACCGAGCTGACCATCGGCTTTCCGCATGCCCTGATCCGCGAGGCCCTGATCGCCGGGACCGACGATGCTGACCGCGCCCGGTTGCATCTCGCGATCGCGCGCGCTCTGGAGGAGGACCCGAGTGCAGAGCCGAGCGAGTTGGCGCGCCACTACGGCCTCTCCGCCGGTCTCGCGGGTCCGGAGCCGGAGATCGCCGCCCTCCGCGCCGCCGCCGCCGCCGCAGCCGACGCGCACGACCACGAGCAGGCTGCCGCCCACTTGCGCAGCGGGCTGGCGCTGATGCCCGGCGACGACCTCGAGGACCGCGCCGCCGCCTTGCTGGGGCTGGGCGAGCAGGAGCTGCTCTGCGCCGATCTGGCACGCGCCCGGCGCGCCTTCGGCGAGGCGACCGAGATCGCCCGGTCGACTGGCGACGTGACTGGGTTCGCCCATGCCGCTCTCGGATTCGCGGGCGGTGACGTCGGCTTCGGCTGGGAGAACGGCGCCGACGACCCCGCCGCCGCCGGGCTTCTGCGCGAGACGCTGACGACACTCGGCGACGAGGAGCCGCGCCTGGCGCTACGGGTGATCTTCCGGCTCGCCTATCTCTCGGTCGTCGGCGGTGACGACCAGGAGATGGTCGGTCTGGCGCGACGGGCCGACGAGCTCGGCCGCCGCCTCGACGATCCGGAAGCGGAGGTCCTTGCCCGCTTCACGGAGCTGGTCGCGTACTTCCGGCGCAGTCCCGACCCGCTGCGCACCCTCGACCACTGGGAGGGCATCGTCGAGGTCGCCGACCTGGCCCGCGAATGCGGTCGCGAAGAGCTGCTGTTCCGGGTCGTGCAGGCGGTCGCGGCTGGACATTGCGTGGCGGGGCGGATGGCCGAGTGCGAGCAGGCGATGGACTGGGCGGAGGAAATCGCTCACCGCCTCGGCAGCCCCCGCTTCGCCTGGGAGGTCGACGTCAACCGCGGCATGCGACTACTCGACCGCGGCGACCGGAAGGGCGGGGAAGCGCTGGTCCGCCGCGCCGGATCGGTGGCCCGGCGGCTACGCCCCGATCTCCAGATCGCCGTGGAGATGCTCGGGCTGCTCGTCGCCGAATGGGTCTATGACGGCAAGACCACTCCGACCCGCACCGTCTTCGAAGCCTTCCAGCGGGCGAACCCCACCGGGTTCGTCCCCGCCTTCATCGCCTTCGCCGCTTCCCTAGAAGGCGAAAGCGAGAGGGCCCGAAAGGACATGTGGGCACTGCTGGCCGATGACTGCGAGCCGCTGCGAGGTCCCGACGGCTACTTCCCGCTGGGCCTCTGGGCGCTGGCCTACACGGCAACGCATCTCGGCGACCGCGAGGCTGGTGCCCGCCTGCGCCCTCTGTTCGAGCCGCTTCGCTCGCGCATAATCTCCCCGGTGCCGACGGTGGGGTTCGGCCACCTGCCCGAGTGGCATATCGGTCGCCTCGAACTGCTCGCGGAGCGAATCGACCCGGCAATCGAAGAGCTGCGCACGGCGGTCGCTCGAGCCGAGCAGCTCGAGATCGTCTGGGCGGAGGCGCTGGCGCGGATCGACCTAGCCAGGGCGCTTCACCGAAGCGGCGACGCCCATCGAGCGGGAATGGCGCTGGCTCAGGGAGAAGCGGTGGCGCGGCGCTTCAGCGTCGGCTGGGCACTGCGCGGCGCAGCGGAACTGCAGGCCGAGCTCGACGGCCGCGAGCCGCCCCGGAAGCTTTCGACGGCAAAGCGTCCCCGGCCGATCCGCGCGCTTGCCGCACGCGGCGGCCGGCGCGCCCTGGCCGCGATGGTGAGGCCCCTCGACGATGCCGAGCTGGAGCGGCGCTTCGCCGAGCCCCGCCGCCAGCGGGCGTTGGTCAAGGCGCAGGCAAGCGCCTTCCAGCCTGCGCAGGCGAACGACTTCAGCGGCGTTCTCGCCTATGAGATCGAGCCATATGCGATCGAGCCGCCCCCAGACGCTCCCTGGCGCTGGGCGATCGAGGTCGACGCAGCGGCCGGGCGCGCTCGACTGCTCGAGCCCGCGCCTCTCGACGCGGCGGTGACGATCCATATCGGCCTCGCCGACTGGGTGCGAGCAGCCGCCGGCCTTCAGGATGCCGTCACCGCGATGGCCGCCGGCCGCTGCAGCGTCGAGGGAGACGTCACCGTCGCCGTGCGGATGGAGGCGATGTTCGGCGGTGCTCGTGTCGATCTGGGGCTTCGTGATCGGTAGCAGCGGGTCGACTCTTCGGTAGGCGGACGTACCTTGCGCAGCTACCCAGGTGCCCCGGCCGAACCCGATCCAGCGCCGAGCCTGCCTAGCACTTCTGCGGTCGCCCGCCCGATTGGGCCGGCGACCGCGGGGAATCAACATCTAGCTGCCGACGGTCACCGCAAAGGGGCCCTTGGCGTGGCGACCGGACGCGGTCAGGATGACCTTGCGGCTGCCCTTGCGCGCCTTCCCGGTCGCGAAGGTCTTGCCCCCGGCGCTGAGCTTGACCCGCGCGGTGCGCGCCAGCGGCTTCGAGAAGGTCACTTTGCAGGTCGTGACCACCCGTTTGCCTTTGCCTTTCGCTTTTGAGCTGCAGGTGACCTTGGCGTCGGCGCCGGCGGGGCCCTGGGCGCCCTGCGGTCCGGCGTCGCCCTTGTCTCCCTTGGAGCCCTGGGCGCCGGCTTTGCCGTCGGCGCCAGGCGTGCCGGGCGTCCCCGGGATGCCGGGCGTGCCGGGGGTTCCCGGGCTGCCGGGCGTTCCGGGCGCGCCCGGATCTCCCGGATCGCCTTTGTCGCCTTTCTCTCCGGGCTCGCCCGCCTCGCCCGGCTCGCCCTGCGGCGGCGTCACGCCCCTGGCGATGAGTTCGGTGGTCACGAAGCCGCCGTCCACGTTGCCCTCCAGTCGCAGATTGGCGGAGTGGAAGCCGACCGAGGGCGGTTCGAAGCGGACGCCCAGCAGGCAGGTCCGCCCCGGCGCGATCCTGATCCCGCCGCAGCTGTTGCTGACCAGCTCGAAGCCCTCGGCGTCAGCCGGCACGAACTCGCTTTCGTCGGCCCAGAGGGCCTCGTCGCCGACGTTCTCGACGATCACGTGGAGGACCGGGCTCTCGTAGCCGACGAACTGGTCGCCGAAGTCGAGCGGGGTCGCGAACGCTTCGGTCTCCGGCGTGTAGAGCTCCGCGGTCGCGAACGGGTCTTCGCAGTCGCAGCCGCCGGTCAGCAGCACCCTGCCGTCGGGGAGGAGAACGTTCGCCATCCCGATCCGGGCGCCGACCGTGGTGCCGGCGCTCGACCAGGTCTCGGTGGCCGGGTCGAAGACTTCTCCGGAGTCTTCCCATTCGCTGAGCAGCACCTTGCCGCCCTGCAGGGTGATCGCCGAGGCTTCCGTGCGTTCCATCAACGGGGCTGCGGTCGGCATCCACGCTTCGGTTTCGGGGTCGAAGATTTCGGCGCTGTTCCTCGGCGTGTTCCACTGGCCGCCGTTGCCGCCGGCGACGAGGATCCTGCCGTCGGGCAGCGTCGTCGTCGCGGCGCCGTTGCGGGACACCGCCATTTCGCCGGTGGGGGTGAAGGAGTTGGTGGCCGGGTCGTAGATGTCGGCGCTGGCGGTCGCTTCCAAGCCTCCCTGGGAGCCGCCGTAGACGAGCACTCGCCCGTCCGGGAGCAGCGCCGACTCAGCCCAGCGGTGCGGGACGCTCAGCGTGTTCGCGGTTGCGGTCCAGTTGCCGGTTTTCATGCTGAAGACCCAGGCCTCGTCCCGCGCCGCGGTGCCGGCCGAGCCGCCGGCGACGAGGACCCTGCCGCCCGGCAGGCGAATCGCCGTGTGGTCCGCGCGCGGTTCGGGCAGCGGCGGAGCGTCGTTCCATTCCTCGGTCGCGGGGTCGTAGATGCCCACCCCTGCCGTGTCGATGCCGTTGTTGGTGCCGCCGACCAGCATCACCCGGCCGCCAGGAATCAGCGTTGCGGTCGCGTTCACGCGGGGTTCGGGCATCGGTTCGGCAGGGGTCCAGGTCAGCGTCGCGGGATCGAAGATCTCGGCGCTGGCGAGGGACTGGTTGCCGACGCCCTGCCCGCCGACGACCAGCACCTTGCCGTTGGGCAGGAGGGTGGCCGTGTGGCGGACTCGCTCCACTTCCATCGGCGCGACGTTGGTGTAGGCGGCCTGGGCCGCGAAGGGCGCGAGCAGCAGCAAGGCGAGCAGCCCCATCAGGGCTGCGCTAAGCGAGCGTTTCATCGGTTCTTCCCCCGGTTTGTCTGGGCGGCGCCCTGGCGGCGCGCGCCTCGCGCAGCAGTTCTCGACAGCGGAGGCCAACCGCTAAAGGATCTCCATCCATCCCGGTACGAATCGTGCAGGGGCAGACCTGCGCCCTCTTGTCTGCGCGATTGTCTACTCGCAGCCCCAGGATGCGGCTGCCAAGCTCGGCCGGACAACGCGATGGCCCCGAGCCCTCGCCGGAGGCCACACCCTCCCGCTGCCCCCAACCGCTACGGGAGGTGTAACGCTCGGGCAAATGCCGGACATATGGAGGTGATGGCCCGAAACACCGATGGCGATGAAGCGCTGCCCCGCGAGCTCGCCGAAGTCCGCTTCTCGCGCCTCTACCGAGACCACGAGCAAGAGATCCTGCGCTACGCCCTGCGGCGGAGCGCGGACCCCCAAGACGCCGCGGACGTCGTCGCAGAAACGTTTCTGGTCGCCTGGCGGCGGCTCGGCGACGTGCCGGTCCACGATGAGGCGCGGCTCTGGCTGTATGCGACCGCGCGGCGAATGCTCGCCAACCACCAGCGGGGGATCAAGCGGCGAACGCGCCTGGCCGAGAGGCTGCGCGAGGAGCTGCGCAGGCAGCTCCCGTTGCAGGCGGCAACCGAGCGCCCGGTGCTCGATGCGCTCGCCACGATGAGTGACGGGGATCGGGAACTGCTGATGCTGGTCGCGATGGAGGAGCTGAGCCCGAGCGAGGCGGCACGTGTCCTCGGGATCTCGACGATGGCGGCCCGCACCCGACTTCATCGAGCACGGCGTCGTCTGCGCGCGCGCCTGAGTGAACAGAGCGAGAAAGCGAAGCGGAGCGAGATCGAGATGGGAGAGGCAAGATGAGGGCTCGCGAGGTCGACCGAAAGCTGCAGGAGGCGGACCGGTTCTCGGCTCGGGAGATGGAGTGGCTCGAGCTGGGACCGGCCGAGACGGCGCTCGCGGAGGCGATCGTCGCCGAGCCCGCCGGCGCCGGCACTGCCGAGGCCGCGCCAATCCCCTGGCCGCGCGCCGCTCGTCGCCGCCAAGGTCGGCTGCTCGGTCTGGCCGGGACCGCCGCTGCCGCGGTAGCCGCGGTGATCCTGCTGGTCCCCGGCGGGGGCTCCCACTCACCCTCGCGCGCCTACGGCGCCGAGCTGGTGCGCTTCGCCGAATCGACGCCGCTGCTGCTGCTCGATGAGCCCGGCTGGCGGGTGCACAACCTCTTCCAGGTCAACAGCCGCGAAGGCCTCCAGGGCTCGATGGAATTCGTTACCGGGTCGCCGATCCCCTACGAAACCACCACGATCTCCGCCGACGGCACTGTGAGTGGAATGGCTCCCAAGGCGGATAGGCAGCGGAAAGTCGAACTGAGTTGGCGCAAGGGCGAGCTCGAGTTTCCGACGCCCTCCTGGGTTCCTGCGATTCAACCGGTGAAGGCGCCCGTGCTCGACACGACCGCCCTGGTCAACACCAGGGCCGAACGGCTCTACAACCTGACCGAGGAGGGAAGAACCCGAATCGACCTCGGTGGACCGGGGGATCGTCAGATGGTCGCCATCTGGAAGGAAGAAGGCCGCCTGCTTGAAATGCGCGCCTGGGTTTCGAACCTTGCGGACTTCGAAGAACGCCTCGGCTGGCTGACCCAGGTGGATTCCGAGGCCTGGCTCGACGCGATGCCCGCGAAAGTCGTCAAGGCTGCCGACCACGACGCCACGGTGCGGGAGATGCTGAGGGGGATTCCCCTGCCCGCCACCTTCAAGCCCTCGCGCATCCCCGACGAAGGTTTGACCACGAACCGCGACCAGGTCGCCGGCGCGGTCACCGGTACCGTCGCCTGCCTCTGGTTCCGCCAGTGGGGCCAGGCTCGCCGAGCCGGCGACCGCGCCTCGGAGCTCCAAGCCGAGCAGGCGATGGCGACCTCGAAGCGCTGGCCGATCCTGCGCGAAATCTCGAACGACAGCGGTTCTCCGCCGCTGATCTGGCAGCTGGCGGCGGGTATGCCGAGCGGGGAAGGGCGACGCGGGTGGCGTCTGCTGCCGCAAGCTGAAGCCCTCGGCTGCGCCCGCTGGGGCATCCCGGTCCTGCCGTGGAAGCAGCGCCGCCAGAACGAACGGGCGGAAATCAGCGGGCGGCCCCTTGACCTCCGGCCCTGAGCAAGCCTCAAAGTAGTCGCGATCGCAAGCGCCCGCCCTGCTAATCTACAACCCGATGGTTGTAGATGAGAAACCGATCCACGACGACGAGAGGGCCACCGACCTGCTGTTCCGGGCGCTGGCCGACCCGATCCGCCGCGACATCCTCCGCCGCGCCCACGAGGGCCGGCTCTCGGTCTCGGCCCTGGCCCGCGAACACCCGATCAGCGTGACGGCGATGCAGAAGCACGTCGCCGTGCTGGAGCGGGCGGAACTGGTGAGCAAGCACCGGGTCGGTCGCGAGTCCATCGTCCACACCGAGGCCGACGCTCTCGTGCGCGCCCACGCCGCACTCGATCGTCTCGAGGCGGACTGGCGTGGCCGGATCGAGCGGATGGAGCAGATCCTCGAAACCGACAAAGGAGACAGCTGATGCCCGTCACCGACGTAGACAGGGACTTCGACGCCCTGACCATGACGATCACCGCCGAGTTCGCCGCCGACGCCGAGCGGCTCTGGGAGCTGTGGTCGGATCCGCGCCAGCTGGAGCGCTGGTGGAGCCCGCCGTCTCATTCGTCGACCTTCGTCGAGCACGAGCTCACGGTCGGCGCGCGCACCGCCTACTGCATGACCGGCCCGGACGGTGAGAAGCACCACGGCTGGTGGCGGATCGAGGAGGTCGAGCCGCCCCGCCGGCTGCGCATCAAGGACGACGCCGTCGACGAGCAGGGCAAGCCGGAGGACGGAGGCCCGACGGCGATGACGGTGACGATCGCCGAGGCCGACGGCACCGCGACGATGTCGATCCAGGCCCACTTCGCCGACCGCGAGTCGATGGAACAGATGATCGAGATAGGGATGGAGCAGGGCATGACCGAAACTCTCAACCAGGTCGACCCCCTCCTCGGCGCCGCGAGGGCGTGAGCCAGGGCCGGGGCATGACTCCGGCTGGCCCGATCGGCGCCTAGAGGCCGATCACGCTCAGATCGAGCTGCGCGAGCCGCTTCGGGTCGGTGAGGAAGTACAGCTCCGCGATCCGGCCGTCCCTGACCGTGAAGGCGCCGAGTGAGTACCGGGAGCCTTTGAGCGTCGCCACGTAGCCGAGGGCGCCGTTGACGAGCACCTCGTGCCTCTCGAGGTCGAGCCGGCCGAAGGTCTGCGCCCGCGCCGCGACGGCCTCGGCGCCGCGCACCTCCCTCGATGCCGGGACGGGCCCTTTGTCCACCCGCAGCACCACGTCGGGGTCGAGCACCGCGACGAGGGCTTCGAGGTCCCCCTCGCGCGAGGCGCTGAGGAAGGCCTCCGCCGCCTCCCGCTGTCGGTCGAGGTCGAGGTCCGAGCCGGGGTCCTCGCTCCCGACCCGCCGGCGGGCGCGGCTGGCGAGCTGGCGGGTCGCCTCGGATGAGCGCTCGACCAGCGGCGCGATCTCGTCGAAGGGGACGGCGAACATGTCGTGGAGGACGTAGGCGAGCCGCTCCGCCGGGCCGAGCTTTTCGATCACCACCTGCATCGCGAGGCCGACCGAATCGGCGATTACGGCCTCGTTCTCCGGCGTCGTTTCTTCAACCGCGTCGATAATCGGATCGGGCAGGTGGACGGGCATCGGCTGCTCGGGGCGGGCGGCGCGGCTGCGCAACATGTCGAGGGCGATGCGCCCGACCACGGTGGTGAGCCAGGCGCCGAGGTTCTCGATTTCCTCTGCGTCTGACCGGCTCAGGCGAATCCACGCCTCCTGCACGGCGTCCTCGGCCTCCGCCACCGAGCCCAGGATCCGATAGGCGACCGCACGCAGGCGGCTGCGGTGGCGCTCGAACTGCTCGGAGAGCGATTCCTGCTCGCTGCCTGTCACATCTCCGACCGCCCGCGCGTCATCGCTTTGGAAGCACCACATTCGGAAGGAGAATCACGATGAGAGTCTTCATAGCAGGGGCGAGCGGCGCGATTGGCAGCCGTCTCGTCCCCCAGCTGGTCGAGAGAGGTCACGAGGTCGTCGGCACGCACCGCTCTCCGCAGAGCGCCGAGCGGCTGCGAGCGATGGGAGCCGAGCCGGTCAGCCTCGATCTGCTCGACGCCCAGGCGGTGCGCCGGGCGGTGCTGCGGGCGGTGCCGGACGCGATCGCCCATGAGGCGACCGCGCTGTCGAACGTCTCCGACCTGAGGAACTTCGACCGGACCTTCGCCGAGACCAACCGGATCCGCACCGAGGGGACCGACGCCCTGCTGGAGGCGGCACGCGAGGCCGGGGTCGAGAGGTTCGTCGCCCAGAGCTACGCCAGCGTGCAGTACGCGCGTGTGGGCGGGTTGGTGAAGAGCGAGGACGACCCGCTGGAGTCCGATCCGATCCCGACGATGCGCGAGTCCGTCGCCGCGATGCGACATCTCGACCAAGCCGTCAGCGATGCGGGCGGGGTCGCGCTCCGCTACGGCGCCTTCTACGGGGCCGACAACGACGGGCTGGTCGAGCCGGTGCGCAGGCGGATGTACCCGATCGTCGGCGGCGGCGCCGGAGTCACTTCGTTCGTCCACCTCGACGATGCGGCGCGGGCGACCGTGCTCGCGCTCGAGAGCGATCTCTCGGGCGTCTACAACATCGTCGACGACGAGCCAGCCGCCGCCTATGAGTGGCTGCCTGTGATGGCCAGGACGCTCGGCGCCAAGCCGCCTCGCCGTGTGCCGCGCTGGCTGGCGCGGATGCTCGCCGGCGAGGCCGTGGTGATGATGGCGACCGAATCGCGCGGCGCCACGAACGAGAAGGCCAAGCGGGAGCTCGGCTGGACGCTGCGCTATCCGAGCTGGCGACAGGGGTTCGCCGACACGTACGGCTCGGCCAGCGACGGCTCCGGGCCGCAGGCAACGGGCTCAGCGACGCCAGCGCTGCGTCAGGTGGAGAGGAGGGCGGCATGAGTGCGCCGTCTCGCACGCCTCGCCGACGTCGCCCATCGGCACCTTGGGGGTGATGACAGCTCCCCTACGCCGCGACGAGTAGATCGCTACCGCGAGCCATAACCGCTTGCGATGAGGCGCTCGGCATGCTCCGACAGTTCCGCGCGGTAGCTCCGCGTGGCTGCCAGGCCCGCCTCTTCTTGGGCAAGCTCGATTCGCGCGGCGTAGGCGGTCATCTCAAGCCAGTGCGCATCCGTGGTCGCCCGTTCGGCCGGGCTGAAGCGGCGACCGCGGGCCTCCTCGTAATCGGCCACGAACCGGGTCGCGGCCTCTCGGTTGGGGACGACCGGAGGCTCGTCGACAGACCAGTCGGCGGTGAAGCCGCCTACTGCGCAGCCGACGAGGAAGGGCTCGGGGGCTTCCAGCAAACTGTCCCAGTCGTAGACGGCGGCAGCCTTTGCTCCATCCAGCCGCAGATGCTCGACGTGCCAATCGCCGTGGCCGATGACGAGCGGCGCCGAGGCCGGCCGGGTGCGAAAGCGCCGAGCGTGCGCTCCGATGCCGTCGATCCAGGCGGCCTCGGAGCTGTCGCTCAGGACGAGCCGCGGATCGGGCGGCGGCGGCCACAGCGCGCCGGCAGGCAGTCCTGGGACGCCGCGCACGTGCAGCTGCAGCAGTGGTCGCAGCGGCTCACAGGCGGTGGTGATCGCGGCCAGCACGCGCGCCATCGCTCGGCGGTCCTCGACCGAGCAAGGGTCGGGCGAGCGACCGCCGTCGAGCAGCGACTCGACGACGGCGATGCCGCGGCCGAGCCGAACCGGCTCGACCAGCGGCCACGGGCAGGCGAAGCCGCTGTCGGCGAGATGGCGCTGCACGCTCTGCACCGCCGCCAACCTGGCGGCGCCCATGCTTGCGGGCGGATGCGCCTTCACCACCACCCCGCGACCGTCGGCAAGGGCGAGCGCGGAGGTGACCGAGCGCCGCTCGATCGTGAACAGCCACTCGGCGACGCCAGTGCCGAGCCGAGCCGCTACCAGCTCGGCGACAGAGGCGCGCATCGGCTCGATCGCGTCGTCGCCGAAGATCGCTCGCCGCGCCGTCAAGTCCACAGTCCGGCGGCGGTGACCAGCGCCACGGTCGCGGAGAGCTCGGTCGCGGCGCCCAGCACGTCGCCGGTGACGCCCCTGAGTCGCCGCCGGGCGAGGATCCCGACCAGCGCGGCGACAACCGCGACGGCGAGGAGGAGGGCGAGCGCGTCCAGCTGGACCATGGCCAGGGCGGCGGCAGCGGCGATGCTCACGCCCGCCGCGGCGCGTCCGAGACCCAGGCGCTCGCCGAGCAGTCGTCCCGTTCCCTCGCCGGGTCGGGCGTAGGGCAAGGCGGTCGCCAGCGGCAACGGCGCGGCGCGCGAGAGGGACAGCGCCGCGACGACCGGCGCGACCGCGCCCGCCTCGGCGAGCGCGCCCAGGGCAGCCGCTTTGACCAACAGGTCGAGGGCCAGCGCTACGCCGCCATAGGTGCCGACCGCGTGGTCGCGCATGATCGCCAGGGCGTCCTCGGGACGACGACCGGCCAGGCCGTCGGCGCTGTCGGCGAGACCGTCGACGTGCAGTGCCCCGGTGACCGCGACCTCCAGGCCGACCGCGAGGGCACCGGCGATCAGCGTCGGGAGCAGCGCCGCCAGGCCGAGCGCCACCGCCCCGACCAAGGCGCCGATGGCCGCCCCCACGATGGGGTAGAGCGGCGCCGCCCGCAGCATCGCGTCCGCCGTGGTGGCTCGCCGGCCGACCGGAAGACGGGTGAGGAACCCGGTCGCCACGGCCAGTGAGCCGGCGTCAGGCGCCGGCATCGGTGACTCCCGCCTGTTCGAAGCTCGCCATCTCGCCGAGAACCGCCACCGCCGCCGCGACGAGTGGCAGGGTGAGGGCGGCGCCGGTTCCCTCCCCTAGGCGCAGGCCGAGATCGAGCAGGGGCTCCTGTTCTAGGGCCTGCAGGATCGGCCGGTGCCCAGGCTCGGGCGAGAGATGCGAGGCGATCAGCGCCGCCCCACAGCGTTCGTCGAAGCAGACGGCGGCAAGCGCGGCGGCGGCCGTGATGAAGCCGTCGATCAGGACCGGGGTCCGGCTCGCCGCGCAGCCGAGGATGAGTCCGATCAGGCCGGCGATCTCGAAGCCGCCCACCCCGGCGACAGCGCCGAGCGGGTCGCGGGGCGAGACGCAGTTGGCTTCGAGGGCGCGCCAGACGGCGGCCCGCTTGCGTTCGAGACCAGCATCGTCGAGCCCCGTCCCCGCCCCGCACACCCAGCCGGGATCGCAGCGCAGCAGCGCGGCGGTCAGGGCGCTGGCCGCCGTCGTGTTGGCGATTCCCATCTCCCCGAGAGCGACGACTCCGATGCCCTCTCCGACCAAGGCCTCGGCAAGCTCGATGCCCGCGGCGACCGCGCGTCGCATCTCGACCTCGCTCATCGCGGGACCGCGGGCGGAGTTGGCGGTGCCGGCGCCGACCCGGCGGTCGAGGATCTGCGGCTCCGCGGACGGCCGTCGCACCCCGAGGTCGACGACGACGAGGCGAGCCTCCGCCTGGCGAGCGAGGACACAGATCGCCGCGCCGCCGGCCGCGAAGTTGCCGAGCATCTGGCCCGTCACCTCCTGCGGGTAGGCGCTCACGCCCTCGGCGGCGATCCCGTGGTCGGCGGCGCAGACGACGATCGCCGGCCGCAAGGGCTCGATCCTCGCCGTGCCGCGGATGCCGGCGAGTCTGCAGGCAAGGTCCTCGAGCCGGCCGAGACTGCCGCGCGGCTTGGTCTTGCCGTCAAGCGCCCGCTGGGCCGCGTCCGCCGCCCCGGCGTCGAAGCCCGGCAGGCGCGCCGCCGTGCGCTCGATCAGCTCACGGTCGCGGCCATCGCCCTCGATCCGGTCTTCGGTCACGGCGCCGGCTCCAGTGCCAGGCTGCGCCCGGCGACGACAAGGGAGGCCTCGGCGGCTCGCTTCGCCCAGATCGCGTTGACGCGGCCGAGGGCGTCGCGGTAGCGGCGGCCAAGCTCGTACTCGGGCACGACGCCCATCCCGACCTCGTTGCTGACGGCGATCGTCGGCCCGGGACGGGCGGCGGCGAGCTCGGCGGCCTCGCTCGCCGGCTCCGCCAGGTCGTCCTCGTCGCGGCCGAGCTGGACCAGGTTTGCGACCCAGAGCGAAAGGCAGTCGACGACAGCGCAGGCGTCGGCGGGAACCTGGCAGAGCGCGGCGGCCAGGTCCACCGGGGCCTCGATCGTCGACCAGTCGGCGGGGCGTTCGGCGCGATGGCGCGCGACCCGCGCCCTCATCTCGTCGTCGAGCGCCTGCGCGGTGGCGATGAAGACGACCGGGGTGCCGAGCGCGCTGGCGCGCCGCAAGGCCAGCGCCGACTTGCCGCTGCGGGCGCCGCCGAGCAGAACCGTCAGGGCCATCAGAAGTCGATCCCCCGCTTGGCCCGCACGCCCTTGTCGTAAGCGTGGCGGACATTGGTCATCTCGGTGACCGTGTCGGCGACCTCGATCAGCGCCGCCGGGGCGTCGCGGCCGGTGGCGATCACGTTGACCTGCTCAGGGCGCTCGCGCAACACCTCGGCGACCTCCGCGCCGGGGATCCAGCCCCAGTTGATCGGGTAGGTGATCTCGTCGAGGACGACCAGCTCGTGCTCGCCGGCGACGATCGTCTCGCGGGCGAGGTTCCAGGCCGCAGCGGCGAGGGCCTCGCTGCGCTCGAGGTCGTCGCTGAGCCAGGAGAAGCCGTCGCCCGTCCGCGCCCACTCGACCCCAAGCCCGCGGCAGACCTCCTCCTCCCCCACCTTCCACTTCTCCGACTTGACGAACTGGATCACGGAGACGCGCCAGCCGCGGGCGACGCCGCGCAGGACGACGCCGAAGGCGGCGGTGGACTTGCCCTTGCCCTCGCCGGTGTTGACGAGGACGAGCGAGCGCTGGCGGCGCAGCGGCGGCTTCTCCGGCACCTCGCGCCGGGGTCGCGACGGGCTCATGCCACGACCCCGGCAAGGCGCTCGACTCGCCTGATGTCGAGAGCGGCGACAACCGCGTCGGTGAGCTCGTCGATCGCGGCGTCGAGCGAGCGCTCGGGCCGTCCGCCGAGCAGGCCGGCGATTGCCTCCGGGTGCTCGAAGAGGCCGTGCACGCTGACCCCGAGGACCGAGCCGCTTGCCCAGCCGCGCCCGCCCGCGATCGCCTCCTCGACCGGGCCGCAGGGCTCGGTATGCCCATGGCGGATCTCGTAGCCGCTCAGCTTCAGCCCCGCCATCGCTCCCCACGGCGCGCCGAGGCTCGAGGCGAAGCGGCCCTCGGTCCGGCTCACCAGCTTCTCGGGCGCGAAGGTCGTGACCAGGGGCAGCAGCCGGAGCCCCTGCGCCTCCCCGTCGACGCCGGCCGGGTCCCTCAGCTCCCGCCCCAGCATCTGCATCCCGCCGCAGATCCCCAGCAGGCGCACTCCCTCATCCAGCGTCCGCAGAGCCTCCTCGAACCCGGCCTCGCGCAGCCAGCGGAGGTCGGCGGCGACGTGTTTTGAACCCGGCAGGACGATCAGCTCGGCGCCGTCGAGGTCGGCCGGCCGGCGGGCGAAACGGACGTCGGCGACCTGCTCCAGCGACTTCAGCTCGTCGAGGTTGGATGCCGCCGGGTAGACGAGGACCACGACGCGGGGACGATCCGCCCCTGCCGCGGCGGCCGTCTCGGCGACGCCATCCTCGTCCGGCAACCCGTGCGCGAGCCAGGGCACCACTCCCGCGACCGGCACGCCGGTCAGCTCCTGCAGCCGCTGCGGCGCTCCGTCCAGCAGCTCGGCGTCGCCGCGGAACTTGTTGAGGACGAAGCCGCCGATCCGCGCCCGCTGCTCGTCCTCGAGCAGCGCCCAGGTGCCGTACAGGTGAGCGAAGGCGCCACCCCGGTCGATGTCGCAGACGATCAAGACCGCCGCGTCGGCGGCGGCGGCCGAGCGGAGGTTGGTCATGTCGCAGCCGGAGAGGTTGATCTCGGCCGGGCTGCCGGCCCCCTCGAGGACGACCAGGTCGTGGTCGCGCTGCAGCGAGGCCAGCGCCTCATCCGCGATCGGCCACAGCAGGTCCGCCCGCTCCCGCCACGGCACCGCCCCGAGCGCCGCGTCGACGCTTCCGCGGACGACAACCTGGCTCCGCGTCTCCGACTCGGGCTTCAGCAACACCGGGTTCATCCGCACCTCCGGCTCGACCCCGGCGGCCAGCGCCTGCAGGTACTGCGCGGTGCCGATCTCGCCGCCGCGGACGACGCGGGCGTTGTTCGACATGTTCTGCGCCTTGAAGGGCGCGACGCTGACTCCGCGCCGGGCGAAGTGGCGGCAGAGCGCGGTGGTGAGCAGGCTCTTGCCCGCCCAACTGGAGGTGCCTTGGACCATGAGCGCGCTCACGCGACCAGCTCCGGGCGGACGGGGAGCACGACCGGGGTGCCCCCGACCTCGACCACTTCGACGCGAGCGCGGTAGTGGCGGGCGATCAGCTCCTCGGTGAGGACCTCCGCCGGCGGGCCGTGGCGAACCAGGCGACCGCCGTCGAGCAGGGCCAGCCGGTCGGCGTACTGGCCGGCGAGCGTCAGGTCATGCATCGCGCCCAGCACGGTCAGCCGCCGCTCGGCGCGCAGCCGGCTGACCAGCTCCAGCACCTCCTGTTGGCGGCCGACGTCAAGCGCGGTGGTGGGCTCGTCGAGGAGCAGGACGGCAGCCTCCTGCGCGAGCGCCCGCGCCAGGGTCGCCCGCTGGCGCTCGCCGCCGCTCAGCGCTCCCAGCCGCCGCGCTGCCAGCGGTCGGAGGTCGAGGCGGCCGATCGCGTCCGCCACCGCGGCTGCGTCGCGAGCGCCGGGGCGGCCGAGCAGGCCGAGGTGGGGCGTGCGGCCGAGCAGGACGTAGTCCTGAACCGTCATGTCGAGCGGCAGCAGCGGACTCTGCCAGACGATCGCGACGCGGCGCGCGCGCTCCGGTGCCGAGAGGCGACGCGGCTCGTGCCCGGCCACGGCGATAGAGCCGCTGTAGCCGGCGACCCCGGCCACCGCCCGCAGCAGCGTGGTCTTGCCGGCGCCGTTGGCGCCGATCAGCGTCGTCCAGTCACCGGGCTCGACGCGCAGGCTCACGTCCTCGATGACGGGGCGGCCGCCGAGCGCCACCCCCACTCGCTCCAGCGCGATCACGCTGCGCCCCCGGCGGCCGTCCGCAACACGACGACGAAGAACGGCGCGCCGATACAGGCCGTGACGACGCCGATCGGCAGCTCCGCCGGCGAGAGCGCCGTACGGGCTATGACGTCGGCGATGACGAGAAAGGCCGCCCCGAAGAGCATCGAGAGCGGCAGCACGATTCGGTAGCTGGAGCCGGCGAGCAGGCGCACCGCGTGCGGGATCACGATCCCGACGAAGCCGATCAGGCCGCTGACGGCGACCGCGGCGGCGGTGCCTAAGGTGGCGGCGCCGATCACCAGCAGCCGCACCCGCCCGACCCGCACGCCGAGGCCGCTTGCCTCCTCGTCGCCGACACGCAGCACGTCGAGCAGGCGCCGGTGGGCGAGAACGACGACGATGCTGAAGACGGCGTAGGGCAGGACCAGCAGCACCTCCCGCCACCCTGAGGTCGAAAGGCGCCCCAGCAGCCAGGAATAGATCGCCCGCACGTTCTCGGTGTCCTGCTGCAGCACGAGCGTCTGGACGGCGGTGAGGAAAGCTGCCATCGCGACGCCGGCGAGGATCAGCGTCGCCGTGTTGCGGCGGTCGCCGACCGAGCGCCCGAGCAGGTAGGCGCCCCCGACCGCGCCAGTGGCGCCGACGAAAGCGGCGATCGGAAGCGGCACGACGCCTACGTAGACGATCGCGATCGTGGCGCCGAGGCCGGCGCCGGCAGCGGCGCCGAGCAGGTAGGGGTCGGCGAGCGGGTTGCGGAAGACCGCCTGGTAGGCGCCGCCGGCCGTCGCGAGGGTGGCGCCGACGAGGGCGCCGAGCACAACCCGCGGCGCCCGCAGTTCCCAGAGGACGGCGCTTTCCAGTGCCGATAGCCGGCGCTGCTCATGGACCAGGGGCAGCTGCGCGACGAGGTCGCTGAGCAGGGCCCCGGGCGGGATCCCGGCTGGGCCGAAGGCGAGCCCGGCGAGCAAAGCCGCGACCAGCGCGAGCACTCCGGCGGCGAGCCACCGCCACGTCAGCCCGCCCTCGCCGGACGCCGCGACGGCCGCCGCGGCGTCGGCGCGGATCGTCGCCACGCTCAAGGCGCACCGCCGGAAGCGTGGCGCGCCAGCTCCATCGCATCGACGACTCGTTCGACGAAGACGGGGATGCGCGGCCCCCAGCGCGAGGCGATGTCGTCGTCGATAGCGATTACCGCGCCCTCCCTGACCGCCGAGACGCCCTGCCAGCCCGGCCGCCCTGCCACCTTCGCCGGCGACTGGTCGCAGCACTCGGTGTCGGCGAGGACGATCAGGTCGGGGTCGGCCGAGACCACAGCCTCGGAGGAGAGCTGCGGATAGGGGTTGCCGGCCCGCCGCGCTGCCGCCGCCGCGATATTCGCCAATCCCAGCTCCCCGTAGATTCGGCCGATGAAGCTCCCCGGGCCGGCGGTGTAGAGATCGGGGTCGAGCTCGTGAAAGAAGTCGAGCTGACGACCGGCGGGCGCGGCGGCGACCTCCCGCTCGACTCGCTGGCGGACCTGCCGCGCGAGTGCACGGCCGGCCTCTGCGTGGCCGCTGACCAGACCCAGCTCGCGCAGCTGATGGTAGGCGTCGTCGAGGGTCGCGGGCGCCGGCTCCGCGAGCACGGTGAGACCGACCCGGCGCAGCCCGGCCGGCACGTCGCGCGGGACGCTGGCCGGCATCACCACGAGGTCAGGGCGGTAGTCGATGATCGCCTCGACGTTTGGCTGGTAGGAAGAGAGGTCGGTCCGTGGCACCTCGGGCGGGTAGTCCGATTCGTCGTCGACCGCGATCACCTGGTCGCCGGCACCGACCGCGAACAACGCTTCCGTCGCCGAGGGGGAGAGCGAGACGATCCGCGTCGGCCGCTCCTCGATCGTGACCTTCTGTCTCGCGTCCTCGACGGTGACAGGGAATGCTCCCCCGCCTCCCGAGGTCTCCGGCGAGGATCCCCCGGACGACTCCCCACAGCCCGAGACCAGAAAAACGAGTGCCGCCAGCGCTACCCCTGCTCTACTCGATCCCATTGCAACCTCCGCGTGTTCGGCGAAGGGAGGGTCAGCTCGAACGGAGAGGGATCCGAACGCACCGCCCCTTCCTTCGAGGGTCGATCCGTCGACATCAGTCAGGCGACCTGGCTCATCCCCCTCGAAGGGGCATCGCAGTTGCGGGACAGCGCCGGATTCACACCGACTTCGCTGAGTTGATGCCGGCCGGGGGATATGTGCCCGGCAGCGGCGACCTTAACAGGAGGCGCGGAACCCTCGGCCGCCGTCGATCGGGGATGCCGGGAGCGTCGCACCCAAGCCGCTGTCTCGCCCCTAGGCGGGCCGACACGTTCCTGCGCGGCGGCAATCCCGAGCTGCTGGAGGAGCGCTGGCGGGGCCACCTCACTGTGCGCAGACTCAGCCACCGCCAGCGGGCAGCACCAGCGCTTCACGCGGGGAACGTAGGTGAACTGGAAGCCCGGCGCCACCATGGCCGATCCGCGACCTTCGGGCTAGGGCGAACCTATATCTAGCTTGCCAGGCGATGCCATCAGGTCGAGCAGCGCGTCGGCCGCGTCGGCCGGCCCGCCGGTCGCCGCAAACGCAGCCGCGATCCGCTCCGCCCCGGCGCGGCAGGTCATCGCTTCGCGAACCTTGGCACGCAGGGGACCTGGGGCGAGCTTCGAGGCCGGCAGGCGCGAACCGGCTCCGCAGACTTCGACCCGGCGCGCGACCTCCAACTGGTCGCGGCCGAAGGGGACCGCGCAGACGGGCACGCCACGAGCGATCGCCTTCTGAGTCGCCCCCATGCCTCCGTGGGTGATCGCGCAGGCCGCCCTGTCGAGCAGCGGCCCGTGTGGGACAAACGGCAAGATCCGGGCATTGGCGGGGGCGTCGATCCCCTCGGCGCTGACGGCGGGAAGGGTGGCGACCACCTCGACGTCCTCCTCGGCGAGCGCGTCGAGAGCCGTGCGGACCAAGCGCCCGTCGTCCTGGAACTCGGACGAAGTCGTGACGAGCACCAGCGGTCGGGACACCTCAGCCAGCCATTCTGGCGGCTCGCCCGGCGGGTCCCAGGCGCAGGGGCCGACGAGCCGGATGTTCTCCGGCCAGTCTGAACGCGGGTACTCGAACGGCTCGGCGGTCATGTAGAGCAGGAGCGGCGGCCGGGTGAACATGGTCGTGGCGTCGACCGGTCCGAGGCCCAGCCCGACTCGGACGGCGTTGAGGCGGGCGACGACCGTCCGCTCGACCGCTCCGAGGATCACCGGGCGCAACAGCCGGTCGCGCAACCGGCCCAACGGCCCGGCGGCGGGCGGCAGTCCGGGTCCGAAGGGAGGTGCGTCGCGCGAGGGCAGCGGCAGCGGATACGGGCAGAACGCCGCCCACGGACCGCCCCAAGCCTCCGCGGCGGCGAGCGCGCCCCAGCTTTGGATGTCGACGATGAGCGCGTCGGGTCGCTCCTGATCGATCGCTCTGCGCAGGTCGGGCGCGTCGTGCTCGGCCCGTGCGCAGAAGGTGGCGACGCCACGCTGCAGGGCGGCCCGCGGGCTGCGCTCACGCCAGTCCTCATGCTCGATCGCCTCGATGGCGGGGTCGATCGACGCCGCGTCGAAGCCGCGCTCCCGCATGGCCCCCACCTGAGAGGAGAGGGTGCGGAGAGCTACATCCTCGCCGCGGCCCCGCAGCTCCTCGAGGACCGGCGTGAGTGGGAAGAGGTGCCCCCTCGCCGGCGAGGTATAGGCCAGGATGTGCGACTCACGGCGCGTCCCCGGTCAACGGAGCGAGCAGCTCGCAGAACGCCATCTCCGTCTGGCGTCGGCTGAGCCGGCGGTCCTGACGGAGCAGCTTCCACATGTAGACGTCGCAGACCGCAACCAGCTGCGCAATTCGCCGGTCGCGTGCCGTGCCGTCCAGTGAGTCGAGCGCCGGCGCGAAAGTCTGCTCACACCATGCGGCGTGAGCCGCGCGTCCCCGGTCGATGATCTCACGAAGGGCGGGATTGCGTCCCTCCTCGGCGAGCAGTCGGACAACTCCATCGCCGACTCGCTCGTAGTGGGCGACCAGGACACGAACCGCTGCCTCGACGTCTCCGGGCGTCACCTTGTCGCGCTCGTCCCGAGTCTGCGCAAACGCGCGTTCCACGGCAGCGGCGAACAGGAGGTCCTTGGTCTTGAAGCGCCGCAGCACGGTCTGCTTGGTGGTCCCCGCGCGGCGCGCGATCTCGACCAGAGAGATGTCGTCGGTCGGCCGCTGCCAAAAGATCGCGATCGCCGCGTCGAGGATCCCGTCAGCGGTCGCTCGCACAGCATCCGCGCGGGCGGTCATGCGGTAAGGACGCTTGGCGGTCTCGACCATTTGTTGCTACCGATGGTAACACCAATAGCAGAGCGCCGAGTGGCACGCAGTCGACTCCTCAAACTTGGCCTTCGCTTCGTCGATCTCGGTCGGGCACCGAGGAGAAGCCTGCGACGCAGCCCAGAACGACCTACGGCGCACGGCTTCTCGCATCGAAGGGCTTCCTTCGATGCCGGGGCCCCGGGTCGTTGGCGCGTCGCCAGGGGTCGCTCATCTCTACGTTTCTCGCGGCTGAACGTAGGTGGACTGGAGCCGGCGCGCAAGGTCTAAATCGACCTCACTTTGACCTCGCCTTGCCCCAGCGCCCTTTTCCGCCGATTTTGAGGTCTCACCTAAATGCGAAAACCCGCTTGATAAGCGGGTTTTCGTCCTATAGCGGGGGCAGGATTCGAACCTGCGACCTTCGGGTTATGAGCCCGAACCAGGGGTCCCGCTGGACTACGTGGGGCACGGTTTCAAGCGGTTTTCGCAAGGTCGGGCTACGTAGAGATCGGCTGGGATATGTGGGGCTTCTTGCCCCATTTCTTGCCCCAGCGATCTCGATCCACCGCTCGTTGCCGACGCTGACGAGATCCTTGCGACCAGCCTCAAGGGCCTGGGCGAGCGCGGTGAGCCAAATCGACCCTGGATCGCTCCTCCGTCACTGGGATTGCTGGGGATTAGCAACTGCGGCGAGGCGACCGATTCCGGCCAGCGCGTTCTCGGCGTTTATTGAGTTGTCGACGTCGAGAATGTTCTGAATCAGCAGTCCATCGAAAGTGGCGAGCACGAATGAGGCGGCGAGAGCCGCGGGTTCGTCGTCTCCGAGCCCGAGCAGCTCCGCCACCTCGACTCTGCTGTCTGAGTAGCTCTTGGCGAGCGCGGCTCTAAGTTCGTCGTCATGGGGAGCGCGAGCGAGAGCAGACAGGAACGCCCTGACCAGGCCGGCGCGGCGCTCGGACGGGGCAGTGACGATCTTGGTTGCGAGCTGGATCCGCTCGATCGGACTGGCGTCCGCAACGTCTCCCATCTCACCAGCCAGCTCTTCCAACCAGCGGCGAAATCCCTCCGCCATCGCCGCTCCGACGAGCGCCTCCGTGGAGCCGAAGTGGTATTGGATCGAACCGAGATTTGCACCGGATGCCGCTGCAATCTGGCGTGCAGTGATTCGGGACGAACTGCTTTCTTCCAGGCAGCGCAAAGCCCCATCCAGGAGCGCCTTCCGGTTGCTGGGCTGAGGGCTCATCTGCTGAGCATCTCAGAGACGGGTTGACGAGAACCTATACATTTGTATAGATTGCTGCGCGTGGTCAACTTCTCACTTCCGCCTGGTCCGCCGCTTCCCTCATACCTGCAGACCCTGCTCTTCCTCAAATGGCCGTTCTCCTACGTCGAGTACTGCCGGCGCCGTTATGGCGACGTTTTCACGCTGCGGCTGACAGTCCCGGGGGAAGGGCTCCCAGGCCCAGTGGTCTATCTCGCCGAAACCGCTGCCATTGCGGACGTTTTCCGTCGAGACGGGCGCGAGGGGCACGCCGGCGCCGCCAACGAGCTACTCGAGCCAATCGTCGGCCCGCACGCGATCCTGCTTCAGGATGGCAACAACCACCTCGCGGAGCGGCGCCTGATCAGTCCTGGGTTTCACGGCAAGGCAGTCGCTGGGCTCGAGCAGATCGTCCGCGAGGCGACGGACCGAGAGATGTCCCGCTGGCCGGCAAACGAGGAACTCCTCGTTCGTCCTGCTATGCAACGGATCACCTTCGAGGTAATCACGCGAGCCGTCCTGGGAGTTCACGACGAGGCGCTACAGAAGCGCCTTCTGAAAGTACTCGAGCCGCTCTTTAACATCACGCTTGGGCAGCTAGCTGGATTGGCTCCCGCATTTCGCTTCGATCTTGGCCCTTGGAGTCCTTGGGGTCGATTCCGCCGTATCCGAGAGCGCGCTGACACGGTTCTTTTCGAGCTGATTGCCCAGCGGCGCCGAGAAGAGCCTCGCGACGACCTTCTCGGGGTCCTGCTGGCCGCAACCGATGAGCAGGGCGTACCGATCAGTGATCGCCACGTGCGGGACGAGTTGGTCACGATGCTCCTAGCCGGTCACGAGACGACGGCGACGGCACTGGCATGGGCGTTCGAGCGCCTTGCACACAATCCCGCAGTGACCTCTCGACTCCGAAGCGACATCGCGGCGGGAGACATCGCGGCAATCGAGGCGGCGGCTGCCGAGACGTTGCGCGTGCGCCCGGTCGTGATGGACGTGGCGCGCCGCCTCTCTGAAGATGTGGAGGTCGCAGGGCACCTGCTTAGAGCAGGGACGACCGTGATGCCAGCGATCTACCTCGTTCAGCTAGACCCCAAGAACTACGAGGATCCCGAAACGTTTTGTCCCGAGCGGTTCAGGGACGAGCCCCCGAGCAGGGAGACGTGGATTCCCTTCGGCGGCGGGCGGCGCCGTTGCATCGGCGCTGCACTCGCCCAGATGGAGATGCGGACCGTGCTGGAGATGGTGCTGCGGAAATACGTGCCTGAGCCAGTGAGCCCGCGCCCCGAACGCCCCCGTCTACGCGCGGTCACCTTCGTCCCAGAGGACGACGCGCGCATGAAAATGCGGCCGGAGCCCTTGCCTCGCGTGGAGGGGATCGGGTGCCTCACCGGACCCGGTTCCGCCTGAGAGCCTGACTAACAGGTCTTCTCGAAACATGCTACGGGGTGGTCTCTCTTGTTCCGCACCCTGGGGGGCAGGATTCGAACCTGCGACCTTCGGGTTATGAGCGCGGCCCTTGAGATCGGCTGGACTACGTGGAGCTAGGTTTCAAGCGGATTTAGCGCGATCGAACTACGTGGAGATCGGCTGGAATCTGTGTGGCATGTTGCCCCATTTGTTGCCCCAGCAGGGCACCCGGCGCAGCTTCGTTGACCCGCGAGCCATAATGACAACATGAAGAGGGTTGTTGTCTGCACTCGCCTACACCGCCGAGCCACCCGAGCGACGGAGATGCGGACCTTGCTGCAACACGCCCGCCCCCATGGAGGCAACGCTGCCGAGCGGGTCAAGCGGATGCGACCTCGCGATGGTGGCGGCGATTTCGCGAGTTAGGGAAGAGCTATACCGACGAAGCCGCCACGACCGAGACATCGTCGTGAGCGATCGCCCCGCTCTTCTGGGCACGTGCCGTCACGAGCGCCGGCTTGCGGCTCGCGGGGGCCACGTCGAGCACGAACTCGATTCCTAGGCGCCGGACAGCGTTGATGATCGTGTCGACCTCCGGGTTGTGCTCCCCGGACTCGAGCTTGACGACGCGAGGCTGCGAGACGCCCAGCTTCTTCGCCAGATCCCTCTGGCTCAGTTTGTGCTCAGCGCGATAACGCAGCAGCGTTGCCGCAAACTCCCGCGCAGGAGCAAGCCTCTGCCACTCCGCTCGAAAGCTTGGATCGGCAAGCTGCTCCTCGGCCAAGAGTGCATCGAAGTTCTTTCGGGATGCAGCCATCGGGATCATGATAATAGCTCTATTATCGGCGGTCAACCGTGGCGCTCAGACGATCGCTCGCTACCGCGACCGCCCGATCGAAGTCTTTCTTCTTCGCGGCCACCGCCAGGACCATGAATCGGCCGCCGAATCGCGCATAGATCGGCCGAGCCTCGCAAGCCCCCTGCTTCGGCCGCAACTCGAACAGGTCCGCCTCGCCCTTTAACGACTTCATATGCGGCGACGGCAAGTCCGGCCCGAGATCCTTCAGCTTCTGCACCACGTTGAAGACTGCCCTGCGATCCCCGCGCGACTTCACGTCCTCGAAGTCGATGACCGCATCGCTGTCGAAGTCCACGATCCAGGCTCTCGGCTGTTTGCCCATCTTGGCGACATTAGCTCTGGCCGCGGATTCAACTTGTTGTCTTCACTGCGATAGCTCTCCCTGAGTCCCCGCAGGATCGAACTACGTAGAGATCGACTGGAATCTGTGGCTTGTTGCCCCATTTGTTGCCCCAGCAATTCAAACGGCAACAAGCGGCTTACGAGCAGGCGTTTCCTCGATCCGAAGCATCGTCATAAGCAGATCCACAGGAGGAAGGCCGTCGCTCTCTAGGAGCTGCTGCAAATTAACGGCGTTCTCTCCCATGAGGCGTATTGCATCGCCGAGAAGCTTCGGCTCCTCTGGCGAGCCAACGGGACCGGGCTCGCGAACTCGCCACCCGCGTCTAGACATGTACTTGACCGCCGACTCGTAGTTGGTAGGGGTTATCAACCCCAGCTCGCGAGCGCGGTAGATGAGCGCGCCCAAGGACATCCCCCATCGACTCTTGAGCTTCAAGAGCTTGGGCCAGTCAATGCGTCGACCTGCCGGCCACTCCTCTCGCAACGCGGCGGCAGGCACCAACATGGCCGACGCGAAGCGATCGGCTTGACGCTCCAGCGGAGCACTGGCCGCCTCAGGATCAACGTGGTGCATCACAAGATGTCCTAGCTCGTGGAGAGCATCGCGGCGCGAGCGCTCGCGTACCCCCTTATCGGCACCGAGGATCACCACCGGGCGTTTCGGCAGCGATGAGGAAAAGGCATCGACATCGCCGGACAGCAGCGGAAGCCGGGCGACGATGATTCCGTGACGCTCAAGCAGTCTTACGGCGTTGGTGATCGGCTCGTGTCCCAGGTCCCACAGGTCTCGCAGATGATCGGCGACAGCCTCCACCTCCTCGGGCGGCTGATCTGCGCTAATGATGAGATCGCTCGGCACGTCGTAGGCGGGGAGCCGGACCTTGCCCTCGATCACCCGCACCAACTCGGCGAGGAGGACGGCGTAGGCAGTCGCTTTCTCTCGGTCGACCTGGGAGGTTCGTCGCAGGCTGCGGAAGAAGGTCTGCTCGGTCGGAAGCGTCAAAAGCTGCCGGCCGGTCGAGGCGAAAAAGCTCACCGGCATACCGAGCCGCAGGGCGATCTCGGCCAGAGTCGATGCGCGGGGCTTCGCGCTGCCACCCTCAAACTGGCTGACAGCGGCTGCCGAGAGACCTACGAGCTCCGCGAGCTCGGAGCGCTTGAAGCCGGCGAGCTGGCGCGCAAGCCGAAGACGATCGGGATCGAACAGCGCCGCAGCGCTGCGGGCGTCGCCGCTCACGATTCGCCCGGGGAATCCTGCCGACCATCCTCCTCAGCGTCGTCCCGCATCTCCAGTCCGAAGTCCTCGTCCGCCATTGCGTCGGAGGCTACATCGCCATCGTCTTGCTCGGCGTCGTAAGGCTCGAGCCCGCTGAGACAGTCGACCCACTCCCACTCCCAGCCGTTGACCTCGTCGGCGTAGGGAGCCCCGACATCGACCCGCTGCAGCCCTTCTTTCGGGTCGCCGAAATGGACGGCCACGACGTGTTTGAGGTCCTGGTTCTCCGGTACCTGCAACTCGGGCTCCTCAAAGATGAGCGCCAACTGAGCCGCGTTCTCGGCAACAAGTTCAAGCTTGACCTTGGAGGCGTTGAAGCGGAACTCGCGGACGTCGACCGCTCCGGGGGGCGCCTTGTAGACATGAAGCAAGAGGTTCCCCGGCAGCCGCAAGACCCAGGCGTTTCGCGGCTTCTCGACCTGGGCCCCCTCGATCAAGGGAACGACATCGCGCTCGATCACGTAGTGAAGGTTCTCGGAGATCGTGATGCCGAAGGTTTTGTTGTTGTCGCCAATGTCTTCGGGAGCGAAGCGCTGGCAATTCTCGTCGTAGACCTGTTCTATGGCCGCCAAGAGCCCGACCCGAAGGTGCTCCCCCCAGATTCCCGGCGCCACTTTTCTCCAATGGCTCATGGGTCGAGAGCATGAATGGAGCCTCGGTCGGAAAAACTGCAGCAGGAAGCGAGGTCGGGTGTTCTGAACTTAAGTAGCCCCCGTGATCGCGGTCGTCGGGTCCCCGAAGTATGAGCCCGGCTTGATCGCAGCTCTGGGCAGCTCCAAAGGGCATCCGAGGACGAACTTTGGTCTCAGACAACGAAGGTGACACTGTGTCGAGCGCGGGTAACGGCCACATAGAGAGCCTCGGGGCGCTTCAACTTTGACGGGTCGCGGTGGTCGAGATAGCTCGTCATAGGTGCGGTGGGAAAGATCAGGACCCGCTCGAAAGTGCTGCCCTTCGACACCCCGAAGTTCATCGCGTCGAGGCCCTGGGTCTTGGTCCGCTTGTCGTGTCGCAGCACCTGCGGGCGGTACTCCGCCGCAAAGTCGAGGACGTCGAATCGACTGACAGTCTGGATGCCGTCGTAGCCGGTCTTGATGTCTTCAGCGGCCTTGATCGAGGGGTAGTCGGGGAATAGAGCACTGGCGAAATCGCAGATCTCCTGATTGCAGCGGTAGCTGACGCGTCGATCCTCACGTAGGCAAACGCCGCTTCGCTCATCGAACCATTGGATGATCCCGGCTCCTCGATATTTCTTGTTCTTCTGTGCGTTGTTGGTTGAATAGAGGTGCTGCCGAGGGTCTCCGACGGCAGTCACCTCGAATGGCGCGGAGAACAGAAGATCCACGATCTCGAGGTCATAGCCGACCAGGTCTTGGACCTCGTCGATGAAGACGTGGTCATACATCCTCTGCAGACGCCGCGTCACCGCGCCCCCGCTTGCAGTCTCAATCCGGCAGACGAGGTCCGCCATCGCATCCCGCCAGACATCCTGATTCGTGTCGAGGAAGTACCTGGGATCATCGCTCCTCGTGTAGCGAGGGCGATCCGCCATGAAGTTCAACCCTTTGACGAGACCGACCTTGTTGAACATCGCGGCCTGATAGGGCCGCACGCCGTCGTTTAAAAGAAAGGAGAACCAGCCCGTGAGGCTAATGTGGTCGGGGATTACCCCGCTCCTCGCCAGGATACGGCGCTCGATCTGCCGGAGGTTCTCATTCGTATAGGTGGTGATCAGCACCCGGCTCGGCGCGGCCGCGATCGCCTCGTCGATTATCAACTGCGTCTTGCGAGCACCCGCGGCGGCAATGATGGAGCGATTACGGCTCAATCGCCTCGATGATGTAGTCAGGCATGGAGACCTTCAGCTCGCTCTCGAAAACCCTGAGAGCCCACGCCGTCTTGTCGCCTTCCATACTTGCTACCAGTTCAGAATCGGCCGCGAACGAAGTTCCCAGGGCGGCGTTCAACGCCTCCCGTCCAGCGCTCGCGAGCATCTGTGGCTCGAGGGTTGAACCGGCGTCCTCCCGGCCGGCATGGATCGTGATCCGACCGTCTGCGGTGTAGTCGTCGAAGCGACCGCGAACGTCGTCGGCGCTCCCGCCATCGTTGTCGGTGATCACACGAACGCGCTTGTTGAGCCGGATGGCGATGTCCAGGAAGCGCTTGAAGCTGAGTCCTCGGACATTGATGACGTCGACGCCTTTCTCGATCGGCAGGCAGCCGTGGACATCGAGGAACGCTCGTTGGACAATCAGCTCGTCAGAGGGACCCTCGACCAAGATGGCGCTCTCGGCCAACACCAGTCGCAGCGTGTCGTATCCCGATAGCTTCTTGAAGTAGTCGAGGGTGTCCGCCGGCAGCTCCTTGAGACGCATGCACTGGCCGTCGGAGAGCAGGATCAGGTTGTCGAGGCCTAGCTTGTTGAGGACGAAGGAGCTGTGCGTCGAGACCAGGACCTGCTTCCCCTCGCAACGCTCTGCGATCCGTCGCACGAGTTGATTGAGCGCGGTGGGCGACAGGTGATTCTCCGGCTCCTCGATCAGGACGACGTGCGAGGTCTCCGCAGTGCGCTCCAGCGCTAGGAGGATCTTGAGCGCGTTTTGCCCGCCGTCCCCCACGTATTGGAAGGGAAGCTCGTCCAGGTGAGGGGTAAGACTGGTCTCCCACGCAGTTCGATGCGAAACATCAAGGGATAACGACAGACGCTGCTCGGTGAGACCCGCAGCGGAAGCCTCAAGCGCATTGTTGATGGTTTCGATTGACGGCGTTCGAGAGAACGCCTCTCGTAGCGTCCTGTACGCGCGGGTGACCTCGACGCGCTCGTTGACCGCCAGATGATCCTCGATGATCCGTTGCATGTAGTAGTCGGCCCCGCTTTGGAGGCGTATCGCGGATGCGTCGATGCGGGACACAGATGCGGGGATGGACCTGGCCGTTACCGCGCCGCCGGCGAAGCTCAACCACTCGACCTTGTAGTACTCGATCGGCACAAGAGTCGTCTCGCCAGGATCTGAGATGAACTGCTGATACTCGGCCTCGAAGCCGCGGTCCAGCGCTGCCCTCACCCGGAGTCCCGGCTCGTCCTCCAGCGTCAGGTTGTTGGTACCCCGAAGCCTTTCCGTATCGTCACCGCGGCGCAGGTAAAGGTCGATGATCACTTCCGGCGCAGGTGCCTGCTCGCCCTTGCGTATCCGCGAGACGAACTCGGCTGCGGCCGTCTGATTCACGTGGTGAGGAGAGATCACGTTCGAGAGCCAGCGAGCGCCCAGCCTGCCCGTCAGGGCGAGCCGAACCGCCTCGAGGATGGTCGACTTGCCGGTTTCGTTGTCGCCGACGATGACATTCAACCCATCGGTGAAGTCCAATGAGAATCGCTCGAAGCAGCGGTAGTTGAGGATCTCGATCTTCTGCAGCACAGGCTGTCGGATGGGAGAATAGATTCCATTAGCGGCGGAACCATTGATCTTTGGCGAGGAGGCCAGCGGGACAGTTGATGGACGGGGTTAGGCCGCCCTGCATGCCTGCACCGCCTTTCGATGAGGGCCTGGCCCGTCACCTCATAGCGCTCCGGTCTACGGTTGCCGTAGGTGGACCGGGGAGCCCTGCGCAAGGGCTAAATCGACCTTTCTCGAAGCTCATGTTGCCCCAGGCGTTGCCCCATGGGCGATTTTGAACCCCTTTGTCTGCGTCCCCAGAAACGCGAAAACCCCGCAAATGCGGGGCTTTCGTCCTATAGCGGGGGCAGGATTCGAACCTGCGACCTTCGGGTTATGAGCCCGACGAGCTACCTGGCTGCTCCACCCCGCGGCGGACTATTGATCCTAGCAACGGTGCGGTCCCCGGGTGAGAGCCCGGGGCGTTTGCGCAAGGGACTTCGCACCAGGGGCGCTCTCTAGAGTCCCCGGGCCATGTCCGAGGGTTCTCAGAGGGTCGCGGTTATCGACGCCGGCACGAATTCGTCGCGGCTGCTGGTGGCCGATGTCGCCGGGGGGAAGGTCTCGCCGGTCGAGCGGCGCAGCACGGTGACGCGGCTGGGCCGGGGCGTCGACCTCAGCGGGCGGCTCTCGGCCGAGGCTGTCGAGGACGCGTGCGGGGCGATCGGCGAGTACGTCGCCCAGTTCCGGGAGCTCGGGGCAGAGACGGTCGACGCGATCGCGACCAGCGCGGTCCGCGACGCCGAGAACGGCAGCGCCTTCATCGCCGAGCTGCGCGAGCGCTTCGCCCTCTCCGCCCGTGTCCTCGACGGCGAGGAGGAGGCGCGCCTCACCTACCTCGGCGCGACCTCGGAGAACGTCCCCGCCGAACCGACCCTGGTGATCGACATCGGCGGCGGCTCGACCGAGCTGATCGTCGGGACCGGCACCGAGATCTCCTTCCACACCTCGATGCAGGCGGGGGTCGTGCGCCACACCGAGCGCCGCGTCTCCTCCGACCCCCCCACCGCGCTCGAGCTGGAATCGCTCGCCGCCGACGTGCGCGGCCTGATCGAGGGCGCGATTGCCCCCGGCGTCGAGGCCGCCGCCGGTATCGCCGTCGCCGGCACGCCCACCTCCCTCGCCGCAATCGAGATGGAGCTGGAGCCCTACGACCCCGCCCGCGTCCACGGCCACGTCCTCGCGCTGCCCGAGATCCAGCGGATGCTCTCGCGGCTCGCCTCCGCCCCGCTCGCGCAGCGGGTCGAGATCCCCGGCATGCACCCCGACCGGGCGCCGACGATCGTCGCCGGGGTGGTCATCCTGGTCGAGGCGATGCGGGCGTTCGGCCTCGAGCAGATCGAGGTTTCCGAGCACGACATCCTCTACGGCACGGCAATCGCCGCTGCCACTTCCTGAGCGGGATCCTTCACTCAAGGGGCTTCGAGGTACCGACCGTACAGGCCGGTACCGGAGAGGAGGCCAGATGGGTTAGGCATGAGGCCTAAGCAAAAGTAATAGGTAGGACTGTCCTACCTGGTTCTTAGTAGCGGCTTTGACGCCAACTAGACGCGGTGGATAGACGCCCAGATAATCGGCTCACCGGGGAAGAGATGTGGATCGTCCGCAACTTGACCCCGTAACAGGGCTTAGGCGATTGCCGCATCATGGCGCCTCCCGCCGTCTGAGCCCATCGAATACACATTGGTCCCTGAAGACGTACCCCTGCCCGTCCTGAGGGACCAGCTTGAATCGGTCGCCAGAGATGGCGACCGATTCTTGTTGGGCGAAAGGCCCTGTTTGCAGGGCGCCGACTGTACAACTTGGCCAGTCAGCCAGAAATACCGCGTACCTAGGCCAAATTCGACTTGCGGGGGTAGGCAACCTCGGGATCGGTGAGGACGTTGACGAGCGTCGGCCGCCCCGACTCGAACGCCTGCTCCAGCGCCGGCCGCAGCTCCCGGGGCTCGCGCACCAGGATGCCGTCGCAGCCGAGCGATTCGACCAGCTGGTCGTACCGCGTCTCCGGCTGTAGCTCGGCGGCGACCGAGTAGCCGTAGAGGAACTTCATCGGGTGATGCTCGAGCGCCCAGATCCCGTTGTTTCCCATCACGCCGACCACGCCGAGCCCGTGGCGCGCCATCGTGTCGAACTCCATCCCCGCGAAGCCGAAGGCGCCGTCCCCGAGCAACAGGCAGACCTGCCGGTCGGGGCGAGCGATCTTGGCCCCGATCGCCTGGCCCGGCCCGGCGCCGAGGCACCCGAACGGCCCCGGGTCCATCCAGCAGCCGGGCTCGTAAGTCTCGATGAAGCGGCCGGCGTAGGAGACGAAGTCGCCGCCGTCGCCGACCACGATCGCGTCGCGGTCGAGCACCTCGCCCAGCTCGCTGTACACCCGCACCGGGTGGAGCGGCGAGCGCGGGTCCTCGAGCTCGGCCCGCTCGGCCGCCCGCTTCTCCGCCTCGACCGCGCGCAGCTGCTCCAGCCAGCGCCCGCTGCGCGGCTCGCCGGCAGCGGCCTCGCGCAGCGCGGCCAGGCTCGCCCGCACGTCGCCGACCATGTCGACCGCGGGCGCCCGGTTGGCGCTGAGCGCGTTCGGCGCCACGTCGAGGCGCACGATCTTCGTCTCCTCGCCGAAGCTGCCGCCGAAGCCGAGCCGGAAGTCCATCGGCACCCCGACCACGAGGGCGACGTCGGCGCCCTTCAGCCCCGCC
>Ga0196962_10000108_pt1 | contig 52745 bp, 57 predicted proteins | sample S3v_20metaG_FD_183186 | JGI IMG/M metagenome (GOLD analysis project Ga0196962, IMG submission 183186) | Soil microbial communities from Anza Borrego desert, Southern California, United States - S3+v_20 | ecosystem: Environmental > Terrestrial > Soil > Desert | place: USA: California | collected...
CCGAACAGGTCTATGCCCGCATCGAGGCGGTTTAGCTCCTCGGCCACCTGAAGCCTGTTCTCGTAGACGTTCTCCGTGATGATGCCTGCTCCCGCAGCCTGGGTGAGCAAGACCATCATCTGGGCCTGCAGGTCGGTCGCGAAGCCGGGGAAAGGAAGGGTTGCGACGTCTACACCGGAGAGTGAGGCGGGATCGTCGACCCTCACCCTGATGCCGGGAGAGCCCTGGGTGGCGCTTACCTCCAAGCCCATCTCCCGCAGCTTCTCGAGCTCCATCTTCAGGTGCTCGGGGAGGGCGTTCGTGACCTTGACGTCACCTCCGGTCGCCGCCGTGGCCATCAAGAACGTTCCGGCTTCGATGCGGTCCGGCATCACCGTCCACTCGGTGGGGTGCAGTTCGTCAACGCCTTCGATCACGATGCGGCCGGTACCCGCTCCCATCACGCGGGCGCCCATGGAGTTGAGGAAGCCGGCGAGGGCGGAGATCTCCGGCTCGCGGGCGCCGTTCTCGATAATGGTGATCCCATCCGCGAGCACGGCCGCCATCATGACGTTCTCTGTGGCGCCGACGCTCGGGTACTCGAAGTTGACCTCGGCGGCCCGCAACCCACCGGGCGCGCTCGCCTTTATGAATCCGTGGTCTAGCTCGACTTCGGCACCGAGGGCCCGCAGGCCGTCGACGTGAAAGTTGAACTTCCTCAAGCCCAGGTTACACCCGCCCGGAGCGGAGACCTCGGCCTCCCCGAAGCGCGCCGCGAGGGGTCCGAGGACGACGAGGCTCGCCCGCATCTGGCGCACCAGCTCGTAGGGCGCGGTGTAGGAGTCTACTGTGGAGGCATCGATCTCCAGGGTGCTTCCCGAGAAGCGCGTACCGACACCGAGCTCGTCGAGGAGGGCGAGCATGGTGTGCATGTCTTTGATGCGTGGGACGTGGTGGAGTACGGTCTTACCCGGCGCGAGGAGCGCCGCCGCGACGAACTTCAGGGCGGCATTTTTGGCCCCCGAGACCTCGATCTCCCCCTGCAGCCGTTTCCCGCCTTCGACGTAGAATCTCTCAGACACGGATCCTCCCCGGTATGCCTTCCCGGTCCGCACTTCCGGACTCGTAGTGTCAGTATGCCTACGAAACGTTACGAAACGGCAACAGCCGGATAACGTCTGCGTTACTACCGGCGATGCCGTTTCACCAGTGTATATTCTAGCGCTTCTTGGCGCTAGCTGCCCTTGTACTTGCGCGCCAGGCGCACGAAGTTCTCACCCGTACGCTGGCGGCGCCTTATCTCCTCGAGCACCCTATCGCGATCTTCGGCGTCGTCCGGGATCTCGGAGATCTCCCTCTCCGCCTCCTCGACGCGGTTCTCCGCCTCATCGACGTCGATGTCCTCGGGAGAGACGGCCTCCTCGACGAGGACCTGCACGAGGTTCTCGGAGACCTTGAAGAAGCCGTCCGAGGTCGCGTAGACCCTCTGTTCGTCGCTCTCCCTTATCCTGACCTCTCCGGCCTCCACGGTGGAGACCAGCGGAGAGTGGTCGACGAGCACCCCGATATCCCCGTCGGCGATGCGGGCGATCACGAGGTCCGCCTCACCGTCGTAGATCACCTCCTCGGGCGTGATGACCCGGCAGAAGAGCTGCCTTCCTCCGCCACGCTGGTCGCGATCTTCAGCCATTAGCGCTCTTTTTCCTCGCCGCTTTCGCCGGACTCTTCGTCCTCAGAGCCCTCGCTACGAGCTTCGGCCTGACCGGCCTCCTCTTCCCCGGAGTCCTCATCGCCAGACTCCTCATTCTGCGAATCTTCTTCGGAAGCTTCGCTTCTGGCCTCTACCCCACCGGACTCCTCCTCCGAGTCCTCATCGCCGGACTGTCCGTCCTCCGTCTCCTCTTCGCCGCTGGACTTTCTTGCTTTTTCGACGGCCTCGTCGATGCCGCCCACGAGGTAGAACGCCTGCTCGGGAAGTTCGTCGTGCCTGCCTTCGACGACCTCCCTGAAAGAACGGATCGTTTCGTCGAGATCGACGAACTTGCCTTCGAGGCCGGTGAACTGCTCGGCGACGAAGAAGGGCTGGGAGAGGAAGCGCTGGAGGCGCCTGGCTCGGCCGACGATGACCTTGTCCTCCTCGGAGAGCTCGTCTATGCCGAGGATGGCGATGATGTCCTGCAGCTCCTTGTAACGCTGAAGGATGTTCTTGACCTCCTGGGCCACCTGATAGTGCTCGTCGCCGACCACAGAAGGGTCGAGGATGGTGGAAGAAGAGGTCAGGGGGTCGACGGCGGGGTAGATACCCTGGGCCGACAGGGACCGCGAGAGCTCCACCGTCGAGTCGAGGTGGGCGAACACCGTGAATGGCGCAGGGTCGGTGAAGTCGTCCGCCGGCACGTAGACGGCCTGGAAACTGGTGATCGAACCCTTCTTCGTCGATGTGATCCTCTCCTGGAGCGCGCCCATCTCCGTGCCGAGGGTGGGTTGGTAGCCGACCTCGGAGGGCATGCGGCCCATGAGGGCCGAGACCTCGTTACCCGACTGCACAAAGCGGAAGATGTTGTCCACGAAGAAGAGCACGTCCTGCCCCAGCTCCTCGCGGAAGTACTCGGCGAGGGTGACGCCGGTGAGCCCGACGCGGAATCGGGCGCCGGGCGGCTCGTTCATCTGTCCGAAGACCAGTCCCACGTTGGAGAGGATCCCGGCCTCCTCGAACTCTCCGTAGAGGTCGTTCCCCTCGCGCGTGCGCTCGCCGACGCCGGCGAAGACCGAAGTGCCCTCGTACTGCAGGGCTATGTTGTTGATCAGCTCCTGTATAACGACCGTCTTGCCCACGCCCGCGCCGCCGAAGAGGCCTACCTTGCCGCCCCTGCGCACGGGGCAAAGGAGGTCTATGACCTTGATGCCGGTGACGAACTGCTCGGCCTGGGTGGTGAGGTCCTCGAACTTGGGGGAAGGACGGTGTATGGGCCAGTAGTCATCGGGGTCCTCCACCGGTCCCTGCTCGTCGACGGGTTGACCCAGCACGTCGAGCACGCGGCCCAGCACGTTCTTGCCCACGGGCACCGCTATGGGGCGGCCCGTATCCCTGGCGTCGACCCCGCGCCTCAGGCCGTCGGTCGAGGCCATGGCCACCGTGCGGACCATGTCATCCCCGAGTAGCTGCTGCACCTCCAGGGTCAACTGTATGGTCTCCCCGTCCTTCTCGATGGGCACCGTAACAGCGTTGAAGATCTCCGGTATGTCTTCGGGCGGGAACCTGACGTCAACGACGGGTCCCTTCACCTCGACGACGGTGCCGACTCCCTCGCCCCGCTCTTCGTGGCCGTCCCTGCCGCTCTCCTGCTCGGTGGCCGCGTGGCCGTTATCTACCTCGCCCCTCTCACCGCCGAAGGTCGTGCGGTTGAAGGTCTGCCCACTCTCGCTCTCGCTCATAAAAACTCCTGTTCTCTAGCCCGCGGAGAGGGCCTCCGCGCCGCCGACGATCTCGAGTATCTCCTGCGTGATCTGGGCCTGGCGCGCCTTGTTCATCTGGAGGGTGAGGTCGCGCACCAGGTCGTTTGCGTTGTCCGTGGCGTTCTTCATCGCCGTCATGCGGGCGCCGTGTTCGCCTGCCGCTCCTTCCAGGAGCGCCTGCCACACCATGGTCTCCACGTAACGGGGTACCAGCCGCTTCAATACCGTCTCCGCGTCGGGGACGTAGTCCATGTAGGAGTTATTGCTATCCTCTTCTTCGTCCTCCTCCCTGGCTACGGGCAGGAGGCGGTTAACTACGGGTCTCTGGTTGAGGGCGCTCTCGAAACGGTTGTAGACGAGATAGACCTCGTCCGCGTCTTCGTCATCGAAGATGCGAGTAAGGGTGCGTCCGATCTCGCGGGCGTTCTCGTAGGTCGGGTTGTCCGTGAAACCGGTGAAGACTTCGGCGAGCTCGACGCGCCTGAACCGGAAGAACGCGACGGCCTTGCGTCCGCTCGCGACCTGCAGCGCATCCGAGTCTTTCTCCTCCCTGAGGCGGACGGTCCTACGGAGCACCTGCGCGTTGAAACCGCCTGCCAGGCCCCTGTCCGCGGTGAGAGTACAGACGGCGACGCGATTTACTTCCCGCCCTGTTAGGAGGGGGAGGTCGCCCGTGGCGTTGGCCGCCACGTCCCGCATCATCTGCTCCACGTTCTCGGCGTAGGGACGTGCGCGCTTGACCCTGGCCTCAGCCTTGCGGAACTTCACCGAGGAGACCGTCTGCAGGGCGGAGAAGACCCTCGCCTGGTTCTTTACGGTGTTGATCTGCCTCTGTAAGTCCCTGGCTGAAGGCAAGCTCTAGCTCCCCTCTTCCTCTCGGGTCTGGTCTCCTTCCTCCCCGTTCTCATCCTCTACGGAGATGTCGACGAGGCTAGTCTGCTCGGGCTCGAAGTTGGAGTCGAAGTGCTCTACGGCCTCGCGCAGCTTCTCCTCGTTCTCATCGGAGAGCTCTTGCTCGGTGCGGATGGAGTCGAGCAGGTCGCCGTGGGCGTCGCGCATAAAGTCGCGGAACTGCCGCTCCCAGTCCATGACATCGTCGGCATCGACCTCGTCCAGGTAGCCATTCGTCGCGGCAAAGAGGACGACTACCTGCTCCTCGACCGGCATCGGGTCGAGCTCTTCCTGCCTGAGGATCGCCGTGAGGCGTTCCCCACGGTTCAGGGTCTGCTGCGTGGCCCTGTCCAGGTCGCTGCCGAACTGGGCGAAGCTGGCGAGCTCGCGGTACTGGTTGAGGTCGAGCCTGAGGGTCCCTGCGACGCTCTTCATAGCTTTTATCTGGGCCGAGGACCCCACGCGGCTCACCGAGTTGCCCGTATCTATGGCGGGACGCTGGCCGGAGTTGAAGAGGTCGGAGTCCAGGAAGATCTGACCGTCCGTGATGGAGATGACGTTCGTCGGGATGTAAGCCGAGATGTCCCCCGCCTTGGTCTCGATAACCGGCAGAGCCGTGAGAGACCCGCCTCCCGAATCCTCCGAGAGCTTCGCCGCGCGCTCGAGCAAGCGAGAGTGGAGGTAGAAGACGTCCCCAGGGTACGCCTCGCGGCCCGGCGGGCGCCTGAGGAGCAGCATCATCTGCCTGTAGGCGACGGCGTGTTTGGAGAGGTCGTCGTAGATCAGGAGCGCGTCCTCGCCACGGTTCATGAAGAACTCGCCGATAGCGCACCCCGCGTAAGGGGCCAGATACTGCAGCGTCGCGGACTGGGCGGCAGAGGCGTTCACCACGGTGGTGTACTCCAGCGCGCCCGACTCCTCCAGGGCGGCGACGACGCCCGCTACGGTGGAGTCCTTCTGGCCGATGGCGACGTAGACGCACTTCACGTCCTGGTCGGCCTGGTTGATGATAGTGTCGAGCAGGATCGAGGTCTTGCCCGTCTTCCTGTCGCCGATGACCAGCTCCCGCTGACCGCGTCCGATCGGGATCATGGAGTCTATGGCTTTGATCCCGGTCTGGAGTGGCTGCTTGACCGGCTGGCGCCTGATGATGCCCGGCGCCACTATCTCCACAGGAAGGGTCTCTTCGGCCTCGATCTCACCCTTCCCGTCGAGCGGACGCCCGAGGGCGTCGATGACCCGGCCGAGCACGCCCTCGCCGACGGGCACGCTGGCCAGCCGCTCCGTGCGCCTCACCGTGTTGCCCTCCTGGATGTGCGTATCGTCGCCGGCGACGATAACGCCTACGTTGTCCTCCTCCAGGTTGAGCGCGAGGCCGGTGATCTTCTCTCCGCGCGTGTCCTCGAACTCCAGCATCTCCTGGTACATGACGTTGGTAAGGCCGTGGACGCGCGCGATGCCGTCCCCGACCTCGAGGACCTGTCCGACCTCTTCGGTCCTTACCCGGTTCTCGTAATCTGTGATAGCGCCTTTGAGTATGGAGGAGATCTCCTCCGGCCTGAGCCTGCCCACTAAACAACACTCCTCTCGAGCATCCCCTCCCGGAGGCTCTCCAGGCGCCCCCGGATACTGCCGTCCATCATGCGTCCCCCGAACCGGAAGACCGCGCCCCCGATAAGCTCGGGATCAACGTTCGTCTCCAGAATAACCTCTCTGCCTTCGAGCACCCTTCCGAGCCGCTCTTTGAGTCGGCCTGCCTGTTCTTCCGAGAGCTCGACGGCGGTCGTCACCCCGACCTCGATCCTGCCGAGGTGTTCTTTGACGAGTTGCTCATAGCGGCCGAGCACCTCCTCCAGGATCTCCTCGCGCCCGTTGTCCACGAGGACCTTCAGGAAATTGGTGCTCGAGGTCTTCATGCCTTCGGTCAGGCCGTCGATGGCCCTGCGCTTCTGGCGCTCGGGTACCTGCCCGCCGTAGAAGAAAAGCCTTAGCTCCTCGCTCTCGTGCAGGGCCGAGACGAACTCGCCGAGGTCCGAGAGTACTTCCTCGAGCTCGCTTCTCTCACGCGCCGCCTCGAAGAGGGCTCCGGCGTACGTGGAGACGGCGCTCAAGCGGTCCCGCTCTCTGCCATCTCGGCTTCGAGATCGTCGAGGGCCTGGGAGATCAGGCGTTCGTGCTCGTCACGGTCTATGGAGCGGCCTATGACCTGCTCTGAGGCCTGGACCACCATATCTGCGACCTCGCGACGGACCTCGCGCAAAGCCGACTCCCGCTCGCGGTCTATCTCCTCGCGGGCGCGCTGGATTATGCGGTCGCCCTCCTCGCGGGCCTCCCTCTTGGTCCGCTCGCGCTGGGCTTCCGCCTGCTTGCGCGCCTCTTCGAGGATCTGCCGGCCCTCGCCGCGGGCCTCCTCGATCTGGCGCCGGTACTCGGCCAGGAGCTCGCGGGCCTCGGCGCGCGTCTTCTCCGCCTCGTCGATGGCGCGTTCGATCTCGGACTGGCGCTCCTGGATCTGCTCGCGGATCGGCGGGTAGACATACCTGACGAGCAAGAACAGCAAGATAAAGAAGGCTATAACCTCCCAGAAGATCAGGCTCGTATTCAGGATGTCGAAGATTCCTGTCTCGTCCATGCTTCTCCCTAGATACTCATCCTAAGATCCTCGACCTAGAAGATCTGAAGCCCTATGAGCAACGCGAATGCCAGCCCGAACAGCGCCTGCGCTTCGACGAGGCCGATGCCGACGAAGAGCCACGTCCTGGATAGTTCGAACGCTTCTGGCTGGCGGTGGATCGAGGCGATGGTCTGCCCGAACAGGTACCCCATCCCGATACCCGACCCGATTACCGCCGTCCCCGCCGCGAACCCGAACCCGACGAGGTAGAGCTGGCTGCTCCCCTGAAGTAGCGCCAGCAGCGGCGGGATGAATGCCAGTATCTCCATTTACATTGCTCCTCTCTGTTATCGCCCCGCCGGAGCCCTAGTGCTCCTGCCGGTACAGGGCTATCTCGATATAAACCTGCGTAAGAATAGCGAATATGTATGCTTGCAACACGGCTACGAAGATCTCGAACCCGAACAACACTACCGCCACAGGCACCGATACTGCGGCCATTAGCGGCGTCCCCGTGTACAGGATAAAGCCGAGGAAGATAAAGATGAGCAAGTGCCCGGCCAGGATGTTCGCGTAGAGCCGCATAGCGAGCGTGAGCGGCTTGGAGAGCTCCGACACCCACTCGATAAAGAACATGAAAGGGACCATGATCGGCTTGGCCGGCATCCCCGGCGGCACGAACGCTTTCACGTATCCTCCGAACCCATTACGCCTGATTCCCACCACCTGGGTGATTATGAACGTAAGCAGGGCCAGAACCAGGGTGAAGGAGATGCTACTCGTGACGGGGAAGCTGTTGGGCACGAGCCCGAGCAGATTCAAGACCAGCAAGAAGATGAACAGGCTCAGGGTGTACGGGAACCACTTTCTCCCCTCTTCGCCCAGCTGGCCACCCATGCTGTTGCGCCCGAAGGCGTAGATCTCCTCCACGATCACCTGGTAAGCACCGGGACGTTCCTTCAGTGTGCGGGCCCCGATGAACATGATCAGGAACGTCAGAGCAGCGCCGATCCACAGGAACACGACGGCTTTGGTTATGGAGATGTCTATGCCGAACAGCGAGAGGTGCACTATGGCGTGCTGCCCCGACTCCCAGGCGTGGATGATCTCCTTCCGCAACTCCGCACCCTGCACCTGCAACAACGCGAGCGTCACTAAACCTCCTACCCCCCGTTCCTATCCCCTACGCCCGCCCCGCGGCCGTACGCGCCCCGAACCTTTACAGCCCCGATCAAGAGCAACACGTTCTCCACGACGTAGACCCCGGCGAACCCGCCGATCAGGGCGAGCGCCGGCCATGACGCCAGAAAGATGGGCGCCCCGACCGCCACCACCGCGAACACGAGCCGTCCGAAGTAGACCGCGACTCCCAGCAGAACCCTCTCCCCCGACATCTTGCCGCCGAGCAACCAGGCCGTGATCGCGATGGACGTAAAACTCACCAGCCCGACCCCGGCCCCGTACAGAAACGCCCCGGCATAGACGGCGCCGAAGTAGTATCCGACGATCGCCGCTGCCCCTACAGACATCACCGCCGTAGCCGCCGCCCCGCCCAGAGCCAGCCGCCAGTGCGCGCTCATCAGCGCCCTACCCTGCTCAAGGTTACGAACAGGTATGTGAGGGCCGCCCCAAACCCGACCAGGAGACCCACCAACAACAATAAAGGCAGCGTCCCGAATAGCCAGTCGAGTAGGTACCCACCCGCCGTAGACACCGCGATGATGACCATGAAAGTAAACCCGAGACCTACGAAACGAGCGTACTCGCCGCTCGCCTGGTTCCTTTGAGATCTGGTGTCGGGCATCACCGGAACTATACCTTACGGGCCAAACTGTTGCAATCAGTGTCAATCTCCGGAAAACGCCCCCTCCTGCAAACCACCGCAGACCGCCCGAGCCGGGTTGCCGCCGTTCCAGCCGAACCTTCCAAGCTTCGCTACGGTCCACGGATCACTCCTCTCGCGACTCTCTACCCAGATGATATCTTGCTATTGACATAACGTCAATAGACACGGTGTCAATAAAGCGGTACATTGTGGTTCATTGGAGAGGAGAGTAGGTTAGAGAGTGGAGATGAGGTGAGCAGGGATAGGGTTCCGCGCAGGCGACGCAAGCCTGAGGAGGCGGAGCGGGCGATACTGGCTGCGGCGCGGGCGTTTCTGGAGGAGCACCCTTTCAGGGAGATGACCATCGAGGGGGTAATGATTCGAACGGGGCTGTCTCGACCTGCCTTCTACGCGTATTTCCGCGACCGCTATGAGGTGGTGACGCGGCTGTTGGAAGGCATCGGGGGTCTGCTGTTCGCGCTGGACTGGCGCTGGCTCTCTGGTGGGGAGGTCGGGGAAGAAGCGAAGGAAGTTCTCGTCGAGGCGTTGAGGGCGGGGTCACAGACCTTCGTCGAGTACGGGCCTGTATTGCGAGCGATCGCTGATGCGGCGGGCTATGATGAGAGGGTTGAGCAGGTTTACAGGTACGGTCTGATCGAACGCCTCGTCGGTGCGGTGGCGGTCCGTATTTCGCGGGACGTGGAGGCCGGTCTGTCATCTGCTGACCTCGACCCCGAAGAGACGGCTCGGGCGCTGGCGCTCATGACCGAGCGTTACCTGTTAGATGCCTTCGGGCATCCCGAGCGCCGGCCTTCGGGCGAAGAGAGCGTGTTGGTATTCCGTACGTTGGAGGCGATCTGGGTCAGGACGTTGTATGGGTAAGGTGGTGCATTGTATCGGACGGTTCGTTGTGTTGGGTTGTTCGTTATTCGGACGGTTCGTTGTATTGGGCGGTGCGTTGTTCGGGCGGGTTTGAAACCCGCCCACGCCATGGCAAGGATAGGTCCTTGTGCGGACCCGCCCAATTGCGGTTAAGGCGTCAGGCGAACCTGACCATGGCCAGGCCGCCTTCGGCCGCGAGCTCCATGGCGAGAGGGTCTGGGTAGCCGCCTGCGTAGTGGACCTCCTCGATACCGGCGTTCATGGTCATCTTCACGCACATCAGGCATGGTTGGTGGGTGCAGTAGATGGAGGCGCCTGTGACGGAGACACCGTGGTAGGCGGCCTGGATGATGGCGTTCTGCTCGGCGTGGAGCGTGCGCTGGCAACTCTCCCGGCCGTCCACAATCCGGATGAGGCACCCCACTTCGTCGCAGTGGGGCATTCCTGAAGGGCTGCCGTTGTAGCCGGTGGTCAGGATGCGTTTGTCGCGCACGATAACGGCTCCTACGGCGAGCCGCGGGCATGTCGAACGGGTGGCGACCTCGTGGGCTATGCGCATGAAGTACTCGTCCCAGGAAGGCCGGACTCTTTTCAGGGCTTCGTGGGAGTTCGAGGTGTCTGCCGCCGGGTCTTCAAAGGGTTCCATAGAGTCTGTCTCCGGCGTCGCCCAGGCCCGGGACGATGAACGAGCAGTCGTCCAGCTCGGGGTCGACGGCTGCTGCGTAGAAGGTCACGTCGGGATGCTCGTTGGAAACACGCTCGACGCCTGGCACGGCGGCGACCGCGTGGAGGCAGGAGATCCAGGTCGCCCCCTCTTCCTTGAGCTTGCCTATGGTGGCCGAGAGGCTTCCTCCGGTCGCGAGCATCGGGTCGAGGACGAGGACCAGGTACTCGTCCAGGTTGCGGGGGAGGTTGACGTAGTACTCGATAGGCCGGGCCGTCTCTTCATCGCGCTGGAGGCCCATAAAGCCGACCGTCGCTGTGGGCAGGAGGTCTAGCGCCCCGTCGAGCATACCGAGGCCGGCGCGCAGGACCGGCACGAGGCAGACGGGACCGGAGATCTCCTCTACCTCCGTCTCGGTCAGGGGAGTACGGATCCGGACCCGGCGGGTGGGCATATACCGTGTGGCCTCGGCGACCATGATCAGGGCGAGCTCCTTCATAGCCTGCCTGAAATCGGCAGTCGAGGTTCGCTCGTCGCGGAGGACCGCGAGCTTGTGGCGGCTCAAGGGACCGTCTACGACGTGGAGATTCTTTACGTCGGGCCTGGTCTCACTCATATAGTGGGTAGGCTTCCGTAAGGGCTTTTGCTCTGTCGCGCAGGCCGTCGGTCTCTCCGCGCGCGGTGGCGACGATAATGTCGGCGATCTCCTGCATCTCGTCTTCACCCATGCCGCGGGTCGTCATTGCCGCGGTGCCCAGCCTGATGCCGCTGGTCACGGTCGGTGGCTCGGGGTCGTTCGGGACCATGTTCTTGTTGCAGGTGACGCCGACGGCTTCCAGGGAATCTTCCAGTTCCTTACCTGTGACGCCGGTATCTTTCAAGTCGACCAGGATCAGGTGGTTGTCCGTCCCCCCGGAGACGAGATCCAGGCCCCCTTCCATAAGCCCCTCGGCCAGTGCCCTGCAATTCTTGACGATCTGGCGGGCGTAGTCTTCGAACTCGGGCTGCAGCGCTTCTCCCAGGGCGACGGCCTTGCCGGCGATCGCGTGCATCAGTGGGCCACCTTGCATGCCCGGGAAGACGCGGCTATTGACTTTCTTGGCGAACTCTTCGCGGCAGAGGATCATCCCCCCACGGGCACCCCGCAGCGTCTTGTGGGTGGTTGTGGTTACGATCTCGGAGTAGGGTATGGGCGAAGGGTGGACGCCTCCGGCGATGAGGCCTGCGATGTGGGCCATGTCCGTCAGGAAGAAGGCCCCGACCTCGTCGGAGATCTCACGGAACTTCTCGAAGTCGAAGATGCGCGGGTAGGCGCTGGCCCCGGCCAGGATCATTTTCGGCCTCTCGCTCAGCGCGATATCTCGGACCTGATCGTAGTCGATGTAGCCATCCTCCCCGACGCCGTAGTGGACGAAGTCGTAGGTCCTGCCGGAGAAGTTGATCTTCATCCCGTGCGTGAGGTGCCCGCCGTGGGCCAGGTCCATGGAAAGAACCTTGTCGCCGGGGTCGACGAGCGCCGCGTAGGCGGCCTCATTGGCCTGGCTTCCCGAGTGGGGCTGCACGTTGACATGCTCGGCGCCGAACAGCTTTTTCGCCCGCTCTATGGCGAGGTTCTCGACCTTGTCTACCTGCTCGCAGCCGCCGTAGTAGCGCTTGCCCGGATAGCCCTCGGCGTACTTGTTGGTAAGGACCGAACCCTGTGCCGCCAGGACGGCGGGCGAGGTGAAGTTCTCGCTCGCGATTAGCTCGATGGTGGTGCGCTGGCGATCCAGTTCGCCTTCGAGCGCCTCCTGGACCTCGGAATCCACGGCCTTGGTGTACGGTCCGATCAAGATCTACCTCCGCTTTAGGGTTAGAAGAGTGCCCGGCACCACGCCGGGAGAAATCGTGGTTGAGCGATCCTGTGGGGCTCTAATCTCCCAGAGTCCTCTCTACCAGTCCTGCAACTGAACGGAGTATAGACCTTCGACGTGAAGGGCTCAAATAGAGGCTAAAGGTTTAAGACAATTGGCGGGCATCTACTGCTCCGTTGTACGGGAGCTCCAGGCTTCTCCGCGGTGGGTTCCCGCTATCGCGGAAGCGACGGTTAAGGACGCCGATCCGATCGGTGTATCTCTACGAGGTTGAGAAAATAGGGATCGTCTAGTGCATCGGGCTGACCATATTGAGCATCACCACCCCCACCACGATGAGGACCAGTGCGACGACCTTGACCACGGTAAATGCCTCGCCGAAGACGCTCACCCCCGCCATCGCGATGAACGCCGTGCCCAACCCCGACCACACCGCGTAGGCCACGCTCACGTCTATGCGCTTGATGACGAGCGCCAGCCCCGCAATGCTCAGAGCGTAGAAGAGCGCCACGAGCGCCGAGTACAGGGGCCTGCTAAAGCCCTCCGAGAGCTTCATGCTCACCGTACCCAACACTTCCAGCACGATGGACACTACCAGCAGCAACCAGCTCATCAGCCCTCCTCTCCTCGCGCCAGCCCGTTGATCTCCCTGAGCACCCGCCCGCGCAATTCCCCTGCAGGCGGAGCCAGCCCGAACAGGTCCGCAAACCATAGCCCGTCGGCGGCCAGACGCAACAGCGTCGCCAGCGCTAGGTCCAACCCATCATCCTCCGCTCGCGCCTGCCACGCCTCAAAGCGTCTCCTCAGTGGCTCCAGCAGCGCCGGATCAGTCGCCATGGCAGCCAGCAGAGCGACCAGCTCCCGAGGCTGCGTTTCCTGCGTCTCTCCCGGCTCGAACGTTGCCCCGGCATACGCCCGCGCCCAGCTCCCCGCAGCGCCAGCTTCCTCCACCTCCAGCCGCTGGCCGATGTCACGCTCGAAACCATCCACCCATCGCAAAACCATTGCAGAGATGAGCGCATCCTTGTTTGGGAAGTGGTAGAGCAACCCACCCTTGCTCACGTCCGCCTTCCCGGCCACAGCGTCGAGGGTCAGCCTCGCCACGCCATCACGCGCCACCACCCTCTCCGCAGCCTCCAATAACCTCGTCCGTGTATTACGCCCTTCAGTAGTCATGTCATTACTATACCGTCTGGACGGTATATTTGTCAAGGTTTCGCCGTCTGCCTAGGGTGCTCTCGCCAGATTCGTCCGTTGCCAATCGGTGTATGATGGTCAAAGCTTAGCTATCTTCGTTCGGTTCTCTCCAAGGGGAGCGCTGCGCGGAACGGCGGGTGCCGTAACCCCGACCAGAGTGCTTGGAGGAGCTTATGGAAATGCTCACGAAATTCCACGACGTCCTGGCAGGGCTGGAGTTGGTGCGCCAGGATTACCTTGCCACCCTCTCCGAGCTGAGGGCTAACGGTAGCTTAACGGAGCTAGATCGGAACCTATTACGCAGGGAGCTAGCCGTTGAACACAGGGTTCGTTGCAGACAAGAGTGGAAGGCTATCATCATCCAACTGAAAGCCGACCAGGACGTAACGACGTAGCGAAATTCTGAGAAGATCTAGACCGAGAACTGCAGCCGGGTCTCCTGGTAAGCGAACAGCGCCCGCCCCCATGGGGCGCGAACGGGGGTGTTTGTTTCTGGCAGACTCGTTATCTCTACCCAAGCGGGTCCAGGGCGAGATCTTCACTGTCCAGCGCGAATCCTGATACGTGTACCTCGATGCCCGGAGCGCTAGCGACCCTGACGCTCGTTGCCGCGCTTGAAGTTGCCCGTGGCGCGGGCGAGCGCGAGCTGCTGTTGGTCAGGGGTCATTGCCGGCAGGTTTCTGATGAGGTTCTCAGCCCGTGCTCCCTTGAGTATGATCTCGCGTTTGCCTTGCTTGCCATGCCAGTGGACGATTAGCTTGCCGTTCTTGGTGATCCGGTACGAAAACTGTTCCTCGCCCATGATTCTCCAGCCACCCTCACCGGTGTGCGAGCTGGGCCAACCTCTGTGCGGACAGCTCGCTGGCAGCACGCACAAGCCTTACGTTGCCTCCCGAAAGGTCGACGACCGCCGAGGCTTCACCGGTACCTCGTTCCCCCCTGACGATGATGTCGACGGCCTCGAGCACGCGCGGGTCCACATCGTCGGTCGCCGCCGTGGCCGGTTCCCCGGAGAGGTTGGCGCTGGTGGCGAAGAGTGGGGCGCCGTAGGCCTCGAGCAGGTCCCGCACGGCCTCGCCGGCTGGCACCCTTACGCCGATGGTGCCTCCGGAGGGGAGATCCAGGACTAGCGTTAGGGGGCCAGGCCAGTAGAGTTCCGCGAGTTCTCTAGCTATCGGAGGCACGTTCGGCGCCAACCCAAAGGCTGCTTCCGCCGAGACGCAGAGGAGGGCTATGGGTTTGTTCGCGTCCCTGCCCTTGATCTCATGAATCCTCGATAGGCCCGACTCGGCGGCGACGAGGCCGACTACTGTCTCCGTGGGAACGAGGGCGACGTTGCCCGCTCTCAGGGCGGCGACGGCCTCTTGGGGCGAGACGGTTCTCATCCCCACTTCAGCAGCACGGCCCGCGGTGTGCCTGCCAGATCGTTGCGTACGCCGAGCGGTACGAAGCCGGATCTAGAGCCCAATTCTTGCACCTTCTCGGCCTGTCCGTCGCCGATTTCCAGAACCACGTCAGCGCCACGTTTCAGCAGCGGGGGCGTCTCCGAGAAGATGCGGCGGAAAAATCCTAGCTCGTCGGTACCGCTGTAAAGGGCCACGGGTGGGTCCCATTCTCTGACTTCCGGAGCGAGACGGCGGGGGGCACTGATCTCGTCCACGTAGGGCGGATTGGAGACGAGGAGGTCGATCGAACCGTTCAAGAAGGTCAAGCCGGAGGCCACGTCGGCCTCGTGAAACCTGACGGCCACGTTGTTCCTGACGGCGTTCTGGCGTGCGATGCGAAGCGCGGTCTCAGAGATGTCCGAGGCGTGTACCTCGCAGTTGGGGCGTTCCTGGGCGATGGAGATGGCGATGGCTCCCGAGCCGGTTCCGACGTCGAGTACGACGCACGGATAGCCTCGGGAGTCAATGAATTCCAGTGCCGCGTCGACGACGCTCTCGGTGTCGGGGCGCGGGATGAGGGTGTCTTCGTTCAAGTCGAGGACCAGGTTCCTGAAATATGCGTAGCCCAGGATACGCTGCACGGGTTCACGCGTCATGCGGCGGGAGATCCAGGCCTCGTAAAGCGACGCCTGCTCGGCCGTCAACTGCACCGCCGAGGCGGCGAGCTCCGCGCGCCCTACGCCGAGCAGCTCGGAGAGCAGGACTTCGGCGGATGCGACGGGCTCGGGGACTCCTGCCCGCTCGAGTCTGGCGGCGGCGCTACGGGCAGCGTCTCGGGCGCTGGCTCGGCCTGTGCCGGCACGCACCGTTCTAGCCCGGGGTTCCTGCGGTTTCGGCGGCGAGTTTGTCCGCCCGCTCCTTGGCGGCGAGGGCCTGCGTGAACTCATCGAGGTCGCCGCCGAGGGTAGCTTCGAGGTTGTGGGAGGTGACGCCGACCCGGTGGTCGGTGATGCGTCCCTGCGGGAAGTTGTACGTACGGACCTTCGCCGAGCGGTCGCCGGTACCGACCTGCGCCTGCCGGAGGGCGCCTTCCTGCTCGGCCCTCTCGCGCATCTCGCGTTCTAAGAGCCTGGACTTCAGGATCCGCATGGCCTGCTCCTTGTTCTGGAGCTGGCTCTTTTCGTTCTGGCAGGTGACGACCAGGCCCGTCGGCTTGTGCGTGATTCTGACCGCGGAGTCCGTGGTGTTCACGCTCTGGCCGCCGGGACCGCTGGAACGGTACACGTCGACCTCCAGGTCTCCCGCGCTGATCTGGACCTCCACGTCCTCGGCCTCTGGCAAGACGGCCACGGTAGCCGTCGAGGTGTGTATGCGGCCCTGGCTCTCGGTCTTGGGCACCCGCTGGACCCTGTGCGTCCCGCCTTCGTGCTTGAAGACCGAGTAGGCGCGGTCGCCGCTAATCTCAACGGCGACCTCCCTGTAGCCGCCGACTTCGGCCGGGCTCGACGACAGGGTACGGTGCTTGTAGCCGAGGCGGTCGGCGTAGCGGGTGTACATATCGTGGAGCTCGCCGGCGAAGAGGGCCGCCTCGTCGCCACCGGCGCCGGCCCGGATCTCGATGATGACGTCTTTGTCGTCGTTGGGGTCGCGGTCGATGAGCTCGGTCCTGATACGCTCGGAGAGGTCTTCGATCCGCTCCTCGGCATCCCTCGCTTCGGCCGCGAAGAACTCCCGCTCCTCCGCGTTCTCGGCCTGGGGGATGAGCTCCCGTGCGTCGCGCCCGGCCTCTATCGTCTGAAGCAGCTCCCTGGAGAGCTCGGCCCCGCGCCGCATGCGCGCGTGCTCTTTGGCGACACCGGCGTAGCGCCGCTGGTCGTCGAAGATGTTCGGGTCCGAGAGTTCTTGTGTTAACGCGTCGTAGCGGCCGAGCGTCTCCTCGGCCAGCTTCACTACCTGACTATCCAACTCAAATCACCAGTTTGTTCGTAGCCTCGTTCGGCTCGATCTCGGCTTCTTTCTCCATGGAGAGGACCTTCTTCAGGGAGGCCATCGCGATCTCGACCATGTCGTCCGATGGCTCCCGGGTTGTCAACTTCTGCATCTGCAGGCCGGGCCAGACGAGCGCCTGCACCAGCGCGCTGTCCTGGTGGCGCGCGCTCCACATGATGAACTCGAACGCTATGCCCGCCACCAGCGGGATGACGATCACCCGACTGGCCAGCATGTACAACCATCCCTCGACCCCCAACAAGGAGAAGACCAGGATGGAGAGCACGAGCACGTAGAGCACGAAGCTCGTCCCGCAGCGGACGTGGCTGGTGTCGAGCTTGCGCGCGTTTGCGGGGACGAGTTCCTCGTCCCGCTCGTAGACCTTTATCGCCTTGTGCTCCGCGCCGTGGTAGGCGAAGAAGCGTTTGATGTCCTTGCTGAGGAGCGTGATCGCCAGCAGGTAGGCGATGAAGATCGCGATCCTTATGAATCCCTCGACGAGGTTGAAGATGACCGGGTTCTCGATGCTGTTACCAAGGAAAGAGCCGAGCCCCTTGGTCCCCAGCACGGGGGCGACGAGGAAGAGCCCGAAACCGAGCACCAACGCGAAGATGAGCGTACCCGCTATCTCTTTCTTGGAGAGCTCCTGTTCCTCGCCGAGCGCGATGTTCGTGGATATGGTGAGAGCCTTCATCCCCAACCACAGGGTCTCCCCGAGGGAGAGGGCGCCCCTGATAATGGGAAGACGGAACAGCTTGCTACGCCGCGTAACGGAACGGAACCGCTCGGCCCGCAGGTCCATGTCCCCCGAAGGGGTGCGGACGGCCATCCCCCAGAAGTTGGGGGAGCGCATCAGGACGCCCTCCATGATGGCCTGTCCGCCGACCCTCACCGCGTTCGGCCTTACTGCCTGTTCTGGCGAGCCTGGCGGCGATTCTGGAAGCGCTGCACCCTACCGCCGGTGTCTACTATGCGCTGCTTGCCGGTGTAGAACGGATGGCACTCCGAGCAGAGGTCCACCGTGATCGTGTCCCCCGCCGTGGATCGAGTCTCGAACTCATTGCCGCACATGCAACGCACCAGCGTCTTCGTATACTCCGGATGTATACCAGTCTTCATTCGAACCTCCATTCTCGACGATACCCACTCATTTTACCGCAGCAACTCTAGGGAACAGGGAGTAGGAAAGGAAGCAAACCCTACTCCCCGGACTGCGAAGCGGTCCTACCCGCGGACGCGCTGGAGTTCACGCAGGAACTCGGGGTTTGTGCGGGTTTCTTTGAGCTTCTGGATCAGGAGCTCTATCTTCTGGCTGGTGTCGAGGGCGTTGAGGATGCTGCGGACCTGCCAGACCCTCTGGGCCTCGGCCGGCTCCATGAGCAGTTCCTCCTTGCGCGTCGAGGAGTCCTCGATATTGATGGCAGGGTAGATCCTGCGGTTCGCGAGCTTCCTGTCGAGCCTGAGCTCCATGTTGCCCGTGCCCTTGAACTCCTCGAATATGACCTCGTCCATCCTGCTTCCCGTCTCCACGAGCGCGGTCGCCAGGATGGTCAGGGATCCGCCGTTCTCGATGTTGCGCGCGGCCCCGAAGAACTTCTTGGGCGGGTAGAGCGCCGCCGAATCGACGCCGCCGGAGAGGATCCTTCCGGAAGCGGGAGCGGCGAGGTTGTATGCACGAGAGAGCCTGGTAATGCCGTCGAGCAGGACGACGACGTCCTCTCCCTCCTCGACCAGGCGCTTGACGCGCTCCAGGACGAGTTCTGCGACGGCGATGTGGTTGTCGGCGGGCTGGTCGAAGGTCGAGGCGACGACCTCGGCCTCCTCTACGCTGCGTTGCCAGTCGGTGACCTCCTCGGGGCGCTCGTCGGCGAGCACGACGAAGAGTTTCGTCTCCGGGTAGTTGGCCGCGATGGACTGGGCTATCTGCTTGAGGATCGTGGTCTTGCCGGCCTTGGGGGGCGAGACGACCATGCCACGCTGGCCCTTGCCTATGGGGGCGACCAGGTCTATGACGCGGGGGGCGATGTCGTTCGGCTTCCACTCCAGGCGCAGCCGCTCCATCGGATACAGCGGCGTCAGGTCGTCGAAGTTCGGGCGCCAACGGCCCTTCTGGGGCTCCTGGCCGTTAACGGTCTCTATGCGTACCATTGCGGGGTACTTCTCGCCTTCGCGGGCGGGACGGATCTGGCCGACTATGTAGTCGCCACGCCTCAGGTTGAAGCGCTTGATCTGGCTGGTCGAGACGTAGACGTCGCCCTTGCTCTGGCTGTAGCCCCCCGTCCTTAGGAAGCCGAAGCCGTCGGGCAGCACATCGAGGATACCGCTCTGCACGTTCTCCTCGCCGCCCTTGCCGTCCCTATCGCCCCGCTGCTCCTGACGGCGGTCCTGCCGGCCGTTCTTACGGTCACGGCGGCCGCGTTCCTGGCGCTGGCGCTCGACCTGTTCGGTGGTAGCGAGGTTCGTGTCGGCCTCGCCGAAGCCGTCTACGGGCGCCACAGGCGTCTCCGCCGGTGCGCCGTTGGGGGCGTCTGTCGTTACGGGGGCTTCCTGCGTTGCGGTTGCTGAGGAGCCTCCGTTGGTCGCGGTTTCGTTTTGCTGGCTCGCCGCCTGCTCGGTCGCGACCTGGTAGATCATCTCTGCCAGCTCCGGCTTGCGGTATTTGCGGTACTGCTTTATCCCTAGCTGCGAGGCGATCTGGTGCAAATCACTCAGGCGCTTGCGCTCCAGGGTAGCTCTTTCGGTCATGTTTGTACTCCACCTCTCCTGTTTACGATGCGAGAATGTCTTTCGACGAACTTCTTCACGGGTTTGTCAAAGCTGGAAACCCCGCCGCCCTGCTTCGGGCTCTAGGGCATGGATGGTGTCCATGAATCTTACCACACGAGGCTCGGTCGACATGACGACCGTATGCGTCCTGGCACCACCCCGGAAGTATCTTACCCCGTTGAGGGTCTCGCCGGGGGTGATCCCTGTCGCTACGAATAGCACGTCGGTGCCCCGGATCAGGTCGTCCAGCGTAAGCTTACGCTCGGGGTCTGCAAAGCCGTACTCCTCGAGCTTCTCGACCTGGGAGCGTTGCGTCGGCCACATCCTGGCCTGCATCTCCCCGCCGAGGCACTTCATGACGGCGGCTGCGAGGATACCCTCGGGGGCGCCTCCAATACCGATGATGGCGTGCAGGTCGGCCCCACGCATACCCACGGCTATGGCAGGAGTAAGGTCGCCCTCCGGCCTTATCTGGATGCGGGCTCCCGTCGTTCGGATCTCCTCTATCAGGGTCTCGTGCCTGTCGCGGTCGAGCACGGCGACGTTGATCTCTTGGGGCCTTCGACCAAGGGCCTTCGCTATAGCCTCTATGTTTTCCGAGACGGGGGCGTCTATGTCGATGTTGCCCTTCGCACCGGGGCCGACGATCAGCTTGCTCATGTACATGTCAGGGGTCCTGAGCATGCTCCCCCTTGGGGCGGCAGCGACTGCCGAGATCGAACCTTCCTGCCCCTTTACGAGCAACTGCAAACCCTCGATGGGCTCGACCGCCAGGTCGGCTTCGGGCCCTCTGTTTCCGAGCGAGTCGTCCACACCGACTATCCCGGGATGGCTCTTGGGCGCCCTGAGGCGCCCCATCTCGTCGAGACGCTGCTCGCGCAGCACCGCTACTCTTCCGGAGACCGGCACGCGCTCCAGCTCCTCGCGGAAAGCCTCCGTAGCAAGCGTGTAAGCCCGCTCCGAATCTCCCGAACCTTCGAGGCGCGCCACCTTGAGCGCGACCTGCTCGGTTACGGCAGCGTATTCCACGGCAGCCGAGGCGATGGTTCCCGAAGGGGAATCAGTAACGTTAATGGGCTCTCACCGAACCTCCCATGACCCATCAAGATAGACCGCACGCCACGGAACGCTCTCGTGGCTGGGCCTGCGTCGAATCGGTGCGGAGTGGTCCCGAAGAACCAGCGTACCTGACACCGAGATTATACACCAGCGCCGGTAAGTCGACCACCGGCTCAAGGCACCCTGTTTGCCACCGCCTCCCGAGCGAGCCTGAGCAATTCCCGGTCCAGGCCCTCGCCCACGGGGTCGTTATCGCAGTAGAAGACGGGCTTCCCCTCCGCAGTACCCCGGCGGGTAACGACGTCCACCGCCGCCGCCTTTATCTCGGTAAGATACGCCTCTACTCCCGACATCTCTTCAAGGTCGGCGCCGAGACGCTTTCTGTCGGAGAGGTTCCCCGAGGCGGCGACCACCTCGCAACCGTAGTATTCCTCGAGGTGCCTGGAGAGGGTGTCGAGCACGGCTGGCGGCGCCGTCGAGACGTATCCGACCCGCAACCCCTCGACCTCTCCGACCGGACGGGGCCTGAAGACCGTGGGGATCACGACCAGATCAGGACGCAGTTTGCCTATCGCAGCAACGAGACCGCGGACCTTCTCGCCGTCTGCCATCGGCTCCTCGCTCATGGTGAGGAGGACCAGGTCTGAGAGTAACAGGCGGTAGGTGCCGAGAAAGCCTACTATGTATTCGGGGTCCTGGTTGGCCCCTGCGACGAGCACGCGCCGCTCCACCTCGACCGGGGGCATGGCCGCCCCCGAGCCGTCGAAGAGGGTAACGCTGGTCTCGAGGCCGTTCGCGATCCCGGCCCCTTCCAGAACGTTTGAGATGAAGGGTTCGCCTGCCAGACCGCCGCCGCACCTGCGGCATCCGACGGTGGTGACCCTGCTGAGGGCCGCCGTCTCGTAGTAGTCGCTCGCAGCGTGCGCCCCACGTCCGAGCGCCTCGAGCAGGTACTCGCTGCCAACCTCCATCTCGTGGCCCTCGATGACCTCAGGGTGCCGCGGCCCACCGCGGCCCATCGAGACTACGCCGGGGTCGAATCCCTCACGGGCCAAGAGACGCGCCAGGTAGCCCGAGATCGCCGTCTTCCCCACCCTCTTGCCCGTCCCGATTACTGCCAGAGAAGGCTTGGTCGAGACGGGGCGAAAGTCCGGCGGTTTCAGCTCGAAGTCGCTTCCCAGGTAGCGGGCCCCGGCGTGGAGGGCGAGAGAGGCTATCTTCATCCGTTCTCTGTAGCCGATCACGGGTTCGTCGGAGAGGTCGACGACGATGTCGACCTCGTATTCGGAGAGCGCCTTCTGTACTGCGGAGACGGGGTCTTTGCCCTCGACCAGCGGGACGCCGTAATCGGTGCCTTCCCTGATCTTCTCGGTGCCGCCCAAAAAGGCTGCGGCGACTCCCACGGCGTGCAAAGACTGCTCTACGCTCTGCATCGCGTCGAGGACGACTGGAGGATAGTGCTCGCCGTCGATAAGGAACAGCGCCCGCACGAAGTTCTAGCTCAGCGTTCGCCGCTTGCGAAGGTCCTCTTGTCTGCCATCGGCCTGGCCCTCTTCGAAATGCAGGTACTGGTGGGTTGCGGAGTCGAAGTCCACTATCATCTCGCGGTCCTTGAAAGGGTACTTGCGGAAGACCCGCACCCGCCCGTCCTCGATCTCTATTACGTTGTAGCAGGGACGAGTGTTGCCCCTGAGGCGGGTGGTCGAGGCCGTCCCCGCGTTGACGATGAACATGTTCTCGAGCTTCCAGGAGTAAGGCACGTGCTTGTGCCCCGAGAGGACGAGGTCTACCTCCGTGTCGGCGAGTAGCTCGAGCACATCCCCAGCATCGTAGATGATGTTGCGCTCCCTCCCCGTTCCGGGGATGGGGATCAGGTGGTGGTGGATGACGAAGATCTTGAGCTTGTCTTCGGCCATGGCGAAGGTCTCGTAGATGAACTCGTAGTGCTCGCGGCCGACACGCCCGTCGTCGAGGTCGGGCTCGGAGGAGTCCACGGCGACCATGACGGCCTCTTCGAAGTCCAGTATCGAGTAGCGCTCCCCGAAGAGCCGCTCGAAGTGTATGTATCCGACGTTGCGCGAATCGTGGTTGCCCGGTATCACCATGACCCGCTCGCACTGGATGCGACGGATGTAGTCGGCCGCCTCCTCGAACTCCTGGCGGTAACCCGCGTTGGTCAGGTCACCCGAGACCACGACGACCGTGGGGTCGAGGTCGTTTATCTCGAGGATCGAACGCTCGAGCAAGTCCGGTATGAAGTAGGGACTTCCGCAGTGGATGTCGCTGATCTGACAGATAACCATCCTGCCCTGCGTGCCCATTCGCTCTCCGATTCTATTCGATAGAGACGCCGCCGAGAGTATAGCAAAGAGGCATTAGGCTACAGATTTCGAACTACCTGGCAGCGAGCAGTACGGCGAGGTCTTTGTGGGCGTCGAAGGAGTAGGCTCTTTGGTCAGCGGCGACGAAGCGGCTGAGGCCGAACTGTTGCAGGGTTCGGCGCGTTTGCTGGTCCTGTTCGGTGGAGAGGAATGCGGAGCGAAGTCGCTGTTTCAGGTCTGGACGGAGTGCCGAGCTGACTACGACGGGCTGTATCGGGTAGGGGCCCCAGGATTCGACGACGCGCAACTCTTTACGGAGGGTGGGCGCCTCTCGGAATCGTATCCGCAAGACGTTGGAGTCGATCGCTGCGGCGTCGGCCCTACCATTCAGAACAGCCTCTATGGAGTTCAGGTGGGATCCTGAGCAAAAGATGTTATCGAAGAAGCTCTCGTCCGCGCTCGACTCCGCCAGCTTGTCAAACAGGCTGTAGTAGCCGCTCAGCGAGCACGCGTCGTTGTACGCCCAGGTGCCTCCTTCGAGTCCGGAGAAAGCCTGGATGGGAGCGTCGTTGCGCACCACGACGTCACAGAAATAGACCGGCTTCCCCTGGTTTCTTTCGTCGTCGAACACGGGCAGTACGCCGAGCAGTTCCGCGGGTGGCGGGCGCAGGTCGCGCAACCAGACGAAAGACGGCGCACACATGAACGCCACGTCGGCTTCTTCAGCAAAGGAGGAGCATTCGCCCCGGTTCTGCGGTCCCGAGGCCTTAGACTCTACTCTCAGGGACACCTCTTCGTGTCCGAGGGTGCGCTGCACGTGATCCGCCAGCGCCTCGAAGAGGGCTCGTGGGATGCTTGGGGAGAGGTAGGTAACGAAGCGGATGTCCCCGTCTGCGGCCATCGTTCCCCTACATCTTCTCGGGCGCGTTCACCCCTACCAGGTCGAGGCCGCTGCGGAGCACGGACTTTGTGGCGGCGCAAAGGGCGAGGCGCCGGGCGCGCACGTCGGCGTCTTCGACCAGGACGCGGTGGACGGTATAGAACTGGTGGAATCGCGTGGCGAGGGTCTCGAGGTAGGTTGGGATGGGATGCACCTCGCGCCTTTGGGCTGCGTTCTGTATGACGCGGGGGAAGTCGAGGAGCTCCAGCAGGAGTCGGCGCTCTTCGAGGGCGAGGTCTCCTGCCGGGATCTCGCTCACTTCCTCCGGGCTAATTCCGGCCCGTTCGAAGATGCTGGATATGCGGGCGTGGGCGTACTGCACGTAGAAGACGGGGTTCTCGTCGGAGTGCTTTATGGCGAGATCCAGGTCGAAGTTCATCTCGGTCTTGTGGGAAGAGCGCACGTAGAAGTAGCGCGCCACGTCCTCCCCCACCTCGTCGAGCAGCTCGTCGAAGCCCACGACGTTGCCGGCCCGCTTGCTGAACTTGACCTGCTCTCCCTCGCGCACGAGCTTCACGAGCCGCACCAGCTCCACGTCGAGGAACTCGCGAGGCAATCCGAGCGCGACGAGACCGGCCCTGATTCGCGGCGGGTAGCCGGCGTGGTCGGCGCCGAGCACGTCCACAGCCGTCCGGAAACCACGCTCCCACTTGTCGCGGTGGTAGGCGAGATCGGGGGCCATGTAGGTGTACGAACCGTCGCTCTTGACGAGCACCCGGTCCTTGTCGTCGCCGAACTTCGAGGTCGCCAGCCACAGGGCGCCTTCGCTCTCGTACACGTGGTCGCCCCCCACAAGCTCGCGGACGATCTCCTCTACGGCGCCCGATTCGTAGAGGCTCTTCTCGTTGAAGAAGCTATCGAAACGGACCCGCACGCGGGCCAGGGTGCGCCTGATGTCGTCCATGCACCAACGGGTCGCGAAAGCGGTGATCTCACGCAGGGCCTCCTCGCGGTCCACATCCAGCAGGCGGCGGTCGTGCTCTCTGGCGATGTCCTCCGCTATCTCCTCCGTGTAATCGCCCATGTAAGCCGTTTCCGAGCCGGAGACGGGCCATATCTCCCCGTAGAGCCTGGCGTAGCGCGCGGCGACCGACTCGCCGAAGAGCCGGATCTGGTTCCCTCCGTCGTTGAAGTAGTACTCACGTGAGACGTTCCTGCCGGCCGTCTCCATGATCCTGGCCAGCGAGTCCCCGTAAGCCGCCTGACGTCCGTGCCCCACGTGCATTGGTCCCGTCGGGTTGACGCTCACGAACTCGAGCAATACCGGGTCCCCCGAAGGCTCTCGCCTACCGTACAGTTCACCCTCACGTAGCAGGGAACCAACCTCATCCCAGAGCGCTTCGGGAGAGAGCCTGAAGTTGACGAAGCCTGGTCCTGCGACCTCGGCCTCCCTCACGAATGGGGCGTCCAGGGCTTCCACCAGATTCTCGGCTACCTCCCTCGGGTTCCGCCGCAAAACCCTGGCATTGGCGAGGGCCACGTTGGTCGCGAAGTCGCCGTGGGCGGGGTCGTTCGGCCGCTCGACGTGGATGCCGTTCAACTCCACCCCGTAGGTTCTGTAGACGGCCTCCCGCACGGCGCCAGCCAGCCGCTCCTCGAAGCTCATTCCGAACCCCCGAGAAGCTCGTCCAAAAGCCGCCGGTTCTCCTCGGCGATCCGGAGGGTCTCCTCCCTGTCGTACTCGAAGCGGACCTCGAAGATATCGCCAGCGGAGACCTCTTCCGGTAGCAACTCGCGCGGCACGTCGAAGGTCGTGCGCCCATCGGGGTAGGGCAGGAGCACGGCCCAACCGTTGTCCTCGAACCTGTCTATCTGCACGCGCATATATGTGTATTTTAGCAGTCAGCTTTCAGCAGTCAGCTTTCAGCTTTTTGGCATCGCCAAGCCGAGCCCTGCTGACGGCTGATAGCTGCGGAGTGAAGCGACGCTACCAGTGGTATTTCTCGTTGCGGTGTATCTTTGCTGCCCGGTAGAGTTGTTCGAGGAGGACGACCCTGGCGAGGGCATGTGGGAGTGTGATGCTGCCGAAGGACCACAGGGCGTTGGATCTTTGCAGTACTTCGGGGGAGAGGCCGAGCGGGCCACCGATCACGAAGGCGACGTGACTGCGGCCCGAGGCGCCGAGGGCTTCGAGCTTTAGGGCGAGTTTCTCTGATGGGTGCTGCTTACCTTTCTCCCTGTCGAGGGAGATCACGTACGCCTCTGTAGGGAGGCGCTTTAGGATGCGCTTTCCTTCTGCGGCTAGCACTTCTTTGGGGGAGAGGCGGTTCATGTCTTCTTCGGCGACCTCGACGATGGTTACGGGGAAGTAGCGGCGCAGTCGTTTTGCGTAGTCTTCGGAGGCTTCGGCGGCCCAGTCTTTTGGTTTTCCGACGGCGACGAGGGTGCAGCGGCTTATCATGCGCAATTGGGTAAGTCAGTTGTGGTAGGAGGTGCGAACCTTCTGTCGTAGTGGATTCCCGCTTTCGCGGGAATGACGGTTATGCTGGGAGCAGAGGGGTGGGCATTGTGCTCGCTGACCTTGTGCACCGCGGGAAAGTGGTCCTGCGTTTTCCGTATCAATCGATGCCGAAGAGCTGTCCTGCAGCCCCCCGCTCGCCGTAGTGGTAGACGTGTTCGGAGACCACCAGCGGGGCTCCTACTTCGATCCAGGGTGTTGGATGGCCGGCTATCGCAGCCCGAACCCTGACGGAGCCGTGGCCCGCTTCCCTGAGCGCCCGGTCTACGGTGCCACATGCCCGGGTCGGAGAGTTGTTGGTCTTGGAGAGGTGGGCGAGGACGAGGTCTTTGAGACCGTGCGGGGCCAGCGCCACGGCGGCGGCTGCCGCTTGCCGGTTCGAGAGGTGGCCGTGCCGGGAGCGGATCCGGCGCTTCAGGCTCGCCGAGTATGGGCCCCGACTGAGCCAGTCTGGATCGTGGTTCGCTTCGAGGACCACCGCCTCGGCCCCACTCATGCTCCGCAGTACATCGATTCCGGCCTCCCCGAGGTCCGTCGCCATCGCCACGGCTCTACTGCCGTCGGATACCCTGACCCCGTAGGTCATGGAGTCGTGCGGGACCTCGAAGAACGTCACCCCAAGGTCTTCGACGGAGCACGGCTCTCCCGAGGCTACCGTAAACGCGCCGAGGGACTCGCCGACACCGGGCGCGGCGAAGACCTCGATATCGTGGTCGCGCACCAGAGCAGGGACGCCGCAAGTGTGGTCGGTGTGTCCGTGGGTCAGCAGGACGGCGTATACGTCGGTAAGGTTTCTGCCGATTTGGGCCAGAAGGGCGTTTATCCGCCGTGGCGGGAGTCCGGCGTCGACGAGGAGGCCGCCCGATTCCGTCTCTATGTAGGTCGCATTGCCAGAGCTTCCGCTCGAAAGTACACTCAGCCGCAAGTCAGTCCTCTTCAGGTTGGGCGTTTGATCTGCGGGAACGAGGCCCGATCAGATCTTAGCACGCTGCGTTCAGGTGCTCGTACAGATGACTTCGACCTGGACGATCAGGCGCTTCTCGTGATTCGGATCCGACGTCCGGGCACGGGCTGATCCGGAGCAGCCGTATTGCCGTAGAATCAGGGTATGGCTGAAAGGGGAAGACAGTACCTGATCCTCGCTGATGAGGATTTGATCTCCCTTGTCGAGGCGGCTGATGCCGAGGCGTTTGCGACGCTGTATGATCGCCACAGCCGCGCAGCCTTCTCCCTGGCTTACAGGATGATGGGGGAACGCCAGGCCTCCGAAGACCTGACCCAAGACGCGTTCTTGAAGGTCTGGCGCGGCGCCAGCAGCTATCGCGCGGATCGCGGCAGCGTGCGAACCTGGATCCTCTCCATAGTCCACAACCGCGGTATAGACCAGATCCGTTCCCAGGCTAGCCGGCGCAGGACGCAAGAAAGAGTCGAAGCCTCGGCCCCACGCTCCCAACCGAGCGAGGCCTTCGCGGAGGCCTGGAGGAACTCACAGCGCGACCAGGTCAGGGAGGCTCTCAACACCCTCCCGTCAGAGCAGCTCAAGATACTAGAGCTGGCGTACTTTTCCGGGTACACGCACGTGGAGATATCCGACCTTCTCGACCTGCCCCTCGGGACGGTCAAGGGCAGGATGCGTTTGGGATTGAAGAAGATCAGGGACTACTTCGAGTCAAGAAGCGCGGCGGTGCCGAGATGAGTGAGATGAACAACGAACGCTTCGAAGATCTCAAAGACGCCTACGTCCTCGGTGCGTTGCCCGAGGAGGAGAGGCTGAGTTTCGAGGACTATCTCGCCACCCACCCCGAAAGGCAGGCCGAGATAGATGAGCTTGGCGCCGTGGCCGGCCTGCTCGCGTTCTCCCCGCAAGAACAAGAATCCTCGCCAGAGCTGCGAAGCAGGATTATGGAGGTGGTGGAGGCCGAGGCGGAGCCCCGCCGCGACACGCGCCGGTCCGTGTCTGCAAGTATTGGGGACTATCTCAGCGTCCGTAGCCTCGCCCTCGGCGCCGCGGCCCTGCTCGTGATCGGGTTGCTATCGTGGAACGTGCTGTTGCAGGGTCAGGTATCGGACCTACAGGGCCAGGTCCGGAACGCGCAAGGCCAGGTAGAGGATCTTCAAGCCCAGGTAGAGGATGCACAGGCCCAACAAAGCCAAACGATCAAGCTCGAGGGATCGTGGGCAGAACAGGGGGCCACCGCCGAAGTGGCCTCAATGGAAGAGAACGAGATCGTCCTCGTGGCAAGGAATATGCCTTCTGTACCCGACGACAGGACATGCCAGATCTGGGTCATAAAGGACGACGTGCCCAAACCCAGCGGTCTCTTCCAACCCGACGGTAACGGGACGGCGACGCCGATCACGAACTCCATAACGAATGCCGACGTGATAGCGGTGACCGTCGAGCCTGCCGGGGGCTCCGAGCAGCCGACGAGCGACCCCGTACTCCTGGCGGAGCTCTAGGGCGGGTCTGAGCCCGGGCGGGTCTCCTGAGATCCGCCCCTACAGGGTAGGGGTTTCGGGGTTCATGATTTGGGCTGCGGGCGATGGGTGCCACTTGGTTATCCGATCATTCTGGAAGGCGAGGTCGTTCACGTTCCTGGGGCTCGTTATCTGCCCGATGCATCATTGCCACAGAGCGTTTATTTTCTGCAGGCGCGGGTAGTAAATATCCAGGGAAGCAGAGGGCAAGCCAGGTCAAAGGAGAGCATATGTCCGTAGCCAGAGTAACCGAACTGAGCGCCGTCTCCGAGACGGGTTTCGAGGACGCCATCAGGCAAGGCGTGGCCCGCGCTACCTCCACCCTGCGGGGTGTCGAGGGCGCCTGGATCAAGGACATGAACGTCCTGATCGAGGACGGTAACGTTACGGGTTACAAGGTGAACATGGAAGTCACCTTCGTCCTCGAAGATTCATAGAGACACAAGCCACGCTTAGGGTTTTGTGCCCCGGCTCTCGGGCCGGGGTTTTCTTGCGGGCGGTTCGTGAACCGCCCCTACATGCCGCGGTATCGGACGTCAGGCGAGACGTGTGTATTTCGGTAACGTGTGGGGCCGGCGGCCGATTGCGGCGGTGGGAAGCGGAACACAGCGGGCGCTCGAGCGGCGTTGTATACCGGGGGCGTGATACGACTCGGATACTCGACACAGAACCTGACGATCCAGGCGAGCACGAACCGCACGCTGCGGCTCGCCAGCCTGGTAGACGCGGAGAGAGTCAAGGGACTCGTCAGGGAGAACATCGCCGATCTAAAACGGATCCTACGGTGGAATGCGGAGCATGGGGTCGGGCTCTTCAGAATGGGGCAGAACTTGGTCCCTTTCGCCTCTCATCCTGCCTTTCCTTACGACTGGAAGGCCGAGCACGGTGCGGCGCTGAGCGAAGCAGGAGAGCTGGCACGAGACCTGGGCCTCCGTCTCTCGATGCATCCCGGCCAGTACATAAACCCCGGAAGCCCGAAGCCCGAAGTGGTCGAACGCAGCCTGAAAGAGTTGCGTTACGTGACGAGGGTGTTCGATCTCCTTGGCAGCCCCGACGGGGTGGCCGTGTTACACCTGGGTGGTGCCTACGCGGACAAACAAGGTAGCGCCGCGCGCTTTATAGGGGTGATGCGGTCCGAGGCGCGGGTCTTGCGCTATCTCGCACTGGAGAATGACGAGCGGGTTTGGACAGTCGCCGAGGTCACCCGGACGGCCGATGCCCTTGGCATCCCGGCGATCACGGACGCCTTTCACCACGAACTCAATCCTGGCGACCTGACGCTGGAGGAGGCGCTCGACCTCTCGCTGCCCACGTGGACAACCCGGGGCGTGCGTCCCAAGTTACACCTCTCCAGTCAGGACCCTGCCAAACGGGCCGGTGCGCACGCGTACTCGGTGGACAGCAGGGACTGGCAAGTGCTGCTCGGCGCCATTGGCGGTAGGAAGGCCGACGTGATGGTCGAGGCCAAAGGCAAAGAGCACGCCCTTGCGCCGCTGGGTGTGGAGATCGTATAACATCGGGGTTAGAGATCCCTGAGGAAGAGAGCAGCATGCACGCAAACCCTGACCTTCGAGAGATAAGAGACATTCTGCAACGCTCGGGCAGAGTGGCTGTCGTCGGGCTTTCGGACAGGCCTTACCGCACCAGCCACCGTATCGCCGGCGCACTGCAGGGCTTCGGATTCAAGATCTTCCCCGTCAACCCGAATCTCCGCGGTCCTGTACTCGGCGAAGAGCCTTACGAGTCGGTCCAGGACATCCCCACCGCGGTGGACATTGTCGACGTGTTCCGGCGTAGCGGGAAGGTCATGCCGGTGGCCGAAGATGCCGTGGCCGCCGGCGCGAAGGTACTGTGGATGCAATCTGGTGTTATCAACGAAGAGGCGGCCGCCTACGCCGAGGAGCACGGCCTTACCGTCGTTATGGACCGCTGCATAAAGGTAGACTACGCGACGCTGGTCGGCTCCGCGACTTCTCCAAGAACGTAGGTTTCAGGCTGCAGGTTTCAGGTTTGGACCGGTAGGCGATGGGCTACTTCGGTGGTTCGCCGCTGGTTATGTTCTTCTACGGGACGCTCAAGCGTGGTGAGCGTAACCATGAGCATTTCTGCGGTGGGGCTTTACGCGTCGAAGAGGGGGCGGTGCGGGGCGAACTGTTCGATGTTCACCTGGGTTATCCTGCGCTGGTCGTTCCGGAAGAGTCCATCTGCGCTTTCGGGACCGGCGATTATAGAAGGGACGCGGAGGAGCAGCAACGGCTTGGCCGTGGGCAGGCGCCGTTGCTGGAGGGTCCACGTGTCTTCGGTGAGATCTTCGCTTTCGACGATCCGGAGTCGCGTCTACCGGACCTGGATCGTCTGGAAGGCTTTGACCCCGCCGATGCCTCTAGCCACTACCGGCGGGTCTTGCTGCCCGTCGAGACGGACGAGGGCTCGGGCCTTCTGGCATGGGCCTACGTGGTCGAGCAATCATCTGGAAGCCACCTGCCGGGAGGCAGGTGGCCGCCCTGAGGGCGGCGAACCGCCCCTACAGGCAAACCGCTCTAGCTGCGTGTGTCCGGAGCGTCGTCTTCTTCGATGATCTCCTCGCGTATGACGCGGCGACGGATCTTCGAGCGTCCGCCTTCCCGGAAGGTCTCGGTCTCCTCGGTCTGGCGCGTGGTAGGCGTCTCATCGGTGAAGGGATCTGTGCTGCCCATGGACGATCGACCTTCCGAGGCCCCTCTCATGTACCCGGTTGTGTCTCTGGGGTCATCGCCTCTCTCGGTAGGCTCCGCACGTTCCCCGTACTCGGGGTCTGCGGAAGTACGGTCGTAGTCTGTAGAATCGACTTCCGCTTCGAAGTCCTGCGGCTCGCGCGTTCTGTCAGCGTAATCGCCGCCACCCGAGTATGCTCCGTAGCCACCGCGGGGGAAGGTTCCGACGGATTCGAGGCCGAAGTGGCTGCGGATACGGTCTTCGTACTCGGCGGTGATGTCCTCGTCGTCGTCGAAGCTCGGAGCATCCTTCACGTTGGCCTTCGACTCTGCGACTTCGATCGTTCTTTCACCTTCGTTCACCCGGACGATATCCATCGGGATCAGGGTCGATTTGAGGCCAAAGAATCCCATCTTGACACCGATGTATTCTTCGCGGTCCGTCTCGTCCACGAAGAGGTCGTCGACTTTTCCGATCCTCTCCCCCTGGTTGTCGTAGACCTTGTAGTCCTCGTACTTCTCCTCGAGTTCCCTCAACCTATCTTCGCTCGCCACGATCTCCTCCTGGATAAGCCTGCGGCTGTTAGTGATCTGGGTACCCGAGTCAGGGTTGCCGGTAAACATGGATGCTCCCGCAGAACGATGGGGGGAAGCGGCTTGCTAAACTACCGTGAATGGTGATCCTCGAGGGAGGTGGGAGCGTGGTATCCAGAGAATCTGGGGGCGCAAGGATTCTCTCTGTAGACGTTGGTTCCTCGTCGGTGAGGGCCGAGCTCTACGACGACGCTGGCAACGGCGTAGCGGGGACCGAGGTCAGCCTCGACTACGAGTTCGAGTACACGCCGGAAGGCGGCGCGGTGAAAGACGGCGACGAGCTACTCGACCTCGTAGCTCGCGCCGTAGACGGCACGCTCTCCAAGGCCGGTGGAACGGAGATCTCCGGCGTCGCCATGAGCACTTTCTGGCACTCGGTTCTCGGCGTGGACAGGGACGGGCGTCCCACGACCCCGATCCTGACCTGGGCCGACCGCCGCGCGGCAGAGTGCGTGCCGGATTTGCGCGAGCGCCTGGACGAGACGGCCAACCACCGTCGGACGGGTTGCGTGCCCCACTCAAGCTACTGGCCCGCCAAGTTGCTGTGGTCGGGCTGCGCCATGCCCGAGACTTTCGAAAAGACGGAACGCTGGGTTTCTCCAGCCGACTACTTCTACGCCCGTTTCTTCGGGGAGCCCTATCAGGTAGGAACGTCGATGGCCTCGGGAACTGGCCTCTTCGACCAGAACCGGCGGAAGTGGGACCGCAAGACGCTTAAAGTCCTGCCCGCCGAAGAAGGCCAGCTCTCCGCCATCTCGGATGAGCCCCGTAGTGGTCTGGCCGGAGAGTGGGCAGAGCGGTGGCCGGCCCTGCGAGATACGCCCTGGCTCCCCGCGGCGGGCGACGGCGCCTGCTCGAACGTCGGGAGCGGATGCACGAGTAGTGACCGGCTGGCGCTCATGGTAGGCACGAGCGGCGCGATGCGGGTGCTTTGGAAAGCGGAGTCCGTCGAGATACCCGACGGCCCCTGGTGCTACAGGGCAGACGCGCAACGATACGTCATGGGCGGCGCGCTCTCCGATGGCGGAAACCTGATCGAATGGCTGCGCAACACGCTACGCCTCCCTGACCCGGAGAAGACCGAGAGACTGCTGTCCGAGATGGAGCCGGACTCCCACGGCCTCACGTTCCTGCCGCTGCTCGCCGGAGAGCGTGGGCCGGGATGGGCCGACAGGGCAAACGGGACCGTGTCCGGGCTCTCGATGAGCACCAAGCCGGTCGAGATCCTGCGCGCCGCCATGGAGGCCGTGGCCTTCAGGTTCGCGATCATCGCGGAGATGTTGGAGCGCGCTTCTCCCGGGGAGAAGGAGGTCATCGCCAGCGGCGGGGGCCTCATCCACTCGCCGACGTGGACCAGGATCATGGCCGACACCCTGGGCAGGCCGGTGACGCTCTCCGGTGTAAAGGAGGCCTCCAGCAGGGGAGCGGCCCTGATCGCCCTGGAAGCACTGGGAGGACCGGAGATCGAAGCCGCCGACGTGCCGCTCGGCGAGACCTTCGAACCCGACCCGGCGAGACATGAGGTCTACATGAAAGCGCTCGGACGCCAACGCCGGCTCTACGACGCCGTGCTTGGCGGCGCGTAGCGCCGCCAGCTAGTCAGCACGCTACGGCCTTCGGCCTCCGCTTGTCAGCATATCAGCACGCTCAAGCCTCCGGCTTTCGCTTGTCAGCCAGGACTTGCACATGCAAAAGCTGACCAGCTGAAGTGCTGACTGGCTGTCAAGGCGGCGGAGCCGCCGTGCTGACGGGCGCGTCAGCGCTCGTCTATCGGCACGTAGTCTACGTCGCGGGGGCCGGTATAGATCTGGCGCGGACGGGCTATCCTGAGCTCGGGGTCGTCGATCATCTCCATCCACTGGGCCATCCAACCCGAGGTGCGGGGTATGGCGAACATGACGGTGAAAGCATCCGTCGGTATCCCGAGGGCTTCGTAGATGAGGCCGGAATAGAAGTCGACGTTTGGATAGAGCTTGCGGCTCGTGAAGTAGTCGTCGTCGAGCGCGTGCTTTTCGAGCTCGATGGCGATGTCGAGCAGCGGGCTCTCCTTGTTCGTGGCCTCGAGCACCTCGTCGACGTGCCCGCGGATGATCCTGGCCCGCGGATCGTAGTTCTTGTACACCCTGTGCCCGAAGCCCATGAGTCGCTCGTCGCCCTGCTTGACGCCTTGGAGGAAGGCGGGGATGTTCTCGATGCTTCCGACGCGCTGGAGCATCCTGAGAACCGCCACGTTGGCCCCGCCGTGCAACGGACCGTAGAGTCCGGCGCAGCCCGCGGCGATGGCCGAGAAGGGGTCGACCCTCGAAGACCCGACCACCCTTACCGCAGCGGCGGAACAGTTCTGCTCGTGGTCGGCGTGCAGTATGAAGAGCACGTCGAGCGCCTTCTCGAGGCGCGGATCTGGCTCGTACTTGGGCTCGGCCATCTTGAAGAGCATGGACAGGAAGTTGCCCGCGTAGGAGAGGTCGTTGTCGGGATAGACGTAGGGCAATCCGAGGCTGTGGCGGTAGGCGAACGCGGCGAGGGTCGGCACCTTGGCGATCAGACGCACCGCCGCAACGTGGCGCTGGTAGTCATTGTCTATCTCTTTGGCCTCGGGGTAGAACGTCGAGAGGGCGCCGACGGAAGCCTGCAGCATCCCCATCGGGTTCGCGTCGTGACGGAAGCCGTTCATGAAGTTCTTGATGTTCTCGTGGACGTAGGTGTGATGGGTGATCTCGTAGGTCCACTGGTTCAGCTCGTCCTCGGAAGGGAGCCAACCGTAGATGAGCAGATAGGCCACCTCGAGGTAGGAAGAGTTCTCGCACAACTGCTCGATGGGGATGCCGCGGTGCTCGAGGATCCCCTTCTCCCCGTCGATGTAGGTGATGGCGCTCCTGCAACTCGCCGTGTTGGAGTATCCAGGGTCGTAGGTCATGAGGCCGAAATCATCTTCGTCGACCTTGATCTCCCTGAAGTCCATCGCCCGGACTGTGCCGTCTTTTATCTCGACGTCATAGCTCTTGCCCGTTCGATTGTCCGTGACCGATAGACTCTCGGTCCCCGTGGTAGTCGTACCCCGCCCGTTACCCGTGCTCTGCGACTCTTCGGTCAACCTGTGCCCCTTTCTCTTGCACGTGCGTTAATTATATATGCTCCTGCCACATATGTGACTGTGTCGAAACGTACTGTGAGGTGCCGGTATTATCACGCACCGGAGGAAAAACGGAAAGTAATGGGCGCGAACCGGCCGCAAGGGGGCGAAACCTTCCTCTTGCGTCTGCGTATAGGCGGTTAGCCGCGGTGAAGAAGGAGCGCACATGAAGACTGATTCGAGGAACTACGGGATCCAGCACGACTACGGCCCTCGACTCGAGGCGTCGAGGGCCGGTGTGATGAGCGTCGGGGGGGAGCGCACGTGGTCGGTGTTGGCCCATTTGAGCACGTTCTTGAACCTCTTTACCGGATTTCTCGGGCCGGTTGCTGCGTTCGTGATCTGGCTGGTTTACAAGGACGACTCGCCTACCGTGGCCAGGCACGCGCTCAGATCCATCTTCTACCAGGTTGCCTGGCTCACCGCCATCTTTATCGGGTGGACCGTCACGTTCGCGCTGATGGCGATCCTCGTCGGCTTCCTGCTAGTGCCCATTATGGCAGTGGTGACGCTCGCACCTTTCGTGCAGGCCTCCTACGAGGCGTACATGGCATACCGGGGCGGTAGCCGTCGCTACTATTGAGATACAGATTTCGGGCTACGGGCGTTGGGTTGGTTGCCTGCTCTAGGAGGGATCCTCTAGCTGGAAAGTTACCTCCACGTTGACCCTGTAGGCCTTGATGTTGCCATCCTCTATGCTGACGTTCATGTCCTTGACCCACGCGCCTTCTACGCCCCTGAGCGTTTTGGTGGCGCGGGCGACGGCCACGTTGATGGCATCCTCGAAACTGGTCTCGGACGTGGCGCTCAACTCTGTGACCCGGGCAATACTCATGATGTTCGCCTCCTTGCCAAACCCTAGATTGCCGCTTATCTGTGTTGTATGTAGCCTTTATGAGTGGAGATCAAACTTCATGGGTCAGGGGGCTCCAACCGTATCACTCGTGGCTGAAGTCTGCTCCTTAGGGAGCGGGGAACCCAACAACACCCGTCGAAGCGTCTCGGCATGTTGCCTCGACTCCCGCTCCCGCTCCTCGAAGCGTGCCGCTGCCATTTCTTGTCCTGCCTCGTGTGCCCTTGCGGCAAGCCTTCGTGCCATGGCAGCATTCTCTTGCAACTTGTTGAGCGCGAAGTACAACGTATCCTCGAGTTTGTCACTGTTCTTCTCGAGCACGTCCTCGGCGCTGCCGTATGCGTGGCCAACGCGGCATCTGTAGCGCGACAATTCCCCTTCACGGATCTCATATAATGGCCCCGAACAATCCGGACACGTGAGACTCGAGACATTTCCGGGTCGCTCATCGCTGTTCAAGGTGGCCGGGTCTAGCTCGGACATCTTTTGTTCGAGCTCCATGTCGTCCGACATGAGAAATCCTCCTTGCTCTACTCCTTCCTTACTTCTCGTCTCTGTAGCGAGTCGGCTCAATAGGGCCGCGATCCCGTCTAATGGTAGGCAATGGTCCACCTCCACGTACTCGAGGGCGCTCTTCGGCATTCTGGCGAACGAGGCCTCATGTGGGTCCTGGACGATCGCCACACCGCCGCGCTGCTTGACGGCTTGCAGACCGGCTGTTCCGTCGCCATCCGCTCCCGACAGCACCACGCCGACCACGCGGGCGCCATAAGCGAGGGCGGCCGTACGGAACAAGGGATCGATCGCGGGCCGATGATAGTTCTCCTTGGGCCCCCGCGTGAGTCTGACCCATCCTTCCTTGACTTGCAGATGCGAGCCTGGAGCAGCGACGTAGATGCGACCGTGCTCGATCGGATCTCCATCACGGGGATTCGTGGCGGCGAGTGGCCCTGCGCGGCTCAAGAGATGTGGCAGGGTATTCGGAGCCTCTTCCGGGTAGTGCACAACGACAAACACCGCCATAGGCAGATCTTGCGGCAGGGCGCCGGCCAGCCGGATAAGTGCCTCGACACCACCCGCCGAAGCTCCGATCACAGCGATGTCATGCGCGGCCATGAGCCTCCAAACTAATGTTGGAACTGTAGCACAGCCTATGCGATCTCCATATCAGGCTGTCGTTCGACCGATGCAGCCCTCGCAGAAGAGCCATCCGACCTCACGGTCCCGAGCACGATCCAATATCGTTCGGGGTTCGAAAAGGCGCGAATATTATTTCGATAGGAACGTGTCTAATGCCTTGCCAAGCCTGTTTGTTGGTCGCTATCAGCGCAACGCCGAGTTCTTGGATGGGTTGGTCCTATCCACGCGGCTCGGTGAAAAACGTCCCTATGAGGCCTGCTCCTCCTTTGTGCGTACCACCAGCACGGGGCAGTGAGCGTGCCTCACGACCGAGTCGGAGGCGCTGCCCATCAAGGCCCTCCTCATGCCACCCACGCCCCGGCTGCCGGTAGCGATAAGATCCGCTCCTATCTCCTCGGCCAACCCAACTATCTCTTCGTCCGGACGCCCCATCCTCAGATAGGCCCTCGAGACGGTTACCCCGGCCGCCTCGATCTCGCCCACCTGTCCCTCTAGTAGCCGCCGGGCTTCCTCCTGGAGCTCTTCGTATCGGGCGCGGTACCCATGCCTTTCAGGATGGAAGACGGGCTCTACCTCTCCTACGTGGACCACGTGGAGCTCCGAGTCCGTACGCTCAGCAAGCTCCGCAGTCGTCTGGGCGGCCGTAGATGCCTCTTCGGAGCCATCTACGGCCAGCAGGATCCTGCCCGGCAGGAAGTCTCTCGGGCTCTCACCGTCTCGCACCACCAGCACGGGGCAGTGGGCGTGGCGCACCACTGAATCGGAGACGCTGCCCATCAGGGCTCTCCGGAGCCCGCCCCTTCCCCTGCTGCCCACCACTATCAGCCCGGCCCCTATCGTTTCGGCCAACCCGACGATCTCCTGCGGCACTCCTCCCTCCACCAGGTGCGTCTGCGCCAGCGTCCCGCCGACCGAGCGTAGCTTCTCCGCCTCCGCGTCGAGCAGCTCCCTGGCCCTTTGTTGGGAGATCCGCTGGACGTCCTCCTCCAGCACCTGGTCTTCCAGCGCAACTCCATCGAATCTGGTGGCTTCGGGGTAGGCAGCGTACCAGGGGGAGATGCCGAAGACGTGTACCACGTGCAACTCAGATCCGGTCTTACCGGCCAATTCGGCCGCGCTCCGGGCGGCCAGGTCGGCCTCTTTTGAACCGTCAGTGGCCAAAAGGACCTTGGTGGGGAAGATGCTCATGTAAGGTGTCCTCCTCGCTCGAAGCTTGTCCCGCGCCTACATGATGCCAGCCGCACGTACCCGGTGCGACCTCTCAGAACACCGTGCATGCGACGTTCGGTATCTCTTTGGCCCCCACGACGCCAGGTGTTTTGCACCTGCCTTAGGGGAACGAGCGCACCCACTTCAAGACCACGGGTAGGTCCGTCCGTTGGTAGTAGACCGATCCCCTGCACACGGAGTAACCGAACGAGGTGACGCCCACTATGGTCTGCTGGTCGGGAACGAACAGCGGTCCGCCCGAATCGCCTTTACAGGAACCTTCTCCCTTGCCGTTTACGAAGTTGACGCCCGTGGTCTTGACGAACATGCCGCTTAGGGCGTCGCTCGTGTCGAGGAGCCTGACCGTCGCGCTGTTGCGGTCGCGCGGATAGACCAGCTGCGGCCGCGACGATCCGCCGCCGATTTCGTATCCGGTCGTGCCGTAGCCCACGGCGGTGAGGCGTTGGCCCACCTCGAGGGTGTCGACCAGGCCCGCAACCGGCAGTGCCCCGTAGGACGCCATCCTGACCGGCTCGTCGAGGACGGCCACCCCTACGTCGTAACGGATGTCGCGGGCCAGACTGCCCACGATCTCGGGACGTCCTGACGGTGTGCATTCACCTTTGTTCTCAGAATTCGGGAAGCAGAACGTGGGATGCGTATGGGGCGTTGCCTTTATGGTCTTGGATGCTTTCGGCTTGTAGGTCGGGTCGAAAGAGACGTAGGTCGGCAGATCCTCTCTTGTCAGGAGGTCCGTGCAATGCCCCGCGGTGAGGAAGACCTTGGGAGAAATTAGGGTGCCCGAGCACACTGGGATGCGTTGCCCTTTGAACTCTCCGGATGGGGGCACGGTCACTAGCGCACCCACAAAGCGGTGGGCATCAGGACCCCTGTCTGGCTCGCCGTTTATAACGGCCTGTGCCACGCCACCGGCCAGCAGGACGGCCAGAGCCATCGTCGCCAGCACAAGCACTACTCGCCGCATGCGCCCTTCTCCTCTCTTTCTCCTACACGCCCCCATCGGAGCATCTGCATACAAGGTGACAAAACTATGAACCCGGGGCTTCTACTTCCGAGAACGAAGCGTTGAAACCGTCTGAAAACTCCAATACGTGCCCGGAACGTGACCTCACAGGACATCGAAGCGGCGCTGTGCGACCTGTTTCGGCCCCGATGTGTCGGCCTGATTCGCGTTTGGAGCGTTACCCAAACTCCCTTCGGAGTGTTTCTCTACGCGCTCGGGGAATAGAGGCAGTCAGGTTCTTTCGGACCTTGTGCTTCACGGTCCCCTAGGGCCCGTAGAGCGGGATGGTGGTCTGGGGTGGCGTGGTGTACGTGGGTAGAGGAGGCAGCGCCACCTCGGAGCAGTAGACGATTTCCACGGGCGACTCACAACCCTTTATGACCTCGCCGTTCAAGACGTTGCCGGCGATATCCACGTTCCAAAGGTCGGGTCTGTCCGGCCGACCGCTGTCCGTCGCGCGTATCGCAACGCCCTCAGAATCGGGTAGGTACGCAACGCCAGCGATAACTGCCGCCCCGAACACGTTGTTGCGCACCAGCGCGTTCTGTGCATCGTGTATGCTCACACCGCCACGTACCGCACCGGTAGAGTTGCCGTGCACCTCATTGTTCTCGATGAGCGCTTCGCCGGAGTCGGCGACGTCACCCACCTCCTCGAAGCGGATACCCGCCCGTCCGTTATTGACCACCAGGTTCTCGTGCACCCAGAATCCGTTCGGATGGCTTTCGGAGTCGTGGCAGTACACGTCGCACCACAGGCCGTTGCCCTGGTTGTCGTGGATGTAGGAGTTCCTGACCTCGACCTCGTTGATCGCCTTCAAGCCGGAACCCGTAAAGCCCAGGAAATTGGGATCCTGGGTGGTGTCGTCGAGCTCGATGCGGTCGAAGGTGCCGTGGGCGTTGGTGATGCCCGCCGCATCGGTGCCCGTTATGTGTACCGCGTAGAGGCTGCTGGTATTGGACGCCTTTCCCATGGCGAGTCCGGAGCCCGTGCCGGCGAGCGGGGAGCCGCCCGCATACTGTCCCGTGCCACCGACGATCTTGACCCACTCCACTCGAACCGTGCCCTTGGCGCGGATCACGTTTCTTAGGCCCTCACTACCCACGATGGTGACTGTGGGCTCCGGGTCGAAGGCGGGGTAGCGCTCTATGAACGAGCCGGCCGGGCCCGCGAGCTCATCACCTTCGTTGAGCACCACCATCGTATCGACGGGGTAGGTGCACGGTCCCTCGAGCTGGAATCGGGTCCCTAAGGTCGGGTCGTCGGCGTTGACGATAGCGTCGAGGTCTTGGCCGCACGGCACGACGACTACCCTATCCGCACCTATCACGAAGAGCGCCGACAAGACCACTATCGAAGTAATGCAGATCAGTTCGAATAGGCGCTTCACTCCTTCACCTTTCGTCGGATGGCTAGGCACACGCGTCTACCCCACGCTTTATAGGACCCACATTACTACAACGGGAATGAATTCGCGATGAACTTTCGGGAAAGAAATGTCGCTTTTGCACATTTTCTTTCGGAACTTCTTGCGAGCCAGGCTCGAAATCGTCCTAGAATTCGACCTCTGAAACCGTCCGGAAAGCCTCGGAGGCATCTGTGGCGTACCGTCCGGAGCACTCAGAAGGCGGTCTCTCGACTCATATCGCCGTCCCAATGCTCGCCAGATCCACGCTCGGAGCGTTGCTTCCTCGGCTCCGGTCACGACCGCCTCTAGAGCTTGCCGTCGATCTTCTCCAGGAGGGTCTTGCGGTTCTTGTTGTTCTTCTCGTAGGACCGGACGGCCCTGATCTCGTCTTTGGAGAGGCCTTCGATCTTCTTCTCTACCTCCCCGACGCTCAGGTCGTCGTAGCCGCTTATGGGGACTTCTTTGGCGTTCTTGCGGGCTTCCTTGGCCTCTTCGGTGTTGGAGACGTACTGCTGGCCTTTCTTCGAGCCTTCGCGTTTCTTCTGCTCCGTCACCTCCTTCTCCTCCTCGCTCATGTTCTCCCAGGCCTTCTTGGGAAGGTAGCGTTTGGTCTCGCCGCTATCCTGGCGGGCGTCGGCCTCGCCCTCCTTCGTCTGCCATTCCTCCTCGGTCCACTCTTCCAGGTCCTTCTGGGATTGGCCTTTCTCGCCCTTGTAGCCGCCCCGCTTCTCGTATTCCTGGGTGAGGAGCTGGGACTTGCGGGCGCTCCACTGACCCTCCTTGCCACCCTTGTCGGAGGCTTTGATCTCCTCCTTGACGCTCTCCCTCAGTTCGGGGTGGGTGTACTTCTCTTCGTAGTTCTGCTTCGCCACCTGTTCCTCCTCGGTCGTCGGGCCGTCGTCACTTTCGTGCCTCCATCGCGAGAACTAGTACTATGATCGTTCGGCGCCATCCGTATTCATTGACACACGGGGACGCGACCATGAACAGGAATGGCCCGAAAGGTGTAAGCCGGTGCAACTCTTGGACCTTTTCTTAGCCTCATGCCCCTGCTTTGTGTCCGTTCTCACCCCTGCTGCGCTAGCGTGGCTAGAATCTGGGATGAGTTTTCGAGAATTACTCTAGTTCAAGTACGCCTGCGCATCGCTTTGGCGCAGGCGGTGCGCGAGTTCGTCGATGTCGAGGCCGGCGGGGTCGACAATGGGGAGTTCGGGGAGGTTTCGGGGCGGTGGGTACTTCTGTCCGATGCCGCAGTCGAAGACGACGATATCGTCGTGCCGTCCGATCTCTCCCCTGTCGCGCAGGAGGGGGACGGCGGCGAGGGCCGCTGCGGACTCGGGGCTGACGTAGCCGGCTCCCATGCGTCCTGCGAACATCTGCATCTCGGAGATGGAGTCTTCGCTCACCGCGACGGCCGTGCCGCCTGATTCTCTCAGGGAGTCCAGGATCAGGAAGTCGCCGACGGCGGAAGGGACCCGAATACCGGAGGCCCTGGTCTTCGCATCCTGCCAGGGCTCGGCGAACCTGTCTCCCGACTCGAATGCACGGACAATCGGGGCGCAGCCCTCCGACTGCACGCTCACCATCCTCGGCCGGTCGGGCCCGATCAGTCCCATCGTTTCCAGTTCCTGGAAGGCTTTCCACATCCCCACGAGGCCCGTGCCGCCGCCCGTCGGGTAGACGATCAAGTCCGGTAGGCGCCAGCCGCGCTGTTCGGCGAGCTCGAAGCCCATGGTCTTCTTACCCTCGACCCGGTAAGGCTCTTTGAGCGTGCTCACGTCGAAGGCTCCAATCTTCGGGGCGAGGGCGGTCGATATCTTGCCGCAGTCGGAGATAAGACCTCGCACCAGGACGAGCCGCGCCCCCATCGCGAGCACTTCCTGCTGGTTGACGGGCGTAGCGTCCTCGGGCGTCAGCACCATGACCTGCGCCCCGGCGGCGGCGCCGTAGGCAGCCAGCGCGCCCGCCGCGTTCCCCGCCGAAGGCGCGATGAACGAGGTCACTCCCAACTCTACGGCCCGCGAGACCGCGACGGCCATCCCACGGGCCTTGAACGAGCCCGTGGGGTTCAGGCCCTCCGCCTTCGTGGAGAGACGCGGGACCCCGAGTGCCTCGCCGAGCCGTGGTTGCGCCAAGAGCGGCGTATCCCCCTCACCAAGATACACGACGTTGCTCTTATCTCTCACCGGCAGGAGCTCTGCCCAGCGCCACAGGCCGCCCGTCCGGCGCTCGGCAAGCGATTTCCTTCTCAGAGTTCGGGCGGCCTTCTCGATGTCGTAGCGGGCGAGCAGGGGGCGTTCGTCCACTGGGTCGAGCCCGATCAACTCGTCCGCAGGGTAGCTCTCCCCCGAAAGTGCGCCCTCGAGATGCGTCAGCGTAGAGCCCGTATCGTTCAAATCAACCCTTCCTAAGACCGCCGGCATTCTACCTACGTGTTGCGACGATTGCCTCCTGGTATAGATGGTATTTCCAGAATGGTCGATCAAGGGTGCTTGGTCTTGAACGAAGGTGGCCCAGACATGGCAACGATCTAGAACCCTTGGACGATTCCCTGCAACACGTGGGTAGTACGACCCGCCTATAACACCGATAGCTCCAGACCGTCTCTGATATGGTGCTTTTGAAAGCATTGAATAGTGTTTTGCAAAGCACTATACTGTGATCATGTACGAGCAGATCAACCCGTTCGTTTATGGCCGCCCTGTTTACGACGAGGAAGCGCTGGCCGACCGTGCGACCGAGAAGAGGCGGTTGATCTCGGACGCCAACTCCGGGCAGCCGGTCATACTCTACGCCCCCAGGCGGTATGGGAAGACGAGCCTGGCGCGCGTGGTTTCCGGGCGCCTGCTAGAAGATCACCTCGTCCCTTCGGTATACGCGGACTTCTGGGGAGCCGCCAGCATCTCTGACGTGGTAGAGGTGCTGGGCCGGGCCTATGCTGTGGCTTCGGTTCGGCAGAGAGCCAGGCGTTTCTTTGCCGATCTGCTCCGGTCGGTAGGATTCAGCGTGGAGTTTGCCGGAACCGCGGTGAGCGTCAGTTACGAGGGCAAGGGCCGCAACGAGCAGCAGCGCGCGGCCTTGATGAGGCTACTGGACGTGCCGCAACAGATGGCCGTCCGCTCTCCATCTCAGAGGCGCCTCTTCATGGTTCTGGACGAGTTCGGGGAGGTGTTCAACGTGCCGGGTGAGCCGTACGCACTGATGAGAAACGCGTTCCAGGCTTCGCCGAACGTGTCCTTCATCTTTATGGGCAGCAAGCGTTCTCTAATGGACGCGCTCTTCTCCGAACGGCATCACCCGTTCTACAACTTCGGACGCAGGATGAGCCTTGGCAGGCTGCCCTTCGAAGAGTTGGGAGCCTTCATCGAAGGCAGGTTCGCAAGCTTCGGAAAGCGTGTGACGCCAGAAGCGGTGGATCTGCTGCTCTCCCTCACCGACGGCCATCCCCACCGTAGCCAGCAGTTGGCCTACCACGCCTTCGAACTAGCTTCCGGAGAAGCCGATGAGGAGTCCATACTATCCGCCAAAGAAGCTGCGTTTGACGAGACCGCCGACGAGTTCCGGGTACTGCTAGACCGCATGTCTACCGCTGCGCGGGCCGTCTATCTTGCGGTATGTAAGGATCCCACCACGGAGATGACCTCCAGGGTTTACCTCCAACGCCACGGCATCAAGAGCACGGGCTCACTGCGAAGCGCCATCCGCACCTTAACGGACGCTGGAGACCTGGAGCAGACCGGGGCCAAGAGACCCGTCCCGACCGACCCGCTCCTCGCCGCCTGGGTGCGGGAACGCATGAACAGGGGTTAAGAGCGGCCGGCACCGTCTCAGCCGACTCGCGCCGCGCGCATCGCCTCCAGGTAATCCAGCGTCTCTTCGACCGAGACCACATCGCCGTACTTGGCGTCTATGTCGTAGAGGTTCGCCTTGTGGGCGTCGGGGTTGCGGTCGCCTACGGCCTCGCTGGGGACTATGGGGCGGAAGCCGTACTGGAGGGCGTCGACGGCCGTCGCGCGGACGCATCCGGAAGTGGAGGCGCCGGTGATGATGAGGGTGTCTACGCCGGCTGCGGTGAGGAGGCTGGAGAGGCCGGTGCCGAAGAATCCCGAGGCGAAGAGCTTGTTGAGGACAGGCTCGGTCTCTTCGGAGGCTATGCGGGGGTCGATCTCGGCCCACCGGGTTCCGGCCTGCAGCGTCAGGAGCGCGGGCACTTTATCTATGAAGGCGGCTGCGGTGAGTTTGTCCGACTCGCGGTAGGCAACGGTGGTGAAGACGACGGGGATCTCTGCCCGTCGGGCTGCTCTCAGGAGCTTCTGTATCTCCGAGATGGGGCCTTCCAGGTCGCAGGCCAGGGGAGATTCCGGATCTGTGAACCCAAGGGTCATGTCTATGACGGCGAGGGCGGGACGGCGGCCGAAACCGCCGCGTCCGCCGAACCCTTCTATGTGCGCCAAAGTGTCACCCCCCGTTGCCCCGGGCTTTGCCGAGTTCGCCCGAGAGCCACTCGTTGAACTTGCGACGGGTCTCGGCGATCATGCGCCGCTGCTCATCGAGGGGCGGGAGATTTCCATGGTCGAACCCCGGTGACTCGCCTCGGGTATTCCTTATCTCCTCGCGCTTCGATTCTGTCGCTCCCGCGTCGATGGAGCCGTCCTCGTTTACAACGACGCCGTAGACGCTCTCGGCGACCTCGGGGCTGATGAGGTTCCAGCGGACGTCTTTGGCTATCGCTTCGGGTTCGCGCTCCAGCGGGTCGCCGACGCCGCCTGCGCCTGCCGTCTCGAAGATGAGGCGATCTCCCTCGAAGACAGGCACGTCGCGCACTTTGGCCGGCATGTCGACCTCTTCGCCGTCTGCCCTGACTAGCGTCTTCTTCGAGGCCGCGCCGGGCTTGCCGCCGTCAACGCCGTAGGGGTAGGTGTGATGCCTGTCGTCCTGGTAGGTGATGCGGCCGTCGGCCAGAAAACGGTAGACCTTCTTTATTCCGCAGCCACCCCTGAACTGGCCGGCGCCGCAGGAGTCTTTGCGGGCCGAGTACTCCTCCACAATCATGGGGTAGTACGTCTCCATGTACTCGGCGGGGACGGCGAGGAATTCGGGCCACCAGGAGTGTCCATCGAGGCCGTCCTTGCCGGGGATGGCAGGAATTCCACCGTAAAGGATCTCCATGGTCTGGAACGACTCGCCGTCTTCTTTTACGCCGGAGTAGACGAAGTTGGGGCTCGTCCCGTAGGAGCCCGAGACGTTGAAGCCGATGGCCTTCGCGTAGACTGCGCCGAGAACGTCGAACTGGCGGGCCATGACGACGAGGCGGTTGCTCAAGGGCGCCGGCTCCCTCGGCCGCAGGACAGTGCCGTCGGGGATGTTGACCTTGATGATGTCGGCGTAGCCGTCGTTGAAGAGGATCGTCGGGTCTACGGCAGAGATCAGGAATACCCCCGCGAACATCTGGAACATCTCTTTGTTTAGGAGGAAGTTGACCGGTCCTGGTACCTGCGCGTCTGTGCCCTTCCAGTCGAGGTGCAGCGAGTCGCCCTCACGCCACATCGCGAGCTTGAGCTTTATGGGGCCGTTTCCCAGCCCGTCGTCGTCGGTGTAGTCCTCGAACTCGAAACGCTCGCCTTCGGGTATGAGCTGGCGGATCAAGTTTATGATGCTCGTGCGCGTCCGGGCGAGGAGCGCATCGCAGGCCTCGAGGTAGGTGTCTTTACCGAAGCGGTCGCAGATGTCCTTTACCCGCTGTGCGCCTGCGGCCGTGCCGGCGGCTATGGCCATGACGTCGGCGCGGGTCTCGCGCGGGGTGCGGGAGTTGTGGCAGAAGAAGCGGAGTACCTCTTCGTTCAGGACACCTCCGTCGTAGAGCTTGACCGGCGGCAGCCTGACTCCCTCCTCGTAGATGGAGCGGGCGTCGATGGGGATGGAGCCCGCGGTCGAGCCGCCGACGTCCATGAGGTTGCCCCACTGCAAGGCGTAACCAATGTGATCTCCTTCGTAGAAGATCGGACGCACGAGCAGGATGTCAGGGAGGTGGGAGGTGCTCCCTTCCATCATGTACGGGTCGTTGAGGGCTATGACGTCGCCGTCCTTGAGATCCTCCACCGTGTAGGGGGAGTTTTCGAGAACGGTATCCACGGGGCTCCCGAACTGGCCCACGACCATACGGCCCTTGCGGTCCGCTATGAGGGGGAACTCGTCTGCCTGCTCCCGGATGACGGGGCTCACGGCGGTGGTGACGAGCACCCGGTCCATCTCGTGGCGGATGTTTTTGAGGGCGTTCTCGATGATGTCGAGGGTAACGTGGTCTATGTCGTGATCCCGGACGAAATCCGGCTCGGCCTGCTCGTGCAACACCATCTCTTATGCCTCCTCGATCAGGATGTTCCCGAAGCTGTCCACGGCGCCCCTGTAGCCCGGCTCTATTACCGTAGTCGTGTCGTCCTGCACGACGATGGCGGGACCGGCTACGGCGTTTCCGGGGCGCAAACCGGCACGGTCGTAGATCGGGGTCTCATTCCATTCGCCGTCGAAGTACACCCGCTCTCTGCGCGTGATCGCGCCAGACGCGTCCTGCCCGGCGCCGTCCTCGCTCTCCAGGAGGCTGACGCCCTTTATGGTGCCGCGCCCGACGACGCGGACGGTGGCGATCTCTAACGGAGAGTCTGGCAGGTCGAAGTTGTAGCGCTGGCGGTGGGCCTCCTCGAACCGTCCGCGCAAAAAGGCGCTGCTCCCATCGTCGAGTTCCTCGAGCTCGAAGCGGCAAGGGATCTGGATGTTCTGCAGGTAGTAGCGGCAGTCCGCATAAAGGTCGAACAGCTTCTTGTCTTCCTCCACCCCTTCGCCTTCCAGCCACTCGTCGGCCTGCGCGATGAGTCCCTCGATCGTCGACTTTAGATCCTGTGCCCGGGTCTCTTCTGCGACGCGCAGGTACGTCTCTGGGAACTCGTTCTGGATATCCGAGGAGAGGAACCCGAAGGCGCTCATCACACCCGGCGTCGGGGGGACTATCACGGAGCGGGAGTGGATCAGGCGCCCCAGCGCGTTCGCGTGCATTGGGCCGGCCCCGCCGAAGGCGACGAGGCCGAAGTTCCTCGGGTCGTGGCCGCGCTCGACGCTGACCACGCGCAGGGCGGCGTGCATGTTCTCGTTGACTATCTCGATGATCGCCTCTGCCGCCTCCTCGACGCCCATCCCGAGCCGCTCGGTGATGGTCCCCACGGCCTCCCTCGCCGCCTCTTCGTCCATCTCCAGCGTACCGCCAAGGGCCACGCCGGGCGGTATGCGGTGCAGCACGACGTTCGCGTCGGTCACGGTCGGGGCCACGCCACCGCGCCCGTAGGCCGCCGGCCCCGGATCGGCGCCTGCGCTGTCCGGCCCGACCTGCAGGGCTCCGCTCGCCGAGACGAACGCGATGGAACCGCCGCCGGCCCCGACGCTGTGGACGTCCACCGCAGGGGACTTGAACTGGTAGTACCCGAGCTGTATGTCGCGGCGCACGGGCGTCTCGCCGTTCAGGCAGAGCGAGACGTCGGTCGAGGTACCGCCCATGTCGAAAGTAAGGACGTCGGGGACCCCGATCTCACGCGCCAGGTAAGCCGAACCCGTGACCCCGCCCGAGGGACCCGACAGGGCTATCTGGATCGGGCTCTCCGCCACGGCCCCGGTGCTCATCGCCCCGCCGTCGGACCGGACGATGGAGAGAGCTCCCCCAAAGCGCTTCTCGTCGATGGACTTCTCGAAGTTCCTCATGTACAGCATGGTGCGCGGCTGCACGGCCGTGTTGACGACCGTGGTGAGCGTCCGCTCGTACTCGCCGTACTCCTGCCCGATATCCGCGGAGATGGACACGGAGAGATCCGGGTACGCCCCGCGCACGATGTCCCTGGCGCGCCGCTCGTGGGAGGGGTTCACGTACGAGTTGAGGAAACCGATGGCCAGCGACTCGACACCCCTATCCACCAGCCGCTTTACCGCCTCGCGCACCTCGTTCTCGTCCAACGCTGTGAGCACCTCACCGCCGGAACTTATGCGTTCCGCGATACCTACGGTGTCTGTCGGGTCGGCCGGCGGGTCGGGTTTCTGGAGGGCCATCCAGCCGTAGAGCGGGCCGGGGGTCCAGGCGCGGGCGAGGTGCAGGATCTGCTCGTGCCCCTTCGTCGTCAGGAGACCGACCCGCGAGCCGGTGTTGGTCAGGATCATGTTCGTCACAACGGTCGTGCCGTGAAAGAAGAGGTGGAGATCGGGAAAAGAGATCCCCACCTTCTCGCAGACCGCTTCTATCCCCTCGACCACGCCCTTCGAAGGATCATCCGGCGTCGAGAGCACCTTGCCCTCGGTCAGCCCTCCCGTCTCCTCGTCGAAGACCAGCACGTCGGTGAACGTCCCACCGACATCTACCGCGACGTTGTACATTTCGCTCCCTTCGGTCGCTTAGCATTTCAGCACGCGCCCTTTCGGGCGCTTGTCAGCACACTCCGCCCTTTGGGCTTCGCTTTCAGCATGTCAGCCAGGACTCGAGGACGCGAAAGCTGGAATGCTGACAAGCGTCAGCCACAGGCTGGAGCGTGCTGAAGTGCTGACAAGCGGAGGCCGCATGGCCGAAGCGTGCTGACTTGCTGAAAGCTCATACGAAATTTCCCGCCTTGTACACCTGTCCCGGTAGCTCTTTGTCGAGTTGCCTTGCGAGCCAGGTTGCTACTTCGATCAGGGCGTCGAGATCTATTCCTGTGGTGTAGCCCATGTTGTGCAGGAGGTAGACGAGGTCTTCTGTGGCGATGTTGCCTGTGGCGCGAGGGGCGAAGGGGCAGCCGCCCGTGCCGGCGACGGAGGCGTCGAGCACCGTGGCGCCGCTCTCGACGGCGGCTGCGGCGTTGGCTATCCCGGTGTTGCGCGTGTCGTGGAAGTGGCAGGCGACCGTAATACCGTGGGTCGCGACTTCCTCTACGAGATTTCGCACCTGGTTTGGTACGCCCACGCCGATGGTGTCGGCCAGGACGATCTCGTCTGGGCCCGATGCGGCCACGCTGGAGGCGATCCTGAGTACGTGGTCGGGGTCGACCCGTCCTTCGAAAGGGTCTCCGAAGGCGGCGGAGAGCGTGATGGAGACGCGTACTCCGTCTAGCCGGGCCCGTTCCACGAGTCGCGCGGCGAGCTGCGTGGCGTCGGCTACCGTGGTGTTCTGGTTGCGCCTGGCGAAGGTCTCGGTTACGGGGAAGGCGTAGCGGACTTCGTCTACTCCGGACTGGATGGCCCGCTCGTAGCCCTTCTCGTTGAGAACGAGGCCGGCGTAGATCGTGCCAGGGGAACGCTCTATGGCCGACATTACCTCTTCTGCGCCGGCCATCTGCGGGACGCGTTTCGGGTTGACGAAACTGGCAGCCTCGACGCGCGGGACGCCGGCGGCCGCGAGCTTCTCGCAGAGCTCGGCACGAACTTCAGGGGAGAGGATCTTGTCCTCGTTCTGGAGGCCGTCTCGGGGTCCTACGTCGACTACTTCGATGCGCATCAGACGATGCCCCGTTCGCGCAGACGGTCGAGGTCCTCCCCGGCTATCCCGAGCACCTTCTCGAATACTTCGTCGTTGTGCTGGCCCAGCTTCGGTCCGGTCCAGCGCACTTTTCCTGGCGTTTCGGAGAGGCGGGGAACTACGTTCTGCATGGGGAACGGTCCGATCTCCGGGTCTTCGACGGTGACGATGTTCTGGCGGGCGGCGTATTGTTCGTCGGAGAGCATATCTTCGGCGGTGAAGAGCTTCCCTGCAGGGACGCCTGCCTCCTTCATGGTCTCGAGCACTTCTTCCGCGCTTCTTTGGCCGGTCCAGTCGGAGATCAGGGCGTCCAGCTCTTCCTGGTTCTCGCCGCGGGCATGGTGGGTTGCGTACTCCTCGCCCTCGGCCCACTCGGGATGGCCCAGCGCTTTGGCGAAGCGTCCGAAAACGGTGTCGGCGTTGGCGCCGATCACGACGTAGTCCCCGTCGCCGGTGGGGTAAGTGTTAGACGGCGCCACGAAGGGCAGGATGGCCCCGGTGCGCCCTCGGACATGGCCGGCGAGCGCGTACTCCGGGATCGTGCTCTCCATCAGCGCCAGGACGGCCTCGTAGATTCCAACGTCGACTACCTGGCCCTTGCCGCCTCGTGTCTCGCGGTTGTACAGGGCCGTGACCGCGCCGAGGGCGCCGAACGTCGCGGCGAGCGAGTCGCCGAGGCTGATGCCGACTCGCGGCGGCGGACGGTCGGGGTACCCCGTTACGTGCCTTATACCGCCCATGGCCTCGCCGATGGATCCGAAACCCGCCTGGTCCTTGTATGGTCCTGTCTGTCCGTAGCCCGAGACCCGCACCATCACGAGACCTGGATTGTTCCCGCTCAGGTCCTCGTACCCCAGGCCCCATTTCTCCAGCGTGCCAGGCCTGAAGTTCTCGACGACAATGTCGGCTTCGGAGATGAGTCGTCGGGCGAGGTCCTGCCCTTCGTCCTCCCGAAGGTTGATGGTGACGGACTTCTTGTTGCGGGCGATGATGGGCCACCAGAGGGTGCGACCCTCTTTGCGGTGGCGGCCCCACACGCGCATCGGGTCTCCCTTGCCTGGCGGCTCGAGTTTGATGACTTCGGCACCGAAGTCAGCGAGGAGCTGGCCGCAGAAAGGACCCGCCAGCAGGCTACCCATCTCGACGACGCGCACGCCTTCCAGAGGACGAATCCCGTTGCTTCCCTCAGCCATTCAGATCCTCCTCCAGGGCTCCTATGACGAAGTCGCGACCATCGTATACGTGCTCGCGCATGATGATCTCCACCCTGTCGGCGTCGCCGTTCTCTAGAGATTCCAGGATCTGGCGGTGATAGTGGTTGGAGATAGTCCGCTCGTGCGGGGTGTACCAGAAGAACGCCTTGAACATGAGCGGTAACTCGACGGTACGGTTTATCAGGTGCTCCAGGCGCCTGTTGCGGCTGGCCTGGATGATAGTCCCGTGAAACTCCTGGTTGAGCGCCACGAGGGTCCGGATCTCCTCCTCATGATCGTCGAACCGGCCTGGCAATCCCTCCATCTCCCCGGCCAGCTCCTCCAATCGTTCCAGCTCTTCTTTCTCTATGCGTCCGGCCGCGCGTCTGGCGGCGTGTCCCTCCAGTACGGCACGCAGGTCGTAGATATCCCACACGTCCTCGATGGAGAAAGAACACACCGTGGCCCCGCGATTCGGCGCTATCTCGACGAGTCCCTCGGCCTCGAGCATGGTGAGGGCCTGCCTCACAGGCGTCCTGCTCACCCCCAGTCGCTCCGCTAGTTGCTCCTCGATCAAACGCTCATCCGGACCGTACTCGCCCGTCAAGATCAAAGCCCGCAACCGCTCCACAATCCCGACAGACCGCGACCCTCGCCCAGGGCCACGCACAGCATATCCCACGCAAACCTCCGTCTTCGACGCACGGAGAACCCCTTGTATACAATCTTAGGCTCCCGCTAGCGTTGCGTCAAGTATCTCAAATCGAGGGACGGGACTCAGGCGAGGTCGGCAGTCTCGCGCATGAGCAGGTGCCAGGGCGTAAGGATCTCACAGCCTTTAGATGTCACCGCTATGGTGTGCTCGAACTGGGCGGAGAGCCGCTTGTCTACGGTCACCACGGTCCAGCCGTCTGCCAGATAGCGTATCTCGGGAGTCCCCTCATTGATCATCGGTTCTATGGTGAACGTCATGCCCTCCCTAAAACGCATGCCGCGACCCCGTCGTCCGAAATGGTTTATGTGGGGCTCTTCGTGCAGCTTGTGTCCGACGCCGTGGCCACCCAGGTCTCGAACGACCCCGTAACCGTGGTGTTCCGCGAGTTCTTGGATGGCCGCTCCGACGTCACCGAAGTGCTTCCCTGGTCCCACCTCGGCGATGCCGGCTTCCAGGCACTCCCTGGCTACATCCAGAAGGCTTCTGGCCCGCGGCGAAATATT
>Ga0196962_10000110_pt1 | contig 52080 bp, 50 predicted proteins | sample S3v_20metaG_FD_183186 | JGI IMG/M metagenome (GOLD analysis project Ga0196962, IMG submission 183186) | Soil microbial communities from Anza Borrego desert, Southern California, United States - S3+v_20 | ecosystem: Environmental > Terrestrial > Soil > Desert | place: USA: California | collected...
GCCACCACCGGCTCGGAGCGCCGTGCCGTCGCCCTCTGGGCCGCCGCCGGTGCGACCGGCGCCGCGTTGGGCCCGGCGATCGGCGGTCTGCTGACCGAGCTCGTCTCCTGGCAGTCGATCTTCCTGATCCAGGTGCCGGTGGCACTGGCCGCCGCGGTGCCGATCCTCGCGGTGGCGAAGCACGAGGCGGCGACCGGGATCCTCGACGCCGAGCTGCGCCGGACCGGTCGCCCGCACATGCTCGCCAACCTGGCGCTGGCGATGATCTCGGCCTCGATCGCCGCGGCGCTCTTCCTGCTCGTCCTCCTCTTGATCGAGGGCTGGCGGCTGACCCCGATCGGGGCGGCGTTGGTGGTCACGGTGATGCCGTTGGCAGCCGTGATCGGCAGCCGCATCGACCCGCTCGTGCCGAGCGCCAAGGCGCGGGCCGGTGCGGGGGCGATCCTCATCTCCGGTGGCCTCGCGGCCCTCGCCTATCTCCCCAAGGCCGAGGTCGCCTTGACCCTGCCGCCACAGGTCTTGATCGGGATCGGCCTCGCGCTGGTTCTCTCGGCCTTGACCGAGACCGCGCTCGCCGGTCGCGCCCCGCAGGCGATCCACGGCGGCTGGACGATCGCCGCCCGCCACGCGGGCGTCGTGATCGGCCTGGTCGCCCTGACGCCGATCTTCACCGCCGACATCGCCGACCAGCGTCGCGACGCGATCGACGCCGGCACCGCCGTGATCCTCGACTCGCGGGTCAGCCCGCTGCTGAAGATCGACCTGGCCGGGCGGATCAGCGACCAGCTCGAAGGCGAGGAGGGCAAAGTGCCGATCATCGGCCCCGCCTTCGAGCCGCTGCCCGACGACCCCGAGGCCCGCTCGGAAGTTGTCGGCCTGCGCGAAGAACTGCAGGACCAGCTCGACCGCGGGGCCACGCACGCTTTCAGCCCGTCCTTCCTGCTGGGCGCGTTGCTCGGCCTCCTGGCACTGGTCCCGATTGGCCTCTCGCGGCGGCGGGTGGAGCTGTGAACCCGGCGCTGCGCGCACAGGTGCTGGTCGGGGTGGCCGCCGTCGCGGCGCTGGCTCTCGTCGGCGGCTACCTGGCGGCCGGCGGCTCCTCCTACACGCCGGCCAAGGTGCAGGACCCCTGCGAGCAGCGACCCTGGTCCAACCCCCAAGGCCTCGGCGAGCTGGCGAACCAGTTCACCAGCTCCGCCCTGGACGGCGCCGCCTGTCAGCTCGGCGTCTCGCGCGAGGAGCTGGCGCAGGCCCTGGCGACCCCGGAGGGGCGCGAGCAGTTCACGGAGCGCTACGGGATCAGCGACGCCGAGCTGGCGCGGGCGATCCGGGCCGGCCTCCTACGGGCCATCGACGACGCGGAGGAGGCCGGCGCGCTCAGCCCGCTGATCTCCGGGCCGCTGCGAAGCACGGTCGAAGAGATCCCCCTGGAGCAGGCGATCGACCTGATCAACAACGCCCGCTCGATCTTCGGCGGCGCCCAGGGGCTCCTCGGCCCTGCGGAAGACTTCCTCGAAGAACTGCTGCCCTGACCGACGCTGCGATCGCGGTCCCTTGGCTCGCAGCGGGTGGATGTCGGCCTTGCCGTCTTCGGCTCAGCTTCTGAGGCGCGAGGCCTGCTACGGCGGCTCGACCTCGAAGCGCTGCTCCTCGGTCAGCCAGGCGATGCCCTCGCAGAGGCAGTCGGGCGTCGTCTGCAGCCCGGCTGCCAGCTTGATCACCGCGTCCACCCCTGGCTCGCGGCTGCCCCGCTCGTAGTGGGAGATCGTCGTGCGGTTGATCTTGCAGCGGAAGCCGAGCTCTTCCTGGGAGATGCCGAGCTCCCGGCGGGCAGACTGCATGTTCGCTGCGAAGCGCTGGCGGTTGAGATCCACACCGCAATCTTCTGTCTTAGAACACAGAAGGTCTACAGCCAAAACGTCACATCTTCGTAACTACTAGGCGCGCGTCGCGCGCCAGACCCAGATCATCGCCAGCGGCTGCAGCGGCAGCCGCGCCCAGAGCGTCCAGCGGGGAACCTTCTTCAGGTCGAGGCCTTTGATCTGCTCCGGGTTGACCGCCATGTGGATGTTCGCCGGGAACACCGCGACCAGCAGCCCCAGCAGCCACCAGCGCCCGAAGCGCCGGGCGGCGGGGTGGAGGACCATCGCAGCTCCCGCGATCTCGGCGACGCCGCTGACCGCGACCGCCTCCCGCTTGCGCGCGGCGATCGCCTCCGGCACGATCGCCTCGAAGCTGCGGGGAATGACGAAGTGCATCGTCCCCATGAAGGTGAAGAAGGCGGCGAGGGCGGCGCGTGAGCGGCTCATCGCCTGGGCAGTCTAGGCGTCCAGCTAAGGTCAATGCGTGCCCGAGTTCAAGCTCAACCCCGCCTACACGCCGACCGCCGACCAGCCGAAGGCGATCGCCGGGCTCGCCGAGGGCCTCGCCGCCGGCGAACGGTTCCAGACGCTGCTCGGCGCCACCGGGACCGGCAAGACCTTCACGATGGCGGCGACGATCGAGGCGGTGCAGCGGCCGACGCTGGTGATCGCGCACAACAAGACGCTCGCCGCGCAGCTCTGCAACGAGTTTCGCGAGTTCTTCCCGGAGAACGCGGTCGAGTACTTCGTCTCCTACTACGACTACTACCAGCCCGAGGCCTACGTCCCGGCCCAGGACCTCTATATCGAGAAGGACTCCTCGATCAACGACGAGATCGACCGTCTCCGCCATGCGGCGACCGCGGCGCTGTTCGCCCGCCGCGACGTGATCATCGTCGCTTCGGTCTCCTGCATCTACGGGATCGGCTCGCCCCAGCTCTACAACGAACAGATGCAGCTGTTCAAAGTCGGCGAGGAGATCGACCGCGACGAGGTGCTGCGAAAGCTGGTGAAGATGCAGTACCAGCGCAACGACCAGGTGCTCGGGCGCGGCGCCTTCCGGGTGCGCGGCGAGGTGCTGGAGATCATGCCCTCCTACGCGGAGTCGGCCTACCGGATCTCGCTCTTCGGCGACGAGATCGAGGGGGTCCAGCACTTCGACCCGCTGACCGGCGAGGTGCTCGACACGATCGAGCACGTCTCGGTCTGGCCCGCCTCCCACTACGTGACCAAAGACGAGACGCTGGAGCGCGCCGTCGAGGAGATCCGCGCAGAACTGCACTCCCGAACCGCCGAACTCGAGGGGGAAGGCAAGCAGCTGGAGGCGCACCGGCTGCGCCAGCGCACCGCCTACGACCTCGAGATGATCAAGGAGGTCGGCTTCACGTCCGGGATCGAGAACTACTCGCGGATCCTCGACGGCCGCGCCGCCGGGAGCCCGCCGCACACCCTGATCGACTACTTCCCCGACGACTTCGTCGTGATGGTCGACGAGTCCCACCAGACGATTCCGCAGATCGGCGGGATGTACGAGGGGGACAGGTCGCGCAAGACGACCCTGGTCGACTACGGCTTCCGTCTGCCCTCGGCGATCGACAACCGGCCGCTCAAATTCGACGAGTTCCTCGAGCGGGTCGATCAGCTGATCATGGTCTCGGCGACGCCGGGGCCCTTCGAGCGGGCCGAATCTACCCGGATCGTCGAGCAGATCGTGCGCCCGACCGGGATCATCGACCCGGCTATCGAGCTGCGCGAGACCAAGAACCAAATCGACGATCTGATGAACGAGGTGCGCAAGGTCGCCGCTGCCGGCGACCGCACCCTGGTCACCACGCTGACCAAGAAGATGGCCGAGGACCTGACCGCCTACCTGCTCGAGTACGGGATCAAGGTCCGCTACCTGCACTCCGAGATCGACACCCTGGAACGGATCCAGATCGTCCGCGACCTGCGGCTGGGCGAGTACGACGTCCTGGTCGGCGTCAACCTCCTGCGCGAGGGGCTCGACCTGCCGGAGGTCTCCCTGGTCGCGATCCTCGACGCCGACAAGGAGGGCTTCCTGCGCGGCGAGACCAGCCTCGTGCAGACGATCGGCCGCGCCGCCCGCAACGTCAACGGGCGGGTGCTGATGTACGCGGACAAGGAGACCGACGCGATGCGGGCCGCGATGAGCGAGACCGACCGCCGGCGGGCGATCCAGCTCGCCTACAACGAGGAGCACGGGATCACGCCCGCGACGGTGCGCAAAGGGATCTCCGAGATGGCCGAGTTCCTCGCGATGGAGGACCGGGCGCCGGCCAAACGGCGCCGCAAGCGCGGCAGCGAGTTCCAGACGCCGGAGGAGCTGGAGCGGACGATCGTCGCCCTCGAGGAGGAAATGCTCGCCGCCGCCGACGAGCTCCGCTTCGAGGAGGCGGGCCGGATCCGCGACGAGCTGAAGGAGCTGCGCCGCGACCTCGACGGGATGACCGCGGGGACCTAGCGGCGCCCGCGGTCATCGGGGCGCGCTCAGCCCAGCAGCTTCGCCGCCTTGGCGCTGTCGGCGTAGAACTCGCCGCGCACCGTCTTGCCGTTCTCGTACTTCAGTAGGTGGACGAACGGGGCCTCGAAGCTGCCCTTGTCGTTGGCGGCGCGCTGGGTGCCGCGAACGACCACGTAGTCGCCACAGTCGAGGAACTCCTCCGGCTCGACGCTGAACGAGCTCCAGTAGTTGGGTATCTGGGCGAAGTTGCCCAGGATCTGGTCGCGGCCCCGGACTTCGCCTCCGAGCGGCAGCTCGTCCGAAGTGACCCAGACGGCGTTCTCGGCGAAATCCTCCCCGAGCGCGTCCAGGTCCCCTCGTCCGAAAGCCTCGTAGGCGGCCCGGGCGTTGTCGAGGTTTGACATTGCCTCTCCCTTCGGTGGGGGTGGTCCCCGCCCGTCTCCGACCGTACGCCCCTGGGGCGTATTTGGCAACCACTCCCTAATCTGGGCGGGTGGCGATCGACGTGACCGAAGCGACCTTCGATCGCGACGTGGTCGAGCTCTCGCGGCAGACTCCCGTCGTGGTCGACTTCTGGGCCGAGTGGTGCGGCCCCTGCAAGGCGCTGACCCCGGCCCTGGAAGCGGCTGAGGCTGGGCGCGGCGGGCGTGTGCTGCTGGCCAAGGTCGACGTCGACTCGAACCAGGCGCTGGCCGGTCGCCATGGCGTCCAGGGGATTCCGGCGGTCAAGGCCTTCCGCGACGCCGAGGTCGTCGACGAGTTCGCCGGCGCCGTGCCGCCGGCGAGGGTCGAGGCGTTCTTCGACGCCCTGCTGCCCTCGAAGGCGGACGAGCTGCTGGAGAAAGGCGACGAGCTCTCGCTGCGCGAGGCTTCCGAGCTGGAGCCGGGCCGCGCCGACATCGCGGTGGCGCTCGGCAAGGCGCGGCTGGGGCGGGGGGCGGAGGCGGAGGCCCTGGAGGCGGTGGCAGGCCACGAGAGCGACTTCGCCGCCGCCGGGATCGCCGCCCGGGTCCGCCTCGCTCGGGCCGGGATCGGCGAGCGGGCCTTCGAGGCCCTCGAGCGGGGCGAGCGCGACGCTGCGCTCGAGGCGCTCCTGGCCGAGCTCCCGGGCGCCGAGGACGAGGCCCGCGAAGATCTCCGCCGCGCCGTCGTCGGCATCCTCAGCGAGCTGGAACCAGGCGACCCGAGGGCGCGCGAGTACCGGCGCAAGCTCTCCGCTGTTCTCTGACCTCGGGTGCATCTAGGCTCGGTCAGGTGGAGCAGGAGAGACGAGAACTACGGACGCCGGATGGGCGCCGCCTCGTCTTTCACGTCGCAGGGCCGGAGGAGGCGCCGCTCCTGGTCTTCCACACAGGCACGCCCGGGGCGCCTGACATCTACGTCGGCATGATCGGAGAGTGCGCGGCTCGAGGCCTGCGCATCGCCTGCATCGCCCGCCCTGGCTACGCGGGATCGGACCGTCTCCCGAACCGCACGTACGCGGACAGCCCGGCCGATACCGCGGCGGTCGCCGACGCGCTGGGCGCCGGGCGGTTCTACGCGATCGGCCATTCGGGCGGGGGCGGGCCGGTTCTCGCCGATGCGGCGCTGCTCGCTCAACGAGTCCGCGCGGTCGCCGTCAGCGCCACCCTCGCGCCGCGGCCTCAGATGGGGCCCCGCTGGTGGGAAGGTCTCGATTTTGCGAACGGCAAGGAGCTCGAGGCGATGCAGCAGGGCGAATCGGCGCTGCGACTCCTGCTCGCGGAGGAAGCCGAAGGGATGCAGAGGGTCGAGAGCGCCGACGACATTCTCTCCAAGGCTGAGTTCAGCAGGTACTACGCGCCGGTCGACCAGGCCTGCTTCTCCGGGGATCTGCTCGATTTCGTCGTCAAGAGCTATGCCCGCTCGGTCAGCCACGGCGTGGACGGCTGGCTCGACGACGACTTCGCGTTCTTCGGCGACTGGGGCTTCGACCTCGCCGACGTCGCCGCCCCCGTGACGATCTGGCAGGGGGGGCAGGACAGGATCATTCCCGTCGCCCACGCGGAGTGGCTCGCGGAAAACGTGCCTGGAGCCCGGCTCGAGTTCCGCGCCGAGGAGGGACACGTCTCCCTCCTCAACCGCCATTTCGGCGAGATGCTCGACGACCTGATCGCCCGGGGCGCCTAGCGTTTTCCCGCAGCGTGCGGCCGTTTCAAGGGAACATCTGTTCGCTTGCGTAGAATCGAGATGAGTGGCCGCCTCCGATCGAATCGTCATCTCGGGCGCTCGCGAGCACAACCTCAAGGACATCGACCTCGAGCTGCCTCGCGACGCGCTGATCGTCATCACCGGGCTCTCCGGCTCCGGCAAGTCGAGCCTTGCCTTCGACACGATCTACGCCGAGGGGCAGCGCCGCTACGTCGAGTCGCTCTCCGCCTACGCGCGCCAGTTCCTCGGCTTGATGGAGAAGCCCGACGTCGACTCGATCGAGGGCCTCTCGCCGGCGATCTCGATCGACCAGAAGACGACCTCGCGCAACCCGCGGTCGACGGTCGGCACCGTGACCGAGATCTACGACTACCTGCGCCTGCTCTGGGCGCGGATCGGCGTGCCGCACTGCCCGGAGTGCGGCGAGGAGATCACCGGCCAGACCCAGGAGCAGATCGTCGACCGGCTGATGACCCTCGCCGAGGGGACCAAGTTCATGGTCATGGCGCCGGTCGTGCGCGGGCGCAAAGGCGAGTACGGCAAGCTGCTGGAGCAGATGCGGCTCGAGGGCTACTCGCGGGTCAAGGTCAACGGCGAGCTGCGCCGCCTCGACGAAGAGGTCGTCCTCGACAAAAAATTCAAACACGACATCTCGGTCGTCGTCGACCGCCTGGTGATGAAGGCGGACCTGCGCCGCCGCCTCTCCGAGTCGGTGGAGGCGGCTGGAGGGCTCGCCGCGGGTCTGATCGAAGTCGAGATCCTCGAGGGCGAGCAGGCGGGGGAGACGCTGCTCTTCTCCGAGCAGTTCGCCTGTCTCAACTGCGGAACCTCGATCCCCGAGCTGGAGCCGCGGATCTTCTCCTTCAACTCGCCGCACGGCGCCTGCGAGCGCTGCCACGGGCTCGGCTTCCAGCGGGTGATCGACCCCGAACTGGTCGTCCCCGACCCGACCCTCTCGCTCGCGGAGGGCGCGCTGCAGCCCTGGAACCGCGGCATCACCGCCTACTGGAAGCGGCTGATCGCCGCCGTCGCCGAGGAGTACGGCGTCGACGCCGAGGTCCCCTGGTCGAGGCTGAAGAAGTCCGAGAAGGAGATCTTCCTCTACGGCACCGGCGAGGAGCGCCACCAGGTCAGCTACACCAACCGTTTCGGTCGCCGGCGCTCCTACAAGGTGCGGTTCGAGGGCATCGTCAACAATTTGCAGCGGCGGTACGAGGAGACCGACTCGGAGACCCAGCGCGAGCGGATCGAGGGCTACATGGCCGAGCAGCCCTGTCCGCAGTGCGAAGGCGCCCGGCTGCGGCCGGAGAGCCTCGCGGTCAAGGTCGGCGGCATCAGCATCGCCGAGTACGGCGCGCTCTCGGCGCGGGCGGCGGCCCAGTGGATCGGCGAGCTGGAGATGAACGAGACCGAGCGGGCGATCGCACGGCTGATCGTGCGCGAGATCTCCGAACGCCTCGCCTTCCTCGAGAACGTCGGCATCGGCTACCTCTCGCTCGACCGTTCGGCCCGCTCGCTCTCCGGCGGCGAGGCGCAGCGGATCCGGCTGGCGACCCAGATCGGCTCGCACCTGGTCGGCGTGATGTACGTCCTCGACGAGCCCTCGATCGGCCTCCACCAGCGCGACAACGAGAAGCTGATCGCGACCCTGGACCGGCTGCGCGACCTCGGCAACACGGTGATCGTGGTCGAGCACGACGAGGGTACGATGCAGGCCGCCGACCACCTCGTCGACCTCGGTCCCGGCGCCGGCGAACACGGGGGCCACGTGATCGCCGCGGGCACGCCGAAGCAGGTCGCCAGGAATCCAGCTTCGCTGACCGGGCAGTACCTCTCCGGCAAGCGCCAGATCGAGGTCCCCGAGACGCGGCGCGAGCCGCGTGGCGCCCTGCTGGTGCGGGGCGCCCGCGAACACAACCTCAAGGACGTCGACGTGGCGATCCCGATCGGGGTCTTCTGCTGCGTCACCGGCGTCTCCGGCTCCGGCAAGTCGACCCTGGTCAACGAGACCCTGCACCACGCGGTCGCCAACCGACTGCACCAGGCGAAGCTTCGCCCCGGCGCCCATGACGGCATCGACGGGCTCAGCCAGATCGACAAGATCATCAACATCGACCAGTCGCCGATCGGCCGCACGCCCCGCTCCAACCCGGCTACCTACACCGGCGTCTTCGACCACATCCGCCAGCTCTTCACCCAGACCAAGGAGTCGCGGGCGCGCGGTTACAAGCCGGGCCGCTTCAGCTTCAACGTCAAGGGCGGGCGCTGCGAGGTCTGCAAAGGCGACGGGCAGATCAAGATCGAGATGCACTTCCTGCCCGACGTCTACGTGCCCTGCGAGCAGTGCCACGGCAAACGCTACAACCGGGAGACGCTCGAGGTCCGGTTCAAGGGGAAGAGCATCGCGGACGTGCTCGAGATGTCGGTCGAGGAGGCGGTCGGCTTCTTCGAGAACGTGCCGAAGATCGCCCGCCGCCTGCGCACCCTGCACGACGTCGGGCTCGACTACATTCGGCTAGGGCAGCCGGCGACGACGCTCTCAGGCGGCGAGGCGCAGCGGATCAAGCTCGCCACCGAGCTTTCGAAAGTGGCCACCGGCGAGACCCTCTACATCCTCGACGAGCCGACGACCGGCCTGCACTTCGCCGACGTGCAACGGCTGCTCGAGGTGCTTGGCCGCCTGGTCGAGGCCGGCAACACCGTGGTCGTGATCGAGCACAACCTCGACGTGATCAAGACCGCAGACCGGCTGATCGACCTCGGCCCTGAGGGCGGCGAAGAAGGGGGCGAGGTGATCGCGACCGGGACCCCCGAGGAGGTCGCCGCGGTCGCGGGCTCCTACACCGGCCGGTTCCTCTCCAGGCTCGTCGAGCCGGCGAAGCCAAAACGCGGCAAGCGTCGCGAGCCGATCGCCGCCTGACCGCTCCCGCGCGGTGCATGAAATCCCCGCTGCTGGGTACTGGCAGGGGCGGAACAGGCAGGAGACCGGAGGAGACTATGTCCAGTTCTGGAATTTCCAAGCGGCTCGTCCCAATCGCGGCTGCCGCGCTCGCGCTCGTCCTGGCGGTGGCCGGTTGCGGGGGCAGCGACGGCGGCGGTGGCCCGAAGATCGCCTTGCTGTTGCCCGAAAACGAGACGCCTCGGTACGAGTCGGCGGATCGTCCCTACTTCGAAGAAAAAGTGGAAGAGAGCTGCCCGGACTGCGAAGTCCTCTACAGCAACGCGGGCGGTGACGCCTCCAAACAGCAGAGCCAGGCCGAAGCGGCTCTGACCCAGGGCGCCGAAGTGCTCGTGCTCGACCCGATGGACGCCAAATCGGCCGCGGCGATGGTCGAAAAAGCGAAAGCCCAGAACGTTCCGGTCCTCAGCTACGACCGCCTGATCGAAAACGCCGAAGTCGACTGGTATGTCTCCTTCGACAACGAAAAAGTCGGCGAACTCCAGGCCGAAACGCTGGCGAAAAAACTGAAAGAGGACGGCAGCGCCAGCGGGCCGATCGTGATGATCAACGGCGACCCGGCGGACAGCAACGCGGCGCTGTTCAAGGCCGGCGCCCACAAAGGGTTCGACGCGGCGGGGGTCGAGGTCGCGAAAGAGTACGACACCCCCGAATGGTCGGCCGAAAATGCTCAGAACGAGATGCAGCAGGCGATCACCGCGCTCGGCAAAGGCGGGTTCACGGGTGTCTACGCGGCCAACGACGACACCGGCGGCGGCGCGATCGCGGCGATGAAATCGGCCGGCGTCAACCCGGCCGAAGTTCCCGTAACCGGGCAGGACGCCACGGTCGCCGGAGTGCAGCGGATCCTCGCCGGACAGCAGTACATGACCGTCTACAAGGCGATCAAACCGGAGGCGGAGATCAGCGCCGAAATCGCGATCGCCCTCGCCGAAGGCAAGAAACCGAAAGGGGAAGTCACCGACCAGCTCGACAACGGCAAAGCCAAAGTTCCCTCGACCCTGCTCGAACCGGTGGCGGTGACCAAAGACAACGTCAAAGACACGGTGATCGAAGACGAATTCATCTCGCCGGGAGAACTCTGTACCGGCCCCTACGCGGCGGCCTGCAAAGAAGCCGGAATCTCTGGCTGAGATGGCCGCCGGCGCTCCCCTCCTCGAGCTGAAGGGAGTCAGCAAGCGATTCGGCCCGGTCCAGGCTCTGGACCGGGTCGACTTCGCGGTCGGCGCCGGCGAGGTCATCGGTCTGGTCGGCGACAACGGCGCCGGCAAGTCGACGTTGGTCAAGACGATCGCCGGCATCCACGCAGCGGATGCGGGGACGATCGCCTTTGAAGGGCAGGGAGCCTCGATCTCCAAGCCGCAGGACGCGACCGAGCTCGGGATCGCCACCGTCTACCAGGACCTGGCGCTCTGCGACAACCTCGACGTCGTCGCCAACCTCTTCCTCGGCCGCGAGCAGGTCTCGCCCGGGCCAGGTCAGGTCTCGCGACAGCTCGACGAGGCGAAGATGGAGCACCAGACCGGCGAGCTGCTCTCCAACCTCGCGGTGACGATCCCGAGCCTGCGCAGCGAGGTCGGGACCCTCTCCGGGGGTCAGCGCCAGCAGGTCGCGGTCGCCCGCTCGCTGCTCGGCGAACCGCGGGTGGTCCTGCTCGACGAGCCGACCGCGGCGCTCGGCGTCGCCCAGACCGCCCAGGTCCTGCAGCTGATCCGGCGCCTGCGCGAGCGCGAGCTCGGCGTCGTCGTGATCAGCCACAACCTGGTCGACGTCTTCGAGGTGGCGGACCGGATCGTCGTCCTGCGGCTCGGCCGCAACGCCGGCGAGTTCGACGCCGAAGCGACCACCGAGGAGCACGTCGTCTCGGCGATCACCGGCGTCGGCGCCGAGAACAAGAACGGCGAGAACGGCGAGAACGGCGAGGAGGGGCGATGAGCGCCACCGCCGCCGCCGCCGAGACCGAGGCAAAGGGCTCCGAGCGCCGCGAGACGCTGCGCCGCATCCTCCAGGGCGATCTCGCCTCGCTGCGCGTGGTGATCGGCCTGGCGCTGATCTGGGTGATCTTCCAGTCCCAGAACGACCGCTTCCTCTCGGCCGAGAACCTGACCAACCTGATGTTGCAGATCACCGGCATCGCCCTGATCTCGATCGGCATCGTCTACGTGCTGCTGTTGGGCGAGATCGACCTCTCGGTCGGCGCGGTGAGCGGGCTCGCCGCCGCTGTGATGGCAGTGCTCAACGTCAAGCACGGCTGGAACCCCTATCTCGCGATCGCCGCGGCGATCGCGGTCGGGCTCGCGATCGGCCTCCTGCAGGGGTTCCTCTTCAGCCGCTTCGGCGTGCCCTCGTTCGTGGTCACCCTGGCTGGCTTGCTCGCCTGGCAAGGGGCGTTGCTGCAGGTCCTCGGATCGACCGGCTCGATCAACCTCACCGACCCGAAAATCACCGGCCTCGCCAACACCTTTTACGACGGCGCGACCGCTTGGATCCTCGCCGCTCTGGTGATCGCGGCCTTCGGCGCGTTGCTTCTGCTCGGCCACAGGCGCCGCGTCGCCGCGGGCCTCGAAGCCGAGAGCCCGACCGGCATGCTGGTCCGCTTCGCCCTGGTCGCCGCGGTGACGATCGCCGCCGTCGCGGTCCTCAACTCCGATCGGGGCATCCCGCTGGCGCTGCTGATCCTGCTCGCCTTCGTCGTCGGTATGGAGTACGTCGCGAGGCGGACCACCTTCGGGCGCCACGTTTTCGCCGTCGGCGGCAATGCCGAGGCCGCGCGCCGGGCCGGTATCAGCGTCAACCGCGTGCGCACCGTGGTCTTCGGGATCGCCGGCGCGATGGCGGCGATCGGCGGCATCATGATCGCCTCGCGGCTGCTCGCGGTGAACCAGGGCTCCGGCGGCAGCGAACTGCTGCTGCTCGCGATCGCCGGCCCGGTGATCGCCGGCACCAGCCTCTTCGGGGGTCGCGGCTCGGTCTGGACGGCGCTGCTCGGCGCTCTGGTGATCGGCTCGATCTCAAACGGCATGGACCTGCTCGCGCTCTCTTCCGCGGTCAAGTTCATGGTCACCGGCGGCGTCCTCCTGCTCGCCGTGATCGTCGACGCCGTCGCGAGGCAGCAGCGCCAGGCCTCCGGAAGGGTCTGAGGCCCAGCGGGCCAAGCGGGCGCTGCCGAGCCCGCGCCGGTCAGACGCCCTCAGCGGGCGAAGAGGAGGGAGGCGCCGATGGCGCCGCCGAGGTCGCCGAGCGAGGCGACGCGGACGGCGGGCGGGCGCTCGTCGACGAAGAGGTGCTTGCCCATCTCGTCCATCAGCGGCTCCATATAGCGCTCGCCGAAGCGGACGCCGAGCCCGCCGCCGACGATCACCGCTTCCGGGTCGATCAGGTTGACGGCGGAGGCGATGCCGGTCCCCAGCGCCTCGATCGCCCGTTCGATCAGCTTTTCGGCGAGGTGGTCGCCGTGGTCGAGCGCCCGCTCCCAGATCCCGCTGGTCAGTCGCGGTTTCTCGTGCTTCTCCATCAGCTTGAAGAGGTCGGTCTTGTGGCCCTCCGCGTGCTGGCGGCGCGCCTCGGCTTCCATCGCCGAGCGCCCGGCGTAGGCCTCGAGGCAGCCCTTGCGCCCGCACGGGCACTTGGCCCCGCCGCGCTTGACGACCACGTGCCCGATCTCGCCGGCGGCCCCGCGGCCCAGCCACGGCTTGCCGTCGAGCACGAGCCCGCCGCCGACCCCGGTGCCCCAGAAGACGCCGATCAAGCTCTGGACCTCGCGCCCGGCGCCGAGATGGAACTCGGCTTCGGTGGCGACTTGGACGTCGTTGCCCACCCGTACGTCGGGTCCCAGAGCGCTCTTCAGGGCGTCCGCGAGGGGAAAGCTGCCATCCCAGCCGGGCAGGTTCTTCGCCGAGGAAACGACGCCGGTCTTCTCGTCGGCGTCGCCGGGCGAGCCGATCCCGATGCCCTCCAGGGAAGACGCCTCGACCCCGGCCTGCTCCGCCGCCTCGCGCATCGCCTCGGCCATCGCCTCGGCGACGTCCTGCGGCCCGCCGCTGGTCGGCGTCGGGCGCCGCGCCTCCCCCCGCGCGTCGCCACGCGAGTCGACTACCGCCGCCTGGATCTTCGTCCCGCCAAGGTCTATCCCGCCCCGCAGCTCAGCCACGCCTTCAGTCTATGTGCGGCGTTCGTCCTTGCAGGCGCCTAGGGGTCCGAAAGGACGAACGCCGGTGCCTTAACGTGCGGCGCATGGGCGGAGACGGACAGCGCGGCTGGCGCACCTGGTGGGCGAAGCGGCGCTGGTACGAGCGCAACCGACGGCTCTCGCGGCGCTGGCGGCTCAACCGCCACGCCGCCCGCGGGGGCTTCTTCGTCCGCTACCCGGTCGAGGGGGAGCTGCTGGAGGCCCTCGAGGAGGGCCGGCTCACGATCGGGGAAGGCACGCTGCTCGAGCCCGGTTGCTGGCTCACCCTCGCGCCGGGCGCCAGGATCGAGATCGGCGCGGGCTGCTTCCTCAACCGCAACACGATGGTCGCCGCCCACGAGCGGGTGACGATCGGCGACCACACGATGTTCGCCAACGGCTGCTTCGTCGGCGACGCCGACCACCGCTTCGACGATCCCGAGACGCCGATCACCCAGCAGGGCTTCACCTCGAAGGGCCCGGTCGAGATCGGCGCCAACTGCTGGTTCGGGGTCAACTGCGCCGTGACCAGCGGCGTCACGGTCGGCGAGCGCTGCGTCGTCGGCTCCAACTCGGTGGTCAACAAGGACCTGCCGCCGCGAACGATCGCCGCGGGCGTACCGGCCCGCGTGATCAAGCAGGTCGAGTTCCTTGACTGATTCGCCGGAATTCGGCGACGTAGTGCCTATACTTTTTGTTTCCCATTGGCCGTGACCCTGAAGGGCATGGACCGGATGAACTCGAACCTCGGCACCGCCAACTCCCCCGTGACCGATGGCGCCCGCGTCGTGCGCGCCAAGGCCGTGCTGCGCGCCGAGCTCGACGAGGCCCGCCGCCAGCGGCGGACGATCGGGCTGGTGCCGACGATGGGCTACCTGCACGAAGGTCACGTCTCGCTGCTGCGCGCCGCCCGCGAGCAGTGCGACGTGGTCGTGATGAGCCTCTTCGTCAACCCGACCCAGTTCGGGCCCGGGGAGGACCTCGACCGCTATCCGCGCGACGAGGAGCGGGACCTGCGGCTGGCCTCGGAGTCAGGGGTCGACCTCGTCTACGCGCCGTCGGTCGCCGAGGTCTACCCGGAAGGGTTCTCCACCACCGTCGAGGTCGGCGGCAAGCTCACCGAGGTCCTCGACGGCGATCCTTCGCGCCGCGGCGCCGGCCACTTCCGCGGCGTCGCCACCGTCGTCGCCAAGCTCCTCAACAGCGTCGCCCCCGACGTCGCCTACTTCGGCCAGAAGGACGCTCAACAGGCGGCGGTGATCCAGCGCATGGTCACCGATCTCGACTTCCCGGTCCGGATCGAGGTGATGCCGACCGTGCGCGAGGCCGACGGCCTGGCGATGAGCTCGCGCAACGCCTACCTCGACGACGCCGCCCGCCCCCGCGCCTCCGCCCTCTCTCGCGCGCTGCGCGCCGCCGAGCGGGGCGCCCGGGCCGAGTCCTTGCAGGCCGGCCTCGACGCCGCCCGGCGCGAGCTCGCGAGCGCCGGTATCGAGCCCGAGTACCTGGAGGCGCGCGACGCCGAGCTGCTCGAGCCGGTCGCCGAGCTGAACGGCCGCCCAGTCCTGGTCGCGCTCGCCGCCCGTGTCGGCGGCGCGCGCCTGATCGACAACGTCTTGATCGAGCCTTGAAAAACCCCCGCCCCAGCTAGGAGAGCCCATGCAGAGACAGATGCTGAAGTCGAAGATCCACCGGGCCACCGTGACCGACTGCGACGTCGACTACATCGGCAGCATCACGATCGACACCGAGTTGATGGCCCAGGCCGACCTGATCACCAACGAGCAGGTCCACGTCTGGGACATCGACAACGGCGCCCGCTTCGTCACCTACGTGATCGACGGCGAGCCCGGCTCGCGGACGATGCAGGTAAACGGCGCCGCCGCTCACCTCACCGCCCCCGGCCACAAGATCATCGTCGCCTCGTTTGGCGCCTATGACGAGAGCGACCTGGAGCGTTACTCGCCGGTCGTCGTCCACGTCGACGACGCCAACGAGCCGGTTGCGGTCGACAGCCGCCCCGAGGTGCTGCTCTCATGAGCTCCGGCGGCCGCTCCCACACCGCCCCGCCCGAACCCGGCCGGCGCCCGGTCAACCTGCCGCGCCTGACCGAGATGAAGGCCAACGGCGAGCCGATCGTGATGGTCACCGCCTACGACTACCCCTCGGCGACCGTGGCCGAGCAGGCCGGCGTCGACCTCGTCCTGGTCGGCGACTCGGCCGCCAACGTCGTGCTCGGCTACCCGGGCACCGAGATGGTCTCGATGGAGGAGATGATCGTCCTCGGCAAGGCGGTGCGCCGCGGCTTGAAGACGCCGCTGATGATCGGTGACATGCCGATGGGGAGCTACGAGTCGAGCGACGAGCTGGCGATCCAAAGCGCTCAGCGCCTGGTCAAGGAGACCGGCTGCCAGGTGGTCAAGCTGGAGGCCGGCGGGATCTCGGTCGAACGGGCTGCGGCCATCGTCCGCGCCGGCATCCCGGTTATGGGCCACGTCGGCCTGACGCCTCAGACGGCGACCGCGCTGGGTGGCTACAAAGCCCAGGGCAGGACCGCCAAGGACGCGATCAAGGTCTACGAGGACGCGCTGGCCCTGCAGAAGGCCGGATGCTTCGCGATCGTGATCGAGGCCGTTCCCGCCGCGATCACCGAAGCGATCGTCGCCAAGCTGGAGATCCCGACGATCGGCATCGGCGCCGGTCCGTCCACCTCAGGCCAGGTGCTCGTCTTCCACGATCTGCTCGGGATCACCACCGGGCACATGGCGAAGTTCGTCAAGCGCTACGCCGACGTTCACGACCAGATGGTCGAGGCGGTCGGTCGCTACGGCAAAGAGGTCCGCACCCGCCACTTTCCGGAGCCCGACCACGTCTACAGCGTCGAGCCCGTCGAGCTCTCCGAATTCCGCAGCTACCTCGACCAGGAGAGCCTGTCGTCCCAGAAGAACTGGGACTGGGAGCCGCTCCCCTGAGTCAGTAGGAGGCGCTTGAGCAGACGCGGCCGAGCGACGATCGCGGGCGCCCTCCGCAGTTCTCCGAAGATCGGCTGCCCGGCGTCTCGCAGGCATGGGCTGCGGGCGATCTCGCTCAGGGCAACCTGGCAGAGCACGGCCGAGAACTCCTCTCCGGCCAGCGGCACGAGGCCGACTCCCGGCAGGCGGGCGGAGAGCGAGCCCTCCCAGGTGGCCGGCGCGCCACGTTCCTTGCGGTAGTCGGCACTGCCTTCGAACGGCCTCGGCAGGGTGACGTTCGCCGTTGCCGGCGACTTCGGGGGCGGGCTGACCTGCAGCCCTTCGTCGGCGATTTCGACCGCTTTGCGGATGACCAGCATCTCTTCCTTGCGCTCGACCACCGTGGCTCCCGTCACGTAGAAGCCCCCGAGCGCCTTCAACGGTCCTTCGAATCGCACGCCGAAAGCTTCGAATGAGACTTTTCTCCGTGGCGAGAGGTCGGACGCGTAGAGGATCGAGGCCCGCAGATCGAGGTTCTTCGACGGCTTCCCAAGCCGCTTCCCGGCGCTGCCGGGGGAGCGCTCGCAGACTCGGGTGTAGAAGCGCTTCATTTCCCCCCTGGCGCGTCGCGTACGGACCCGGGTGAACCCGTTCTCGCCTTCGAACTCGACGACGCCGCGGAACTCGCCCACCTCGCGGGCCGGCTTGCGGCCGTGGCACTTGCGACGGGGAAGGTCGAGCTCTTTCAGCAGGGCCGCGAGGCCGGGCGGATACGGTCCGGTCAGGGGGCGGCGCTCGCCTCGGAATCGCAACGAGACCCTGCCGAGCTCGCCGAAGTCCGCTTCGATGCGATGGCGGCTGACGCGGCCCCTGGCTCGGTAGAAGGCGACCCCACTGCCTCTCCGTGCGGTCAGGATCACCTTTCGGTGCCCCTCGGTTTCGATCGAGACGGAGTAGCCGTTGCTCGCCGGCAGCGACAGCTCCAGCCGCAGGGCGCGCTCCCTGACCTCATAGCCGGGCTTGGCGGCGGCGCCTGCCGGCAGCGCGAGCGCGAGCAGCGTCGCCCCCAGTCCGGCTGCAAGCCACCGCCGCCTCATTCGCGGGTCGCCTCGCAGTTAGCGCTGCCCTGGGAGGGAGCGGACAGTCCCACGGCCAGCCGCGCCGGCCACCTTGCTCTCATGCCGGCAGACTATTCAACGGTTGGCCGTCTAGCCGGCCGAACTACGATAGGCCGCGCGATGCCGATCTACGAGTTCGAGTGCGGGAGCTGCGGAGTTCGTTTCGAGGAGCTGGTGGCCGCCGGGACCGAGGAGCTGAACTGCCCCGAGTGCGGAGCCGCCGGCGCGCACCGCCTGCTCTCCAACGTCTCGCCGCCCGGGCGCCAGCCGCGCGGGGCGCGGGTCCGCTCCGACGAATCGCAGCGGCGTGAGCGCGAATCGGCGCGTCAAGGGCGGATCGCCGATGCGCGCAGGAGACGGGCGGCGGGGGAGACGGTACGGCCTCCGTCCAAGAAGGGGAGCGGATGACCGCGAGCGCGGAGGAGCGGCGCGAGGAGCTGGTCGCGCTCTACAAGGAGGTCTCGAGATGCACCAAATGCCCGCTGCACGAGACGCGGGCCAGAACGGTCTTCGGGGCGGGTAACGCCGACGCCGATCTGATGTTCGTCGGCGAGGCGCCGGGAGCCGAAGAGGACCGGCAGGGGCTGCCGTTCGTCGGCCGCGCAGGTCAGCTGCTGAACCAGATGCTGGAAGAGATCGGGCTCTCGCGCGAGGACGTCTTCATCGCCAACGTGCTCAAGTCGCGCCCCCCCGGCAACCGCGACCCGCAGCCGGAGGAGATCGCCGCTTGCGAGCCGTATCTGTGGGAGCAGGTGCGCCTGATCGAGCCGAAGGTCGTCTGCACCCTCGGCAATTTCGCGACCAAGCTGCTCAGCGGCAGCCCCACCGGGATCACCAAGGTGCGCGGGGCGCCGCAGGTACGGCAGCTGGGCAGCCGCACCGTGCTCTTGCTGCCGCTCTTCCACCCGGCCGCGGCCTTGCGCACGCCGTCCGTGAAGGAGACGCTGCGCGGCGACTTCGCCACGATCCCCGGCTTGCTTTCCGGCCCGGCACCGGAGCCCGTGCCGAGCGCCGAGGAGATCGCCGCCGCCGAGGAAGCGGGCGGTTCGACCCCGCCGCCGCCGGCGGACCAGCTCGACATGTTCGGCTCCTAGCCGCCCCCGGATGCGGGAGCGATCGAGCAAGATCTCCGGTAATCGTGAGTGCGAGTGAGGGAGAGCAGAGGGGGCGGCGGCCGGCCGAGCACGTCGCCAGCTCCTCCGCGGCCCAGACCGAAGCGCTCGGCGCCAGGGTCGCCGAACGTCTCCGACCCGGAGACGTGGTGGTGGTCAGCGGCGAGGTCGGGGCAGGCAAGACGACCCTGATTCGCGGCGCCTGCCGAGCGCTCGGGATCGAAGGGCCGGTCACCTCGCCCACCTTCACCATCGGCCAGCGCTACACCGGAGGCCGCCTCCCGGTTTCCCACCTCGACCTCTACCGGCTCGAGAGCCTCGAGGGCGAGGAACCGGCGCTGCTCGACGACTACCTCGGGGGCGAGGGTGTCGCCTTCGTCGAGTGGCCCGCGGTCGGGATCGAGCGGCTCGGTCGCCCGGCGCTGGAGATCCGACTCGCCCACGCCGGCGGCGAGGCCCGCTCCATTGAGATCGATTGGTGAGATCGACGAGCGGGTAGACGCCGCACCAAGCGGGCGCAGGTGGTGTTCCAGAAACAGCGAACCGAACTTGTAGCATCGGTACGGACCACGACGAGGAAGGGATGTACACCAGATGAAGGGACTGAAAGCGCTCGCGGCGGCATTTTTGGTTGGCGGGGTGCTGATCAGCATGGTGCCGGCAGTCGCCTCGGCGGCGGCGTACAAGCACTACGTGTCCTGCGGGCTTTCCCGCAACGCCACGCCTTCACACGTCTGTCCCAAAGGCAGCAAAAAGGGCGCCTTCTTCAAAAGCCTCAAAGCCGACGTCAACTACAGCGTCTGCGTCAAGTTCCCGAGCGGGAAAAACCTCTGCGCGCAGGCCCAGGAGGCCGAACAGGGGACGCTCTACGTCAACAAGATCACCTCGACGATCCCCGGCAAGCACCGCGTCAGCTGGTTCGTCGAAGGCAAACGGGTCGGCTCCTTCGTCTTCAGGGTCAAGGCCTAGAGGCGACGCCCCGCTGGTCGTCGTCGGCTTCGATACCGCGACCGAGGACACCGCCGCCTGCGCCTGGCGCGACGGCGAGGTCCTCGGCGAGTCGCTGCTCGGCCCCTCCGCAAAGGGCGGCCCTCGGCACGCGACTGCTCTGCTCGAGAAGATCGAGAGCTGTGCCGCGGCGGCTGGGGGCTGGTCGGGGGTCGATCTGCTGGGCGTCGGGCTCGGTCCCGGCTCGTTCACCGGCCTGCGAATCGGGATCGCGACCGCGCGCGGCCTCGCCGCCGGCCTCGGGCTGCCGGTCGCCGGAGTCTGCACGCTCGACGCGCTGGGAGTGGGCATGGCGGAGCTCGATGCGATCGCCCCTGTTTATTCCCGCTCCGCGGGATCAGGTAGGGGCGATTACCTCGTCGTCTGCGACGCGCGCCGCGGCGAGGTCTTCGCGGCGCTCTACGGGCCAGGCGGCGAGCGGGTCTGGGAGCCGTTCGTCTGCCGGCCGGAGGAGCTGGAGCGGCGCCTGGCCGAGCTGCCGGAGCCCCCGCCGGCCGCCGGTTCCGGGGCGGTACGATTTCGGCACGAGTTGGCCCGGCATGGCGTTCGGATAGCGGACGATGCCGACCCTGTCCACCGGGTTGCCGCGCGGCACATATGTGCCCTCGCGGCGGCGTCGGGAGACGGGGGTCCGCTCGCCCCGATCTACCTCAGACCTCCCGACGCGGAGAGATGGCGTGAGCGAGATTCTTTCCAAAGAGACGAGTGATCTGACCGAGACGGTGAAGGTCCGCCGGCTGGCTTACAGCGACCTGCCGGCGGTGATCGCGATCGAGCGGCGCTCCTTCCCGACGCCCTGGTCGCTGGCGATGTTCGTGCTCGAGCTCTCGAAGCCGTCCGGCGTCTGCCTCGCCGCGAGCGCCGACGACGAGCTGCTCGGCTACGTGATCTGCTCCCGCTACGACCAGGTCTGGCACCTGATGAACATCGCCGTCGCCCCCGACCGGCGTCGGGCCGGGGTGGCCGGTCGCCTGCTCAGGCGGCTGTTCGAGGAGGCGGGCGGAGAGCTCCCGTTCACGCTCGAGGTCCGCGTCTCCAACCACGAGGCGATCGGGATGTACGAACGGCACGGCTTCCGGTCGGCCGGGGTCCGTCCTCGCTACTACCACGACAACGGCGAGGACGCGCTGATCATGTGGCTCGACTGATGTGCCACGACTGAGGCGCCCGTGCTGCTGGCGATCGAGACCTCCTGCGACGACACCTGCGCCGCCGTCCTCGACGGCCCGCGGATCGTCTCCAACCTGATTTCCTCGCAGGCGGCTGCGCACGCCGACTTCGGCGGCGTCGTCCCCGAGGTCGCCTCCCGCCACCACCTCGAACTGACGGCGCCGCTGGTCGAGGCGGCGCTCGCGGAGGCCGAGGTCTCGCTTGCCGAGATCGAGGCCGTCGCCGTCACCGCGGGGCCGGGCCTGATCGGCGCCCTGCTGGTCGGGGTCAGCACCGCCAAGGCGATCGCCGCGGCGCGGCGGCTGCCGCTGATCCCGGTCGACCATCTGCAGGGGCACGTCGCCGCCAACTTCCTCGAGCCCGAGCCGCTCGAGCCCCCGTTCCTCTGTCTCCTCGCCAGCGGCGGGCACACGCTGCTGGCCGGCGTTCGCGACCACAGCGGCTACGAGTTGCTCGGCCAGACCCTCGACGACGCCGCCGGCGAGGCCTTCGACAAGTCGGCGCGGCTGCTCGGGCTCGGCTACCCCGGTGGCCCGGCGCTGCAGAAGCTGGCGGAGGAGGGCGACCCCGAGGCCTTCGAGATGCCGGTCGCGATGGCTCGCGACCCCGGCCTCGACTTCAGCTTCAGCGGCCTCAAGACCGCGCTCGTCTACCGCTGCCGCGACCTCGGCCCCGAGGGCGTCGCCGAGCACCGCGCCGACCTCGCGGCGTCCTTCCAGGCGGCCGTGGTCGGCCAGCTGACCTCGAAACTGAAGCGGGCGCTGAAGAAGGGCGACTGGGAGGCCGTGGCGCTGGGCGGCGGCGTCGCCGCCAACGGCCCCCTGCGGAAAGCCGTCGCCGATCTCTGCGAGGAGCGCGGCGCCCGCCTCAAGCTGGTGCCCGGCACGCTCTGCACCGACAACGCGGCGATGATCGGATCGGCCGCTCGCTTCGCTCCCCGGATCGCGTACCCCGATTACCTCGGCTACGACGCCTTTGCCACCGGCGAGAGCGCCGCCGCAGTCGCGTGACCGACGTCGTCGTCTACTCGCGGCCCGGCTGCCACCTTTGCGAAGAGGCGTTCGGAAAGCTCGTCGCCCTCCATGCAGAGGGATATCGCTTCGACCTGCACGAGGTCGACATCGAGAGCGACGAGCTCTTGCTGCGTCGCCATCTCGAGCGAATCCCCGTCGTCGAGGTCGACGGCGCGCGCGTCTCCGAGCTGATCTTGGACGAGACGGCCGTGCGGGCCAGGCTCGATACTGTGGGGGCGTGGTCGAAGTGATCGAAGAGTTCGAGGCGCCAGGGGGCTTCCCGGTCGAAGGGGAGCGCCTCTCGCTCGGCGTCGCCGCCCGCCTCTCCCGCTACCTGCAGGTGCTGACGCAGGCGCGCAAGATGGGGCGCGACACGATCTCCTCGCAGGAGCTCTCCGAGTACACCCACATCAACCCGACTCAGATCCGCCGCGACCTCTCCGGCTTCGGCAAGTTCGGCAAGCGCGGCGTCGGCTACAACGTCGACTCGCTCGTCTCGGAGATCCGCAAGATCCTCCGTACCTCCGGCCAGCACAACATCGCCCTCTTCGGCGCCGGCAACCTCGGCCAGGCGATCGCCAGCTCGGCGATCTTCGCCGACCACGGGTTTCAGGTGGTCGCCGTCTTCGACACCGACCCGGGCGTGGTCGGGAAGAAGATCGGCGAGCTCGAGGTGCGGGACATCGGCGACCTGCCGAGCGTCGTCGCCGAGGAGGAGATCGTCGTCGGCGTGCTCGCGGTCCCCGCCGACGCGGCCCAGGACGTCGCCGACCGCCTGGTCAAGGCCGGCGTCAAGATCATCTTCAACTACTCCGAGCAGCTGCTGCAGGTGCCGCCGGAGGTGACGGTCCACACGTCCAGCCCCGCGGTCGATCTGCTCTACGCGCTCTACTTCTACCTGGCCTAAGCACTTTGTCCCTCGATCTCGACCTCGCCCGCGAGAGATTCGAGTCCTCGACCGATTTCACGGTCGGCCTCGAGGAGGAGTTCGCGATCCTCGACCCCGCGACCCTGGAGCTCGCGCACCGCTTCGAGGACGTCTACGCCGCCTGCCAGGGGGACGAGGCCCTGGCCGAGTCGGCAGCGGGGGAGCTGATCGCCTCGGAGGTCGAGATCCGCTCCGGCCGCGCGGAGAGCTTCGCCGAGGCGATGGAGCTGCAGACGGAGCGCCGTCGCCGCCTCTTCGAGCTGGTCGGCGGGATGGGGCTGGCGCTGGGCGCCATGGGCACCCACCCGTGGGCGAGCTACCTCGACCAACGGATCATCGACACGCCGCACTACAACCGGCTGCGCGAGGAACTCGGCTGGGTCGCGCAGCGCAACAACACCTGGAGCCTGCACGTGCACATGGGCGTGCGCGGCGCCGACCGGGCGATCGCCGTCTGCGACTGGATGCGCGAGCTGCTGCCGCTGCTGCTCGCCGCCTCCGCCAACTCCCCGTTCCTCGATCGCCGCGACACCGGCCTGCATACCGTCCGCACCGAGATCTTCACCCGCACCTTCCCCCGTTGCGGGGTGCCCTCGCCGTTTCGCGACTGGCGCAGCTACGCCGACTTCGTCTCCACCCTGGAGCGGGCCGGCTCGGTCGTCGAGTCGACCCAGCTCTGGTGGAGCGTTCGCCCGCACCACAGCTTCGGCACGGTCGAGGTGCGGATCTGCGATGCCCAGACCCGCGGCGACGAGTCGTTCGCGCTCGCCGGCCTGATCGCCGCCTGCATCGCCCAGGCGGCGCTCGATTACGACGAGCGTGGCTACGCAGGCGCCGGGGCGCCGCTCGCCGACCGCGAGATCGAGGAGAACCTCTGGCGCGCCATCCGCTATGGCCTCGACGGCAAGCTGATCGACTTCCGGCGCGGCGAGGAGGTCGAGGCGCGGGCGGCGCTCGACGTGATCCTGAGCTGGGCCGAGCCCGCCCGCTCCCAGCTCGGCATCGAGCTCGCGCTGCCCGAGCAGAACGGCGCCCAGCGCGCCCGCGAGGCACGCGCGGCGGGGGCCTCGATCGAAGACGTCTACCGCGACGCCGTGGCCGAGACCCGGCGCACCTACGCGGGGGCGGGGGAGACCGCCAAGCAGGCTTGATCCGGGTCTGGGAGCGGCGTCGCCGACTTCGTCTATAGACTCCCGCGCCGCTAAAACCACCGGAGGATCGAAACTTGACCGAATTCTTGACCGATTACGGGGTAGTCGTCGCGCTCGTCTGCGCGGGCGCCGCCGTCGTCTACGGACTTATCGTCACCCAGCGCCTGCTTGCCAAGTCCCCTGGCAACGACCGGATGCAGGAAATCTCGGGAGCGGTGCAGGAGGGCGCCCAGGCCTACCTGAACCGCCAGTACACGATCATCGCGGCGGTTGCGGTGCCGCTTGCGGTCGTGCTGCTGCTGCTGCAGGACTGGAAGACCGCGCTCGGCTTCGTGATCGGCGCCGTGCTCTCGGGGGCCACCGGCTTCATCAGGAAGAACGTCTCCGTGCGCGCCAACGCCCGGGTCGCCGAGGCCGCCCGCGGCGGCGTGCCGCCGGCGCTCGACGTCGCCTTCAAGGGCGGCTCGGTCACCGGCCTCCTGGTCGTCGGCCTGGCGCTGCTCGGCGTCGCCGGCTACTACGGGATCCTGATCGCCACCGGCACCAGCGACAAGCACGCGGTCGACGCGCTGATCGGCCTCGGCTTCGGCGGCTCGCTGATCTCCGTCTTCGCCCGGCTCGGCGGCGGCATCTTCACCAAGGCCGCCGACGTCGGCGCCGACCTGGTCGGCAAGGTCGAGGCGGGGATCCCCGAGGACGACCCGCGGAACCCGGCCGTGATCGCCGACAACGTCGGCGACAACGTCGGCGACTGCGCCGGCATGGCGGCCGACCTGTTCGAGACCTACGCGGTCACCTCGGTCGCGGTGATGCTGCTCGGCGTCCTCACCTTCACCGGCGCCGGCGGCGACTATTTGCGCGAGGTCGCGATCTTCCCGCTGGTGCTCGGCGGCGTCGCCATCCTCGCCTCGATCGTCGGAGCGCTCTCCGTGCGCACGAAAACCGACAAAGTCGAGGGCGCGCTGTACATCGGCATGGTCGTCTCCGGCCTGCTTTCGATCGCGGCCTTCTACCCGATCACCGACTGGATGATGTCCGACGCGCTCGCCTTCGGCCTCGAGGCAGGGGCGGAGCCGTTCGGCGTCACCGACCTCTGGCTCTGCGCCGTGATCGGGATCGCCGTCACCGCACTGCTGTTCGTGATCACCGACTACTACACGTCGACCCGGTTTCGCCCGGTGAAGACGATCGCCGCGGCGTCGGAGACCGGCCACGCGACGAACATCATCCAGGGGCTCGCGCAGGGCTTCCAGTCGACCGCCGCTCCGGCGCTGGTGATCGCAGTCGCGATCCTCGCCGCCAACGACCTGGCCGGCATCTACGGCATCGGCATCGCCGTGATGGCGCAGCTCTCGCTCTGCGGCCTGATCGTCGCCCTCGACGCGTTCGGCCCGATCACCGACAACGCCGGCGGCATCGCCGAGATGGCGGACCTCCCGGAGGACGTCCGCAACGTCACCGACCCGCTCGACGCGGTCGGCAACACGACCAAGGCGGTCACCAAGGGCTACGCGATCGGCTCCGCGGCGCTGGCGGCGTTGGTGCTGTTCGCGGCGTTCAAGAGCGAGCTCAAAGACGAGGCGCCGGTCGGGTACGACCTCGACAGCCTCTTCAACCTGACCAGCCCCGACGTGCTAATCGGATTGATCATCGGCGGCATGATGGTCTACCTGTTCTCGGCGCTCGCGATCGAGGCGGTCGGCCGCGCCGGCGGCCAGGTGGTCGAGCAGGTGCGGAAACAGTTCCGCGAGCACCCCGGGATCATGGAGGGGACCGAAAAACCCGACTACGGGCAGACGGTCAGCATCGTCACCCTGGCGGCGCAGAAAGAGATGATCCTGCCGTCGCTGATCCCGATCGTCGTGCCCGTCATCGTCGGCCTGCTCAGCGTCGACGCGCTCGGTGGCCTCTTGATCGGCGTCATCGTCGTCGGCCTCTTCGCCGCGATCTCGATGACCGCGGGCGGCGGCGCCTGGGACAACGCGAAGAAGCTGATCGAGGACGGCGAGCACGGGGGCAAAGGCTCCGAGGCCCACGCGGCCTCGGTGACCGGCGACACGGTCGGCGATCCCTACAAGGACACGGCCGGCCCGGCGATCAACCCGATGATCAAGGTGGCCAACATCGTCGCCATCCTGATCATCCCGATCGTTCACTTCTAAGCACTGCGAGCGGGAGGGGCCAGGCGCCCCTCCCGCTCAACTTTTTCGAGAAGTGTTTGCGACCTTCCGGGAGTCGCGGCCGCGAAAAGTACAAGCCGCTTGGAGGGGCACCTGACTCCCCCATGCAGGCGTTTTGCAGTGAAAGACGGGGAGCGGAAAGCGCTCGTTGGCCTGGCTGGGGGCAGCGAACTTGACGTCTTGCTCCGATCGCTGGGAGTTATGGTCGCTATAGGGACAAAAAGTCGCAGCGATTGGCGTGACCGGTAGCGTTCTGGCGATGCGCGTGATGACCTATCCGCTGCGGCGGTGGCCGCGGCTCTCGAAGGCGGTGCTTGGCGGAGGGGTCGTGCTGGCGCTGCTCGTCGTCGCTTCGAATGCCTACGTGTTGCTGAGTGCGCAGGGACGTTCGACGGACTCGGTTGCCGAGGTGCGGCCGGCGCAGGTGGCGATCGTGCCGGGGGCGCTGGTCGAGCCGGACGGGACGATGAGCGCGATGCTCGCCGACCGGGTCAAGCAGGCGGCGGCGCTGTGGCACGCCGGCAAGGTCGAGAAGGTGCTGGTCTCAGGCGACCACGGGGCCTGGGCCTACGACGAGCCGGGCACGATGCGCAAGGCGCTGGTCGCAGACGGGGTGGCGCCCGAAGACGTCTTCGAGGACCACGCCGGGTTCGAAACCTGGGCGACGATGGTGCGGGCGCGCAGCATCTTCGGGGTCGAGGACGCGGTTGTCGTCACCCAGGGCTTCCACATGCCGCGGGCGCTGTACCTGGCGGACGCGGCCGGCATCGACGCCACCGGCCTCACGGCAGATCTTCACGAGTGGGGCCTCCAGGGCCGCAAGAGCACGGTCCGCGAGGTGCTCTCGCGGGTCAAGGCGGTGGTCGACGTCAGCCTCGACGCCCCAGCCGTGGCCGGGCCGAGGATCCCGATCTCCCAAGCCGACGGTCGCGAAAGCTGGGGCCCGACGCCCCCGCCCGGCACGCCCCCCGCCGGCTCTCCCGGCCGCTAGCCGCAGCGCGCGAGCGCGTTGACGTAGAAGCGCTGGTAGGCCGGCCAGTGGCGCTCCCAATAGCCGCCCTCGTGGCCACCCGGCCACGAGTGGGCGCTGAGGTCGGCGTCGCCGGCAGCGAGCGCGTCGACGAAGCCTTCGTTGTAGACCCGGAACGGGTCTTCCTCGCCGTAGTCGTTCCAGACACGCATATCGCCGAGCGCGTCGGGGTCCGCCTGGACGGCCTCGACGACGTCGTTGCGCTCGAAGTCGGCGGCGCTGTCGAAGGCTCCCGGCGCGGTTTCCCCGCCGGCGAACCAGAGCGCGGCGGAGTGCCCGCCGACGGCGCAGAAGCGGCCCGGGTGCTGGAGCGCGAGGTTGTAGGCGCCGAAGCCGCCCATCGAGATCCCACCGATCGCCACGCGCTCCGGGTCGATCCCGAAGCGGCGGACGACGAGCGGGATCGCCTCGTTCATCACGTAAGTCGCCCAGCGTCCCCCGCGGCGGTTGTGCCAGTAGCTGTGATCGCCGCCGTCGGGGAAGGCGACGATCGCCCCCCGCCGTCCGCGCAGCTCGGGGAGGCCGCGGAACACCGCCTCGTTGAAGGTCTCCTCCGATCCGCCCCGCCCGTGCAGGAAGACGAGCAGGGAGCGCTCGCCGCGCGGCCCGGCCTGGGCGGCACGATCACGTTGACGCCCAGCTTCTCGCCGACCGCTTCGCTGTGCACGGTCAGATGGACGAGGCTGGCGCCGTGCCGGTCGACCGGTGCCAGCACCGTCGCGGCGAGGGCGAAGTAGGCGATCGCGGCCATTCCGACGAGAAGGACCCCGAGCGCGGTTCTCCTCCTGCGCCTGATCTGTCGCCGCGTCGGCCTTCCTGGAGCGCTCACGCTCGCCACCGTAGCGCTAGGGTCGCGCGCTGTGATCGAGGACCTCGTCAACGTCGCCGACTTCGAGCGGGTCGCGGCGGAGCAACTGGACGCGGGGCCGCTGGGCTACTTCGCGGGCGGGGCGGGGGACGAGCTGACGTTGCGGGAGAACGTGGAGGCCTGGAGCCGCTGGCGCTTCCGGCCGCGGGTGCTGACCGGTGGTGGCGAGACCAGCACCGAGGTCGAGCTGCTGGGCGCCTCGCTCTCGATGCCGATCCTGGTGGCCCCGGTCGCCTACCAGCGGCTGGTCGACCCGGAGGGGGAGATCGGGATGGCGCGGGCGGCGGCGGAGGCGGGCACGGCGATGTGCCTCTCGACCCTGGCGACGACCCGGCCCGGCGAGCTCGCCGCTGCTGCGCCGGCGGGGCGGCGTTGGTTCCAGCTCTACTGCTTCCGCGACGAGGCGGTGACGCGGGCGATGATCGCGGAGGCCGTCGACTCCGGCTTCGAGGCGATCGTGGTCACCGTCGACGCGCCGCCTGCCGGCAACCGCGAGCGCGACCGTCGTACCGGGTTCGAGATTCCCGCTGGGCTGGGGGTCCCCAGCGTCGCCGCGGCGATGGGAGTAGACCGCGCGGTGACGATCGAGGAGACCTTCCGGCTGATGAACCCGGCCTTGAGCTGGTCCGACCTCGGGAGCCTCGCCGCGGATTGCAGCCTGCCGGTCCTGGTCAAGGGCCTGCTGACGCCGGAGGACGCCGAGCTGGCTGTCGCGCACGGAGCCGCCGGCGTGGTCGTCTCCAACCACGGTGGGCGCCAGCTCGACCGCGCGCTCGCGACCGGAGACGCGCTGCCCGAGGTCGTCGACGCGGTCGGAGGCAGCGCCGCGGTGCTGGTCGACGGCGGCATCCGCCGCGGCGTCGACGTCGCCACCGCCCTGGCGCTCGGCGCCGACGCGGTCCTGGTCGGTCGCCCGGCCCTCTGGGGCCTCGCGGCAGCGAGCTCGGAAGGGGCGCGGCGGGTGCTGGAGCTGCTCCGCGCCGAGCTCGAGCTGGCCCTGGCTCTGTGCGGCTGCACGTCGCCCGCGGACCTGGGCCGCGCTCACCTGCGGCGGGCACCGGCTGCGTCCGTATATTCGGCCGAATGACGAGCGCGAGCGGGGCCTAGGTGGCACAGCGAATCCCCCGAGACGAATCGCTGAGCCGCGTCCACGGGGTCGGCTCCCTGTTCTCGGCCGCCTACGGGAACGTCGGCTCGTCGATCTACTACGCGCTCGGCGTCACCGCCGCATTCGCGCTCGGACTGACGCCGGTCGCCTTCGTCATCTCCGGCCTGATCTTCGCCGCCACCGCCGCCACCTACGCCGAGGCGACGGTGATGTATCCGGAGGCGGGCGGCTCCTCGAGCTTCGCCCGCCATGCCTTCAACGAGCTGGTCAGCTTCGTCGCCGCCTGGGGGCAGATGCTCAACTACACGATCACGGTCGCGATCTCGGCCTTCTTCGTGCCTCACTACCTGGCCGTCTTCTGGCCCTGGTTGGGAGACAGCCCGGGCGACATAGTCGGCGGCGCGGCGCTGATTGTCGCCCTCGCTCTGCTCAACATCCGCGGCACCGAAGAGTCGGCGAAACTCAACCTCGTCCTCGCGATCGCCGATCTCGCGACCCAGGTGGTCCTGGTTGGGATCGGCCTGTCCCTCGTCTTCAGTCCTGAGATCCTCGTCGACAACGTTCAGCTTGGGGTCGCTCCGACCTGGAGCGACTTAGCGCTCGGGATCGCCGTCGGGATGATCGCCTACACCGGTATCGAGACGATCTCGAATATGGCTGAGGAGGCGAGGGACGCGGCGCGGACGATCCCGCGGAGTGTCGGGCTGACCGTGGCCGCCGTGCTCGGCCTGTATCTCCTGATCCCGATCGTCGCGCTCTCGGCGATGCCGGTCACCCAGGACGCCGCCGGCAGCTTCACCACCGAGCTGGGCACCACCTTCGCCGACGACCCGATTCTCGGCATCGTCGAGAACCTCGGCTTATCTCACCTCCCGACCGAGATCCTCCGCTACTACGTCGGCGTCCTCGCTGCGGTGATCCTGCTGATCGCCACCAACGCCGGCCTGATCGGCGTTTCCCGGCTCACCTACTCGATGGGCCAGCACCGGCAGCTGCCCGAGGTCCTGCGCCAAGTCCACCCGCGCTATCGCACGCCCTACATCGCGATTCTCGTCTTCGCCGCAATCGCGATCGTCACCCTGCTGCCAGGGCAGACCGACTTCCTGGCGACGATGTACTCGTTCGGCGCGATGCTCTCCTTTACGATCGCCCACGTCGCCGTGATCCAGTTGCGGCGCAAGCGAGGCGAGGCGGAACGGCCCTGGAAGCCCCCCCTCAACTTCCGGGCCTTCGGCACCGAGATGCCGCTCAGCGCTGTGTTCGGTGGCCTCGGCACCTTCGCCGCCTGGATTGTGGTCATGGCTCTCAATCCCCGCACGCTCTTCGTCGGACTCGGCTGGATGGCCTTTGGGATCGCCGTCTACGTCATTTATCGCCGCAGCCAGAAGCTGCCGTTGACCGAGACCGTCAAGGTCGTGCTGCCGGAGCCGCTGGGCGTCGAAGAGGTCGAGTACCGCAGCGTGCTGGTCGCCTTCAAGGACGACGAATCGTTCTCCCCCGAGGTGGTCGCGACCGCGGTCAAGCTCGCCTCGAAGCGTCGCCGCGGCATCCACATCCACTCGATGCTCACCATCCCCACGCACTTGCCGCTGCAAGCCTCGATGCCGGAGCAGGAAGCCGAGGCGCAGAGCAAGATCGAGGAGGCGAAGCTGATCGGCGGGCAGCGGGTGACCGGTCACGTAGCCAGGGTGCGGCCCGGGCAAGCCGGCTACTCGCTCGCGGAGGAGGCGAGGCTGATCAAGGGGGCGGCACTCGTCGTCGGCTTGCGCTACCGCAACGGCACGCCGCTCTACGACAAGATGCTGCAAACCGTGCTCGCCGAGCGCCCCTGCCGGGTGATCGTCGTCTCCGACCCCACGGAAGGGTCGATAGCCGGCCTCGCGCCCGCTCTGGCCGAGGTGAGCCGGTGATCTACCAGCGGGCGGTACGGGGCTTCTCCGTCGCCTTCCTCGCGATCGGCCTGGTTGTGCTCGCCGTCACCTTGGCCAATGGCGGCGGCCCCGTCTCGGTCGGCGTGCTGATGGGTATCGCCTTTATCGTCGTGGGGGCCGGGAGGCTCTGGATCTCCTCCCGGTTGCAGCGGTGAGCGATTCCGGTTCGGCTCCGCGCCGTCCTCGTGAGGCACAGGCCGACCGTCTGTTGCAGCGCGGCCTCGGCGTGCCGATGCTGTTCGCCGCCGCCTACTCGGCGGTCGGGTTCTCGATCTACTTCGCGCTCGGCGTCGTCGCCGACCGCGGGCTCGGCCTGACGCCGCTGATCTTCCTCGCCGCCGGGCTGCTCTTCGGCTTGACCACGCTCAGCTACGTGGAGGGCGGGGCGATGTTCCGCGAGCGCGGCGGCTCTTCGACCTTCGCCCGCCACGCCTTCAACGAGCTGGTCGCCTTCGTCGCCGGCTGGGCGATCCTGATCGACTACCTGATCGTGATCGCCCTGGCGGCGATCTCGGTCCCGCACTACCTCTCGCCGATCTGGGGCGGGTTCACCCAGCCCGGCTGGGAGATCGGCGTCGCCGCGGCCGTGATCGCGGGGGTCTGCGCGCTCAACATCCTCAACGTCACCGGGCGGGAGCGCCAGGGGGTGCTGGTGGTGCTGGCGCTGGCGGACCTCGGCCTGCAGCTCGCGGTGATCGTCGTCGGCGCCCTCGTCGTCATGCACCCCGATCGCCTGACGGCGGAGCTAAGCCTCTTCGCAGATCCCGGCTTTCAGGACATCGTCTATGCGGCTGTGATCGCGATGCTCGCCTATGCCGGGATCGAGGCGGCGTCGGACCTGGCGCCCGACATCGACGTCAGCCGCCGCGACCTGAAGCGGATCGCCTCGCTCGGAGCCGTCGCGGTGCCGCTCGTCTACGCCGGCATGGCGGCGATCGCGCTGATGGCGGTGCCGGTGGTCGCCGGCCCGAACGGCCCCGAGACGGCGCTCGGCAACGAGTTCGTCGAGGACCCGGTGCTGGGGGTGGTTTCGGCGTTCGAGCCGGGCTGGGTGGCCGACTCGATGCGGTGGATGGTCGCGCTGGTGGCGGCGCCGGTCCTGTTCTGGGCCGCAAGCATCTCGATGCTCGGCGTCTCCCGACACGTCTACATCCTCGCGATCAACCGCCAGATCCCCAGCTGGCTGGGCAAGCTGGAGAAGCGCCGGGCCACCCCCTACGTGGCGATCACGCTCTGCGGCCTGATTGCCCTGGGACTGGTGATCCCGACCAACGTCAAGCTCCTGGCCGGCATCTACGCGTTCGGGGCGACGCTCGCGATCACGATCGCCCACCTCTCGATCATCCGGCTGCGGGTGACCGAACCGGAGCGAAGGCGACCCTTCCGGGTCCCGCTCGAGATTCCCTGGCGCGGGGCCAAGCTGCCGCTGCCGGCGATCGCCGCCGCCCTGCTCAGCGGGCTCGCTTTCATCAGCGTCCTCGCCTACCACTCGACCGCCCGTTGGGTGGGGCTCGGATGGATGGTTTTCGGCCTGACCTTCTACGTCGTCTACCGCAAGGTCTTCGAGGGGACGACGCTGACCCAGCGTGTGTCGGTCACCGAGCGGGCGCTGACCAAGCAGGTGCCGGAGGTCGCGTTCCGCAACATCCTCGTTCCCGTGTTCGGGACCGAGCTCGACGACGACATCGTCGCCACCGCCGGCCGACTCGCCGCCGCCGAGCAGGAGGAGTCCGGGAACGGGGAGCAGGACGCCCGTCTCGACGTGATCTACGTGATCGAAGTTCCGCTGACCCTGCCGCTGGACGCGCCCCTGCCCCTCGAGCGTGAAGCAGCGGCGCGACAGGCCCTGGAGCGCGCCCGCGAGGTGGGCGAGGAGTACGAGGCGGTCGACGTCACCACGGAGGTGATTCGCGCCCGCAAGGTCGGCGCGGGCATCATCGAAGCGGCGCGGAGCAGCGCCGCGGAGGCGATCGTGATCGGCGGCGAGCCCCCGACCAAGATCCGCGGCGGGGCGACGATCGGCGGCATCGGCGCGGCCAAGCCGGCCGAGATCGGCGCGGCCACCGAGTACGTCCTCAAGAAAGCGCCCTGCCGGGTCCTCCTCACCGCCCCGCCCGCGGACTAGTATCCGCGCCATGTTCATCCTGATCGTGGGCTGTGGCCGGGTCGGCTCGTCTGTTGCCCGAGCCATGTTGAGAGAGGGGCACGAAGTTTCCTGCCTCGACGAGGACCCGGAGTCGCACGCCCGCCTCGAGGTCGGCTTGGAGCGAAGCTGGGAGGACCTGGGCGGGCAGTTCACGGTGGGCGCCGGGTTGGAGACCGAGGCGCTCGTCGCCGCCGGGATCGAGAAGGCGGACGCCTTCATCGCCTCGACCGACGGCGACAACACCAACATCGTGATCGCCCAGATCGCCCAGAAACGCTACGAGGTGCCGACCGTGATCGCGCGCGTGCTCGACCCCTTGCGCGCCGAGTGGTACCAGCGCCAGGGACTGCACACCGTCTGCCCCACCAGCGTCGCGATCAACATGCTGGAGAGCGCGGTGCGCGAGGGCGACGCGGGCGGCAGCCCGCCCGACGGCGCGGCAGAGGCCGCGTAGGAGCTGCTGATGTACATCATCGTGATCGGGGCGGGCAAGGTCGGGTGGAACCTGGCCCGCGAGCTGCTCGAGAAGGACCACGAGGTGACGCTGATCGAGAGCGACCGGCGTCGCTACCTGACGGTCGAGCAGGAGCTCGAGCACAACGTCTCCTACGGCGACGCCTCCGAGCTCTGGGTCTTGGAGCGGGCCGGCATCCAGCGAGCCGACATGGTGATCGCGCTCACCGGAGACGACGAGGACAACATCCTGATCTGCCAGGTGGCGAAGCAGAAGTACCTGGTCAAGCAGATCATCGCCCGGGTCAACAACCCCCGCAACCGCCAGCACTTCGACCTGCTCGACATCAAACCGTCGGTTTCGGCCACCGACCTGATCCTGCGCCTGCTCGAGCACGAGGTCCCCGAGTACGGCCTGGTCCACCTGCTCGACCTGCAGGAGGAGCAGCTGGAGATCATCGAGATGCTGCTCGGCAAGGACTCGGCCGTCACCGGTCGCCGGGTCGGCGACCTGCAGATGCCCGAGGGCAGCCTGCTGATCTCGGTTCTGCGCTCGGGCAAGGGCTTCGTTCCCAGCGCCGACACCGTGCTGGAGGAAGGCGACGAGATTTTGGCGGTGCTCGATCCGGGTAAGGAGGACGAGTTGAAGCGGCTCTTCGGACCCGAGGGCAACGGCAGCAACGGCAGCGGTGGCTGACCGGCAAGTCGACTTTCTCCTGATCGGCGGCGGCATGGCCTCCGCCAACTGCGCCGCGGAGCTGCGCAAGCGCGGTGCCGAGGGCTCGGTGCTTCTCGTCGGCCGCGAGCCCGAGCCGCCCTACGAACGGCCCCCGGTCTCCAAGGAGTATCTGCGCGGCGAGGCGGAGCGCGCCGACGCCTACGTAAACCCTCCCTCCTGGTACGAGGAGAACGGGGTCGAGCTGCTGACCGGCCGCAACGTGATGGCGCTCGACACCGAGAACCGCACGGCGAAGATCCAGGGCGGGGAAGAGGTCGCCTTCGGCCAAGCGCTGCTCGGCACCGGGGCGATGGTCAACATCCTCCGCGTCGAGGGGGCCGAGAACGAGGGAATCCACTACCTGCGCGCCTTCGGCAACTCCGACGCGATCCGCGCGGAGGCGGAGGACGCGAAGCACGTCGTGCTGATCGGCGGCAGCTACATCGGCACCGAGGTCGCCGCCTCGCTGACCGCGAAGGGGGTCAGGTGCACGATTCTGGCGATGGAGGACGTTGTGCTCTCGCGCACCTTCGGCGAGGACGCCGGCCGCTGGTTTCAGGGGCAGCTCGAAGCGCATGGCGTCGCCTTCCACGGCGGCGAGGAGCTGGAGGCGTTCGAGGGCGACGGGCGGGTCAGCGCGGTGCTGACGAAGAGCGGGCTCAGCGTCGAGTGCGACGCCGTCGTGGTCGGCGCCGGCGTGCGGCCCGACGCGATGCTGGCCGAGCGCGCCGGGATCGAGGTCGACGGAGCGATCCTCTGCGATTCGAAGCTGCGGACCTCGGCCGAGGGGATCTACGCGGCCGGCGACTGCTGCTCCTACGACAGCGTCGTCCACGGGCGGCGCATCCACGTCGAGCACTGGGACGTGGCGATGCAACAGGGGATGCACGTCGCCGCCAACATGCTCGGCGCCGAAAGCGACTACGACGTCGTGCCCTACTTCTTCAGCGACCTCGCCGACTGGGCGAGCCTCGAGTACGTGGGCCCCGCCTACGAGTGGGATGAGGAGATCTGGCGCGGCGACCGCGAAGCCGGCGAGTTCTCGGTCTGGTACCTGAAGGGCCGCCGCGTCGCCGGCTGCCTTGCGGTCGGCCGCTCGGAAGAACTGGCGAAAGCACGGCAGATGATCGCCGAGGGCAGTGAGTTCTCCGAGGATTCCCTGTAGGTATCCTGCGGGGGCGTCTTTGCGGCCTGGTGTAATGGCAGCACGCCTCGCTCTGGACGAGGTAGTCGGGGTTCGAGTCCCTGGGCCGCAGCTATTTCGATGAGACTCCCCAAATTCTTGATCGCACTGTCGCTGGGCGGGCTTGCGCTCGCCGGCTGCGGCGGGGGCGACGACGAGACGACCGAATCGACGGCGACGGCGGAAGCGCCGGCGGCGCTGAGCAAGGCCGAGCTGACCTCGCAGGGCGACGCGATCTGCGCCGAGGTCAACGCCGCCGTTGGCTCTGTCGCAGCCTCGGAATCGGGCGATGAGACGGAACGGGTCGCCGACCTCTACATCGGGATGGTGGAGAGCCTCAAGAACCTCGGCGCCCCCGCGGAAGAAGCGGGCTACCCCGAGTTCGTCGTTGCCGCCGAGGAACTCGCGAAAGTCGAGGGCGAACTGAAACTGGCGGCAGAACGGGAAGACGCCGAAGCGCTCGAAGGAGCCTCCGCCGCGGCGGTCCCGGCGCTCGAAGAGTTCGAAGAGCAGGCGGACCTGTACGGCTTCGAGGAGTGCGGCGAAGAACCGACGGCCCCGAGCCCGTCGGGCGCCGGCACCGGCGCGGCGCCGATCGAAGAACCCGAAGGCGGCGTCGAAGTCGCCCCCGAAGAAATCGAAGAAGAAGCGGCGCCGGAAGAAGTCGCCCCGGAAGAAGTCGCGCCCGAAACCGGCGGCGCCGGCGGCGGCATCGAAGAAGCTGCCCCGGAATCCGGCGGCGGCGAATCGGGTGGATCGTCGGGCGGCGTAGGGCCAGGGTAGCCGGAGGAGGGGAGTCGGGTGCCCCTCTCTCTTGCTGGGATTTTCGCCCCCTCAACGACGGCTCGCTCAGCCCCTCCTGCGTGGTCGCTGGTGACGCCCGGATAGGGAGTCGGTCACTCCCGCGGGCGAATGTCCGCGCAGCGCGCGATATGCAATCTGTCTCTTGCGCGCCATAGGCGCGCTTTGCCTGAGGGAGCTGCACCCGCAGGGTGCGCGACAAATTCGCCCGCGGGAATGACCGACTGCCTACGCTGCGCTCGACTCGACCCAAGCGCCGTACAGCTTCGCGTACGGCCCGTCGGCGCTGATCAGTTCGTCGTGGGTCCCCTGCTCGGCGATTTTGCCGCCTTCGAGGACGACGATCTTGCCGGCGCGGCGGATGGTCGAGAGGCGGTGGGCGATGACGATCGCGGTGCGGCCCTGCAGGAGGCGCTCGAGGCCTTTCTCGATCGTCTTCTCGGTGCGGACGTCGACGTTCGAGGTCGCCTCGTCGAGGATCAGGATCCGCGGCTCGGCCAGGAGGGCGCGGGCGAAGGCGACCAGCTGGCGCTGGCCGGCCGAGAGCTGGATGCCCCGCTCGCCGACCTCGGTCTCGATCCCCGCGGGTAGGGCGGCGACGAACTCGGTCGCCCCGACCGCCGCTATCGCCGCCTCGATCTCCTCCTCGTTCGCCTCCGGGTGGCCGAAGGCGATGTTCTCGCGGACGCTCCCGGAGAAGAGGAACCCCTCCTGCGGCACGATTCCGAGCTGCTGCCGCAGCGCCTGCTGGCGAACCCCCCGCAGGTCGTGTCCGTCGACCAGCACCCGGCCCTGCTGCGGGTCGTAGAAGCGCGCGACCAGCTTCGCGAAGGTCGACTTGCCGGCGCCCGTCGCGCCGACCAGGGCCAGCGTCTGTCCGGGCGGCACGTGCAGGTCGACGTCGCGCAGCGCCCAGGCCGCCTCCTCGGAGTCCCCCTCCTGCGCGTAGGAGAACCAGACCCCCTCCAGCTCGATCTCGCCGCGCAGCGTCCCTGGGTCGATCGCGCCGGGCGCGTCGAGCATGTCGGACTCCGTGTCGAGCAGGTCGAAGATCTTGTCCAGCGCCGCCATGCCCTGCTGGTAGGTCGTGTAGAGCTGGGAGAGCTGCTGGATCGGGTCGAAGAAGGTCGCCAGGTAGCCGATGAAGGCGACGACCACGCCGACCTGGATCTCGTTGTCGATCACCTGCGAGCCGCCGTAGAAGATGATCGCCGCGGTCCCCACCGCCGCCAGCAGTTCGACCGCCGGGAAGTAGGAGGCGTTGAGGTAGACCGTCCGCATGTTCACGGCGCGGTTCGCCTCGTTGAGCTCGGTCATCTCGTCGAGGTGGCGCGGCTCCTGGCCGAAGCTGCGCACCACCCGCACGCCGCTCAGCGACTCCTGCAGGTAGGCCGTGATCGCCGCGATCCGCTCGCGGGTCGCGCGGTAGGCCCCTTGCGAGACGATCCTGAAGACGACGCTGGCGATCGCCAGCAGAGGCAAGGTGAGGAAGGCGATCAGGGCGAGCTGGACGTCGAGCAGCAGCATGATCACGACGACGCCGAGCAGGGTGAGAGTGCTCGAGAAGATCGTCACCACGCCGCTCGTCACGAGCTGGTTGAGCGCCTCGATGTCGTTGGTCATGCGCGAGATCAGGACGCCGGGGCTGCGCCTGGTGAAGAACCCGATCGACATTCCCTGCAGGTGGGCGAAGACGCGCTGGCGCAGGTCCTGCAGCACCCGCGTCCCGACCCAGCCGACCATGTAAGTCTGCAGGTAGGTGGCCGCCGCGTAGAGCACAGCGGTGCCGACGAAGGCGGCGACGATCAGGTCGAGGGCGGCGACGTCCTCGGTCAGGATCCCGGAGTCGATCGCCTTGCCGGCCAGGTAGGGAGGGGCGAGGCCGGCGGCGGTGGCGAGCAGCAGCCCGACGAACATCAGCGCCACCCGACCGCGATAGGGACGTAGCTGGGCGACCAGCCAGCGCACCTTCCTTCCCCGCTGGTCCTCGCCGCGGAGCAGTCGCCAGAGCGAGGCGAAGAGGCGCCCGATGTTGCGCACGTCGTTCACAGGCGCGCCATCTCCTCGCGCTGCTCGAGGTCGCGCTGCAGGAAGACCGAGTCGGCGAGCCCGTGCTCGGCGATCTCGCGGTAGAAGCCGCATCCCTCCATCAGCTCCTCGTGGGTCCCGCGGTCGACGACGCGGCCGCCGTCGATGACGACGACCTCGTCGGCCAGCGAGACGGTCGAGAGCCGGTGGGCGATGATGAAGGTGGTGCGGCCCGCCATCGCCTCGCGCAGGCCCTCCTTGATCGCCGCCTCGGTGGTCGCGTCGACCGAGGAGGTGGCGTCGTCGAGGATCAGGATGCGCGGGTCGGCGAGCAGCGCTCGGGCGATCGCCACGCGCTGGCGCTGGCCACCGGAGAGCGTCAGGCCGCGCTCCCCGACCCGCGTCTCGTAGCCGGCGGGCAGATCGCGGATGAACTCGTCGGCCTGGGCGCGGCGGGCGGCCGCTTCGATCTGCTCGCGGCTCGCCTCGGGAACGGCGTAGGCGATGTTCTCGGCGACGGTGGCGGTGAAGAGGAAGCTGTCGTCGGCGACAAAGGCGATCTCGGAGCGCAGCGAGGCGACGTCGACCTCGCGCACGTCGACCCCGTCGACCGAAACGGTGCCGGCGCTGGGGTCGTAGAGGCGGGCGATCAGCGCGACCAGGCTGGTCTTGCCCGACCCCGAGGGGCCGACGAGGGCGACCGTGCGCCCGGCCTCGACCTCGAGATCGACGCCGGTGAGCGCCGGCACTTCTTCGGCTCCCTCGTAGCGCAGCGTCACCCCCTGCAGCTCCACCCGGCCACCCCCGGCCGGCAGCGGTGCCGCGTCTGGCGCGCTCTCGATCCGCGGCTCGCGATCGAGGATTTCGAACAGCCGGTTGCCGGAGGCGATCGCCCGCTGCGCCATCCCCATCGCGACGCCGAGCATTCGCATCGGGCCGGCCAGCATCACCAGGTAGGTGTAGAAGGCGGTGAAGTCGCCGAGGCTGAGGTTGCCGGCGATCACCTCGCGGCCGCCGACCAGCAGGACGAGGGCGATCCCGAGCTGAGGGAGGAGGCCGATCAGCGGCGAGAAGAACGCCTGCAGCTTGGTCGAGTAGATGGACTGGTCGAAGACGCGGGTGACGGCGCGCTGGAAGCGGTGCAGCTGATGCTCCTCGCGCGCGAACGCCTTGACGATGCGGATGCCGGAGACGTTCTCCTCGGCTTCGGCGGTCAGCTCGGCGATCCGCTGCTGCACCTCCTGCAGGGCGGGGCGGGAGACCCGGTTGTAGCGCGAGGCGGTGTAGACGATCAGCGGCGCCGGCGCCAGCGCGATCAGCGCCAGCCATGGGTTGATCGCGATCATCACGGCGCTCGCCAGGGCGATCGTGAGCAGGTTCTGGGTGATGAAGATCAGCCCGTAGCCGAGGAAGAACCGGATCGACTGCAGGTCGACGGTCGCTCGCGACATCAGCTGGCCGGTCTGCTGCGAGTCGAAGAAGCCGAGCTCCAGCCGCTGCAGGTGCGCGTAGAGCGTCTGCCGCAGGTCGAACTCGACCGCCAGCGAGACCTTGCCGGCGACGAGCCGGCGCACCACCGTGAGGCCGAGGCGCAGGATCGCCGCGCCGAAGATCGCCAGCGCCAGGGGGAGGAGGTTGGCCTGCTCGCCGCTCTCGATCGCGTTGATCGCTCGCCCGACCAGCCAGGGGATCAGCACCGTCATCCCCATCGCCGCCCAGGCGAAGGCCAGGGAGCCCCACAACTGAGGCCGGTAGGGGCGCAAAAAGCCCATCAAACGGCGATACGTCCGCACGAAGCCACTATACAAAGTGAAGTATTGGATTCCGCGCGGGCCGCGGCGAAGCCGGCTAGCCGTTGAGCCGGGCGGCGGCGCTGGCGCTGGGCACTTTGCCGTCCGCGCACGGCTTCGGGCCGTGCCCGGGGCGGGGGACGATCTGGAAGTTGGTGACGGCGTGGACCGGCGTCGTCGAGCCGCTGTTCTGCGCAAGGTTGACGATCAGCCGGTAGAAGCCGGGAGGGAGGTCGCGGTAGAAGATCTCCGGCCGCGTCGCCGGCGAGTAACTGCCGGCGACCCCGATCCGTTCGGCCAGCACGCCGTTGGGGCCGGAATAGCGGGGGTAGTCGAAGGAGGCGCCCACCAGGCGGCCTTTGCCGACCGGGCTGTTGATCGCATCCGAGAGTTTCTTCGGATCGACGCAGTCGGGCACCCGCTTGAGGCTGAACCGGATGTGCCCCTGGCCCAGCTGCGGGTCGTGGCCGAACTGCCGCGGTGCGAGGTGGAAGTTCTCCACGGTCGTCTTGACCACGACGGCGTGGTTGGTCTGGCGCGCGCCGTTGCGGGGGGAGACGATCTCGACCCGGGGCTGCCACGGCGCCGCTTCTGCGGGCGCCTCGGCGCGCTCCGAGCCGGAGCTGCCGCCGAAGATCAGGGCGAGGGCCAGCGCGGCCGCCGTCAGGAGGAGCGCCGCCAGGGTTGCTTTTCCAGGCCGCATCGGGCGGGAAGATTACGCCCGTAGCCTCGCACCCGCCGTCGCAGCCGCTGGTTAGTCTTGGCGGCGATGAGCGCTTCGGAATTCGCCGACCGGCTAGGTGCCGCCGCCCGGCGCCCTGCAAGCTGGTGGCAGCTGCTCAAGTTCGGGATCGTCGGCGGCTCGGGCTACCTGATCAACCTCGCGGTCTTCGCGCTGCTCGCCGGCTCCCTCGGCCTGCACCACGCGCTGGCGGCGCTTGGCGCTTTCGCGGTCGCCATCACCAACAACTTCCTCTGGAACCGACACTGGACTTTCGGGCGCGGCGACGGCTCCGCCGGGTTCCAGGCGGCTCGGTTCTTCGCCGTCAGCTTGGGCGCCCTCGTCCTCAACCTCGCGGTCCTCGAGCTGCTGGTCGCCAGCGGCGAGGTCGGAGACCTGACCGCTCAGGCGATCGCCGTCGCCGTCGCGATGCCGTTCAACTTCCTCGGCAACAAGCTCTGGACGTTCGCCCAGTAGCGACTCAGCCGGGACTGCCGAGCAGCTCCAAGAGGTCGGGAAGGCGCTGTCGCAGCTTCGGGGCGGGGGAGGCGAGCTCGGCCCGGGCCAGATGGATGGCCGCCCCGATCCGCAGGGTTGTCAGGGTGGAGCCGCCACCGAGGTGCTCCTCCAGGCGCTTCAGCGTGCGCCAGTCTGTCTGCAGCCGCCACAGCGCCGCCCGCGTGCCCTCCGGGTCCTCCTCGGCCATCTCGATCACCGCTTCGATCCCGGCCTTCACCGGCTCCGGCGAGTCGTCCGCGGCTTCCAGCGTCCTCGCCAGCGCGTCCGGGTAAAACGGGTCTGCAACGACCAGCAGCGTTTCTCTGCTCTCTCCCACGTTGGACCTCCTGCATGCTCGACCCGGTGAACTGCCTGGACGGTTCCGGATGCCTCGTGCGAAGTGCTTCCCCGCACGATATGCGCCGGGCCCGAGCCTGGCAACGGCACCGCTAAGTTAGCCTTGAGCGCGTGACGAGCAAAGCGAAGCCGACCTACGACGCGGCCCGGATCGAGGCCGCTCGCCAGGCGGTTTGGGAGAAGCGCGGCGACTACCTGGCGCCGCGCCCCGCCGACGGGCAGGACCGGGTCTACGTCAAGCCGTCGAGCCCGTTCACGTCGGGCAACCTTCACATGGGCCACGTCCGGGACTACTCGATCGGGGACGCCTACGCGCGTTTCCGTCGCGCCCGCGGCGACGCCGTCCTGCTCGGTTTCGGCTTCGACGCCTTTGGCCTGCCGGCCGAGTTGGCGGCGATCGAGCGCCAGGAGCCCCCGGCGGAGTGGGTCGCCGAGTGTGGGGAGCGCATGCTCGGCCAGATGAAGCGGCTCGGGTTCTCCTTCGACTACGACCGCGTCTTCTACAGCTCCGACGAGGGGCAGTACCGCTGGTCGCAATGGCTTTTCCTGACCTTGCTCGACGCCGGTCTGATCTACCGCGAGGACACGCCGGTCGACTGGTGCGACACCTGTCAGACGACGCTGGCCTCGATCCAGGTCGAGGACGGCCGCTGCTGGCGCTGCCATAACGAGGTGCGGCTGATCCGTCGGCCCACTTGGTTCCTGCGGATCACCCCCTACCTGGAGGAGAACGACCGCAACACCGAGGGGCTGCAGAACTGGGACGACCTCTCGCTCGCTACCCAGCGCTACATCCTCGGCCGCAGCGACGGAGTGGAGCTCGACCTCGAGGGCCCCGAGGGCCGCTCGCTGACCGTCTTCAGCCCGCACCGCCAGGCGCTCGGCCTGGCGCGCTTCGTCCTGCTCTCGCCCCGCCATCCCGAGGTCGAGGCGTGGGCCGGAGCGCAGGAGGTGCGCGAGGAGCTGGAGCGGATGCGCTCCGGCGGCTGGGAGCGCAGCGCCCGCGACGCCCGTTCGGTCCCGATCGTCGACACCGGCGCCTCGATAGCCGGGCCGGCGGGGGAGGAGTTGCCGGTCTTCGTCTCGCCCTTGGTCGACGCGCGGTACGGGCCGACCGCCGCCCTCGGCGTCCCCGCCGTCGACGAGGCCGACCGCGAGCTCGCCGGACGGATGGACCGAGCTGTCGCCGACGAGGAGCTGGGGGAGGGCGAGGAGACGCCGCCGGCCCCCGGCGCGCGCGAGGCCAAGCGCTACCGCGCGAACGACTTTTCGATCTCGCGCCAGCGCTCCTGGGGGACGCCGATCCCGATCATCCACTGCGAGCAGTGCGGGCCGGTGCCGGTCCCCGAGGCGGAGCTGCCGGTCGTCCTGCCGCGGGACATCAAGCCGACCGGCGAGGGAAACCCCCTGGCCGAGCGCCCGGACTTCGTCGACGCCGCCTGCCCCCGCTGCGGCGCCGCCGCCAAGCGCGAGACCGACACCCTCGACTGTCACTTCGACGCCCTCTGGCTCTGGGTTCCAGCCGCGGTCCCGCCGGCCGACCGCGACGAGCGCATGTTCACCCACCCGGATCTGCGGGAGTGGCTGCCCGCCGAGCGCCTCGTCGCCGGCAACGACAGCGGCGGCTTCGTCTTCGACCAGCGGGTCGTCACGAAGGCGCTGCGCGATATCGGCCCCTTCTCCTTCATCGGCGACGGAGAGCCGTTCGCCGGCTGCCTCTTCCACGAGATGGTGATCGCCGACGGGCGCAAGATGAGCAAGCACCTGGGCAACGTCGTCAACCCGGACGAGCTGGTCGCCGCCCACGGTGCGGACACCGTGCGCCTCGCGGTCCTCTACGCGGCGGGCCCGGCCAAGACCCTGAACTGGAGCGACGGAGCGGTGCGTTTCGCCAGCCGCTTCCTTCGCAACCTCTGGATCTACACCCACGATCGCGTTGCCGCGCTCGAGGGGGTCGCGCATGACCCGGAGGCGGCGGCCGACACCGAGCACCTGCGCGATCGCCTGCGCAAATGGTGCGAGAACGGCCTGGCCCGGATCACCGAAGACGTCGGCGACCTGCAGATGCACAAGGCTGTTCGCAACATCACCCGCCTGCTAGAGCGGGTCCAGGACTTCGAGAAGCGGGTGGTCAAACGCCGGGGCCAGCTCGATCGCGCCGACGCCGAGGCCCAGATCGCTGCGCTCGCCCTGCTCGCCCAGGTTCTGGCTCCGTTCGCCCCCCACACGGCGGAGGAGCTGCTGCTCGCTTCGGGCCGCTTCGGGGAGGGTGAGCTGCCGGCTCCATGGCCTGGCTCGGTCGCGATTCCGGTAGCTGCGGACAGCGCCGCGACCGCTTCCTGAGCGGGTTTGACAGAAGATCGTGCTCGATTAGGCAAATAGCCTTGATTGTTATACGGGCGTATGTTATGAATGATCTTGCCGGACGATCACCGGTGAGTGAGGCGGGGATCTCAGGAAATGGGACCCGCCTTGGGGTGGCAAAGGAAGGACCAGTCGTGAGCCAGAAACGACCGTCCTCGACGACGGGTTTCTGGAGGCGTCCCATACATCGACGCCGCCCCGCCTCACTTCATCGACTGCAAGGAGCTCCGGGGGCCTCCCCCCGGAGCTCTTGCGTTGACGCCCGCGCCTGAATACCCACGGAAGGAGCGCGGAAGAGTCGCGAAAGGGGCTCTTGCCATCTGCCTCGGTTGGCATGATCGGCCGACCTCTATGAGCACCGCAGCAGCCGTACATCTCCATGCCCACAGCGAGTACTCGCTGCTCGACGGGGCATGCAAGATCGACGCGATGGCCGCACGGGCGGCGGAGCTCGGGCAGCCGGCCCTCGGCCTCACCGACCACGGGGTGATGAACGGGGCGATCGATCTCTACAAGGCCTGTCAGAAGCACGGGATCAAACCGATCGTCGGACTGGAGGCCTACCTGGTCGAGGATCGCAACGCGATCAAGGAGCAGACGCGGTACGAGCGCAACCACCTCACCCTGCTCGCGGAGAACGACCAGGGGTTCGCCAACCTCGTCCAGCTCACCTCGGCCGGCTTCCTCGAGGGCTTCTCGCGCGGCAAGGCCAACGTCGACATGGAGTTGCTGGCCCGCCACTCCGAGGGCGTGATCGTCCTCACCGGGTGTTTGCAGTCGCGCTTCTGCCGCCGCCTCGTCGAAGAGCGCGACGACGACGCCCGCGCCCACCTCGACGACCTGATCCAGGCATTCGGCCCCGACCAGGTCTACTTCGAGGTGCAGAAGAACGGGATCGCCGAGCAGGACAAGGCGAACGAGGGGATCGTCCGCCACGCCCGCGAGCTGAAGCGGCCGCTGGTCGGAACCGCCGACATCCACTATCTGCGCCGCGAGGACTTCGACAACCACGCGGCGCTGCTCTGCGTGCAGACGAAGTCGACCTTGGAGCTGCCCAAGCTCAGCTTCGACACCAACGAGTTCTACATAAAGAGCAACGAAGAAATGGCCGAGTCCTTCGCCGAGTGGCCGGAGGCGGTGCCGACCACCCTGGAGATCGCCGAGCGCTGCTCGCTCGACATCGAGCTCGGCAAGCTGCTGCTGCCGCGCTACCCGACGCCGGACGGCGAAGAGCCGGAGGCGATGCTGCGCCGCATCGCCGGCGAGGGGCTGCGTGCCCGCTACGGCGATCCGCCGCCGGCCGAGGCGGTCGAGCGGCTCGAGTTCGAGCTCGGCGTGATCGAGGAGATGGGCTTCGCCTCCTACTTCCTGATCGTCTGGGACTTCGTCCGCTACGCGAAGGAAAACGGCGTCGCGGTCGGCCCGGGGCGCGGCTCGGCGGCCGGCTCGATCGTCTCCTACAGCCTCAGCATCACCGACCTCGACCCGCTCGCCAACGACCTCCTGTTCGAGCGCTTCCTCAACCCGGGCCGCAAATCGATGCCGGACATCGACATCGACTTCTCGGTCCGCGGCCGCGAGCGGATGATCCGCTACGTCGGCGAGAAATACGGCCGCGAATCGGTCGCCCAGATCATCACCTTCGGCAAGATGGCGCCGCGCGCCGCGACCCGCGACGCCGCCCGGGTCCTCGGCTTCGACTACGCGACCGGCGACCGCCTCGCGAAGCAGATTCCAGAGCCGATCATGGGGCGCAACCCGTCCTTCGAGGACTGCCTCAAGTCGGGTCAGGAGCTGCGCAAGACCTACGACTCCGAGCCCGACGCGAAACGGATCATCGACGTCGCCCAGGGCCTCGAGGGGATCATCCGCAACAACTCGATCCACGCCGCCGCGGTGGTGATCGCCGACCGGCCGCTGCAGGAGATCGTGCCCCTGCAGCTCGCCGAGGACCGCAGCGCGCCGGCGGCGCCGAACGGCAACGGCAACGGCTCGGGCAAGGCGGAGCGCCAGTACAAGATCGTGACCCAATACTCGATGGGGCCGATCGAGGAGATCGGGCTGCTGAAGATGGACTTTCTCGGGCTGCGCAACCTCGACGTGATCGAGGACGCGATCGCGATCATCGATCGCTCGCGCGGGATCGATCTCGACATCGCGGAGATCCCGATGGACGACAGCGCGACCTTCGAGATGCTCGCCAAAGGCGACTCGACCGGCGTCTTCCAGCTCGAGTCCGAGGGCATGCGCGAGGCGATGAAGAAGGTGAAGCCGACCGAGTTCGACGACATCGTCGCCCTCGTCTCGCTCTACCGGCCGGGGGCGATGGACTACATCCCCGCCTACGCCAAAGGCAAGCGCGACCCGGGCTCGGTCACCTACCCGGACCAGCGCCTGCGGCCGATCACCGAGCCGACCTACGGCTGCGTCCTCTACCAGGAGCAGTTGATGGAGATCGCCAAGCAGATGGCGGGCTTCAGCCCCGCCGCGGCGGACGACCTGCGCAAGGCGATCGGCAAGAAGAAGCGCGACCTGATGGCGACGATGAAGACCCAGTTCCTCGAGGGGATGAAGGCGTCGGGCACCGCCGAGAAGGTCGGCGCCGACATGTGGGGGCTGATGGAGAAGGCGGCCGACTACTCCTTCAACAAGTCGCACGCGGCCTGTTATGCGCTGATCGCCTATCGCACCGCCTACCTCAAGGCCAACTACCCGGCCGAGTACATGGCGGCGGTGATCTCCTCGGTGATGAACACCAAAGACAAGGTCCCGTTCTTCGTCAACCGCTGCGAGGAGATGGGGATCGAGGTGCTGCCCCCCGACGTCAACTCCTCCGACCACAGCTTCGTCGTCTCCGAAAATGCGATCCGGTTCGGCCTCGACGCGGTCAAGAACGTCGGCCACTCCGCCGTCGAGGCGATCCTGCGCGCCCGCGAGGACAAGCCGATCGCCTCGATCTGGGACTTCTGCGAGCGGGTCGACTCGCGCGCGGTCAACAAACGCGCGATCGAATGCCTGATCAAGTGCGGCGCCCTCGACTCGACCGAGGCGACCCGCAAAGGCATGCTGGAGGCTCTGCCGGCGGCGCAGTCGGCGGGCCAGAAGGCCCAGGAGGACGCCCAGCTCGGACAGGGCTCGATCTTCGACTTCGGCGAGGACGCCGAGGGCGGGGCCGTCACCAGCCAAGCGCAGCACCGGCCGCCGATCTCCGCGGTCGAGTTCGACCGGGCCGAGCTGCTCGCCCTCGAGAAGGAGACGCTTGGCACCTACCTCTCTTCACATCCGCTGGCGGAGGTGCGGGGGGCACTGAAGGCGCGGGTCGACTGCAGTCTCGCCGACCTCGGCGGCAAGCCCGACGGCTCCTGGGTCACGGTCGGCGGCATCGTCGTCGAGTGCAAGAAGATCCGCACCAAGAGCGGCAGCCAGATGATGTTCGCGACGCTCGACGACGTCGAGGGCCAGGTCGAGATGCTCGTCTTCAAAGCCGACGAGTCGGAGAACGCGCAGGTGATCGCCCCCGACGCGATCGTCCTCGTCCGCGGTCGCCTCGACCACAAGGACCGGGGCGAGACGAAGCTGGTCGTGCAGGAGGCACAGCGCTTCGAGCCCGACGCCGACGAGATCGCCCGCGGGCAGAAGAACGTCGCCGCCGTCCCCAGTGGCCCCTTCGAGCTGACGATCGACGTCGAGCGCTGGGACGACGCCCTCTGCGACGAGCTCAAGGCCGTCTTCGAGCACCACAAGGGCGAGGCCGACGTCCACCTGCTGGTCGGCGAGCGGCGCCTGAAGCTTCGTGAGTACCGGGTCCGGCCGTCGAGCAGCCTGCGCGCCGAGCTCGGCCACGTCTTGGGTTCAGAAGCTCTGGCCGCGTGAAACCGGCGCATCTCGGCGTCCTCGCTCGCTCGCGCGCGGAGCCCGGCACGCTCCCCGCGCCCTTCGGCCTGCCTGGTTTTGACGCGGCCGGACTGGCCTAGACTTCGTCCATGCCAGCTACGCGCACGCACGTAGGCGAGTGTCGTCAGTGCCGCTCCTTCTGCGACAAGATGGTCGAGCCGCGTGGCTGCGTCGAAGTCGGCTGCCGCTACCTCTACAGCTACGTCGACCGCCTCAGCGGCGCGCAGTTCGTCGGTTGCATGCAGGAGGTCTTCGGGGCCGAGGTCGAGCTGGCGGCGATCCTCGAGCCCGGCGGGTTCGGCGGGGTGAAGATGACCGGCGGGCCGCTGCCGCATTGCCAGTTCGCGGTCGAGCGCGCCTACGAGGGGGCCGGTGAGTCGTACGACTGCGTCAACCGGCGCTTCTTCGACTGCACCGACGAGGGGGCAGAGGGGCTGCGCGCGTTCGACATCCGTGATATATGAATGCAATGAAAAGCGCCGAGTACTTCGCGCAGCCTCAAGTCTCTGAGGCGATCGACGCCCTGGAGGAGGTCGCCTTCGCCGCTCGCGAGCGGGGCGAGGCCGACGACGCGATTCCAGACGCGATGGCATTCCTCCAGGAGCGAGGGGTCGAGCTGCCCGACGAAGGCGGGGTCCATCTCATGCTCAGCGTCGAGGAGGCCGAGGCGACGCCGGAGCAACTCCTCAACAAGCCGCTTCGTCCCATCTGCCCGGACGGCAGCGGCGAATGCTTCCCCAGGAACTGCAAGTGGATCAAGGGCGAGTACGTCTGCTCCTGGGTCTGCAGATGCGAATAGCGACGCGGGGAAGATCGCGTTGAGCGAGCAGCCGGAGAGGATCGACGCTGTCGAGAGCCTCGGCCCGCGCGACGAGGCCGTGATCGAGCAGGTGCGCAAGGTCCTCGAGGAGAACGACGCCCTCGATCGTTTCGGAATCACCCTCCTCCACTCTCACTTCGACCTGGGCGACGACGAGGTGCTCGTCGAGACGGTGGACGCGGAGGCGCGGACCCTGACCATCCGGCCCGAGAGCAAAGCCAAGCTGGACGCGGAGGCCGACCCGGTTGTGACGAGCTGGCGCCTCAGGGCGGACGGGAGCCTCGAGGATGTCATCTACTGCTATCGCCCAAAGGGCAGCGACTTCCACATGATCTGAGGCTGGGGCGACCGCCGCGCCCCGACCTGCGCGATTTGATGGGACACCGTTCCATGTAAGATTCGCCGTCATGGCTGAGACGGCAGAGATAGGCGCGAGCGACGCGGATCAGGCGCTCGCCGCGGTGACCGGCGCGAACGGCGGCGAGCCCACGGACGGTCCGAAGTTCACGCTCGAGCTGAACCAGGACCAGAAAGACATCAAAGAGTGGGTGCACGGCTTCGCCGAGGGCGTCGTCCGGCCCGCCGCCGAGGAGTGGGACGAGCGCGAGGAGACCCCCTGGCCGGTGATTCAGGAGGCCGCCAACATCGGCCTCTACAGCTTCGAAGCGCTCGGCCAGTTCTGGGCCGACGAGACCGGCCTGACGCTGCCGATCGCCAACGAGGAGCTCTTCTGGGGCGACGCCGGTATCGGGATGGCGATCATGGGCACCTCGCTTGCCGTCGCGGCGATCTTCGGGCAGGGAACCCCGGAGCAGATGGGGGAGTGGATTCCCCAGTGCTTTGGCACGCCGGACGACGTCAAGCTCGGGGCCTTCTGCGCCTCCGAGCCCGACGCCGGTTCCGATGTCTCCGCGATCCGCACCACCGCCAAGTACGACGAGGCCAAGGACGAATGGGTGCTGAACGGCCAAAAGGCCTGGGCGACCAACGGCGGGATCGCCAACGTCCACGTCATCATCGCCTCGGTCGACCGCGAGCTCGGCTCGCGGGGTCACGCGGCGTTCGTCATCCCGCCCGGCACCAAGGGATGCGAGCAGGGCGCCAAGGTCAAGAAGCACGGCCTGCGGGCCTCGCACACCGCCGACGTCCACCTCGACGACTGCCGTGTCCCCGGCGCCTGTCTGCTCGGTGGCAAAGAGAAGCTCGACGAACGCCTGGCGCGGGTCCGCGAAGGCAAGAAGTCGAAATCGCAGGCGGCGATGCAGACCTTCGAGGCGAGCCGGCCGACGGTCGGCGCCCAGGCGCTCGGCATCGCCCGCGCCGCCTACGAGTTCGCGCTCGAGTACGCGAAAGAGCGCGAACAGTTCGGCAAGAAGATCATCGAGAACCAGTCGATCGGCTTCGCCCTCGCCGACATGAAGCTGGAGATCGACGCCGCCCGCCTGCTCGTCTGGCGCGCCGCCTGGATGGGCCGCAGCGGCCACAAGTTCGAAAACGCCGAGGGCTCGATGTCGAAGCTGAAGGCCGGCGAGGTTGCCGTCTGGGCAACCGAGCGGGCGATCCAGATCCTCGGCGGCAACGGCTACACCCGCGAGTACCCGGTGGAGCGGATGCACCGCGACTCGAAGATCTACACGATCTTCGAGGGCACCTCCGAGATCCAGCGGCTCGTCATCGCGCGCGCGATCTCCGGCGTCCACATCAAATAGAGACTTACGGCGGGAGAGCAAGGGCCGGCGCAGGGGTGCGCGGCCCTTGTCGCCTGCCCTGAACCCTGGGCCCTACGCGGCTCGGCGTTTCAAGCCTTCGCGCCGGAGGCGCCGGGCAGCCGTGACTTCGGCTTTGGAGCTGCCTTTCTTCTCGGGCCCCGGAGTCTCCAGGGTTGCCGGGAGGCCCTCGAAGCGGGGCTCGGAGAGGAAGGCGGAGAGGCCGCGTTTGCCCATCTCGCCTTTGCCGATGTTGGCGTGGCGGTCGCGGCAGGAGCCGAGCGGGGCGGCGGCGTCGTTGACGTGGACGGCGCCGAGGCGCTCGATCCCGACCTTGGCGTCGGCTTCGTCGAGGACCGCGGCCAGGTGGGCCTCGTCGGTGATGTCGTAGCCCTGGACGAAGAGGTGGCAGGAGTCGAGGCAGAGGCCGAGCCGCCTGCCGCCGCCGGCGAGCTCGATCAGCTCGGCGGTCTGGTCGAAGTCTCGGGCGAGGAGGCCTTTGTGGCCGGCGGTCTGCTCGATCAGCAGCGGGCAGGAGCCCGTCTCTTCCAGCGCCGCGGCAATCACTTTCGAGGCTCGTTTCAGCGACGGCTTCAGCGGATCGGTTTTTTGCGAGCCTGGGTGCAGGACGACGCCCTTGGCGCCGATGCCGTCGCCGATCCGCAGCGCGTGGGTGAGCGAGGTGAGCGACTTCTTGCGCAGCTCCCTGTCTTTGGTCGCGCAGTTGATCAGGTAGACCGCGTGGATGATCACGGCTTCGACCCTGGAGCCCTGCATCGCCTCGCGGCAGGCGGCGAAGTCCTCCTCGCCGTACCTGGTCGGCCGCCACATCCGTGGGCTCTGGTGGAAGATCTGGATAGATTCGCAGCCGCGCTTCTCGCCACGCTCGACTGCGGTGGCAAGTCCACCAGCGGTGGAGACGTGCGCCCCGATCAACATGCCGTCACCAACATGACCAGCGAGAACCCCCGTTTGAGATTTGCCCCGTCGCCGACCGGTGCGCTGCACATCGGCGGAGCGAGGACGGCACTCTACAACTGGCTCGCCGCCCGCCATCACGGCGGTGCGCTGGTGCTGCGGATCGAGGACACCGACCGCGAGCGCTCGACCGCCGAGAACGTCGAGCAGATCCTCGACGCGATGCGCTGGCTGCAGCTCGACTGGGACGAGGGGCCGATCTCCCAGGCCGATCGGGCGGAGCGCCACGAGGCCGCCTTGGCGCAGCTGCTCAAGTCCGGCGCCGCCTATCGCGACCCCGCGACGGCCAAGGACGTAGAGGCCTGGAAGGCCGAGCGCGGCGCCGGCCGCGGCTACCGCGGCTCGCCGGCCGACGCGCCCGGGGCGGCGGTGCGGCTGCGCGTGCCCGACGCGGGGGAGACCGTGGTCGAGGACA